>Ga0105243_10001601_pt1 | contig 19729 bp, 9 predicted proteins | sample KBSM34metaG_FD_81525 | JGI IMG/M metagenome (GOLD analysis project Ga0105243, IMG submission 81525) | Miscanthus rhizosphere microbial communities from Kellogg Biological Station, Michigan, USA - KBS M3-4 metaG | ecosystem: Host-associated > Plants > Roots > Rhizosphere > Soil | place: Michigan... | reverse complement strand
TCGATTTCGCTGTAGAAGGTATTGCCAAAGTTGTCCGCGACCTCGGTCACATAGCAATCGAACAGCAAATAGCGGATCCGGCCGAGACTTCCGCGCAGGTCGGTAATGCTGACGCCAAACTGTCCGCCATCTTTGTCTGCGTCGTCCGACCGCGTGTCCACTGTCGCGAGTAGCTGCCATCCTACGTTACGCGGATCGACATTGGCTTTTGGATCGGCGATGAACTTCGAATCGCGGCCGTCGCTGGCCCAGAGGCGATAGACCTGTGGCGCCCGCGAGTTCGGATGCCACGAGTACGAGTTCACCTGCGCGACTTCAATCACGCGACCGAGATCAATCAACAAACGAGCGCCACCACTGCCGGCTGTGACGAAAAAGTTCCGCCGCGGCTGATCATCTGAAGTTGGCAGCAAGCCATCTGTAAGCGCCTCGATGCCTGCACTGTTCCCGTCAGCTTCGCCATCGACCATCAGGACGCGGGCTTTCGTGGCCACGTCGTCGCGCGAAGGGGAAGGGACTGACTTGAACTTGAATTCCGGATTAATCGCCGCGCCGGTGTTGTGATCGATAGTGATCTTCGTTTGGGCAAAACCGATCTTTGCCGCAATCAAAAGAATGGCAATTGTAAAAGAGAGTCGAAAGAGCGATGCCAGAATGGTTGGGCAGCGGACACGTCGTGGCTTTGCCACTTGATGTGCGGTGGCGGCTTTGCCCCACCAGAAGATCATCTTTCTCACCGGTGGGGCTATGCCCCGGTTACCGGGCAGAGCCCGAAGAAAAACACCGTCTTGATTCGGAAGGTCAAAGACCTTCCGCACATCGGACGGCAAAGCCGAATTGCTCAGAGGGGCCAGACTCATCGTCGCTCTAACGTGTCATACAGCGGTTGCGCTGGGGTCACCATGGATGGCTCATTCGCCACGGTCATCGCGAGAATGCGAACGCGCTCGTTATCGGGCAGCGTGATCGTTCGTGCACCGGCGGGAATGTCGAGCGCATACGCAAAGAGATATGAATACGCGTAAGGCTCGGCGCTGCCATCCGCGGCGCGGCGTTGCGAACTGAACCACGCGATGTCGGCGCGCTTGATGAAACCCGGCCGCAAGCCAACCATCTCGCCGTACACGTTTGTGCGCGTGCGCGGCGGCGTTCCCGGCGGCGAGCCTTGCGGCGGCGGAATCTGTTGCTCAGTTATCTTCCAAATTCGATCGTCCCATTGGCCGACAAACCCGGTCCATTCCTGAATGTTTACGCTGGCCGGTTGCGCGCCAAACTTAAAAGTTGCGATTTGGTCGCTGTTGCTGGCCGCGGCCAGCAGATAAACGCGATTGTATTTTCCGGCTGGCAAGCTAATCGTCTGGCCATAAGCCACGACGGCGTTGGGTTTTTCGGCCGGCGCTAAGTCAAAGCGAATTGCGCCAAAGTTGATCTGCCGCGGCAACAACTCGGCTGGAAGAGCCTTGCCTTGCGATGCGCCCTGATTGTTTGGGGCCCAGTCAAAGCTGCCGTCAGCGGGCCGGTTCATGCGCGACGCAACCGGCATGTCGTAGTCAAGCGGCACCGGTTGAAAGACGACGCGCGCGACTTGCGTGCGAGCGGGCGCCAGCTTCACCGCAAACGTTCGCGGTTGATAAGCCGAGAAGGAAGTTATCAGTTCGCCATTCGCAACTGTGGCTGCTCCAACCGGCTGCTCCTGACCGTTCACTTCGCGCGCGGCGGCCACGCCGGAGGAAAAAGTGAGCCGAACGTTCGCGGCCGGTTTTCCATCCATCTCAACCAACCGCACAATTAACTCGTCGGTGAGCTCAGCCTTCTTGAACGCCATCACGCGAATTCGGTTATTGCTCACTTTAAGTAATGAGAAAGACTTTCCGAGTACGCCCGGATGTGAAGGACTCTGGAAAGCAATCAACGGTTGGTTAAGGCGATACGCCTCCCAATCAGTCTGCGATTGCCGCCAGTCATTCGCATGGCCAGCAAGACCAAAAAGAATCTCGTGACGTCCGATGTCTTGGGTCCCTTGATCCGCATAGCCGCCGCGCGTGCCGGGCGTGCGAATCAAAGTCAGCCGCAATGTGTTGTCGTTTGGCTTGTCCGAAGCGTTTTTGCAGTCGGTCAAAACGGTAGCGCCGTGGGCGCCGCTCTTATCAGTAAGATCGATCCATTGGTGTGAAGCGACTTCAAACTGACGTTCTTCTTCGTTAGGACGTTGAATCGTGCCAACGTCCCAATTGTAAGTGGCGAGATTGTTCGCCGCTGCCAGGGGAAATGTCGCTTTGAGATTTGCTTCTTTGGTCTGCCAGTCGATGACGTTGCTGAACTCCACGCGATTACCCGCGTCGCCGGTGGATAGCCTGATGGTCTGCACGAACTTCGAGCCTTCAGTTTCGCGTTCAACTTCGACAGCAACACGAACTCCTCCGGCTTCCACAACTCGAACTTTCGCGTCGCCGGAAACAAAGGTACGCGGTGCGCGCTGCTCATCTTCAAAGTCCATATTCCACGCGGGCCACTGGCGCGGATTGTCAGTGGAGATTGCGAGACGAATCGGCGCGGAGAGCAATTCGCGATTGAGTTGGTTGTCGAAGATTCCCGAAACGTCGCCGTGCTTGTCGATCGTGATGCGATAGCGCGCGTTTTCAAGAGATGACTCAGTAACTTTCAGATCGCCTGCTGACGGGAACGAATCCGCCGGCTGAACGTCATAAACCGCGAAGCCGACGGACGAAACTCTTGCCGGGAATAGAACCTTTCCGTTCGAGATTTGCGACGGAACTTCCTTGCCGTCAGGACCAACTACTCGCACGGCGCGCGGTGCGCCGTTCGGAAAGGAAAGGTTCGCTTCAACGATGTCTTCGCGATCGACGTTGAGCGGATTGTAAACAACCACCGGAACGCCTCGCACGCTAGTATCGAGCGCGGAAGCAACCACCGTGGTCGCGCTTGTCAGCACGCCCGCGAACTGATTCATCGCGATCACATCGTCGTTCCAGGCGAACTCGAAAGCTTTGGGCGTGGCGGTGCCCGGAAGCAGATCATGGAACTGTCCGCCCATGACCAGCGTCCACGCGTTATTCAATCTTTCGCGCGGATAAGAGCGGCCGCCAAGCCACTCGGCACCGACGGAAGCTTTCTCAGCCGCGTCGGCCAGCAATTCGTTCTTACGCATCCAACGCTTCTGATAGGCCTGCGAAGTAATCGATCCAGCCGAGTGATTGATCAACTCGAGATCGCCTTTATATCGCGGCAAACGATCGAGCGCGCAGCAATTCAGAATGTCCTGGAACATTTGATCGGCTTTTGACCAGACGACGCGAATGGCTCCATCGCCAACCTGTACAGGCGGACTCGGTGGCGCCGGCGTCGAGCCGAACGGAAACAGTTGCGGCAGAGAAGCTTTGTTTCTCGTCGTAATTGCTTCCATCAACTTCACCGATGATTCATTCGGCGAGCCACCAACGTCGCCCGTCCCGACGTAATGGTAGTCAGCGAAGACTCCCGTGAGGCTACCGTTAGTCTGAATTCGTTTCGGCCAATCTTCCGCCGTGCGCGTGCGAGCTTGATTCTGCTGCGCAGTAAGAGACGGATCGGGCCCGGGCGGGGGTGGTGGAGCTTTGCTCAAGTCGTACTGGACGTTGCTGCCGTAACTGAGCGGATTCAACGCGGCGATCACCGAGCGGCCATCGGTGCCTTCCCAAATGCCGACGTTGAAAGGAATGCCCACCGGAGTTTTTTCCGGCGATTCGGGCCCGCCGACGTGCGGTGCCGGCTGCCACCCGGAAGACAACTTTTGAGTTGAGAAACCTTTAATGCCGGAATGCGCAAGGATGCTCGGCAGCGAAGCAGGGAAGCCGAAACAATCCGGCAGCATGTATTCATCGCTCGCGATTCCGAACTCTCTTCGAAACCAATTGTTCCCGTAAAGAATTTGCCGAATGATCGATTCCGCGTTCGGCGAATTAACGTCGCCTTCTTCCATCGATGAACCGGCGGGAAACCATCGACCAGTCGAGACGTAATATTTCAGTCGCTCGAAGTCTGAAGGGTAATACTCCTTCATCAGACGGTACCGGTTCGCGCCGGTAAAATTAAAAATGTAGTGCGGATATTTTTCGAAGAGCGCAAAGTTGTTCCGCATCGTCTTGGTGAGGTATTCCTGAATCACCTGCGGATATTCCCAACGCCACTCAGTGTCGAGATGGGCGTAGCCGACGACGTAGAGAGTTGGATCTTTAGCGAGGTCGGGCCGAGCCGTTGAGTTGGAAGGTTTCGACTTTGCGGCTGTGTCCGAATTGCGTGATGGCTTGTTATTCGTCTTTGGTTTGCGAGTTTGACCGAATGCGCAACTGATAGTCGCCGCAAGAGTCAGTAAAGAAACACATCGGCAGAGGTTGAGCATTTGAGTCGTCATGAGAACTCCAGTCCGCGAAGCGGACGGTCGAAAATAGCCCAGCGATTTATCGCTGGGAAGCGAAGCATTTTTTCCACCAAGTCCGCGTAGCGGACGGTTGACGATCACTGGCCGAAGGTTCTGTCGCCCGTTTCACGGGCTGCTCCTTTTATTATTCAGTGACCCAGCACTGAAGTGCCGGGCTATTTTCGAGCGTCCACGTCGCGGACTCAATCAAAACTGCTGACTCGTTACTTTCTTCACCCTCATATCAGTCAAAGGCCAACTCTGCTGTAGTGAGAAGTCCTCGACGTTCTTCAGCATGAAACTCGGAATATCAGGCGCGTGTTGGGCCTTTATGTTGCGCAGATCAACGGACTTCGCATCGGAGAGAATGAACGGGGCGCGCAGGTCGTCCTTTAAGTAACTCACGCTGATTTCGCTCATTTCGAGTCCGCGTACATGGCGAATGAAAAAGCCGTAAGCCGGCAGCACGCCAAACATGGCGGGCTCTGGATAGTCCGTCTCCCGTTCCGGCGGTTGGAGCGCAGCTTGCGCTCTGGTGCCGCCGCCTTTGTAGTAAATGCGAATATTGTTCAGACGCACATCTTCGATGTCGTGTCCGGGGATGCCACTAATGATTGAAGAGAACTTGGCGTCGGCGTTGTAAACAATCACGTTGCTGATGTTCACACGGCGCAACGCGCCGACGGCCAAACCTTCCGGCCCGCGGAGACGGCTGCCCAGCCGCAGAAAAAAGGGCGAGTTGCCGATGTCCCTCATGGTGATGTTTGTAATTGTCACATCTTCCAGAAATCCGCCATCGACTTCTTCAAGTGCCAGTCCCCGACAATAATCGAAGACGCAGTTCGAGATAGTGATGTTCTTGAAGCCGCCGTTTGATTCGGTGCCGAACTTTATTCTGCCTGTGGAGCCGCTGAAGACACTGTAACGGTTGTAATCTCGTTTGTAGGTGCCATCCAGCAAAGTGCCTTCATCGTAACCGCTCACCTGGCAATTCGTGATCGTGACGTTCTCGGTCGCGCGCGCGTACCCAAGCGCAAACGAACTCTTTGGACAGATGCCGTCGTCGAACGGCGAGTTAATCGTGCAATTGGAAATGCGGACGTTCTTGCACGCGTCAATGTCGATGCCGTCGCGGTTCGTATCGATCTTAAGATTATCGATGGTGAGGTTATCAACGCCGGTAGCCAGAATCGCGAAGTGCCCGCCATGCAGAATCGTGATGTCGCGGATAAGCACATTGCGGCAATTCTTCAGAGCTATTGACTTATTGCCCCAGCCCGGCTCGACTGCGTCACGCGGATTGGGATAACCGAAGGGAGTCTTTGGTTCGTTCGCGCGATTCGCGTTCAGCGCGTCGTTCTGTTCCTGGGTGCGCGATTGATTGCCACCGCGTACCAGGCCTTTGCCCCAAATCATTCCCGGTCCCAGGAGCGATACGTTTGAGAGGTTGTCGCCCCAGATCAGACTGTTGTGCCAGTGACTGTGACCGAAGTCCTGATACTTGTCCCATTCGTTCGGCTCGGGCAGGTCGTATTTAGCCGCATTCGAGGTATTGGCTGCGACGATTGTCGCACCATGATCAAGATAGAGCGCGATGTTGCTCTTTAAATGAATCGAAACGGACAAATAATTTCCAGCCGGAAAATACACCGTGCCGCCACCGGCGGCCGCGGCCGCATCGATTGCCTTATTGATAGCCTGAGTGTCGAGGGTGTTGCCGTCGCCGGTTGCGCCGTACGTTATCACGTTGTACGCGTTAGCCTGCGGCGAAGCTGATGATGAGTTGGAAAGCGAACTGGCAGAGAAGACTAGCGCGAGAGTCGCAGTCGCAAGAAAAGCGAGATGCTTTCTGAAGGTCATTGCTAATTTTTCTTTAGCGAACCTCGAATTGGCCGTTCAACCGGATATCTTCGGAGCCCGAGCCAATCATCACTTTGAATTTGCCAGGCTCGACGACGAAACCCATCTGGCGATTCAATACGGCGAGATCGTCGCCCTTCAGAACAAACTTGATTGTCTTCGTCTCGCCGGGGCCCAGATGGATGCGTTCGAAGCCGCGCAGATTCTTTTCGTACGTCGTAACACTGGTTACAAGTTCGTGAATGTAGAGTTGCACGACCTCGTCGCCGCCGCGCGTTCCAGTGTTCGTTATATCGCAGGTGATCGTAACGTTGATTGAGTCTTCGCTTGCGGTTGAGCTGCTGTTTGGACTGGCGGGACGCGGTATGGCCTGCCTTTCCGGATTAATTCTCAAATTGCTGTATTTGAATGTCGTGTAGCTCAGTCCGTGCCCAAAGTAATAGAGCGCTCCATTCACGCGCGTCTTTTCACCTTCCCATTGCGCATTCGGCTTTGATGGGAAGTTGTAAGGAATTTGACCGACAGTTTTTGGAAACGTGACTGTCAGTTTTCCTCCTGGGTTGTAATCGCCGAACAACACATCGGCGATCGCAGTGCCACCTTGTGCCCCGGGAAACCATGTTTGAATAATTCCGGGAATATATTTGTTCACCCAATTAATGCTCATCGGCCGGCCGTTAATCATGACCACCACGACCGGTTTGCCTGTTGCATAAACAGCCTGAACGAGTTCGAGTTGACGTCCGGGCAAGTCCAGACTGGTCCGCGATGCTGTCTCGCCGACGGTGGTGGGCGAGTCCCCCAAAACGACCACTGCCAGGTCTGATTTCTTTGCCGCGTCGACCGCTTTTCCAATGTCGTCCTTTTCCTTTTCAGTTAAAGGCTCCGGCAACACTTCTGTTTCGGGCCAGTGTTCGCTCGTAGCGTCGCAACCTTTGGCGTAATTTACTTTGACGCGATCACCCAGCTTGTTCTTAATACCTTGCAGCACCGTGACGCCGGTGATTGCGTTCGGCCCGTAGCGATAGCGCGTCAGGCTGTCATCGTCGGCATTTGGACCGATGACGGCAATCGAGCAAATCTCCTTGCTCAACGGCAGTGCGTTCCGGTCATTTTTCAAAAGCACGATGCTTTCGCTAGCCGCGCGCAACGCTACCTGCTGATGCTCAGGTGAGTTCACGATTCTTTCGGCGCGACTGGCGTCTTCGACATACGGATGATCGAATATGCCAAGAATAAATTTCACCCGCAGCACGTCGCGCACACGATCATCCAGCGTCTTCATCGAGACCTTGCCCTCTTTAACGAGTTCGCGCAGAGGCAGGACAAAGTCGGCCGGCGGCGTGAAATTGGTCTTCACATTGAGGCCGGCTTCGATCGATTGGCGCACGGCGTCTTTCATGTCGGTGGCGACGCCGTGCTTGTTGTAAAGATATTCAACCGCGGCGCTATCTGAAACGACATAGCCGCGAAAGCCGAAGTCGTTTCGCAGGCGCTCAGTCAACCAATAATGGCTGCCGGTGACCGGCGCGCCATCATAATCGTTGTAAGAACTCATAACGCCGAGAATGCCGGCCTCTTTGATGGCGGCTTTGAAAGGAGGGAGAAAAAGACTCTCGACCTCCTGGCGCGTCGCCTGGGGATCGGTACGCGCCTGGCCTTCGCGCGCTCCTTTGGCGATGCTGTAAACGGCGAAATGTTTCGCTGTCGAAGCAACCTGATAGTCCTTCTGCATTGCCTTCGCCATTTCAACACCAAGTCGCGACACGAGATAAGGATCCTCGCCGTACGTATCTTCAATTCTTCCCCAACGCTGATCACGCGATACGTCAAGCGTAGGCGCATAGATGTTGGTGTAGCCAAGGGCGCGCGCTTCTTCAGCTGTGATTTGGCCAATTTCGCCAATCAATTCCTTATCCCAGGTGTGGCCCTGACCCAGTTCCGAAGGAAAGCTCGTCGCGGTCGAAAAGGCGACACCGCGCAAGCCCTCGTTAGTGAAGTCAACGGGGATTCCGAGTCGAGTGTCTTCGATGAAGAAGCGCTGCACTTCATTCATGGCCCAGACGTGTTTGGCGATGTCGGTGGCGTAGATGCTCTTGCCGTTCGGACCGACTCCGTTGAGATGCTCGTCGATATTGGCGATGCCATCTTTCCACAGCTTGTTCGTCTTCCATTCCGGCGTCGGCAGTTCGTCTTCCAGCGGGGCCTTCTGTCCGGCGCGTCCACGACCAACTCCGTAAAGCGTCGCCGTCTGACAAGTCTTCTCATCAAGGTTCATTTGCCGCAGCAAATCTTCAACCCTGGCGTTGATGGGCGCGCGCGAGTTCTCGTAAATGTCCATTCGCCCGTTCTTGTTTAGATCAATCCAGCCCTGGTGATAAATTTCGCTTCGACGTTGTGTTGATTGACTGGAAACGGCGGTTTGCAGATTTGGCAGTAAAGCGTTGAAGAGGGCGAGGCACAGAATTGTGACGACAAGTAGTTTCGTTTTCATAGGTGGCTACGTTCGGAATAACTATTGACAGCTTTTCAAGCAATCAATAGAATCCGATGCTCGTTACCGGTAACGACTGCGGGCGCGCGTCACTTTACAACGCCGAGCAACGGTTCGGCAAGAGGTTTCCTCTGGTGCTTCAATGAAACCGCGACTCCTTAGAACACAAGCCCGATTCACCTGCTGGTGCATGCTGGCTTGTCTCAGCGCCTCCGCGATTACGGCGCAAGGCCAGCAGCCAAATCGCGGCGGCGCTGATCAGTTTCCGAAGGTGTTTCTGCTTGATCCGACCCTTTTGGCCGCGGCCCGCGCCGCGATCAATAAAGGCGACAAAGATATCGAGCCGGCGTGGGCAAAGTTACAACGCGATGCGGAAAAGGCGCTGGCTGAGAGACCGTTTTCGATCGTGAACAAAGCAATCACGCCTCCCAGTGGTGACAAGCATGATTACATGAGCCAGGCGCCGTACTTCTGGCCCAATCCAAACACGCAAAACGGCCTCCCTTACATTCGGCGGGACGGCGAACGTAATCCTGAGATCAACAAGATCACGGATCACAAGAGCCTCGATGATCTGGAGAATTCAGTTGAGACACTCGCGCTGGCTTATTACTTCAAAGGTGACGACGTTTACGCGGCAAAGGCGGTGCAATTGTTGCGCGCATTCTTTCTCGATCCGGCAACGCGCATGAATCCGAACTTGCAGTATGCCCAGTTTATTCCGGGCGTTAATACTGGACGCGGGATTGGCTTAATTGAAACACGCGGATTGACGCGCGTTATTGACGCGATTGGATTGCTCGCCGGATCGAAATCACTCACTACGGAAGATGAGCGTGGTTTGAAAGCTTGGTTTGGGAAGTTTCTGCAATGGATGCAGGAGAGCAAGAACGGCCGAGAAGAGTCTGCCGCCAAAAACAATCACGGAACCTACTACGACGTCCAGGTGGTTTCGTTCGCGCTCTTCCTGGGAAAGACGGATTTAGCAAAGCAAACACTTGAAACGGCGAAGCAGAAACGCATCGCTACCCAGATCGAGCCGGACGGCCGCCAACCTCTGGAATTAGTTCGCACAAAAGCCTGGAGCTACAGCAACGGAAACCTGGATGGCTTGATGCAACTGGCGACGCTCGGCGAGCGTGTCGGCGTTGCTCTCTGGAATTTCCAAACAAAGGACGGACAAAGCATTCGCAGGGCGCTGGATTTTCTGACTCCGGTCGCGCTCGGCGAAAACGAGTGGCAATACCAGGAGATCGGCGGCGTGAAACCTGAATCGCTGTTTCCGCTGATGCGGCGTGCGGCCGATGTGTATCGCGACAAAAAATATCAAATGCTTGTGGCGAGAATTCCGGCGGTCGATCAAGCGGATCGAAGCCGGCTACTTCGCCCGGACGGACTCACGCCGAAACAAGCCCAGAGATGAGACGCACAATGGAACGACGACCAGCCTCGTTAGAGGCCGAATGTTTATAGCACCAACGCAATCTTAATCATCGACAGCTCCGTTAGGAGCGGAATCTTTATAGAAGACTCATGATGAGGTGATCTATTTCGCTCCTACAGAGCTAGCGACTTAGGTCATCAACCCTTTTCTATAAATATTACGTTCCCTACGGGACTCACCGAGACGCATGAAAAAATCACAACCAACGATCGGCGTGCTGATGCTGGTTTGCGTTCTAACTCAGGTCGCAAACGCGCTGCCCGGCAATTTCGTAACATGCGCCAAACGTACGCCCACGGAACCCGATTGGTCCAAAGCAATAGTCGAATCGACTATCAAGCGGAATCCGACAGGTGAATCGTTCAAAGGTTGGGGCTACGCCAAGGCGCTCTATCTTTACGGCCAATACCTCGTCTATTTACGGACGAGGGACAAGCGCTACCTCGATCACATTCAGTCGTGGGTCGATCAGCACATCGACGACCAGGGCACGATCAACCGTCAGATTAACTCGCTGGATTACATAATGCCTGGCAATCTCCTGCTGATTCTTTATAAGGAGACAAAGCAGGAAAAATACAAGCTTGCGGCCCAAAATATTCGTAAAGTTTTCGATACTTATCCGCGAACAAAAGATGGCGGGTTTTGGCATGCCAACATTCCCAGCCGCGCGTGGCAGTTGTGGGCCGACGGCGTGTTCATGTCATTGCCGTTTCTCGCGCGTTATGGCGAGATGTTTGGGGAAAGCAAATACACCAATGAAGAAGTCGTCAAGCAGATGCTGATCTACTACCAGCACCTCAACGATCCGGCAACGGGATTGTTGTGGCACGCGTACGATGAAAGCGGCGCGCAGCCCTGGGCCAATCCGACTACCCACCAGTCAGCGTTTCATTGGGGTCGCGCTTTTGGTTGGTATGCGATGACGCTAATCATTCTGCTCGACATCATCCCGCAACGTCAGCCGCAGCGCGCTGAACTGATCAAGATCGTCCAGCAACTCGCAAGAGCATTCGAGCGTTATCAGGATCCAAAGACAGGTCTCTGGTATCAGGTGGTGGACAAAGGCGACGTGGCCGGCAACTGGCACGAGACGTCCTGTTCGAGCATGTACACCTACATGCTTTGGATGGGAGTAAAGCGTGGTTATCTGCCAAAGCATTACGCGGCCGTAGCGCAGAAAGGCTATCGGGGCGTACTAACCAAACTTTCGAAGGATGTTGATGGCATGACGAACCTGATCGACATTTCTGAAGGAACAAACGTCGGCGACTTGGCCTATTACTTTGCGCGCAAGCGAAACGTGAATGACTTTCATGGGCTTGGAGCTTTTCTGATCATGAACGAGGAATTGGGCGCGGCGCGGCTTGGATATAAACCGAAGCCCATCAATTGGACTTTGAATTAGTCCGTCATGCGTTTTCGCGCCATAGGCGCGACATATTTATAGACTGCACACCTTGATTCGTTTCTTCGCCTATTTATGGGCGGAATATGCTGCTCATACGGAGCTCGCTTATTGTTTCGCTGTTCGTTCTATAAACATCTCGCCGCTGCGCGGCTCGATTCGCCTTGTTGAAATCGGACTATTCACGAAGAAGATTCTTGCTTGAGGCATTAGCTGCCCCTGCGATGATTTCAATGGCGCCGGCGATTTCAAAAGCAGCCGGCGAAGTCCTCACTTTTAAGAGTCCGAATGCACAAGTCGAATTCGTGATCTTGGCAGCCGGCCCGCAATTACGCTATCGCCTGATGCGCGTGAATAAGCGTGTGATCGAAATTTCACCTTTAGTCCTGCTCGTTGATGATGTCGATCTTTGCACTGGCGGCACGTTCAGTAAGATTGAACGCTACCGAGTCGTTGAAGATTACGTGACGCGCGGGGTGCATTCGAAGGCTATCGATAACAGCAACGGCGCCAGAATATTTGTTCGGCACGGCACGACGCGAACAGAGTTTGTTTTGGAAGTGCGCATTCACAACGATGGTGCTGCATTTCGCTTCATCGTGCCGGGCAACAGTATTCGAGTTCCTAACGAAGCCTCGGCATTTACCGTTCCTGCCGGCAGCACCGTGTGGTTTCATGACTTCGAGGGTCACTACGAGGGTATTCATCGCAAGAAACGAATCGAGGACATTAAAGAAGGCGAGTGGGTTGCGCCTCCGCTTACGATCAAGTTGCCGAGTAACCTCGGCTATGCGGCGATTACGGAAGCCGCGTTGATGAATTATCCCGGAATGGGTCTTCGCTCCGACGGAAAGATGGGCTTCACCACTGTCCTCGGTCATGCTTTGCCGGTCAGTCACCCATTCGATCTGCGTTACGGAAAAGAGGAAGCGAAGCGGCTGGCGAAACCTGCCGCGATCGATGGGCCAATCACGACGCCGTGGCGCGTGATCATGATTGGTAAGGATCTGAACACCCTTGTTAACTCAGACATCATCAGCAACCTCTCGCCGGCGCCTGACCAGAAGATCTTTCCGCAAGGAATTAAGACTGATTGGCTAAGACCGGGCCGGGCAGTGTGGCGCTATCTCGACGGCGGCGAAAACACTTTCGATGGGATCAAGGAATTCTCGCGGCTCGCCGGCCAACTTGGATTTGAATACAACGTGGTCGAAGGATTGTGGCAGCGCTGGACGGAAGCGCAAATGCGCGAGCTGGTCGAGTATTCCAATCAACAAAACGTCAAAATCTGGTTTTGGAAACACAGCCGCGCGCTGCGTACACCGCAAGCACGCGACGATTTCTTCTCACTCCTGAACCGCTTGGGAGTTGTCGGCGCAAAAATCGATTTCTTCGATCACGAAGCCAAAGAAATTATCGATGTCTACCAGGCGCTGTTGCGGAGTTCCGCGGAGCACAAGATCATGGTGGAGTTTCACGGCGCTAACAAACCCACCGGAGATTCGCGCCCTTGGCCAAACGAGATGACGCGCGAAGCGGTTCGCGGACTCGAATATCGCAGTTTGGGTTTGCGCTCCGTGCACAACACGACGCTGCCATTTACACGATTTCTGGCCGGGCACGCGGACTACACGCCGGTGCATTTTGGTGAACGGCGTAGAGAAACGTCATGGGCGCATCAGATTGCCAGCGCCATCGTATTCACTTCGCCGCTAATGATCTACGGCGCGCATCCGCAGCACATTCTCGAAAATCCTGCGGCCGAGCTGATCAAAACGATTCCTTCGGTGTGGGACGAGACGATCGTTTTGCCAGTTTCAGAGATTGGCGAGTTGGCCGCGTTCGCCCGGCGAAAAAACGATGTCTGGTTTGTAGGAATTATGAACGCGCTCACCGGTAAGACAATCCACGTTCCTTTGAATTTCCTGGCATCGCGGAGATACCACGCGACATTGGTTCGGGATCAAATGGATGAACCTGCCGCGGTGAAAATCGAGAAAATCACGGTCGGTCATCGAGACACTCTGACGATCAAAATGCGCGCCGGCGGCGGATTTGTGGCGCGATTTGATTTCCCTGGTTCCGGCGGGGGCAAGCCACCCTTCCTGACCTGAGAGATTTCGTGAGCGCAGTCCGATCTAATTGGAGGTTAGGTTGCAAACAAACAGCGAGCGCTTGGACAGGTCAAAGTCAGGAAGGGTGGCTTGCTCCCGCGTCTTTCTCCCTTGTTTGCTGATCCTATGTGTGTGCGACTCCGTTATTCCTCAATCAATAAGTGTGAATGTCGCTGCGATTGATCGCGCGCGCGTTCTCAAAGCCGCAAATCAATACCTTTCTGAGAAGCCAATCACGATCACTGCGTCATCAACTCCACGTAGCGCCGGCGGGTTGCATGATTTCTTTTCCGAAGCTGATTACTGGTGGCCTGACCCTCAGAATCCCAACGGGCCATATATTCAGCGAGATGGCATGTCGAACCCGGACAATTTCGTCGAGCATCGACGCGCATTGATGCGCCTGAGCGTGCAGGTACCGGCGCTAGTCGCGGCGTGGAAGCTGACGAAAGACAAAAGATACGCTGGGCATGCCGCCGAGCATCTGCGTGCCTGGTTCATTGACGAACCGACGCGGATGAATCCGAATCTGCAATACGCTCAGGCGATTCATGGCATTACAACCGGAAGAGGCACCGGGATCATCGACACGATTCATCTGGTGGAAGTGGCGCGGACGATTGAGGTGATGGAACCTTCGCGCGCCTTGTCGGAACCCGAACTGAAATCAATCAAGCAATGGTTCGCGGATTACTTGCAGTGGATGACTACCAGCAAGAACGGAATTCAGGAGCGCGACGCCAAGAACAATCACACGACTTGTTGGGTGATGCAGGTGGCCGCCTTCGCGCACTTAGTCGGCGATCAGAAATTACTGGAATTCTGTCGAGAGCGATTTAAGACGGTTATTGTGCCGAATCAAATCGCCGCGAATGGTAGCTTTCCGGAAGAGCTGCGGCGCACGAAGCCCTACGGTTATGAACTATTCAATCTGGAAGCAATGGCCACTGTCTGCGAGATTCTCTCGACTCCGCAGGACAATCTGTTCACGTTTGAAACCTCAGACGGACGGGGCTTCCGTCGCGCGATGGAGTACATGGCGCCATTTATCGCTGACAAGAAAACGTGGCCGTTGAAACCTGACGTGATGTACGACAAGGAATGGCCCATGCGACAAGCAAGTCTCTTGTTCTCCGGTATTGCATTCAAGCGGCAGGACTATCTTGAAGTGTGGCAGCGACTGCCCGCTGATTCGACCGTAGAAGAAGTGGTTCGCAACTTTTTCATTCGGCAACCCGTGTTGTGGATTAAGTGAAACGAACGGGGGCCAAAGAGTCTCAGCGACACAGAGACCAAAACAGGAAAAAACAGAAGTTTGGTCGATGATCTTCTAGTCTTCGTGACTCTGAGCCTCTGTGGCCGGAAGGAATAAGGAATGAAACTAACCTTCATCGATTGGACCATCATGGTCATCTATTTCGTCTTTGTGTTGGGGATTGGTTTTGCCCTGAAACGTTACATGAAGACGAGCACGGATTTCTTTCTGTCAGGCCGTTCGATTCCCGCTTGGATCACTGGGCTGGCTTTTATCTCGGCGAATCTCGGCGCCCAGGAAGTAATCGGCATGGGAGCGTCCGGCGCGAAGTACGGAATTGCAACCAGTCACTTTTACTGGATTGGAGCGATTCCGGCCATGGCGTTTATCGGCGTATTCATGATGCCGTTTTATTACGGTTCGCGTGCCAGGTCGGTGCCGGAATACTTGAAACTCAGATTCGACGAGAAGACCCGGGGCTTCAACGCGATCTCGTTTGCCGTGATGACGGTGTTGTCGTCAGGAATTTCGCTGTACGCGATGGGCCTGTTGCTTGAGACGTTGTTGGGATGGGACTTCACCTTCAGCATCCTGATTGCCGCCGCGATTGTGCTCGTTTATGTGTTTTTGGGCGGGCTGACTTCAGCGATTTACAACGAAGTGTTGCAGTTTTTTCTGATTGTGTTTGGTTTCGCACCGCTAGTCTTTCTCGGACTGAAGGACGCGGGCGGCTGGTCAGGATTACAGGTTCGCCTCGCGGCAGTTGCGACTTCCAACGGATTTGCTTCCGGTGCGTGGACTGAATCGTGGAGATTCATGGGAACACCATCGTCGAATCCGATGGGCGTTGAATGGTTTGGTTTGGCGATGGGACTCGGTTTCGTTTTGTCGTTCGGTTATTGGTGCACTGACTTTTTAGTCGTGCAACGGGCGATGGCCGCGAAGTCAATGTCAGCCGCGCGCCGAACGCCTTTGATCGCCGCCGTCCCAAAGATGCTGTTTCCGTTTCTCGTGATTCTGCCAGGCATGATTGCGATCGCACTGACGTATAAGAGTGGAGGCAGCGGTTTCACTTTGCCGAAGAAGCCGGATGGCAGCTTTGAATACAATATGGCGATTCCATTAATGCTCGGCCATTACTTTCCGAGCGGAATGCTAGGCGTTGGCCTGACGGCCTTGCTAGCCAGTTTCATGTCAGGCATGGCGGGGAACGTCACCGCCTTCAATACGGTGTGGACTTATGACATCTATCAGTCTTACATCAAGCGTGGCGCAACCGATCTCCATTACCTTTGGATGGGTCGAATGGCGACCGTATTCGGAATCCTGGTTTCCATTGCCGCGGCGTTTGTCACGACTAGATTCAATAACATTATGGACATGCTTCAGCTCGTGTTCGCGTTCGTTAATGCGCCTTTACTAGCGACCTTTCTGCTGGGCATGTTCTGGAAGAGAACGACGGGCCACGGGGCGTTTATCGGTTTACTTGCCGGCACTATCGGCGCTGCTATGCACCACGGCCTGACATTGCCAATCGGCGCACAAGCTGGCGTCAAGGGTGGCTGGTTTGGAGTAATTCACGTTTATCCCAGCGAACTGGCCCAGGCTTTCTGGACAGCGATCTTCGCTTGGACTTCATGTTTTGTCGTCACGATTCTGGTCAGCCTCTTCACGAGAGCGCGCGTCGACAACGAACTTACTGGTCTGGTCTACTCACTGACCCCGCGGCCAAGGGAAGACGGTGTGCCGTGGTACCAAAGACCGGCGCTCCTGGCGGTGCTGATTGTGGTGGCCGCGATTGTGCTCAACATTCTATTTTGGTGAGGAAACATGCGACTTGATATCCGACTTCCGATTGGACTGATGTTTGGAATTCTTGGTGGACTGCTGGTGCTCTTCGGTCTGCTAGGGGACAGAACAGGCCTCCAACACTCCCTGGGAATCAACGTCAATCTGTGGTGGGGAATAGTGATGTTGGTGTTTGGCGCCCTCATGTTCATCTTCGGCCGGCGCGGGAACGCGACGGCGCAACTAGCTGAAGAGAGTCCCGAAGGCCGTAAGATCGAGGAAATGGAACACTCTAAGCAACTCGAGAAGTAGCGTTAACACCAGCCGAGCACCAAAAAAAACCAGCACTTTGCGTTCGCCTGAAGCCCCTGGGCGCCGAAAATCCTTATCGTTAATTTCTTAAAAAAGTCTTGACATCGTTAACGGTAACGAAATAGTATCCGTTACCGGTAACAAGGAAGCTGTTTTCTCGTCGCAATTATCAGCATCTGAGCGGTCTTGCCGCGCATTTCGCCACCACCTGACCAAAGGAGAATCAGCAATGTTGACCTGCACGCATCAAGCCAAGGTTCCCTTCGCACTGTTTGTTCGCCACTTGATCATTTTACTTGGTACTGCAGTAGCCGTAACGCTGCTGCCATCCACAAGCTCTGGGCAGACTGTGACCGGGTCGATTTCCGGGACGGTCACCGACCCTAATGGCGCTGTCGTGGCAGGAGCCGCGGTGACGTTGGAGAAGGATCAGACCAAAGACAGGCGAGACCAGGTGAGCAACGAGGCTGGCCGCTTTAGTTTTTCAGCGGTTCAACCGGGTGTTTATACGGTAAGAATCGAACATGCAGGATTCGAGAAGCTGCTGCGAACCAAAGTGGTCTTGAGCGCAAATGAAGCTCTCGCCCTCGGTGAGCTTGCGTTGAAGACCGGACAGGTGACCGAAACCGTGACGGTGCAGAGCGAGGGTCAAACTGTCGAAAAGGAGAGCAGCGATCTTCAGGCGCGCCTCACGTCAGATCAAATTGCGCTGATATCCACTAAGGGCCGCGACATCACTTCGCTGCTGCGATTAATCCCCGGCACTTCAAATAATGATGACATCGAAGCGGTCGGCGAAGGTTTCGGCACGGACTTACCGAATTTTTCTGGGCAGCGTGGCCGTTCAGCCGTCGCAACCATCGACGGTCTGTTTGCCGGCGAGCCCAGCGGCTCAAACAAGTTGAGCATGACGATCAATCAAGACGCGGTCGCCGAAGTAAAGGTTCTGCGTAACAATTACGCCGCTGAATACGGAAACAACGGCGGAGCGTTGATTAATCTGGTTTCCAAAGGCGGCGGGAGCGAGTACCGCGGCAGCGCCTACTATTTTGTCCGTAACGAATCGCTGAATGCGAACAACTTTTTCAGCAACAAAGCGGGCCTGGTCCGGCCGCTATATCGGCACAAGGTTCCCGGCTTTAACATCGGCGGACCCTTGCCGCTCCCGACTTTCGGCGAGGGCGGCCGCGGCTTTGTTTCGAATAAATCGTTCTTCTTCTTCTCTTACGAAAAGCCACATACGATCACGCCCACAGATCCGGTTACGGTAACAGTGCCAACTGCGCTTGAGCGGATCGGGAATTTCTCGCAATCAAAGAACTCAAGCGGCGCAACTCCGGTCGTTTTAGACCCCGTGACCGGGCTGCCATTTGCAGGAAACATCATTCCTGACTTTCGCATCAACAAGAGCATTCAAAACATGCTCAACTATTTCCCGCTGCCGAATTCACCGATCGCCAGCAACCCCGGACGTTACGTTAATCAGTTGAGCGCCGACGTACCCAAACACAGCGCAGTCATCCGGCTCGATTTCAAGCCGACTAATGCCGACGGCATTTATTGGAAGGCGCAATGGTGGACGTCGGACAACGAAGGACTGGGCACTTCCGGTTGGCCAAATGGCACTGGCGGCGTTGATCGGTGGGGAATCCGTTCGCATTATCTGTACAAAGACAACGGCTGGTCAGCCAACTGGGTTCACATATTTAGTTCAAGCGTCGTTAACGAGTTCAACTTCGGCATGCGGCACGACAGCGAAGGCTTCGTACCATCAACGGGCATGATTGAAGGCCTGACGAGAAGTGCGCTGGGATATACCGCGCCGCAAATTTTTCCGCAAAACAACGAGCGGTTCAATCTGGTACCGACAATTACCGGCTGGAGCAGCGTGGCCGGCAATCCTGCCAATATTAACTGGCTCGATCGTTGGGGCGAGATTGGTAACGACTACATCAAGCCTTCTTTCGCGGATAATGTTTCTTACATTCGTGGTAATCACGCCTACAAGTTCGGTACCTATTTTGAGAGGCTGTTCAACCGCGAAGCACCTGGTGGAGGGAAATGGTCGGGCGGTTTGGATTTTGGGACCGGCACTACAAACGGTTTTACCACCGTCGCGGGCAACACCGGATTCGCCTATGCAAATGCGCTGCTCGGCAATTTCAACAACTACACGGAATCGAAGGCGCGCAACTTTACCAACAGCGAGATTCGGCTGTGGCAGTTTTACGCTCAGGACGAGTGGAAGATGAAACGCCGTTTCACATTGAACTATGGTTTAAGAATTGAAACGCATACGCCTTTCTTCCAACTCGATGGCCAGGGTTCAAACTTTGATCCGGCGCGCTTTGATCCGGCAAAGGCGCCATTACTTTACGTCGGGTACTGCAATAGCGCCGCCAGCGTAAGCGGGGTCACTCCGCTTGGCACCAACTGTCCCACGGCAAATTCGTTTGCGATCGATCCGCGATTCATCAGCAGCCCCGCCGGCCATCTGCTGCCGGCAAATCTTGTGCGTTCGTTCGTGCCCGGAACAGGCGATCCGCTGAATGGAATCGTGGTGCCGACTGATCCCGCGGCCCTCAAGGGTTTCAGGCACACGAAGCCAGTTGACTGGGAACCCCGCGTTGGGTTCGC
>Ga0105243_10001594_pt1 | contig 19782 bp, 23 predicted proteins | sample KBSM34metaG_FD_81525 | JGI IMG/M metagenome (GOLD analysis project Ga0105243, IMG submission 81525) | Miscanthus rhizosphere microbial communities from Kellogg Biological Station, Michigan, USA - KBS M3-4 metaG | ecosystem: Host-associated > Plants > Roots > Rhizosphere > Soil | place... | reverse complement strand
CGCCCTGCGCGAGCCCATCCGCACCTCGTGACCGATCTCGACCAGCTTCGAGCCGATCGTCCGGCCGACCACCCCGGTTCCCAGCACTGCGATCCTCATCGTTGATCCTCGCTTTCGGTGACCGCCGTCGACAGCGTACGCCGGTGCCGTTGCCGGCCCGTAGATCGCAACGCTGGGGGCAATCTCGTCCCGGATTCGGGATGAAACCAGCCTCAGCGCGACTCGACGGGCGGGCGGGGCGCCGCGCCGGCGACGGCCTCGACCTCCGCGACGGCGAGGTCGCGTTCGCGGTCGGCGGCGATCGCCGCCGCCATCCGCCCCGCCGCGGCGCGATAGCCGGGGTCGCTGAGCACCGACCCGAGCGCCCGTGCGATCGCGCCGGTCCCGGCGCCGGGACGGAGCCGCAGCCCGGCGCCGCTCGCGACGACGCGCGCGGCTGTATCGGGCTGGTCGCGGCCGACCGGCATGCAGAGCAGCGGCACCCCGTGCGCGAGCGCTTTGATGACAGTTCCGTGACCGGCATGGGTGACGACGGCGGCGGCGTGCGGCAGGACGGCGGAGTGCGGCGCCGAGGCGACGATCGTCACGTTGGCGGGCGCCGCGACGGCGTCGGCGGCGAAGCTCGGGCCGGTCGTGACGAGGCCGCGGACATCCATGCGGCCGAGTGCGCCGACGACGCGCCGGATCATCGGGTCCTGGCCCTGGGTGGTCGTGCTCAGCGAGACGAGGACGAGCGGGCCGCTGCCCGTGGGCTCGCTCCACGCCCCCGCCCAGTCGGGGTCCTCGAGGCGGGGCCCGCAGTAGCGGACGTTGGCGGGCACCCGGAGACCGCCGCCGAGCTCGAAGGTCGCCGAGGTCAGCACGAGGACCCGGTCGGGACGGTCGAGCAGCTCGAAGATCGTCGTCACCGGCGGTTGCCCGTAGTCGGCCAGGAGCCGGTTCATGTCGGCGAGGCGCTTGTCCCAGAGCCGGCTGCCGAGCGCGGCCGCAAGCCGGTCGCGAACCTGCCCGAGCCGGTCGTCGCGGGCGCTCAGGCCGAGGCCGAACGGGGGAACCCCGGGAACCCGGCCGGGGTAGATGTTCGGGACGACGGAGATGTTCGCGACGCCGGCGTGGGCCGCGGCGACCTGCGAGCCGAGCAGCAGGTTCTCGGAGAGGACGGCGTCGACCGGCTCGCGGCGGATCTCCGCCAGCGTGTCGCGGGCGAAGGCCGGCGCCGCGCCGACCAGCAAGCGGTCGCGGATCCTGGCACTGGCGCCGAGCGGCGTCCGCGCCTCGAAGTCACGGACGAACTCGGTGCTCGGATCGGCGGAGACCCGCTGCGGAGCCGTCGTCCAGGGCACGTGCCGGGCGCCGGAGCCGGCGACGGCCTCGCACAGGCTCGGATCGGCGAGCACGCGGACGTCGTGGCCGCGCTCGACGAGCGCACCAGCGACGCTGAGGACCGGAGGCGAGTTGCCGCCCCCATCCCAGAGCGTGAAGAGCAACCGGCTCATCCGCGTACCGCACCGCTCGCCTCACGTGCGGGCGAGCCTGTCCCGGCCTCGAACCGGTCGGTCAGTGCGAGGACCGACTCGCGCATCGCCGTCTCCGCGTCGTCACGGCTCAGGCCCTGCTCGCGGCGGAGGATCTTCCAGGTGAGGACGTCCGTCGCCGCGATCAGCATCACGGTCCGGCGCTCGCGCTCGCCCGACGGCTCCACGGTCAGCCACGAGGCGAAGACCCGCTCGACCCAGCTGCGATGCACCGCCCGCCCGCCCGCGAGCAGCGGCGCCAGCTCCTCGACCCGGCCCTCGAGCGCGATCATCCGGACGATCCCGTCCCCGATCCGCTCGTACTCGTCGACCAGGGTCGCGACGCCGCCGCCGACATCGCCGACCGCGACCTCATCCCGGCGCTGATCGACCCCGCGGGCGACGCTCTCGGCCACCGCCGCCAGCAGCCCGCCCTTCGAGCCGAAGTTATTGACGACCGTCTGCAACGCGACGTCGGCCTCGCCGGCGACCTCGCGGAGGCTGACGTCGTCGTACCAGCGCTCGAGGTAGAGGCGCTCGGCGGCCCCGGTGATCCGCTGCCGGGTCCGGTCCTGGGCGACCGCCCGCTTCCCGAGCCGGTATCGCGTCGCACCATTCACTAGTACGACGTTACATCAGAATCTCCCGCCTGTCCAGCCCGGATTTCCCGCGCGGCCCGGGCCGAGCATTATCCGGGCTTCGTCGTCATCGCCCAGAGTGCAACCAGGTTGAGGACCAGGAGCAGCCCGATCAGGACGGCGGCGACGCGCACCCCCGTCGCCGGACGATCGCCGTCGGCGCGGGCCCGGCGGAGCGCGAACCAGCCGAGCAGGCCGGAGACGACGATCAACAGCAGGCCAGCGTCGCCGGCGATGTAGCCGATCCCGATCCAGTCGGGCGGATCGTCGACGTCGTTCCAGCCCTCCTTGTCGGCGATCCACTCGGCGCTGACGCGAAGCACGACCCAGGCCGGGAGCACGGCCAATGTCAGCGAGCGCAGGGCGAGGCGCAGGCTCGCCGCCGAGCCGTCGCGGCCGGCGGGGACGAGGAGCGCCATCGTCAGCGCCAGCGCTCCGATCAGGGTCAGGGCGCCAAGGACATGGAGGAAGAGCGGCACGTCCCATTCGTCGGGGCGGATGGTGGTCAGGCCGATCATGCCCACGGCTTTCCGATCATGTCGGCGAGCAGGAGCAGGACCACGACGACGTGGATCCAGTGAATCCGGGCGACGTCGGCCGGAATTGCCGCTCCGCCGCCGGACTCGCGGTAGGCAGCCGGGACCTTGTCGCCGCTCCAGCCCGCCGCGAGCCAGAGAGCGATCGCGATCAGGACCCAGCCGTCGAAGACGTCGTAGCCGTCGATGTCGAACGCGAGTGCGATCCCGAAGATGAAGACTCCGACGAGTCCGATGTGCCAGAGGGTGAGGAACGTGCGCACCGTGCCGAGCTCGAGCCGGGCGCCGAGCACGAGTGCGGTGAACGCCACGATCGCGGCGAACAGCGACGCGGCGGCGAGCAGATGCAGAAAAAGCAGCGTGTCCGTCATCGGCCGGTCCCGAGCCTATCCAGGCGGCTGGACGCTCAGACGATCCGCTCGTCGGCGATCGTGAACTGGGCGGCGATCACCAGCAGGTAGATGCTCGTCGCGGCGAACCCGACCAGCGGCCAGGCGAGCTCGTTCTCGACGAGAGCCGTGACGAGCGCCACGGCTCCGATCGCAGCTCCGACCGACGGCAGGTGGAACCCGCCCCAGAGACGCACGCGGGCGTCGGGCGCTGCCTTCAGCACCTGCGCGGCGCTGCCATGAGCGATGGCGCCGACGGCGGCGAAGCCGGCGACCGCACCGGCGAGGAACATCAGCGCGTCGAGGGTCGTCGGGATCCCGCGGGCGTGGATCGTCACCGCCCCCGAGGTCCAGACCGTCAGCGTGTAGCCATACGGCGCGGCGCTCGTCGCCACGGCCGCCTGCAGGTGGGTTCGGTAGCCCGCCATCGCCGCCCGATTCTGCACCGGTACGCGGACGCCCGCAGCGGCAAGCGCCCCGGCGGCCGAAGCCACCGGGGCGCTGGGTTCCGTTGCGCTGACCGCTGCCTAGCGGTCGATCGTCTTCGAGGTATCGCCCTTGCAGACGCTCGTCTTGCCGACCTTGGCGTAGAAGTGGCCGTGCTTGTAGCCGGAGTTGCCGATCGACCACATGTACCTGTCGCCGTTCGGCTCGGCGGTGTCGGTGCCGATCTTCAGGTCGCTTTTGGGGTCCTGGACCGAGCCGAGCTGCTTGAAGACCTTGACCTTGCGATCGTTGGCGCAGTTGCCGGCATCGGAGCTCTTGACGTAGCCGTAGTAGTCGCCGTTGTCGCCCTTGATGTTGACCTTGGTCTCGGCCTTGGTGGCGGCCTTCGGGATCCGGCTGCCGGCCTGCGCCGCCGGGACCATCGCGGTGAGCGCGGTGGCGGCGACGGCGAGGGCGACGAGCGGGCGGCGGAGGCGGGGACTCTTGAACATGATCGATCTCCTTTGGGAGTGGTTTGGACTTGCACGACCATGATCTGCTCGCAGGGCCACTTCGGACAGACACCCGCGGTGTGAATCCGGCCACCCCCGCCGTCGAGCCTTACCTCGAGGCCGGCTTCGATCAGGTCGCCCTGATTCAGATCGGCGGCGAGCAGCAGGAGGAGTTCATCGCCTGGGCGGAGGAGGAGCTGCTGCCGGCGCTGCGCTCGCTCTGACGCCCACCGCGAGACTTCGCGAGACTTACGGGTCGATGTCCACGACCCCGGTCAGCAACGAGTCGCTCCACGATCGCCGGATCGAGGAGACGCTGCCCCTGGTCTCGCCGGAGGAGCTGCTCGCCGAGTACCCGCTCAGCGCCGAGCTGGCCGAGCGGGTCATCCGCAGCCGTCGCGAGGTGACCGCGGTCCTCGATCGCGAGGATCCACGGCTGCTCGTGGTCGTCGGCCCCTGCAGCGTCCACGATCCCGTCGCCGCGCTCGATTACGCGCGGCGCCTCGAGGCGCTCTCCCGGGAGTTGCCCGATCTGCTGGTCGTGATGCGCGTCTACTTCGAGAAGCCACGGACGACGACCGGATGGAAGGGTCTGATCAACGATCCCCACCTCGACGACTCCGGCGACGTCAACGCCGGGTTGCGGACCGCACGGCGGCTGCTGCTCGAGGTCCTCGAGATCGGCCTGCCGATCGGCTGCGAGTACCTCGACCCGATCACCCCCCAGTACATCGCCGACACCGTCGCCTGGGGGGCGATCGGCGCCCGGACGACCGAGAGCCAGACGCATCGCCAGCTCGCATCCGGGCTGTCGATGCCGATCGGCTTCAAGAACCGGACCGACGGCAACGTCGGCGTCGCCGTCGATGCGCTTCGCGCGGCCGGGGCCCGCCACTCGTTCGCCGGCGTCGAGCTCGGGGGCGGCTCGGCGATCCTCCGCACCGCCGGCAACGCCGACTGCCACATCATCCTCCGCGGCGGCCGCGGCACGACCAACTTCGATGCGGATTCGGTCGCGGACACGATCGAGCGGCTCCGCGCCATCGGCCTGCCGGAGCGGGTGATCATCGACGCCTCCCACGACAACAGCGGCAAGGACCACGAGCATCAGCCGGCGGTCGCCGCCGACATCGCCGCCCAGGTCGCGGCCGGCAACGGCGCGATCGTCGGCGTCATGCTCGAGTCGTTCATCGAGGCCGGGCGCCAGGAGCCGGATGGAGCGCTGACCTACGGAATGTCGGTCACCGACGCCTGCATGGCCTGGGACACGACCGTGGACGTGCTCCGCGGCCTCGACGCCGCAGCGCGGACCCGCCGCGGCGGCTGATCTACGGCTCGATCACGTTGCCAGGGTCGGGCTGCTCGTCGGCCGGGGCCTGGCTGTAATCGCCGAACGGCCCGTCGCGCTCGGCGATCGCCGCGCCGACCCCGTCATCGCCGGCGGTCGCGATGAACCGCTGCGCGTCCGGGGTGTTCCGCATCAGGCCGTCGAGGATCGGGCCGAGCGTCTGCGTCGACGCCAGGCCCATGCTCTCGTAGGCATGATTGACGACCAGCTTCATCGCGGCGAGCTGTGAGGACGGGATCGCGGCCAGCTCGGCGGCGAGCTCGGCGACCCGGTCTTCGAGCCGCGCGAACGGGACCGCTTCGTTGATCAGCTCGACGTCGGCGGCCTCGCGCCCCGACAGCGGCCGGCCGCTCAGCGCGTGGTACTTGGCGCGGGCGAGACCGAGGCGGTAGATCCACATCCCCGACAGGTAGGCGCCCCAGAGCCGGCTGTACGGGGTGCCGATCCGGGCATCCTCGGAAGCGACGACGAGGTCTGCGCAGAGCGCGAAGTCGCTGCCGCCGCCCACGCACCAGCCGTGGACCTGTGCGATCACCGGCTTCGGCGTCCGCCAGACGCTCATCAGCTTCTGGGTCGGCGACGCCGACGGCGTCGTCGCGAACGCGAAGTCCTTGCCCGGGTCCCAGCGGCCGTCGGTCGTGATCTGCTCGTTCCAGTGCTCGAAGCCGCCGCCGAAGTCGTAGCCGGCGCAGAACGAGCGTCCGGCGCCGCGGACGACGACCACCTTGACCCGCTCGTCGCCCGTCGCGGCGGCGACTGCCGCCTCGACCTCGTCGGGCAGCGGCGGCACGATCGTGTTCAGGCGTTCGGGCCGGTTCAGGGTGATCGTCGCGACCGGGCCGGCCACCCCGTAGATGATGGTCTCGTAGCCCTCGGCCTGCCCGTCCGCGTTGTTGCTCATCGGGCTATTTGTAGCCACCCGTCGATCGTCGCGTCGCGAGCGAGCTCACAGGTGCGCCGGCCGGGCCTGCAAGCCGGCCCCCAATCCCCGTCCAGCGCCGCCACCGGGGCTCCAGGCCGCGGGCCCGCTCGCCGAAGCGAGGAGGGATGCGCCGGATCGAGCATCCCCTCTTCCTGCTCTTCACCGTCGCCCTGGTCGGGATGCTCGGCACGTTCGTCCTCTCGATCGGGGCCGCCGGCGAGACCACCGGCGACGTCGCGCGGGCCGAGGCCGCGACGTCCGCTCCCGCCGGCGCAGCCGACCGGGCCGACCGTGATCGTCCCGACCCGCGCCCGGCCGCACGCCCGACGCGTCCGGCGCCGAATCCCGACACGACGATCCTCACGGTCCGTCCCGGCGCGACCGTCGAGCTCCGCGACGCTCCCGGCGGCAGCGTCGTCGCGACGCTCGACGACACCACGGAGTTCGGTTCGCCGACCGTGCTGGCGGTCGCCGAGCGCCACGGCCGGTGGGCGGGTGTGCCGACGGAGCTGCTCCCGAACGGCAAGCTCGGCTGGGTGAAGGTCGACCCGTCGCGGCTCGCCGCCGACAGCGTCGGCCAGTCGATCGTGATCGACCTGTCGGAGATGCGTGGGGAGCTGTTCCGAGGCGAGAAGCTGGAGCGGCGCTGGAGCGTTGGCATCGGTGCCCCGGACACGCCGACTCCGACCGGGCACTTCGCGATCACCGACGAGATCGAAGGCGGCCTCAATCCGGTCTACGGCTGCTGCGCGATCGCGCTCAGCGCCACGCAGCCGAACCTGCCGGCCGGGTGGAGCGGCGGCAACCGGATCGCGATCCACGGGACCTCGGAGCCGCTCGGCGAAGCCAACTCGACCGGCTGTGTCCACAGCGGCGAGGACGATCTGCGGGCGCTGATCGAGGGCGTGCCCCTCGGCACTCCGGTGACGATCCGGCGCTAGCGACACGGGCACCGGCATGCGCCGCGCTGCCGATGCTGACAACCTGCTGGCGAGAGGTCGTTCGGAACCGAAGGAGGAGGTGCGGCAGAGATGCAGATGCCCGCAGAACAGACCATCCTGATCACCGGCTGCTCGACCGGGATCGGGCGCGCCACCGCCGAGCGCCTCACGGCTGCCGGCCACAGGGTCTATGCGACCGCCAGGAACCCCGGGAGCGTCGCCGACCTCGAGGCGAAGGGCTGCCGGACGATCGCTCTCGATGTCACCGACGAAGCCTCGATGGAGGCCGCCGTCGCGCGGATCGACGAGGAGGCGGGTGGCGTCGACTCGCTCGTCAACAACGCCGGCTACTCGCAGTCGGGCGCGATCGAAACGCTCGCCATGGAGGCGCTCCGGCGGCAGTTCGAGACGAACGTCTTCGGCCTCGTCCGCATGACCCAGCTCGTCCTGCCGGGGATGCGGGCGAAGGGGTACGGCCGGGTCGTCAACCTGAGCTCGATGGGCGCCAACTTCACCTTCCCCGGGGGCGGCGCCTACCACGCGACCAAGTACGCGGTCGAGGCGATCTCCGACGCGCTCCGCTACGAGGTCGAAGGATTCGGAATCGACGTCGTCGTCATCCAGCCGGGCGCGATCCGAACCGAGTTCGACAAGGCAGCGGTCGCCTCGCTCGACCAGCACGAGGACGAGGAGGGCGTCTACGCGCACTTCAACCATCGCGTCGGCAAGGCGACGAGCGAGGCCTACGAGAAGGGGCCGCTGAAACTGCTCGGCGGCGAGCCGGACGATGTCGCCAAGGTGATCGAGAAGGCGCTGTCCGCGAAGCGCCCGCGGACGCGCTACCACGTGACCCCGTCGGCGACTCTGCTGATCAACCAGAGCCACCTGCTCCCCGACCGCGTCTGGGACCGCTTCAACGCGACCCAGTTCCCGAAGCCGGGGCGGAGCTGAACGACGAACCCGCCGACCTGCCCGCCGCCGCGCGGGGCCTGCTCGGCCACTGGACGCTCGAGGCGTGGACGGGCGAGGACGCCGCCGGCGCGCCGGTCGCCCACGGCGGCGCAGAGCCGAGCGGCGATCTGGTCTATCTGCCGTCGGGACGGATGGCGGTGCAGATCTCCTACGACGGACGGGAGTCGCTCGGGTCGCGGGACCTCGGCGCCGGCGACGACGCCGGCCAGGCCGCCGCCTACCGGACCTACAACGCCTACGCCGGCCGCTTCTCGGTGCCGGAGCCGGGGACGGTCGTCCATCACGTCGAGCAGGCGCTCCATCCCGACCAGGCCGGGATGGACAAGCGCCGCTCCTACCGGCTCGATGGCGACGTCCTGACGCTCCGCACCCAGCCGGTCGTGACCGCCGGATCGGAGGCCAGCTCGGTGCTGCGCTGGCGCCGGCGCGCTTGAGCCGCCTCCGCCGTCCCTCCGTAGTTTCTACGGATTGCGCCGGGTGGCACCTACCGCGAGGGTTGCGCGACAGGCCCGGATGCCCGCGCCGATGGGCGCCGGAATGATCGGCAGCGTCGAACAACAAGGGAGAGCAGCAGATGTCGAGCAAGATCGTCGTAGGGATTGACGGCTCACCGGGATCCGACCGGGCACTCGAGGCGGCCATCGACGTCGCCAAGCGCTACGACGCCTCGATGGTCCTCTGCCACGTCGTCGAGCGGATCGCCGCAAAGGGCGACATGGCGCCCCTTCACGCCGACGAGCCCGAGGTCAAGGCAGCGGTCGAGAAGCAGGCGGCCGACCTTCGCGATCAGGGCATCGACACCGAGGTCCGCTCCGAGTCGGTCGTCCTCGGCGGCCCCGCGCGCTCGCTGGCCGACGTCGCCGGGGAGACCGGCGCCGATCTGATCGTCGTCGGCACCCGCGGCCATTCCGCGCTCGCCGGCGTGATCCTCGGCAGCGTCACCCAGAAGCTCCTCCACCTCGCCACCTGCCCGGTGCTCTGCGTCCCGTCACCGCGCGACAACTGAGACGAATGGGCTGATCAGATCGTCGCCGGGCGGGTGCCGCCGGTGCCCTTGGGGCGGACGACGGACTCGAACTCGTCCGAGGTGAAGCCGCCGACCGTCTCGCCCTCGAGCGCGTAGCGGTAGAGGGCGACGCCGAAGATCCCCGAGAGCGCCGACTGGATGAGGAGCGCGATCGCGAGGACGATCACCCCGAGCCCGACCAGGATCGCGCCGCCGACGCCGGTCGAGGCCCAGAGCAGGATCCCGCCGACGATCAGGATCCCGGCCGGGATCAGCCCGATCAGGAAGACGAAGCCGCCGATCGCGACGTTGCCGGTGATCTGCTCGCCCCAGCGCTGCCGGAACAGCGAGGCTGAGCGCTTCAGCGTCTCGAACGGGCCGGTGCCCTCGAGGGCGATGACCGGGACGGCGAGGAACGTGATCAGCGACCAGCCGAGCTGCAGGAACCGGCCGAAGATCGCGCCGGCGATCCCGCCCTTGTCCTCGAGGAAGCCGATGATCGTCGCGATCACGGTCGAGACGAGCGCCCAGCCGGCGATCTTGCCGAACCGGCTCCGCGCCACCGCGGTCCCGTCGCTGAACCGTGCATCGCGGCCGTGGAAGATCATGTCGGCGCAGGCCGCGAGCCCGACGCTGAAGTAGGTGCCGATCAGGGCGAGCAGGTAGAGGCCGATGACGACGAGCGGCGCCCCGGCGGCTAGCTTGCCGTCGTCGATCAGGTAGAGGCCGGGACCGACCACGATGATCGCCATCAGCGTCGTCGCGATGCCGCCGTAGAGCGGGAACGCGAGGAGCTGCCGGTTGCCGGTCAGGACTCCCCAGCTCTTCTTGGTCAGCCCCCAGCCGCGCTTGATCCGACTCATGCGGCAGCGAGCCTAGACAGTCCCCCGGCCGTATCTTGATCGCGATGGCGGTAGCGATCGCATCGAACCTCGGCATCCACGTCGGCGGCAACCCGCTGTTCGCCGACGTCTCGTTCAAGCTCGAGCGGCGCGAGCGGATGACCCTGTCGGGCCGAAACGGCGCCGGCAAGTCGACCCTGCTGCGGATCCTCGCGGGCGAGCTGACTCCGGACTCGGGCGTGCTCTCGCTCGAGAAAGGCGCCCGGGTGGCGCTCCACGACCAGCGCCCGCCGCGGGACTCCGAGATGACCCTCGGCGACTACGTCTTCTCCGGCCGCGCCGAAGTGATCGCGCTCGAGGAGCGCCTCGCCGGCCTCGAGCGGGCGATGTCCGGCGGCGACCACTCCGAGGAGACGATGGGCGCGTACGCCGACGCCCAGGCCCGCCTCGACCTCGCCGGCGGCTACCGCTGGCGCGATCAGGTGCTCGCCGTGCTCGCCGGCCTCGGGTTCTGCGACGAGCACGCCGAGCGGCGGCTCGTCACATTCTCGGGCGGCGAGCTGACCCGGGCGTCGCTGGCGCGTGCGCTCGCCACCCGCCCCGAGCTCCTGCTCCTCGACGAGCCGACCAACCACCTCGACATCCCCGCGCTCGAGTGGCTCGAGGGTTATCTGACCGATCTCGACGCCGCCGTCGTCCTCGTCGCCCACGACCGCTGGTTCCTCGAGGCGGTCGGGACCTCGGTGCTCGAGCTCGAGGCAGGCCGCGGTCGCTACTTCTCCGGCCCGTGGCACGCCTGGCGGACCGAGCAGGCGGCACGCGAGATCGCGCTCGGCAAGGCGATCGAGCGCCAGCAGGCCGAGATCGCGCGAATGGAGCGGTTCGTCGAGCGCTTCCGCTACAAGGCGACGAAGGCGCGGCAGGCGCAATCGCGGCTCAAGCAGATCGAGCGGATCAAGGCGGATGCGGTCGCACACGACCCGACGGCCGGTCGGACGCTGCGCTTCTCGTTCCCGCCGCCGGCCCGGGCCGGGAAGTTCGTGCTGAAGATGGAGAACGCGCGGATCGAGGTCCCGGGGCGCACCCTGATCGAGAGCGGAACGCTCCGGGTCGAGCGCGGCGAGCACGTCGTCGTCGTCGGCCCGAACGGGGCCGGCAAGACGACGCTGATCGAGACCCTGGCAGGACGCCGGGAGCCGGCTGCCGGCAAGCTCGCGGTCGGCCACAACGTCGCGATCGGTTACCTGTCCCAGCATGCCGACACGGCGGCGGGAGAGGGGACGGTCCTCGAGGCGCTCCAGCGCGGCACCGGCTTGAGCGGTCAGAAGGCACGCGACCTCCTCGGCGGCTTCCTGTTCTCGGGCCGCGACGTCGACAAGCGGCTCGCCGACATCTCCGGCGGCGAGCAGCGGCGGCTCTCGCTGGCGATCCTCGTCGCCTCGGGGGCGAACGTGCTGATCCTCGACGAGCCGACCAACCACCTCGACATCGAGAGCCGCGAGGCGCTCGAGGACGCGTTGCTCGAGTTCGAAGGAGCGGTGATCCTCGTCTCCCACGACCGCGCCCTGCTCGAGGCGGTGGGGACGCGGACGGTGGTCTGCGAGGACGGCGAGCTGCGCAGCCACATGAGCGGCTGGGCGGAGTACCAGCGCGATCGCGACGAGCGCGAGGCGCGCGAGCGCGAGCGGGTGCAGGCCGCCGCGCGCCCGGATCGGCCCGCCGCCGGCGACGGGCGCACGCGGTCCGCCGGCCCCTCCAAGAACGCCCTCCGCAGGGTCGCGACGATCGAACGCGAGATCGAGCGGGCGGAGGCGGAGCTGCGCGCCGTCGAGGACGAGCTCGCGGATCCCGCCGCCTGGGCGAGCCCGGGGCGCTCGCAGCGCGCGACCGAACGCCACGAGGCCGCCAGCAGGGCCGTCCAGGACCTCTACGAGCGGCTCGAGGAGGCGGAGGGTGCGCTCAGCCCGAGCGGACCTGGATGACCTGCGCGCCGCTCCCTGACGCTACTTCGGCGGCAGGCGCTTCTCGAAGAAGCTGAGCGCGTCGTCTTCGGCCGCGGCGACGATCGCGCCGTGATTGACGCCCGGATAGGTCTTGTAGGCGACCTTGTCGCCGAGCTTGTCGAGCTCGCCGTTGAGCATGTCGGTGAAGGTCGGGAAGACCGTCGTGTCGGCGCTGCCCTGGGCGAGCAGCACCGGGGGGCCGATCCTGACCGCCGGGTTCATGTCGTCGAGGACGCCGTAGAGCGGGTCCAGATCGGCGCTGCCGCGGAGCAGGTCGGCGGGCGCGAGGCCGCCGAAGCTGTCGCTCTCGGCGAGCTGCGGAAGGCAGAGCTGCTCGGTCTGCGGGTATAGCGCTCGCGCCTCGGCGGTGAAGAACTTGGCGGGCTTGACGTTCTCGTCGCTGGTCGTCGAGGCCCCCTTGAAGATCAGTGCGGCCAGTGCCGAGAGCCCGCTCGGGCTGGTCAGCGAGGGGAGGAACTTCGCCTGCTCCTTGAGATGCGAGGCGGGCGCGTAGGCGACGGTGCCGCGCAGCTTCAGCTTCGGCGCCCACTCGTCGGCGAGGCTCGCCGCGAACAGCGACGACTGTCCGCCCTGGGAGTGGCCGGCGATCAGGTACCGCTTGCCGAGCGTGGGGACGAGCTGGCGGGCGGCCGAGACGATGTCGACGACGCTGCGGCCCTCGGCCTCGCCGATCAGGTACGGATGCGGGCCGGGAGTGCCGAGGCCCTGATAGTCGGTGGCGACGACCGCGTAGCCCGCCCCGATCCAGTCCTCGAGCTGGGGATGGACGTAGGCGACGTAGGGGGCAACGACGCTGTTCGGCCGGATCCGGGTCGGCGCGCAGGCGTCGGCGGCGCCGGTCGTCCCGTGCGCCCAGCTGATCACCGGCCAGCCGCCCTTCGGCGGCTTGCCCTTCGGGACGCTGACCGAGCCCGAGACGACGACGCGATCGCCATCCGGATCCCGCGACGTGTAGAGGATCGTCTTGTTGATCCGGGCGCCGGCGATCGGCGTCAGCTTCGTCGCGTCGCGCTGCCAGATCAGCTTGCCGTGCCCCTTCGGGGTCTGCTTCGGCCCCTTGTAGAAGGCGCCGCCCTCGGGCCCCTTCCTGGCGGCGGCATCCGCCGACTCGGCCGAGGCGACGAGCGCAGCCGCGGCCAGCGCGAGGATCGCGGCAATGATCAGCGCGCGGGGTCGGGTCAGGTCGATGGGCAGGGCGTGCAAGCGGAGCTCTCCGTGAGTGGTGGGTGAGGGATCGACAACTCTAGTGTCAGGCTTTAGTCGGGGGTGCACCCCGTCGGCGCGCCGGATCGGATCCCGGCGGCGGCGGACGCCTATGATCGCCGCGATGACGGACTCGCCCGCGAAGACCTGGATCCTGACCGGTTCGGTGGAGAACCTCCGGATCAACGTCGAGCGCGGCTTCGACGTGATCGGGCTCAAGGAGCGCCGGATCCGCCAGGCCGAGCAGTTCGAGCCGGGCGACCTCGTCGTCTTCTACGTCACCGGCGTGCAGGCTTTCGGCGCCATCGCCCGGGTCCTGTCGCCGATGTTCGAGGACCGCGAGCCGATCTGGCCGCAGGGCAAGAAGAAGGCGCCCGAGGACTATCCGTGGCGGGTCGAGGCAGAGCCCGTCCTCGTCCTCGCCGAGGAGGACTTCGTCCCGGCCGAGTCGTTGCTCGGCGAGCTCGAGCACCTCGGCAAGTGGCCCGCCGAGCACTGGCACCTCGCGTTCCAGGGGCAGCTCCGGACGATCTCCCCCGGCGACGCCGCGCTGCTCGAGGAGCGGATGCGCGGCGCCGTCGGCTCGGCCGCCTGACGCCGCCTCCAGATCGGTTGGCTAGTCGGCGCCGGTCGCCAGCCAGGAGCCGCCGAGGATCAGCGGTAGGCCGATCAGGGTCCCGACGCCGGGCGACTCGCTGAGCACGGCGATTCCGGCGATCAGCGCGACGACCGGTGCCACGTAGGTGATGACCAGCGCCCGCGACGCGCCGACGTCGATCACGAGCGCGCCGAAGAGGACGAAGGCGGCGGCGGTGCAGAAGATCCCGAGGACGAGGATCGAGGCGACCGCCTCGGTCTGGAGGGCGGCATCCGGAGCGGTCAGAGCCGCGAGCGGCGCGAGCAGGACCGCGGCGACGGCGAGGGCGCCGGCCATCACCACCCGCGGCTCGAGGGTGGAGAGCTTCGACTGCAGCGTCATCGGCCCGAGCGCGTAGCCGATCGCCGCGATCAGGATCGCGATCGTGCCGATCACCTCGTCGCGGTCGCCGGCGATGTCGACACCGACGAGCGCGACGACGCCCGCGAAGCCGGCGATCAGGCCGGCGAGCCGTCGCCCCGCGACCCGCTCGGTGTGGTCGAACGCGTAGGCGAGCACCGCGACGATCAGCGGCGTCGCCGCGATCAGGATCGCGGCGACGGACGAGCTGACGCGCTCCTCTCCGAACGCGATCAGCGGGAAGGGGATCGAGATCTCGACGATCGCGTAGACGAGCAGCCAGCGCCAGTGGGGACGGAGCGTGCCGAGCAGTCCGGACCGCCAGACGAACGGCAGCAGGACGAGGGCGCCGAGCAGGACCCGCGACCAGGCGAGGAAGCCGGGTGAGACGCCGTGGTCGACGGCGATGCTGATGAACAGGTAGGGGATGCCCCAGAGCACCGAGACGACCGCGAAGGACGTCCATGCGCGGGCGCTCAAGGAACGGTCGGGCCGGTTTGGGGGCGGAGCTCGGGGAGCGTGCTCCGCAGCAGCAGGTAGGAGAGCCAGACGCCGAGCGCGAAGAGCGGGATCCCCGTCACGACCCGGGCGACCGCGAGCGGCCCGACCAGGCCCGACAGGTAGAGCGGGAGCTGGATCGACAGGCGGAAGCAGAACAGGCCGACCCAGATCCAGCTCGCCTTCGTATAGGCGAGTCGCCGCTCCGGGTCGCGGTACCAGGCGCGTCCCTCGCCGGTGACCGTCGAGACGATCAGGCCGAGCAGCGGCCGCCGGACCAGGATCGAGATCAGATAGGCGGTCGCCGAGCCGGCGTTGATGAGGATTCCGGGCAGGAAGAAGTCCTCGGCCTTGCCGGTCCGCGAGGCGACGAATGCCCCGAATGCGACCCCGAGCACCCCCGACAGCGCGAACTGGGTCGTCTGCCGGCGCAGCAGCCTCGCCATCGCGAGGACGGCGCTGATCGCCACCGCGACGATCCCGCCGACGACGATGTCGCGCCCGGTGGCCGTCCAGACGATCGTGAAGGCGATGAACGGCAGGGTCGCCTCGGCGATGCCGAGCCAGCCGCCGACCGCAGACAGGAGCGACGGTGGACCGGCCGCATCCCGGTCGGTCGCGCTGCCGATCCATCCACCTCGCCGCTCCATTGGGCGCTGACGCTAGCGTCCCGGCGATGCCGCCGGGATCCACCGAGCGCGAGGACCGGCTCGCGCGCACCATCCTCGTGGTCGCGATGGCGCTCTCGGCCGCGACGCTGCTCGTCGGCGGCCGCCATCTGACGTTCTGGTCCGACGAGCTGACCTGGCTCGTGTTCACGGACGACTTCACGCCCGCGCATCTGCTGACGCCGCACAACAGCCACCTGATCGCGACGACGAGGCTGATCTACGAGGCGCTGCCGCGGATCTTCGGCACCGACTACCTGCCGTTCCGGATCATCGGGATCGTCTGCCTGCAGGCGAACGCGGTCCTGCTCTTCCACCTCGTGCGGCGCCGCCTCGGCGCAGCGATCGCGCTGGTGCCCGCGGTCGTCCTGCTGTTCTTCGGGTCGGCGCAGGAGGTTGCCGTCTCACCGCTCGGGATCCCCTTCCTGCTCTCGATCGCGCTCGGCCTCGGGGCGTTCGCCGCCGTCGAGCGACGCACGCTGGCCGGCGACGCCGGGGCGATGCTCCTGCTCGTCCTGGCGATCCTCTCGCACACTTTCGGGGCGATCGTCGCGATCGGCGTCGCCGTCTATTACGCCCTCGAGCGGGGCCGCCGCCGCGAGCTCTGGGTGCCCCTCGTGCCGCTGGCGCTCTGGGTCGCCTGGTGGATCTGGGCCCGCCAGTTCGACCAGGGGATCACCGAGGGGTCGAACATCGCCGGAACGCCGCTGTTCGTCGTCGAGGCGGCCGGAGCGACGCTGCGCGGGATCCTCGGGTTTGCGCCCGACTGGCCGCTCGCCGGCGTCGTCTGGGTCCTCTTCGACGTCGCCGCCGTCGCCGGCGCCGTCCTGCTCATCGTCCGGGCGGTGGCGAGGGGCACGACCCCGTGGCTCTGGGCCTACGCGGTGACGCTCCTGGCCTTCTGGACCGGTCTCGGTCTCAGCGAGGGCGCGGAGCGGGGCCCTTCGACGCCGCGCTACCTGATCTTCGGCGCGATCATGGTCGTCCTCGTCGCCGCCGAAGCGTTCCGGGGGGCCGACCTGCCCCTCCGGGTCCGGCGTGCGATCGTCGTCGCCGGCGCCGTCTGCCTGCTCGGAAACGTGGTGATGATGGCCCGGACGATCTCAGCGCTGACCGATCAGGCGAAGGACGTCCGCGCCCAGATCGGCATCGTCAGCGGCGGCCCGGGCGTCCCCGATCCCGGGTTGTGGATCTCCGATCTCGGCCCCCCGGCGAGCGCCCGGATCGATGCTCCGATCGGTCCTCTGCTCAGCTTCGAGCGGGAGTACGGCCCACTCGGCTACTCGGCCGACGAGCTGCGCGCGCAGAGCGACGACGTTCGCCGCGGTGCCGACTTCGTCCTGATCCGCGTGCTCGGGATCGGCGCCGGCGAGATCCCGGCGGGCCAGGCTCTGAAGACGAGCGGTTGCGTCACCCGGCGTCCCGCCTCCGACGGCTACACGACCTTCGAGCTGCCGCCGGGCCTCGATGTCGTGACGCTGGAGCGCGACCCCGGCGCCGCCGGCGCGTCGCTCGACCTCGGCCGTTTCGCCGACGTGCCCGACGTCGAGATCGCCACGCTTCGCGCCGGCCGCCGGAACGTCATCGTCCTGCCCGGTGACGGTCTCGAGGAGCCGTGGCGGGCGCGGACCACCGGGACGATCGAAGCCTGCCGGGCCCGAGCGGCGCGCTGACCGGGCGATCGGCGAGACTGGGTCCATGCCGGTCGTCCTCCTCAGCTACGAGTACGTCGCCGACATCCTCGAACGCCGTAAGGCCCACCGCGAGGCACACCTCGCCCATGTCGAGCGGACCACGGCCGAGGGCGGCCTCGTCGTCGCCGGAGCGGTCGGCGACCCTCCCCACGGTGCCGTCTTCGTGTTCGAGGACGACGCCGATGCTGCCGGGCCGGCGGCGGAGTTCGCCGCCGGCGACCCCTATGTCGCGGCCGGCCTCGTCAGCGACCGGCGGATCGAGCCGTGGACGGTCGTCTCGAACGCGTGGGCTTCCCGCCCCGGCGGCCGGTGACAGCGGTCACGCACGGATTGGCGGGGTCGGGGACGGGTAGGTTTCCCGGCGATGAACCCGACAACGCTTGAGGCGCCGACGATCGCCGCCGCGGCCCTCGAGAATCTGATCGGCCGGTTCAACCCGGACGACATCGACGTCCCCGGCGGCAGCGCACGGATCCGCATCGAGGTCGTCGACGGCGAGGACTTCGACGTCGTCATCGAGATGCCGGAGGCGCGAATCGAGCGCGCCGATGGCGACGCCGACGCCCGGCTGACCGCGGACGGGCGGACCTGGGCGCGGATCAGCGAGGATCTCGCCGGCGGCATGGACGCGTTCCGGCGCGGCAAGCTCCGCGTCCGCGACAACCTTCATCTCGGCGTCGGGCTGCTCGCGGCGACGAGCGGCTCGACCGACCCCGGCCGGCTCAGCTTCGGCCGGATCGCGACCGCCGGGCACGAGATCGCCTACTGCGAGGCGGGCGTCGGGCCGCCGCTCGTCTGCCTGCACGGCCTCGGCGGCACGAAGGCGTCGTTCTTGCCGACGCTCGCCGCCCTCGCTCCGGAGGGCAACCGCGTGATCGCGATCGACCTGCCCGGATTCGGCGACTCCGACAAGCCGCACGCCGCCCCCTTCGACGCGCCCTGGTACGCCGACGTCGTCACCGGCGTGCTCGATGCCTTCGGGCTGGAGACCGCGAGCTTCGCCGGCAACAGCATGGGCGGCCGGATCGCCCTCGAACTCGGCATGTGCGATGCCGAGCGGGTCGACCGACTCGTCCTCCTCGCCCCGGCGCTCGCCTGGCTCCGCGAGCGCCCGTGGAAGTGGCTGCTGCAGGTGCCGCTGCCGCGTCTCGGCTACATCCAGCCGACGCCACGCCGCCTCGTCGACCCGGTCGTTCGCCGCCTGATCCCCGGCGGCGACCGCGGCTGGACGGCGGCCGGCGTCGATGAGTTCCTCCGCTCCTACCTGACCCCCGCCGGCCGCTACGCCTTCTACGAATGCGCCCGCAACATCTACCTCGACGAGCCCTACGGCCAGGAGGGCTTCTGGACCCGCCTCAAGAAGCTCGGCCCTCCCGCCCTGTTCGTCTGGGGCAACCAGGATGTCCTCGTCCCGATCTCCTTCATGCGTCACGTCGAGCGCGCACTCCCGGGCGCTGTCCACCTCGAGCTCGACTGCGGCCACGTCCCCCAGCTCGAGCGCCCCGAGGCGACTCACGACGCGATGGCGAAGTTCCTCCGCGCCGACTGACGCGACCTGAACTGCAAATCGACCTCGCTATAGCAGGGCAATTTGCAGCTCGACCGCCCTCCCGCCGATGGCCGGCTCAGCCCATCTCCCGCAACCGCTCCGCCAGAGCGTTCATGCCGAAGCGCTCGGCGGCATCGGCGCCGGCGGCCCAGTCGGTCGGGGCGTCGGGCGGACGGCTGACGCCGGCGTCCTGGAGCGTCGCCATCTCGCGGTAGGCGAGGATCTCGTCGCGGCCGTCGCGGAGGGCGCCGCGGATCCGGGGCGTGCTCTGCTCGAGCGCGTTCTCGAGGACGCGGTCGAGGTTGCCGTAGCGGCGCAGGAGGTCGGCGGCGGTCTTCTCGCCGATCCCCTTCGCGCCGGGGATCCCGTCCGAGGGATCGCCGCGGAGGGCGATGAAGTCGGGGACCTGGGCGGGGTCGATCCCGTAGCGCTCGCGGACCTCGGCCGGCCCGACCGGCTCCATTCCGCGAACGCCCTTGGTCGGGTAGAGGACGGTCACGTGCTCATCGACGCACTGGAACATGTCGCGGTCGCCGGTCATCAGCAGCGTCCGGCCGCCGGCGGCGGTCTCGGCGAGAGCGAGGCTCCCGAGGAGGTCGTCGGCCTCGAGCGTCTCGTGCTGCTCAACCCGCCAGCCGAACGATTCGAAGAACCCGCCGCTTGCCTCCCACTGCGGCACGAGCAGCTCCGGCATCTCGGGGCGGTCGGCGTGGTAGCCGGAGTAGAGCTCGACGCGGTAGTGGGCGGCCTCGGCTCCGAAGCAGAGGACGACCGCGCGCGGGTCGTGCTCGCCGACCTCGCGGACGACGAGGTTGGCGGTGCCGAGCAGGGCGTTGACCGGCTGCCCCTCGGCGCCCTTGATCGACTTCGGGAGGGCGAAGAAGGCCCGGTAGAGCATCGAGGGGGCGTCGACGACGAGCAGCGGGGCGGGCATCAGATGGTCGATCCCGCGGGATCGTGCGCGCGAGGGCGCACGGCATCGAGCCGGGCGTGGACGGGCGACGAGCTCGTGCCTGGAAGGCACGGGCGAGGAGCTCGGGCGCGACCCGGCGAAGCGTGTCCGTGCGTCATTCGCGCGTGCGAGCTCGGGGGGTCGGCCATCT
>Ga0105243_10001587_pt1 | contig 19825 bp, 23 predicted proteins | sample KBSM34metaG_FD_81525 | JGI IMG/M metagenome (GOLD analysis project Ga0105243, IMG submission 81525) | Miscanthus rhizosphere microbial communities from Kellogg Biological Station, Michigan, USA - KBS M3-4 metaG | ecosystem: Host-associated > Plants > Roots > Rhizosphere > Soil | place... | reverse complement strand
TGCATGCATCGCAGATCACCGAGGGGATCGCGTACTGGGACGAGGCGCTCGGCAAGGACGCGCGGGAGGCCGGTGCCAAGGTCGGCGCCGCGTTCGCCGAGGAGTTCCGCGTCCTCGACCTCAGCTGAGCGCCGCTACTCCTTGGTCCCGATCGCGAGCAAGACGTCGCGCCGGTCGTGCAGTGGATCGGGGAAGCGCTCCGCGAAGGTCGCGCGCACCCGATCGAGGAACGACGCCCAGTCGTCTTCCCCGAGCATCTCGCGCACGAACCGCCCGGTGGCCCAGACCGTGAGCCCCTCGACGAACTCGTCACGCGTGTAGCGCCACTCGTACTGCTTCGGCTCGGTGCGCACGTGGCGCAGACCCGCGTCGAGCAGCACCTCCTCGACCGCGGCGCGACGCGTGAACCGTTCGTGGTTCGGGATCGCCTTGTCGAGGGTCGGCGCCAACAGGTCGTCGGGCACGACCGACGACACGAGCTCGAGCCACGTGTCGGTGAAGGCGTCGCGGCCGTCGGTCCAGGTCGTGAACCCGATCACGCCGCCCGGTCGCGTGACGCGCATGATGTCGAACAGCGCGGTCTCGACCTTGGCGAAATGCGCGAGCACGAAGTTGCCGAGCACCACGTCGAACCGGCCGTCGGCGAACGGCAGGTCGATCGCCTGCGCGGCGAGGAACTCGATGTCCGGCCGGGCCGAGCGGGCGACGTCGAGCATGCCCTCCGAGGGGTCGACGCCGACCGCGGTCGCGCCGAGCTCGTGCGCCACCTGCGCGCCGATCCCCGTGCCGGTCCCGACGTCGAGGACCGACGAGCCCTTCGCGACCCCGGCGAGCGTCGCGAGGTCGCGTGCGGGCTCGGCGAAGCGCGGGGCGTGGATCCGCTCGTACGTCGCGGCGGTGCGGTCGTAAGAACGCCAGTCGTTCATGCGGCACAGGGTACCGGCGGGGGCGAGATGTGCTGTGGCCGATACCCTGATGGGCCATGTCGAGAGGGCGCCCGTGACCGGCTTCGCCGGCGTCTTCGCGCTCATCCTCGCCGAGACGGTCGCCGGGTCCTCGGTGCTCGCGTGGGCGACCCCGTTGTGGAACGAGACCAAGCGCTCGTTCTTCTCGATCTGGTCGGTGATCATGGTGCTGCTGTTCGGGTGGCCGGCGTGGCTGGCCGCGCGATCGGCGGCCATCCCGGGCGACGCCGACGCGAACCGGGCGGTGCTGCTCACGCTTGCCACGGCGGTGGTGCTGAGCGGGGCGACGATCCTGCTGCTCGTCCGTCAGAAGACGGCCGGTCGCATCGTCGCGATCGCTGCGACCGTCGTGTCCGTCGCCGCGCTCGTCGCGATGGCAACGACCGGCAGGCAGTCGTTCGCGATCTGCCTGTTCCAGCTGTCGGCCGGCGCGGCTTTCCTCGGATCGGCGTACAGCGCCCTGTTCCTGGGGCATTGGTACCTGACCGACCGCAAGCTCTCGCGGACGCCGATCAACCGCTTCACGGTGGTGCTGATCGTCGCGACGCTCGTGGAGGTTGCGGCGATCGCGACGGGGGGGTTCTCGGGTTCGGCGTCGTCGCAGGCCTTCAACCCCTTGCTCACCTCTGGCGGTCTCGCGCCCTGGATCGCGATCGGGATGACGGTCGCGACCCTGTTGATCGCCGTCATGGCCCGTGCCGCGCTGAAGGGCGAGCGGGCGACGGCGGTGCAGTCCGCGACCGGCTTCTTCTACCTCTCGCTCATCACCGCGTTCACCGCTGAGGTCGCCGTCAAGACCCGGTTCTTCCCGGGATAGGGGAGGGCCGGTTCCATATGCTTGGCCCGGCAGACGCCCGGGCTCTCGCCGGGCCGCCGAGGAGCGGAGGTCACGTGAGCTTCCTATCGACCGCGATACAAGACGTCTTGGACCGTGGCCAGTTCTGTGCGGTCGCGACCATGACCCCCCGGGGACCCCACTGCACCCCACTGGTGTACGTAGGAAGCGGGGCGCGCGTCTGGCTGACCACCTCGCGCCGGTCGGTCAAGGCGAACGCGTGGAAGCGCGATCCGACGATGGCGGGCCTGGTCCGCGACGGCGATCTGGCGGTGACCTTCACGGGGACCGTCCGGACCTACGACGCGCTCGACCGCCGGACGTGGGGGGCGGCGGTCGCGGGCGCGACGTCGATCGCACGTGCGACGGCGGCGTTCAGCGGGAAGAACGCGCGCTTCTTCGCCGGGTACGCGGTCGACGCGCGTCAGGTGCCGTTCGCGTGGACGCCGCCCGGCCGGGTGTTCGTGGGGGTCGACCTGGAGCGCACGGCATTGGTCGATGCGCAGGGCGTCCAGGAGGGCCGGGGCAGGTGGGGCGGCACCCCTGGATCTGTGTCGTCGTTCCGCCGCACGAAGGGACCCGATCCGTTCACGGACGTGCCGGATGACGTCGCCGGGCGCCTCGGCCGGGAAGGCGACGGCGCGTTGGCGATCGCCGGCGAACGGGGTTTGGTCGTGCTCCCGGTCCGGTGGCGCGCCGACGCGACGTCGTTGTACGCGGCGCTGTCGCCAGACATCCTCGCGCTCGCGGGAGCGGGCGCCGAGGCGCAGGTGGCGCTCACCGTCGACGCGTCGTCGATCTGGCGCGCGCGCGACATGGTGGGCGCGATGTTCCAGGGCACCGCGACGTTCGCGGTCGAAGGCGAGGTCGGATCGGGCGCGAGTTCGCTGCACACCCTCGCGTCCTCGATCGCGTCGGGCGCGACGGCCGTGGTCCGGGTGATGCCGTCGCGGGTCGTGTGGTGGCGGGGCTGGACCAGTGGCAGCGCCGAGCCCGCATGACCTCGGTCGAGTACTCCGTCGAGGTGGACGCGCCACCCGAGGACATCTGGGCCGTGACGAGCGATCCGCGCGGGCTGCCGGCATGGGAGCGTCTGATCGAGTCGGTCGCCGCCCCCGCCGGCGGCCTCGGCCCAGGCGTGCGATTCACCGTGACGATGTCGTTCGCCGGCGTGCGGGCAACCGTGCCGTGCGTCGTGCGGGAATGGGAGCCACCGTGGCGCTCGGTGGTCGGTCTGGACGGGTTGCTCGTCGCGACCGTGACGACGTCGGTGGCGAGCCTGCCGTTCGACCGCAGCGTCCTGCGACACGAGGTGCAGTACGTGTTCAAGGGGCCGCTCGGGTCGTTCGCGGCGGCGAGCCTCCGCGCGATCGGCGGCGCGGAGTACGCGCTTCGCCGCGGCACCGAGGCGCAGCTGCGCGAGATCGCCGCGAACCGCCGTTCCACGAAGGACACGAAGCGCCGTCCGGCAACGGACTGACGACCCGGCCTTCCGTGCCGCATCATGGGCGGCCATGGGCATCGGGCGGTGGGTCTGGGGCGCAGGGCTCTTCGCGGGCGCCTGCGCCATCGGCATCGCGGTCACGAACCACCCCGAGATCGCCGAGGCCGACCAGGACCTCTTCGACGCGATCAACGCCGGCCACGGCCCCCAGGCCGATCGGGTGTTCGTCACGGTGACGGAGCTGGGGTCCTTGTACGCGTCGGGCGCCGCGGCCGCCTCGATGCTTGCCGTCGGCCGCGGCCGCACGGCCGCGCGCGCCTTCGGCGCCACATGCGCCACCTGGCTCCTGCTGCAGGGCATGAAGAAGCTCGTCGACCGCCCTCGCCCGCTCGACGCGGATCCGGACACCACCAGGCAGCTCGTCGCGCGCCCCAACGGGATGTCGTGGCCGTCGTCGCACCCCGCGGTGTTGACGACGTTCACGCGCGTCGCCGCTCGGGACCTCTCGCTCGGCGCGGTCGGCCGGGCGGGGCTCTCGACGCTGGACGCGACCGTCGCGACCTCGCGGGTCTACCTCGGCGTGCACTACCCGAGCGACGTGCTCAGCGGGCTGTTGGTCGGACGGGCGGTGGCCCGCGTGTGGCCGCGCGGCCGCCGGACCTAACGCAGGCCGCTGCTAGGCTCGCGCCCGATGTCCGCCGCCGCCGTCCTCGCCAGCGTCGGATGGCCCGTCCTGGACCGGTTCCGCTTCGGCTCGACGTTCGCGATCTCGCCGCACGGACTCTTCATCGCGATCGGGTTCATGATCGGCGCGTGGCTGTTCGGCCGGATCGCGGCCGGACGCGGCGTCGACGACCGGGCGATCAACTCGATCGTCCTGTGGTCGTTGATCGGGGCCATCGTCGGCGCGCGGTTCTTCTACGTGTTGGCGCACTGGTCGGAGTTCGCCCCGAAGCCGATCGAAACGATCTACATCTGGAAGGGTGGGATCTCGCTGCTCGGCGGGATCGCCGGCGCGACGATCGCCAACGCGATCAACATCCGCCGGTTCGGCCTCCGGTTCTTTCAGGTCGCCGACGCGCTCGTCGCTCCGCTCGCCCTCGGGATCGCGATCGGCCGGATCGGCGACCTGATCATCGGCGATCACCTGGGCAAGCCGACGTCGTGGCTGCTCGCCTGGACCTACCACGGCGGGACCCTCGCGCCGCCCTGGAGCTGCCAGGTCGGCGCCTTGTCGTGCACCGCCGATCTCCAGAACGGCACCTACAAGGAGATCCTCACCAACACCGGCGCGACGCTGCAGCAGGTGACCGTGGTCAACGGCGTCCAGCAGAAGCTGGGAGCGGTCGTCGAGCAGGGCGTCGGCGTCCATCAGACGGCGATGTACGACATGATCCTCGCCTGGATCTTGTTCGCGATCCTGTGGTGGTTCATCAAGCAGCCCCGGCGCGAGGGCGTCGCGACGCTGGTGTTCGCCGGGTACTACGGGTGCTGTCGCCTGCTCGAGGACTTCCTGCGGATCGACAAGCGGTTCGGCCCGTTGACCGGCTCGCAGTGGACGGCCCTGGCGGTCGTGATCATCGTCGTGATCGTCTGGGCGATCTGGGCGATCACGAAGCGGCCGGGGCCGACGACGCCACCTCGCCCGAAGATCCGCCGGTCGCGCGACGTGCCCGAACCCGAACCGACGCCGACCGGGTAACGACGGGCGCTCAGCGCGCCATCACGGTCAGCGGCTTGCCGATCTTCGTCTTGGCGGCGGTGCGCACGGCGTCCGCCGCCTCGCGCAGCGCGACGGCGGCCGGCGACGCGGGGTCGCTCACCACGATCGGCATCCCGGTATCGCTTCCCACCCGGACAGCGGGGAGCAGCGGTACCTGCGCGAGCAAGGGCACCCCGATCGTGTCGGCGACGACCTGTCCGCCGCCCTCGCCGAACAGCATCTCTCGCTCGCCGCAATGGGGGCAGATGAACCAGGACATGTTCTCGATGACCCCGATCGGACGCAGGTTCGTGCGCTCGGCCATCTTGCCCGCGCGCTGCGCGACCGTGTGGGCGGCGTCCTGCGGGGTCGTCACGACCACCATCGACGCCCCCGGGATGAACGACGCGAGCGAGATGCTCACATCGCCGGTCCCGGGCGGGAGGTCACAGAGCAGGAAGTCGAGGTCGCCCCAATACACGTCGCCGAGGAACTGCTCGATCGCCTTGTGCAACATCGGCCCGCGCCAGATCACCGGCGTGTCCTCGGGCACGAAGAACCCCATCGAGATGACCTTCACGCCGTGGGCCTCGAGCGGCAAGATCATGTCGTTGAACCCGACGGGCTTGCCCTCGGCGCCGAGCATCCGCGGGACGCTGAAACCCCAGACGTCGGCGTCGAGCACGCCGACCTTGTAGCCGTCGGCGGCGAGCGAGGCCGCCAGGTTCACCGTCACCGACGACTTGCCCACGCCGCCCTTGCCCGAGGCGATCGCGATGATCGAGGTGCTCGGCGAGAACGAGATCTTGGTCGGCCCCTGCGCGTTCGGGCCGCGGAGCGTGCCGACGAGCGCTTCGCGCTGCTCGGGCGACATCGGGGTGAGCGTCACCTCGACGCGCTCTACGCCCATCAACGGCTGCACCGCCGCGGTCACGTCCTTGGTGATCCGATCCCGCAGGGGGCACCCCTCGATCGTGAGCAGGACGTCGACCCGGACGTGGCCGCCGTCGACGGCGATGCCCTGGAGCATCCCGATGTCCTCGATCGGCTTGCCGATCTCGGGGTCGAGCACCTCCCGGAGCGCCTGCCGGACCTCTGCCTCGCTGGCCATGGGTCCAGTCTACGTGGGCGCGTGCGGTTCCCTTCCGCCGGAGGCGTCCCGGGAGGGGACTGAAGTCGTCTCCCCAACCGACCGATGGGGAACCGGTGCGGCCTCCGACCCTTTGGGGATCGCCGACGTGACTGGCAGCCGAGAGGGAGCCGAGAGCACCGATGGACGAAACGATCGTGCCGGAGTTCAACTCCTGGCTCGAAGAACTGGTGAGCAGCAACGGATCCGACCTCCACGTGAAGGTGGGGTCCCCACCGATGGTGCGCCTCACCCATGGCCTCGTGCGGCTGGAGCGTGACCCACTGAGCCCGATCGAGACGCAGGCGATCGCGGACGGCGTGATCCCGGAGGACCGGAAGGCCCTGTTCAAGGAACGCGGCGAGGTCGACTTCGCCTACTCGGTCGCCAACGTGGGCCGGTTCCGCGCGAACGTCTTCCGCCAGCGGGGGTCGGTCTCGATGGTCCTCCGGAAGCTGCGCTTCGGCGGTCCGTCGTTCGACGAGATCGGGCTGCCCGACGTCGTCCGGACGTTGGCCGACGAGCACCGTGGGTTGATCCTCGTGACCGGGCCGACCGGCTCTGGGAAGACCACGACCCTCGCGGCGATGATCGGGTACCTGAACGCGACCAAGCCGGTGCACATCGTGACCGTCGAGGACCCGATCGAGGTCCTGCACAAGGACGAGGTCGCGTCGATCAACCAGCGCGAGGTCGGGCAGGACACCAATGACTTCCTCTCGGCGCTCCGGGCGGCGCTACGGCAGGACCCGGACGTGATCTTGATCGGCGAGATGCGGGACACGGAGACGGTGCGCGCCGCGCTGCAGGCAGCCGAGACCGGCCACCTGGTGATGTCGACGCTGCACACCCAAGACGCCAGCGAGACGGTCAACCGCGTGATCGACTTCTTCCCGCCGCACCAACAGAAGCAGATCCGTCTGTCGCTCGCGGGGACGTTGCGCGGGATCATCTGCCAGCGGCTCGTCCCGTCCGTCGACGGCGGGCGGATCCCGGCGCTCGAGATCTTGGTGAACACCGGCCGCGTCGCCGAGCGCATCGCCGACCAGGAGAAGACCTCGGAGATCGAAGAGGTCGTCGCCGAGGGCGGCTACTACGGGATGATGACGTTCGATCAGGCGTTGCTCCACCTGATCCAGGAGGGACGCGTGTCGGTCGAGGACGCGATGCAGGCGGTCTCCAGCGTCCACGACTTCGAACTCGCGCTCCAGCAGGCGGGGATCCCGTTGCCGGCGAACGATGGGCACCGGATGGAGCCCGAGCCTGACACGTCGGCGCCCGCGGGGGTCGCCGATGTCCTCGGCGGCGAGCCCGCGGGCGTCGAGGTCAGCTCCTAGCTGTTGTCTTTCCCATTGGACGCGGTCTCCGCGATCGCGGTCACGGCGCCGACCAACCCCGCGAGCTCCATCGGCACGACCACCTTCGAGGACGGCGACCCCCCGACCTGACGCAACGCGTCGAGGTACTGGAGCTGCATCGTGCGGGCGTCGGCGGTGCTGGCCGACTCGTTGATCTTCGACAGGGCCGTGGCGAACCCTTCGGCCCGAAGGATCGCAGCCTGTCGCTCGCCCTCGGCGGTCAAGATCGCCGCTTGCTTGGATCCTTCAGCGTTGAGGATGGCCGCCTCCTTGTTTCCCTCCGCCACCGTGATCGCCGCGGACTTCGCACCCTCGGCCTCGGTCACGACCGCACGCCGTGTCCGCTCGGCAGACATCTGGCGCGTCATCGCCTCTTGGACCGACGGCGGGGGGATGATCTCCCGGATCTCGACGTTCGTCACCTTGACGCCCCACCGCTCGGTGACCTCGTCGAGCTTGACCCGCAACACCGTGTTGATCTCGTCGCGCTTGGCCAGGACGTCGTCCAACGAGATGTCGCCGACGACCGCGCGGAGGGTCGTGGCCGCGATGTTCGTGGCGGCGCCTGCGAAGTTCGACACCTGCACCACGGAGGTCGACGGCTCGAAGACCTTGTAGTACATGATGAAGTCGATCGAGATCGCGGCGTTGTCCTTCGTGATCGAATCCTGGCGCGGGATCTCGAGGTAGAACTCACGCAGGTCGACGATCGTCCCCTTGTCGACGAAGGGGATCAGCAGCACGAGCCCCGGACCTTTCGTCTCCAGCAGACGCCCCAGCCGGAAGACCACGATCCGCTGGTACTCGGGGATGATCCGGATCGCCTTGACCAAGACGAGGATCACGAAGATGACGGCCAGCCCCACGATGATGAGCGCGATGCTCATGCAGGGTTTCCTCCTTCCGAGACCGGCGCTCGCTGGCCGGCCGATGTGTGCTCGTCGGTGAGCGCCTCGACGGTGAGCACGAGCCCGTCGATGGACAACACGTGGACCGGGGTGCCCTCGCGGATCCGCGCGCCCGCGGTCACCGCCTGCCACTCCTCGGCCGAGACCCGGACCAGGCCGCCCTTCGGGCCGATCGACTTCAGGGCGACGCCGTCGGCACCGACGATCGGGCGCAGCTGCGCCGGCGGGACATGTCGGATCGCGCGCGCCTTGACGACGACCAGGCCGAAGAACAGCGCGGCGAAGATCGCGACGCCGATCAGCACCGCGGGGGAGACCTCGACGCCGCCCGCGCGGTCGTAGAGGAACCACCCGCCAATCACCAGGGCGACGATCGCGGTGATGCCCCACACGCCGAAGCCCGGCGCCTTCAACTCCACGATGAACGCGACCACCGATAACACCAGGAGCGCGATGCCGATGATCCGGACCGGCAGCACGCCGAACGACACGAACGCGAGGATCAACAGGATCGTCCCGATCGTGCCGGAGAAGATGTGGCCGGGCACGATCAGCTCGAGGATCACGAGCCCGAGCCCGAGCCAGAAGAAGATGAACGCCAAATTCGGGTCGAGCAGCGTGTGCAGGAACCCGAAGAAGCCCCCGAGCGGTTCCTCCTCGATCGCCGCGCCCGCGGTCTGCATCTTGACCTCGGTGCCGTTCGCGAGGCGCACGGTCTGTCCGTCGAGCTGCGCGAGCAGATCGTCCTGGCTCGACGCGAGGTATTCGATCACGCCCTGGTCGTAGGCCTCTTGGGCGGTGATGCTCGTCGCGCTCGTGACGAAGCTCTCGGCAACGGCTGCGTTGCGGCCGTAGGTCTGGGCGAGTTTGCGCATGCTCGCCGCCGCGTCGTTCGTGACCTTATCGGCGAGGTCGCCGCCGGACAGGCCGATCGGCGTCGAGGCGCCCACGTTGGTGCCGGGCGCCATCGCAGCGACCGGACTGGACATCAGCACGAACGCCCCGGCCGAGGCCGCTCGCGCACCGCTGGGCGCGACGTACCCGATCACCGGCACCGCGCTGCCGAGGATGGCCTCGTCGATCTCGTCCATCGACGAGCCCAGGCCGCCCGGGGTGTCGATGGTGATCAGGACGGCCGCATCGTGATCGTCGTTCGCCCGCTGGATCACCGACGTGATGTGATCGGCGATGATCGGGTCGACGACCCCGGTGAGGTCGACGGAGGCGATGACGGGCTGACCGGTCTGTGCGCGGGCCTGGCCCGCGAGACCGGTCAGCATCATCGCAGCCGCCATCGCGGCCGTCGCCCCCACTCTCCACTTGCGCTGCATCCCGTTCGCCTCCTGCCTGCTGGTTCGCCGACGCACCGGGCAGGGTTCGCGCCACGTCACGGTTCGGTTGCGAGCCTACGCTGTTGGTGTTGCGGGGCGGAAGGCGGCCATCCGACGGTGGCCATCGCGACGAACGCATGCGACCATCGCAGTACGGCTCCGGCAAGCCTGCCCGGATCCCGGCTGCGTATCACCGGAAGGACCCTGAGTGCAGGGACGTGACGACGGACCGCTCCTCCCGAGGGAGGAAGCACAACTCATGGAAGGCCTGCTCGCCGGTGACGATGCTGCGATCCGTGCGCTCTATGCGCGGTTCTCTCGACCCGTCTACACGATGGGGCTTCGGCTGCTGGGTTCCCGCGAGGCGGCCGAAGAGCTCACCCAGGACGTCTTCGTGACCGCGTGGCGCAAGGCCGCGCGGTTCGACCCGCACCGCGGGCGGCTGTCCACCTGGCTCATGACGATCGCCCACAACCAGGCGATCGACCGTCTCCGGCGTGAGACGGGCGTCACCCGTCCGAAGCTCGTCCTGGTCGACGAGATGCCCGAGTCGCCGCAGTCGGTCGACGAGGATCTCCTGCTCGAACGGGATGCCGCCCTCCGCGCGATCGCTTCGTTGTCCGACGCCGAACGCCGCCTGGTCCTGCGTACGTATTTCCGAGGTATGACGGCGCGCGAGATCTCCGAGGACGACGGCATCCCGTTGGGCACGGTGAAGACGCGGCTTCGGTCCGCGCTCATCAAGGTCCGGCTCGCGAACCAGCAGAAGGAGCTGTCGTGAACTGCGCGACGGTGCGTGACGTGCTCCCGGAGTTCGCCTTGGGCGTCGCGCCGGGCGACGACGCCAACGCGGTCGAGCTCCACGTCGAGACGTGCGCGGCGTGCCGCAAGGAGGCGGTCGACCTGCAGCGCGCGGCCGTCACGTTCGGGTACGCGCTCGCCGGGAACGAGACGCCGCCCGAGACGCTCGAGCAGACCGTGGTCGATGCCGTGCAGGACGTCGCCCGTCCGGCCAAGCACCCGCATCTGCGTGGACGCCGAACCGGCATCGCGCTGCTCGTCGCGGCCGTCCTCGTCGCGAGCGTCGGGATCGGGTCGGTGTTCGCAGGTCGTGAAGAGCGACTCCGCCTGCAGGCGGAGCGGACGGCGCTTGCCGAGCAGAGCGCGGTCACGAATCTGGGCGGGGTCGTCCAGTCGGTCGGCGGCCGGAACACGAAGGTGTTGAGCGGCGTGCTCACCGCGCGATCGGGTCCCGGGACCGGGTCGGCGGTGACCATCCTCACCAAGGAAGCCGAGGACCAGATGATCGTCGTCGTCAACGGTCTCGCCGACCGGACGTTGCCGTTGGCCGTGTCGATCTCCGACACCAAGGGGCACGCGATCGGGGTCGGCGCGATCCACACGCTGGACACGGCCGGCGGCGCCACCCGGGCGTGGGAGCTGCAGTCCTCGCTCACGGGATTCGTCGATGTGACGGTGCGAGACGCCGATGGGCACACCGTCTTGCGGGGCACCCTCCAGGCACAGACCGCGGTCGAGTCGCCCTCGCCGTAGCGCCGGCTGCGTATCCTGCCCCGGTGCGTATCGGGCTCGCCGTGCCGCAGTACGGGTTCTCGCTGCCGTCCGGAACCATCCGGGCGGCGGACGCGATCGAGTGGGCGGGCCGGGCCGAGTCCGTGGGGTTCGACAGCGTCTGGCTCTCCGACCACTTCTTCTACTCCTTCGCTCGGTACGGAGCCGGCGACGAACCCATCGCGGCGCTTGAGCCCGAGACGACGCTCGCGGCGATCGCGGCGACCACCTCCCGGGTCCGCCTGGGGATCCTCGTCGAGTGCGCGGCGTTCCGGCACCCCGCGCTCGTCGCGAAGGCCGCGTCGACCACCGATCAGCTCTCCGGGGGCAGGGTCGAGGTCGGCCTGGGTGCCGGCTGGTTCGAGCAGGAGTTCGAGGCGTTCGGGTACCGGTTCGGTTCGGTCGGGGAGCGGTTCGACGCGCTCGAAGACGCCCTGGCGATCACGTCGGGTCTGTTCGGCGGGGAGGATCCGCTGACGCACGACGGGCGGGTCTGGTCGCTGCAGGACGGGCGGCTCACCCCCCCGCCGGTGCAGACGCCGATCCCGATCTGGGTGGGGGGCAAGGGTGGCCCGCGACTCCTCGCGGCCGCCGCTCGATGGGCCGCAGGGTGGAACACCGTTTGGCGCATGGCGCCCGACCCGTATGCCGGCGCCGTCGCCGATGTCCGCGACGCGTGCGATGCCGCGGGGCGTGCCCACGCGAGTTTCCGCCTCTCGGTCGGCCTCTACGGGACGATCGGCCGGACGGAGCAGGACGCCGAGGCCGCGTTCGAGCGGGCGCGTGCGTCGTTCCCTGCAGACGCGATGCGCGACGAGACCTGGGGGTCGTGGCGGGCCGACACGCTGAGCGGCTCGGTCGACCAGGTCCGCGAACGCGCCGATGCGTTCGGGGCGCTCGGCGTGACCGATCTCATCGTGTCGCCGTGGGCGTTGCCGTTCACGATCGCCGAACCCGAGCAGGTGGAGCTGTTCGCCGAGGCGCTCGTCTCGCGATGAGCCCGGAGGAGGCGGTGCTCGAGGTGCTTCGCGGCGCCGACGAGCCCGTGCACTGGACCGTGATCCTCGATCGTGCGCTGAAGGCCGGTTCGATCGATCCGTTCGAGACGCCGGACGTGCGGGGCGCCGTCTCGGCGGCGCTGCGTACGCTCGTCGCCGACGGCCGCGCGGTCAAGACGGCGACCGGTGTGTACGCGCTCGCCGGCTAGGGCCGGTACTCGATCGCGGAGAAGCGCTCCAGCTTCTCGAACCGGTGGTCCGACTTCACCGACCGGATCGTGCCCGACCGCGACCGCATCACCGTCGAGTAGGTGGTGGCGCCGTCGGGCCAGTAGGTCACGCCTTCGAGGAGGTACCCGTCGGTCACGCCCGTCGCGGCGAAGAACACGTCGTCGCCGGCGACCAGATCGTCGGTGTGCAAGACGCGGTCGAGGTCGTATCCCTCGTCCCGGAGCGCCCGCTGCTCCTCGTCGTCGCGGGGGTAGAGCTTCCCCTGGATCGAGCCGCCGAGGCATTTCAGCGCGGCGGCGGCGATGACGCCCTCGGGGGTGCCGCCGATGCCGAGGAGCAGATCAACCTCGGTTCGCGGTGTGGCCGCGACGATCGCGCCCGCGACGTCTCCATCGGAGATCAGGAACACGCGGGCGCCTGCCTCGCGGATCTCGGCGATCAGGTCGTCGTGGCGCGGGCGCGCGAGCACCGTCACCGTGATCTCCTCGGGGCGCTTGCCCTTCGCCTTCGCGACCTGCCGGATGTTCTCGGCGACCGGCGCGTCGATGTCGATCACCTCGGCGGCCTCGGGGCCGGTGGCGATCTTGTGCATGTACATGGCCGAGCCCGGGAAGAACATCGCGCCGCGAGGGGCGAGCGCGATCACCGAGAGCGCGTTGGGCTGACCCACGCTCGTGAGCGTCGTGCCGTCGACGGGGTCGACGGCCACGTCGGTCTGCGGACCGCTGCCGGATCCGACCTGCTCGCCGTTGAACAGCATCGGCGCATCGTCCTTCTCGCCTTCGCCGATCACGACGACGCCGTCCATCGACACCGAGTCGATCATCAGCCGCATCGCGTCGACGGCCGCGCCGTCGGCGGCGTTCTTGTCGCCACGCCCGACCCAGCGGCCGGCGGCGAGCGCCGCGGCCTCGGTGACGCGGACGAGCTCCATCGCCAGGTTGCGGTCCGGTCGCTCTTGGGTTCGCTCGTTCATCGCAGCACCTCCAGGATGTCTCGGGCGTCGGCGCCGTCGAACAGCACGCGGTGGATCGCGGCATGGTACGGCAGGTTCAGGTTCAGCTCATCGGCCAAACGGGCGACCTCGCGCGTCGAGTCGACGCCTTCGACCGTCAACCCTCGCGCCTCGAGGTCGCGCAGGGTGCCGGCCGGCGCCTCGCCCGCGCCCACCAGCTCGCCGTAGAGGCGATTGCGCCCGCCGAGCGACGTGACGAGCTGGTCGCCGATCCCGGCGAGCCCGAACGCCGGGATCGGCGCGCCCGCCGCTCGCGCTCACGAGCTCGACGATCTCGTGCGCGGCCTTCGTGAACAGCGCTGCCTTCGCGTTCTTGAAGTCCTCGCCGGTGGGCTTGCCGAGCCCGTCGAGCATCCCGAGTCCGATCGCCGCGACGTTCTTCATCATCGCGCAGAGCTCGACGCCGATCACGTCGTCGGTGTAGGTGAGCTGGTAGGCCTCGGCGTCGAAGGGGCTTCCTGCCCGGCGCGCCGTCTCGAGCGAGGCAGCCGCCCAGACGCCGGCGGTGGGGAGGCCCTGGGCGAGCTCCGACGCGAGGCATGGACCGCCGATGCTCACGATCGGCGTCTCGGTGAGCTCCTCGCCGTAGACCTGCGACATCCGCAGGCCCGTCCCCGGCTCCAGGCCCTTCGCGACGCTGACGGCCACCCCCACTCCGTCGAGGTACCGGGACAGCTCCCGCGCCAGGGACCGCGCGCCGTGGGAGTTCGCGCCGAGGACCGCGATCTCGGCCCCCGCCGACGCGTCGGCGAGCTCGCCGGGCCCGAACAGCCGGACCTCGGCCGGCAGGTGCTCCGGGAGCGACGGGTGCTTGCCGTCGGCGCGCAGCCGCTCGAGGGCGCGTTCGTCGTGGGTGGAGCCCCACAGGGTGACGTCGTGGCCCCGGCGGGCGGCGTGCATGGCGACCGCCGTGCCCATCGCGCCCGCCCCGAACACCGCGGTCCTGGTCACGGCCGCACGATAATCGGGCGATGCAACGCCGGCACATCGTCTTGCTCGCGGTCTCGGTCACCGCCGTGTCCACATCGGCCGTTCTGATCCGAGCTGCGGACGATCTCGGCGTGCCCGCGCTGGCGATCGCGTTCTACCGATGCGCCCTCGCGAGCGTGGTGCTGCTGCCGCTGCTGTGGGTCGGTCACCGCGACGAGCTCCGCGCACTCTCGCCCCCCTCGCGATGGCTCCTGCTCGGCTCGGGGTTGGCGCTGGGATGCCATTTCGCCGCCTGGGTGTCGTCGTTGTCCTACACGTCGATCGCGGCGAGCTCGGTGCTCGTCCAGACGATGCCGATCTGGGTCGCGCTCGCGGGCCCGCTGATCGGCGAGCACACCAGCCGCCGTGGCTGGGCCGGGATCATGATCGCGCTGCTCGGGACCGCCGCGATCGCCGGCGCGTCGTCCGGTGGCTCCTTCACGAACCCGGTGTTGGGCGACGCGCTCGCGATCGCCGGTGCGATCTTCGCGGCGATCTACGTCTTGATCGGACGGAAGGTCCGTCAGGAGCTGTCGCTCGTCGGCTACGCCGGCTCGGTGTACGCGATCGCCGCCGCGGCGCTGGGCGTGGCGATGCTCGTGGCGGGCACACCGTTCGTCGGGTTCCCGGCCGAGGCGTGGGTGCTGTTCGCGGCGATGACGGCCGGGCCGCAGTTCCTCGGGCACACCGTGTTCAACCACCTGCTCGGCGAGATGAAGGCCTCCGTGGTGTCGGTCGCCCTGCTCGCCGAACCGGTCGGCGCGACCCTCCTCGGGGTCCTGATCTATCAGGAACGGCCGGGCGCACAGGTGGTCGCTGGCGCGATCATCGTGCTCGTCGGCGTGGCCGTCACGGTGCTCGCCGAGTCCAGCGAGCGCCCGGAGGTGCTCGCGAGCGGCGAGGGGTAGGGTGCGCGCACGATGCCCGACGAGCGCCCGGTCACCCTGGACGAGTGGGAGGCGGCGGCGCGCGGGGTGTTGCCGCCGGGAGTCTTCCACTACATCGCCGGGGGCGCGGGTGCCGAACGCACGCTCGCGGCCAACGACGCGGCGTTCGACCGCTGGACGATCTGGCCGTCGATGCTCCGTGGTTCCGGCGAACCGGATCCGTCGACGTCGGTGCTCGGGACGCCGTTCGCCTTCCCGGTCGGCATCGCGCCGTGGGCTTTCCAGTGGCAGGTGCACGCTGACGGCGAGTCGGGCACCGCGCGCGCAGCGGCCGCGCTCGGGGTGCCGATGTGTGTGTCGTCGACGGTCCTCGACGGGCTCGAGGACGTCGCGGCGAGTGGCGCGTCGCTGTGGTGGCAGCTGTACATCTGGCGAGATCGCGCGGCGACCGCCGACCTGCTCCAGCGTGCCGAGGCTTCCGGGTACCGAGCGCTCGTCTGGACGGTCGACGTGCCGGCGCTCGGCCGGCGCCACCGCGACACGCGGACCGGCTACGCGCTTCCCGTCGGACCCGCCGGGTCGCCGCAGGAGTTCGAGCCGAACCTCTCGTGGGACGACCTCGCCTGGATCCGCGCGCAGGCGCCGTCGCTGCCGGTGATCGTGAAGGGGATCGTGCGCGACGATGACGCCCGCGCGGCGATCGAACACGGCGCCGACGCGATCGTCGTCTCCAACCACGGCGGCCGCCAGCTGGACCGTGCGCCGGCCACTCTCGATGCGCTGCCCGGCGTGGTCGACGCGGCGGCCGGACGCGTGCCGGTGCTGGTCGACGGCGGGATCCGAGACGGGGCCGATGTCGTGATCGCGCTCGCGCTGGGCGCCGCCGCGGTGCTGGTGGGACGCCCGTCCGCGTGGGGCCTCGCCTTCGGTGGGCAGGCCGGGGTCGAGGCGGTGCTGGGGTTCCTGCGCGATGGGTTCGTCAGCGCGATGGCGAACGCCGGATGCCGAGCGGTCGGCGACATCGCGCGTGATCTCGTCCGGCCAGCGTGACGCCGGCTCCGGTCGTCTGCGACGCTGCTGGCCATGCCAGGCATCGACATGCACACGCACTCCGTCCGCTCGGACGGAACCAACACGGTCACCGAGAACGTCGCCCTCGCGGTCGAACGCGGGCTCGCCGGCATCGCCATCACCGACCACGACACGACGGCGGGCCTGGAGGAGGCCGTAGGGGCGGCAGCGGGCACGGATCTGCGGATCGTGCCCGGCATCGAGTTCTCGGCCGAGCATGACGGCGCGTCATTGCACGTGCTGGCGTACTGGATCGACCCGGCCGAACCGGACCTCGTCGCGGAGCTTCGCCGCCTCACCGACACACGGTTCCGGCGTGGCGAGCTGATGGTCGAGAAACTCCGGGCGCTCGGCTACGACATCTCGTTCGACCGCGTCCACGCCATCGCCGGGGACGAGCTGGTGGCGCGGCCGCACATCGCGCAGGCGATGGTCGAGGCGGGGGTGGTTCCGACCGAGAAGGAGGCGTTCGATCGGTTCATCTCCGACGGAGGACCGGCGTACGTGCCGAAGCACGCGCTTGCGCCGATCGATGCACTCGCGCTGATCCGGGGAGCCGGAGGGGTGTGCGTGCTGGCCCACCCCGCGATGTGGAAAGGCAACGACGCGGTCCCCGACGAGCTGATCGAGGAGATGGCGGCCGGCGGGATGGGCGGTCTCGAGGTCGACCATCCCGATCACACCCCCGAGCAGCGGGCGCACTATCGCGCGCTCACAGAACGCCTCGACCTCGTGCCGACGGGCGCGTCCGACTGCCACGGGGCGCGCTACGACTATCGCCTCGGTGCCGAGACGACCCCGGTCGAGCTCGTCGACGCGCTCCACGCTCGAGCCCCGCACTGATGCACCGCGTCGCGGTCGCCGATCCGAAGGATCCGCGGCTGTCACCGTTCCTCGATCTCCGTGACACACGGATGCGCGCGGCGCGTGAGCCTGCGGAGGGGTTCTTCCTCGCGGAAGGGGTCCGGACGATCCGCCGGGCGCTCGCGGCGGGATACGAGCCTCGAGCGGTGCTCGCGACGGACCGGATGCTCGGCGAGCTCGACGACCTCGACGTGACCGCGTACGTCGTCTCGGACGAGGTCCTCCAGGCAACGACCGGGTTCCCCGTGCATCGAGGCGCGCTCGCGAGCTTCGCGCGGCGTCCGGTGCCCGATGCGCCGGCCGTCCTCGCCGGCGCCGACCGCGTGGTCGTGCTCGAGGACCTCGCCGACACGACGAACGTCGGCGCGGTCTTCCGCGCCGCCGCGGCCCTCGGCTGGCAGGCCGTCGTGCTGTCGGCGCGCTGCGGCGACCCGCTGTACCGCCGGTCCGTCCGCACCTCGATGGGCGCTGTGTTCTCGCTGCCGTGGACGCGGGTGTCGCACCGCTCCGGGATCGAGGTGCTCCACGATGCCGGGTTCACCGTCGTCGCCTTGACCCCATCGGGCACGAGCGACATCGGGTCGATCGCGGTGCCGTCTCGCCGCGCGCTGCTGGTCGGGAGCGAAGGCCCGGGGGTCTCGCGCCCGTGGCTCGAGGCCGCCGACCTCCGCGTCCGGATCCCGATGCACGCCGGGATCGACTCGCTGAACGTCGCGACCGCGGCGGCGATCGCCCTGTACGCGCTCGCGTGAGTCGCAGAGGTCGGCCGCTACTATCCCCGCGTGCCCGGGGCGATCGATCATGTCTTCCTCGACATCGGCGGGGTGCTCTACGACGACCGGGTGTACGCCGAGGCCTGGCGTCGTGCGCTCCGGGAAGCAGGTGGAAGCTTCTCCGACGCTGCGTTCGAGGACGAGTACGCGGCGTGCCGCGCGTCGCAGGATCGTTCGTTCCGCGTGCACCTCGCCACGACGTTCCTCGGACCGGGCGCCGACGTTCGCGTATTGGAGACGATGGCCTCGCGCTACTGGCATTACCCGCCGTCGGCGCTCCACGTCGATGTGGTGCCGACGCTCATCGACCTCCGCGACGGCGGCTACCGGCTCGGCGTGATCGCCAACCAGCCGTCCCAGGTGCGCGCCGCGATGGAGCGCGACGGTCTCGTCCCTTTCTTCGAGGTCTGGGGGGTCTCGGACGACCTGGGCCTGCACAAGCCGGACCCTGCGTTGTTCCGCCGGACGCTCGAGCTCGCAGGCGCGGCGGGCGAGCGGGCCGTGATGGTTGGGGACCGCCTCGACTACGACATGCGCCCGGCTCGGTCGGCCGGCATGCACACGGTCTGGCTCCTCCGTGGCGAGGCGCCCGACGACCCGACGCCGGCCCAGCTCGCGGAACCCGACGTGGCGATCGAGGAGCTACAGCAGCTGACGGGCGTCCTCGACGAGCTCAGCTGAGCTGTCGCTGTTTCTGCAGCTCGCTCGCGGCTTTCAACGCGGTCTGGGAGCGCGCGATGTCGGGCATCTCATGGCCCCCCGCGAGCTCCTCCGCGGCCCACCGCGTGAGGTCGCGGATCGAGACGATGCCGACGACGCGATCCTTCTCGACCACCGGCAGGTGCCGGATGTTGAGCGAGACCATCTGATCGGCGGCCTCGGCGATGTCCGCCTTCGGCCCGATCGTCTCGAGGTGGCGGCGCGTCATGCCGTGCGCGACCTCGACGCTGTGGGGATCGCCACCCGCGGCGACGAGGTTCACGATGTCCCGCTCCGTCACGATGCCGGCGAGGGCGCCGTCGGACCCGAGGACCACGACCGACGAGATCCCGTTCGCGCGCATCTGCTTGGCCACGTCGGCGAACGTGTCGCCGGCTTCGGCGGTCTTGACGTCGCCTCGCATGATCTCGCCGACCAACATCGGGCACCTCCTCAGGGGTCGCTCCGTGGAACGGAAGGGTACCGCAGGCTCGCCGGCGGACGGTGCCGAGCGGACCGACCGGGTGGGATGATGCGCGCCACCGCCCGAAGGAGCAGAGCATGCCGATCGAACGCGCCGCCGACCATCCCACCTTCGAGCTCGGCGGGAACGCCATCACCTCGCTCGCGGCGCCGGCCCGGGGGTCCGACGAGACGGCGCTGTTCCGGATCGACCTTCCGGCGGGGGGCGCGCTCCCGGCGCACCACCACGACCACTTCGACGTGTTCACCGTGACGGCGGGGTCGGCGACGATGCACATCGGCGAGGACGAAGGTCCGGTCGTGGCCGGCGACGCCGTGGTCGTGCCGCCCGAGACCGTGCACTGGCTCTCGGCGGGGCCCGAGGGCGCCACGATCGTCGTCACGATGCTCGCGTACACGAAGCTCGTCCGCGCGGACGACGGAAGCGTGACCGTGCCGCCGTGGGTGGGCTAGCGGCGACCGCCGCGCTCAGCGCTCCGCCGGCTCGCGGCTGACGCGCTCGATCAGCTCGGCGCCGCGGCCGATCGCGGCGAGTTCGTCGTCGCTGAGGGCTGCGAGGCCAGCCGCGAGCGTCTGCACGCGTTGTGCGCG
>Ga0105243_10001578_pt1 | contig 19928 bp, 17 predicted proteins | sample KBSM34metaG_FD_81525 | JGI IMG/M metagenome (GOLD analysis project Ga0105243, IMG submission 81525) | Miscanthus rhizosphere microbial communities from Kellogg Biological Station, Michigan, USA - KBS M3-4 metaG | ecosystem: Host-associated > Plants > Roots > Rhizosphere > Soil | place... | reverse complement strand
GCAGCACCAGCTCGGTGACCCGATCCGGTTTGGCCTGCGCGTAGGCCAACGCCAGCGTCGAACCCCAGGAACCACCGAAGACCTGCCAGCGCTGCACCCCGAGATAGGTGCGCAGCGCCTCGATGTCGGCGATGAGGTGCTCCGTGGTGTTCACCGACAGGTCCGCCCCGTCGGCGACGTGTGGGGTCGAACGCCCACAGCCGCGCTGATCGAACAGCACGATCTGGTAGGCGTCGGGGTCGAAGAACCGGCGGTGGTCGGCGGTGGTGCCGCCGCCGGGCCCGCCGTGCAGGAACACGACGGGCTTGCCGGCGGGGTTGCCGCTGACCTCCCAGTAGATGCGCTGCCCGTCGCCGACGTCGAGGTGCCCGGCGCGGTGCGGCTCGATCTCGGGGTACAGGTCCCGCATCGGTGTCAGAACCCGATCAGTCCCGATGCCAGGTCCGGGATCCGCAACGATTCGATGGCGTCGGCGCGCACATCCGGGCACTGCGCCTGGGTGATCGCGTCGATCCGGGCCTTGTTGCCCATCAGCTCGATGACATTGATGCCGTTCTGGGCGGCCCAGGTGCCGACGACCGTGTTCAGCCCGCCCTTGCCGATGGTCGGGGTGTAAGTGCGCCAGCTCTGCAGCTGCGCCTGCATGTCCGAGCACAGCTGGGCGGCCTGCGCCTGGGTGACGCCGCCCGCGACCGGGCCACCGGGCGCCGGGGCGACCGAGGTGTTGGGCAGGGCGCCCGTGCCGCCGCTCGGTGCGGGGGCCGGTGCAGGGGCGTTCTCGGTGGCGCAGCCGCCCGCGAGTGCGACGACCGCGGCGGCTCCGGCGACGGCGGCCGCGAAACGACGATGGAACATGTAGGCACCCTGTCTTTCGGTGAAGTGTGTGACGGCGCACGGGATACCCGCGCGCCGTTGTCATCGAGTGTGCCATCGCGCGACGACAACCCGCCCCGCGAGAGGGCGGATTGTCGTCGCGCGTGAAACCGGCGTCAGAAGCTGTGTTCCTCGGCGGGGAAGGTGCCGGACCGGACCTCGGCGGCGTAGGCGGCCGCCGCGCCGCGCAGATCGTCGCCGACGGCGGCGAACTTCTTGACGAACTTGGCGGTCTTGCCGCTGGTGTACCCGGCCATGTCCTGCCAGACCAGCACCTGCGCATCGCATTCGGCGCCCGCGCCGATGCCGACGGTCGGGATCGTCAGCTTCCGGGTGACCTGCCCGGCGATCTCGGCGGGCACCATCTCCATGACCACGGAGAACGCGCCTGCCTCCTGTACGGCGATGGCGTCGGCGACGAGCTGCTCGGCGCCGTCGCCGCGGCCCTGCACGCGGAAGCCGCCGAGGCTGTTCACGGACTGCGGGGTGAACCCGATGTGCGCCATCACCGGGATGCCGGCGGCGGTGATCGCGGCGATCTGCGGGGCGACGCGCTCGCCGCCCTCGAGCTTGACCGCGTGCGCCTGGCCCTCCTTCATGAACCGGGTGGCGGTGGCCAGTGCCTGCTCGGGGGAGGACTCGTAGCTGCCGAACGGCAGGTCGGCGACGACGAGGGCGTTCGGGGCGCCGCGGACCACGCCGCGAACCAGCGGGATCAGCTCGTCGATGGTGATCGGCACCGTCGTGTCGTAGCCGTAGACGACATTCGCGGCGGAGTCGCCGACCAGGAGTACCGGGATGCCGGCCTCCTCGAAGAGCCGCGCGGTCGAGTAGTCGTAGGCGGTGAGCATCGCCCAGCGCTCGCCCTCGGCCTTCATGGTCTGCAGGTGGTGGGTGCGGATCTTGGTTCGTTTGGCGGCCGGCTGAGCGGGCGCGGAACCGTAGGGCGCAGTGTTATCGGACATCAGTGTCCCTTTCGTGCCTCGAGGCCCAGTGCGGGTCCCCGGGTTGTGGGTGATGACGTAGCTCAGTCTGCCACCGGCCGACCCCCCCGAGAACAGGCGGTGACGTGCAATTGGTCACATCGGATCCGGCAGGGATTCGCCCGGATGGCGGGCGGAACTCAGCCGGATCGCGTCAGTGACGGGCGAGGGCGGTCCGGATCTCGGCCAGCACGCCCTCCTGGTCGAGGGTGAGCCGGTGCCAGGTGAAGCGCAGCACGTGCCAGCCGGCATTGACCAGGATGTTCTGGCGCTCGGCGTCTCGATTGAACCTCGCGGGATCGCGGTGCCAGGCCCACCCGTCCACCTCGATCGCGACGCGTCTGCGCACGAACGCCACGTCGATCTCGAACCCGTGGTCCCACACATGCGCGGCCCACCCGGTGAACCCCGCCGAACGGAGGAGGCGGTGCAGGATCCGCTCCGCCTCGGAGTGGCCGCCCTCCCCGGCCGACCGGAGCAGTCGGTCCGCCTCCGAGGTGCCGGCCCGACCGCGGTTTCGCTCGTGCACAGCGATCAGGATGGGCAGCGACGTGTGCCGCTGTAGGACGCGATCGAGAAGGGTTGATCCGTTCCGGAGTTCGACCGCCGCCTCCAACGCAGTCAATGGCAGCTCGGTCGCACCGAGGCCCCGAAAGGTCCCGATGTCCTCCCACCCCAGGTCGCGGCGGCGCATCCGGATGGCAGGGTCGGGCGACGCGGGGCGCCCACGCGGGACGGTCACCCAGTGCCTGGTCGGCGGTACCTCGGTGAGGCCGTGCCACCACGCGGCGCTCGGACCGTATGCGACGGCGTCGGGGCCCGACCCGTAGACCGCCGCGCGCAGCGCCGCTGCATGGGTCAACGGGTTGTCCGCGCGGAGGAACACGCCGCGACGGAGTCGACGCCACTGACCTGTCGTTACACGACGGCTCACCGCGGACTCGCTCATCCCGGTCGCACGGGCCTGGCCGAGGGTGATCACACCATCCTGGCGGGCCATGATCGCGTTCAGTCGAGTCGACGTCATGCAGTGTTCGACGCGCGCCGAGTCGATCGGTTCCGTCGAATGTCGGATCCGGCAGTGATTCGCCCGCGCAGCGGGCAAAACCCTGCCGGATCAGGGCCGGGCCGGGGGTCCGCCGGCCCGTGGCACCATCGATGGCATGCCGATATTGCGCCGAGTCCCTGTCGTACTGGCCGTGGGAGCGCTCGTCGCAGCCATGGCCGCCGGATGCGGGAGCGTGGTCGACGGGGCCGCCAAGGGCGAGGCGGCAGGCCGGACCGCGGGCGACTTCGCCCCTGGGGCGGGCGCGGTCCCGGCGGGCCTGGAGGAGTTCTACACGCAGACCCCGCAGTGGGAGTCCTGCGAGGGCTACAGCACCGACGGGATGCCGCTGGCCAGCAGCCTCGAGTGCGCCGAGATCACCGTGCCGGTGGACTACGCGGACCCGACAGGGGACACCGCGAAGATCGCGATCTCCCGGAGCCAGGCGACCGGCCCGAAGATCGGGTCCGTCCTGGTCAACCCTGGCGGGCCCGGCGCCTCCGGCCTGGCGATGGCGACCGACGGCGGGGGCACCGCGTTGGGCGACCGGTTCGACGTGATCGGGTTCGACCCGCGCGGGATCGGCGCGTCGACGCCGCAGGTCCGCTGCCTGACGCCGCCGGAGACCGACGCGCAGCGCGCGGATCCCGGCGTGGACATGAGCCCGGAGGGGATCGCCCGGACCGAGGCGAAGAACGCCGACTATGCGCGCAAGTGCGCCGAGCGGACCGGCGCCGAGTTCCTCGAGCACGTCGGCACCCGCGAGGTGGTCCGGGACATGGACGTGATCCGGTCGGTGCTCGGCGACGAGAAGCTGAGCTATCTCGGGTACTCCTACGGCACCCGGCTCGGCTCGAGCTACGCCGAGACATTCCCCGCGAACGTGCGCGCGATGGTGCTCGACGGCGCGCTTGACCCGAACCAGGACCAGGTCCAGGAGGTGGTGCTGCAGGCGGCGGGCTTCCAGAAGGCGTTCGACGCGTTCGCGGCGGACTGCGCGCAGTCGGACGACTGCCCGCTCGGCACCGACCCGGCCCGGTTCAGCGCGCGGTTCAAGGAGCTGGTCGATCCGCTGGTCGACAAGCCCGCGGACACCACAGACCCCAGGGGCCTCGGCTACCGGGACGCAATCACCGGGGTTCAGCAGGCGCTGTACTCGCAGAACCTGTGGGGGATGCTCCGCGGCGGGCTCAGCTCCCTGGCCGATGGCCACGGCGACACCCTCCTGCAGCTGGCCGACACGTACGAGGGTCGCCAGGAGGACGGCAGCTACAGCAACATCGAGGACGTGTTCAACGCGGTGCGGTGCGTCGACGACCCGCCGGTCACCGACCGGGCCGAGGCAGGCGCGGCGGACACCGAGTTCCGACGGGCAGCGCCGTTCCTCGACGACGGCCGGGGCACGGGCAATGCCCCGCTCGACACCTGCGCCTTCTGGCCGGTGCCCAGCTCCGGGAGCCCGCACACGATCGATGCCCCCGGTCTGCCGCACCTCGTCGTGATCTCGACGACCGAGGATCCCGCCACGCCGTACCAGGCGGGATTGGAGCTGGCCAAGCAGCTCGGGGCCTCCCTGATCACGTACAGGGGGACCCAGCACACGGTCGCGATGAGTGGCGTCTCCTGCGTCGACGACCCCGTCGTCGAGTACCTCACGGAGCTGACAGAACCCCAGCCCGACCTCACGTGTTAGTAACCGATTTCACGATGTAACACAGATTTAACGGACTTTGCCTACTCTCGCGGACATGGATCGCCAAAAGGAATTCGTGCTCCGCACCCTCGAAGAGCGCGACATCCGTTTTGTCCGACTGTGGTTCACCGATGTGCTCGGCTACCTGAAGTCGGTGGCGATCGCCCCGGCCGAACTCGAGGGTGCCTTCAGCGAGGGCATCGGGTTCGACGGCTCGGCCATCGAGGGTTTCTCCCGGGTCTCGGAGGCGGACACCGTCGCCAAGCCGGACCCGTCGACCTTCCAGATCTTGCCGTGGGCGCACAAGGACGGCGCGCAGCACTCCGCGCGCATGTTCTGCGACATCGCGATGCCGGACGGGACGCCGTCCTGGGCCGACCCGCGGCACGTGCTGCGCAGGCAGCTCAGCAAGGCGAGCGACCTCGGGTTCAGCTGCTACGTGCACCCCGAGATCGAGTTCTTCCTGCTCGAGAACGGCCCCGCCGACGGCACCCCGCCGGTGCCCGCCGACAGCGGCGGCTACTTCGACCAGGCCGTGCACGACTCCGCGCCGAACTTCCGCAGGCACGCCATCGACGCGCTCGAGTCGATGGGCATCTCCGTCGAGTTCAGCCACCACGAGGCCGCGCCCGGGCAGCAGGAGATCGACCTGCGCTACGCCGACGCGCTGTCGATGGCCGACAACGTGATGACCTTCCGCTACATCGTGAAGGAGGTCGCGATCAACGAGGGTGTGCGCGCGACCTTCATGCCCAAGCCGTTCAGCGATCAGGCCGGCTCGGCCATGCACACCCACATGAGCCTGTTCGAGGGCGAGAACAACGCCTTCCACAACCCGGACGACCCGATGCAGCTCTCGGACACCGGCAAGGCGTTCATCGCGGGCATCCTCGAACACGCCAACGAGATCAGCGCGGTGACCAACCAGTGGGTGAACTCCTACAAGCGGCTGATCCACGGCGGCGAGGCCCCGACCGCCGCGTCCTGGGGTCCGTCGAACCGCTCGGCCCTGATCCGGGTGCCGATGTACACGCCGAACAAGGCGTCCTCGCGCCGCGTCGAGATCCGCAGCCCAGACTCGGCCTGCAACCCGTATCTCACCTTCGCGGTGCTGCTCGCCGCCGGACTCCGTGGCATCGAGAAGGGCTACGAGTTGCCGCCCGAGGCCGAGGACGACGTCTGGTCGCTGACCTCCGCGGAGCGCCGGGCGATGGGCTACAAGGAGCTGCCCAGCAGCCTCGACACCGCGCTGCGCGAGATGGAGCGCTCGGAGCTGGTGGCCGAGGCACTCGGCGAGCACGTGTTCGATTTCTTCCTGCGCAACAAGAGGCGTGAGTGGGAGGAATATCGCAGCCAGGTGACCCCGTTCGAGATCAAGACCTACCTGGGTCTGTAAGCACCGATGGTCAAGCCGCCTACCGCCCGTTCCACCATCCCCAGCGTCGGCCGTCTCGGCCTCGTCGAGCCGACCGCCGGGGAGGAGCTCGCCCATCTCGACTGGGCCAACCCGGAGAGCCTGGAGCTGCTCTGGGCGCTCTCGCGCGCCGCGAATGCCGACCTGGCCTTGCGCACCCTGGTTCGCGTCAAGGACGGTCTCGGGGACGGTTGGGCGGAGCTCGACGCCGAACTCCGCACCGATACGGCCCTGCGGGGCAGGCTGTTCGGACTGATCGGCGCGTCGAGCGCGTTCGGTGACCACCTCGTGGCCGACCCGTCCGGGTGGAAGCTGCTGGCGGGGGAGGCCCGGCTGCCGAGCCGGGACGAGCTCACCGACGAGCTGCTGGCCGGCGTCAAGGCCACCCCGGACGACAGCGCGTCCGAGACCAACCTGGTGTACCGGGCGGGGATCACAGGCCCGGCCGCGATCGCCGCGCTGCGCAAGACCTACCGCGACCAGCTGATGGTGCTGGCGGCCTCCGACCTGGCGGCCACCGTGGAGAACGAGCCGGTGTTGCCGTATCAGACGGTCGGGCGCCAGCTCTCCGACATGGCCGACGCCGCGCTCACCGGGGCGCTCGCGGTCGCGGTCGCCGAGATCTACCCCGACGGGCCGTGCCCGGCCCGTCTCGCCGTGATCGCGATGGGCAAATGCGGTGCGCGCGAACTGAACTACGTCAGCGACGTCGACGTGGTGTTCGTCGCGGAGCCCTCGGACGCGTCCACCAGCCGGCTCGCGGGCGAGCTGATGCGGGTGGGCTCGGCCGCCTTCTTCGAGGTGGATGCGGCGCTGCGGCCGGAGGGCAAGCGCGGCGAGCTGGTGCGCACCCTCGACTCGCACATCGCGTACTACAAGCGCTGGGCCAAGACCTGGGAGTTCCAGGCGCTGCTCAAGGCACGACCGGCGACCGGCGACCTCGAGCTGGGCGAACGCTATGTCGACGCGCTGAGCCCGATGGTGTGGATGGCCTCCGAGCGGGAGGACTTCGTCGTCGACCTGCAGGCCATGCGCCGCCGGGTCGAGGAGATGGTGCCGCCGGAGCTGCGTGAGCGGGAGATCAAGCTCGGCCGCGGCAGTCTGCGCGACGTGGAGTTCGCCGTGCAGTTGTTGCAGCTGGTGCACGGGCGTGCGGACGAGTCGCTGCACGTGAAGAGCACCGTCGACGCGCTGACCGCGCTCGCGGCCGGCGGCTACGTCGGGCGCGACGACGCCGCGAATCTCGCTGCGTCGTACGAATTCCTGCGGTTGATCGAGCACCGGCTGCAGCTGCAGAAGCTCAAGCGCACGCACACGCTGCCGCCCGCGCACGACGAGGAGGCGCTGCGCTGGCTCGCCCGCGCCGCGCACATGCGTCCGGACGGCCAGCGGGACGCGCTCGGCGTGCTCAACGCCGAGGTCAAGCGCAATGCGCATCGGATCCGTCGCCTGCACGCCAAGCTCTTCTACCGCCCGCTGCTGGAATCGGTTGCCCGGCTGGACAAGGACGCGATCCGGTTGAGTCCGGACGCGGCGACGCGTCAGCTCGCCGCCCTCGGCTACACCGCGCCCGAGAACGCCCTCGGTCACCTGAAGGCGCTGACCGGCGGCGCATCCCGGAAGGGGCGGATCCAGGCCCTGCTGCTGCCGACCTTGCTCGAATGGCTCAGCGACACACCGGATCCCGACGCCGGATTGCTCGCCTACCGCAGGCTTTCCGAGGCCATGGTCGAACAGGACTGGTTCCTGCGGGTCCTGCGCGACGAGGGCGCGGTGGCCCAGCGCCTGATGATCGTGCTCGGGTCGTCCGCGTACATCCCGGACCTGCTGATCAAGGCGCCGGACGTGCTGCGGCTGTTCGCCGACGGGCCGACCGGACCCCGACTGCTCGACATCGACCCGGACGAGGTCGCCCGCGGGATCCTGTCCTCCTCTGCGCGTTACGACGATCCCGTGCGCGCGGTCAATGCCGCCCGCTCGCTGCGCAGGCACGAGCTGGCGCGGGTGGCGTCGGCCGACGTGCTGGGAATGCTCGATGTCCCGCAGGTGTGCCGCGCCCTGTCCTCGGTGTGGGCGGCCGTGCTCGGTGCCGCGCTGGACTCGGTGATCCGGGCCAGCGAGGCCGAGCTGGGTGGGCCTGTGCCCGCGTCGTTCGCGGTGATCGGGATGGGCAGGCTCGGCGGTGGGGAGCTCGGCTACGGCTCGGATGCGGACGTGCTGTTCGTCTGCGAACCCAGGCCAGGCGAGGACGAGGTCCGGGCGGTCAAGTGGGCCAACAGCATCGCCGATCGGGTGCAGAAGCTGCTCGGCGCGCCGAGCACGGACCCGCCACTCGAGGTGGACACCGGCCTGCGCCCCGAGGGCCGCAACGGTCCGCTGGTGCGGACGTTGGCGTCGTACGAGGCATACTACCGACAGTGGGCGCAGGCCTGGGAGATCCAGGCGCTGCTGCGCGCACACACCGCCGCGGGGGACCCGGACCTGGCTGTGCGGTTCCTGCACATGATCGACGAGACCCGGTACCCGGAGGGCGGGGTCTCCGAGCAGGCGGTCCGCGAGATCCGGCGGATCAAGGCCAGGGTCGACTCCGAGCGATTGCCGCGCGGCGCCGACCCGGCCACCCACACCAAGCTCGGACGCGGCGGCCTGGCCGATGTGGAGTGGACGGTGCAGCTGATCCAGCTCCGGCACGCCCACGACGTGCCCGCCCTGCACAACACCTCGACGCTCCAGACGCTGGATGCGATCGGCGCGGCGGAACTGATGAGCGAGACGGACATCGAGCTGCTGCGCGAGGCCTGGCTCACGGCGACCAAGGCCCGCAACGCCCTGGTCCTGGTGCGCGGCAAGCCAACCGATCAGCTGCCGGGACCGGGCCGGGTGCTGTCCGCGGTCGCGCAGGTCGCCGGCTGGAACTCCGGCGACGCCGGGGAGTTCCTGGACAACTACCTGCGCGTCACGCGCCGGGCGAAGGCCGTGGTGGAGCACACCTTCGGCGCCTGACCGGGCTCACGGGCAGAGCGCGTGCGAGAGCAGGGCCTCGCTGTCGGTCTGCTGGGTCGGGATCTGGGTGAGGGTGATGGTCACCGCACGGCCCTCGGTGCTCGCGCCGGACAGGGTGTAGTAGCCGGGGATTCCGCCGGTGTGGCCGACGTACCTGACCCCGCACGGCAGGTCGGTGGATCCGACGCCGAGGCCGTAACCCATGCCCTCGGCCTCGGAGGCGGCGGGTAGTGCCTTCGTCATCTCGTCGAGTTGCGCACGGGGAACCACCTTCCCGTCCAGCAGGGCGAGCCAGAACCTGTTGAGGTCGCGGCCGGTGGAGACCAGGGCACCCGCCGACCACGGGACCGAGGGCTCGATCATCGAGACGTCGGTCACGACGCCGTCGACGTCCTGGTATCCGGACGGGTGCGGGCCCCGGATCGCGCGCTCGCCGGGCCCGGGAAGGTAGGTGTCCTCGAGGCCCTGCGGGCCGAGGATGCGGGTGGTGAGCTCGTCGGTGTAACTGTGCCGGGTCACCGCCTCGATCAGCATGCCGAGAACGATGTAGTTGGTGTTGGTGTAGAGGAATCGGGATCCCGGCGGGAACTGCGCGGGTTTGGCCATCGCGATCGCCACCGCCTGGGCCGGGCTGATCGTGCGGTTCTCGTTCGCGGCGACCAGTTCGTCCGCCCCCGGCTCGCCCGCGAACTCGGGCAGCCCGCTGCGATGCTGCATGAGCTGTCGGACGGTGATCGCCGTGCCGTCCCCGCCCGCGCCCGCGATCACACCGGGCAGGTAGCCGTCGATGGCGCGGTCGAGATCGACCTTTCCCTCCGCCACGAGTTGCATGATGATCGCGGACGTGAAGGTCTTGGTGATGCTGCCCACTCGGACCCGACTGTCGTCGGCGATCTCGGCGCCGGTCGTGCGGTCGCCGACACCGCTCGTCAGGACCGTGGTGGTGCGGTTGGCGCTCACGGTCGTCACGGCGCCGACGACCCCCGCGCCCGTCAACCCGTCGAGGTCGTTCTGCAGGGTGCGGGTGCGCTCGAAATCCACACAGCCGCTGAGGAGTAGGGCGATCGCGGCGATGGCGGTGGCGAGCGCCGGCTTCTGGTGTCGCATGTCGATGACCGTACGGACGGGGCCGATCGGTGTCATCGGGGTTGCCCCTGATCTGTGCCCTGATCTTCGGTCGGGGGAGTGGCCGCGGTGACCGGATCGGCGTCGGTGTTGGCGTCGTGGGCGGGTTGCCGCTCCCGGACATCGCGCCTACGGTGGAAATCGCAGCACCTCGTTAGGCGAGGCTCCTGCACGAACACAGGCCACTGATCTGACGACGTCGAGAGACGCCCAAGGTTAGGACAGATCTCCCCGGATTAAGGGGTGATCCGAAGTGGCTTCCCGGCGTGATCCGGGATACGTCGTGCAGTGTCAAAGCCCTTACGTGGAGGTGTCAGATCGACGGAATCCATGTCGGATGATGGTGGATTCGACCTCGTGTGCTCGCAGGTTCCACCGCGGCGGTGCCCATCCGTTCGCGGCAGCCAGACGCAGGAGGAGGTGACCACCGTGGACGACCCGCCCAGTGGAGTTTTGACGCAACATGTTTCGGCCGACGGTGGTCGCTGAGGCGACTGGTCTCGCCCACCTCGGTCCTTCCCCTCGCGACCTCGGCGTCGCGTTCGAACCCGCGGCATTCGATGTCGCGGGGTAACCCTGCGCTGCGCGCAAGGGAACTAGGAGTTGGCGATGGATACGACGGTGATCATCCTGCGCGTGGTGCTCGGCCTCGCACTGGGCGCTGCGGTCGGGATCGAGCGACAGTGGCGGTCCCGCCTGGCAGGGCTCCGGACCAACGCATTGGTCAGTCTGGGGGCGACGCTCTTCGTGATCCTGGGCGCCTACAGCTTCGACGGTCCGGGAGCGGACCCGACCCGCGTTGCCGCACAGATCGTTTCGGGCATCGGCTTCCTCGGGGCGGGCGTGATCATGAAGCAGGGCGCCTCGATCACCGGGCTGAACACGGCGGCGACGCTGTGGGCGACGGCGGCGATCGGTGCGCTGGCAGGCGGCGGGATGTACTGGGCCGCGGTGATCGGCACGGTGGCGATCATGACGGCGAACACGCTGCTGCGCCCGCTCGGCAGGTTGATGGATCATCAGCCGGCCACCAAGGGGCGTGAGATGCCTGCGGCGGAATACGTCTTCGAGGTGACGTGCCGCGACGACGCCGAGGCCCACGTCCGCGGGCTCGCCGTGCAGTCGGTCTCGCGCCCGGAGTTCCGGCTGCGATCCGTGCGCTCGTTCGATCTGCCCGAGACCGGCGAGGTGACGGTGCTGGCGGAGCTGACGGCCGACGAACGGGACGACCGGCTGCTCGAGAGCGCGGTCAGCCGGCTCAGCATGGAGCCGCTGGTGACCCACGTGCGCTGGTCGGTGGAGACCGACTCTCGCTGCGCTCGGCCCGCCGCCGAGTGTGCAGCTGCCGTCGCCCGCTCTCGGCCGACGTGACGGTAGGTGCACACTCGGCGAAACGCCGCTGGAACTCGGACGATTGTCCACATATCGGCGCCGGTCGGAGCCGGGGGAATTGCGGCGTTTCGCTCACCCACCGCCGCGACCGGAAGTTACAGTCAGTCCTGGCTCGTCCTTCGTCTGCAAGGTGAGGATCGACATGAAACTGATGACCCGAACGTCAGTATCGGCCCTGTTCGCCGCGGCGGTGATTGCCGGAGCGGGAACCGCACACGCCAGCCCGATCGCCCCTGACGAGGGCCCGCCGCGACCGGTGGTCCCGGGGGTGCACCTGGTCGACCAGGCCCAGAAACAGGCGGCGCTGGAGAACATGCTCAACGAGCTCAATCTCGGCTGGGCCAACGGCGGCGCGGCAGGAACGGCGATCGGCGCGGCCATCGGGCTCGGGGTTGGATGCCTCTCGATGTTCCCCGGCAGCCTCGCCGGCTGCATGATCGGGCTGCCGACCGGTGCCGTCACCGGCGCGCTCATCGGCATCGCCAATGGCAACCCCAAGGCGCAGAAGGCGATCGAGGACTACATCAACACCCCTTCATAGCGTGGGTGTCGCGCTCGCACCGGGACCCGGTGCGAGCGCTGCCGCGCGTACGGACCGGGGAGTCGGTACGGATTCCGGCCCGGGTAACCGACGCATCACACCAGGTACCCAAACATCACAAAACGGGTACCCATGCGGGTAGTTCTCCCGATGTCTCGATTAGATAACGAAGGGACTCTGGGTTCCGCCAGTAGATCGAGCCACACGAGGTATCGGTCAGCGGAACTCCCGGAGGACCCCTCGCATGAGCAAGCACCGCCTGCAGAAGAACAACCGAATCGCCCGTGGTCTGTTGCTGGGGGCGATCACCGCGGGAGCGGTGATGATCCCGGTCGCCCCCGCGGTGGCACAGCCGCTGAGTATCCCGGGGCTGGGAAACATCGAGATCCCCGGCTTGCCGCCGGTGGGCGCGATCACCCCGGACGCCGTGGTCACGCACGGACAGCGCGCCCTCGACGCCGCGCAGACCAAGATCGGCGCGCCCTACGTGTGGGGCGCGACCGGCCCAGACACCTTCGACTGCTCGGGCCTGGTCCAGTGGGCGTACCGGCAGGCGGGCGTGTCCGTGCCGCGGACCACCTATGACCAGATCAACGGCGGAACGCCGGTCGGCAAGGGTGACCTGCAGCCGGGCGACGTCGTGCTGTTCTACGGCACCGAGCACGTCGGCCTGTACGCGGGCGGCGGCATGGTCGTGCACGCGCCGACCCCCGGCCAGTCGGTCAAGCGGGCACCGCTCGACTCGATGCCCTTCACCGCCGCCCGGCGGTACTGACCCCCTCAGGACAACGGCGCCCCGACCAGGAATGGTCGGGGCGCCGTTGTGTGTTCAGTTGTTCAGCAGTTCGAACGACTCAGACGTCGCGTCGGCAGTGCCGACTTGCACGTCGCGTCGGCGGAGCCGACTTACACGTCGTAGTACAGCTGGAACTCGTACGGGTGCGGCCGCAGGTTCACCGGGGCGATCTCCTGCTCGCGCTTGATCGAGATCCAGCTCTCGATCAGGTCGGTCGTGAACACGCCACCCTCGGTGAGGTACTCGTGATCGGCCTCGAGGCGGTCGATGACCGTCGCCAGGCTGGTGGGGGCCTGCGGGATGTTGCGGGCCTCCTCCGGCGGGAGCTCGTAGAGGTCCTTGTCGACCGGCGCCATCGGCTCGATCTTGTTCTTGATGCCGTCCAGGCCGGCCATCATCTGCGCGGCGAAGTTCAGGTACGGGTTACCCGAGGAGTCCGGCGCGCGGAACTCGATGCGCTTGGCCTTCGGGTTGTTGCCGGTGATCGGGATACGCACCGCCGCGGAGCGGTTGCGCTGGCTGTACACCAGGTTGATGGGGGCTTCGTAGCCCGGCACCAGGCGGTGGTACGAGTTGACCGTCGGGTTGGTGAAGGCCAGCAGCGACGGTGCGTGGTGCAGGATGCCGCCGATGTAGTGGCGGGCCATGTCGGACAGGCCCGCGTAGCCGGACTCGTCGTGGAAGAGCGGCTTGCCGTCCTTCCACAGCGACTGGTGCACGTGCATGCCCGAGCCGTTGTCACCGAAGAGCGGCTTCGGCATGAAGGTCGCGGACTTGCCGTTCTGCCAGCAGGTGTTCTTCACGATGTACTTGAACAGCTGCAGGTCGTCGGCCGCCGCGAGCAGGGTGTTGAACTTGTAGTTGATCTCCTGCTGGCCGCCGGTGCCCACCTCGTGGTGGCCGCGCTCGAGCTCGAAGCCCGCGTTCTGCAGGTTGGTGGAGATCTCGTCGCGCAGGTCGACGTAGTGGTCGTACGGGGCGACCGGGAAGTAGCCACCCTTCGGGCGGACCTTGTAGCCGAGGTTCGGGCTGCCGTCGGCGTTGACCTCGTTGCCGGTGTTCCAGGAGCCGGAGATCGAGTCCAGCTCGTAGAAGGCGCCGTTCATGCCGGAGTCGTAGCGGACCGAGTCGAAGATGTAGAACTCGGCCTCGGCGCCGAAGAAGGCGGTGTCGGCGATGCCGGTGCTGACCAGGTACTCCTCGGCCTTGCGCGCGACGTTGCGGGGGTCGCGGCTGTAGGACTCACGGGTGAACGGGTCGTGCACGAAGAAGTCCATGTTCAGCGTCTTGGCGGCGCGGAACGGGTCGACTCGGGCGGTGCTGACGTCGGGCAGGAGCATCATGTCCGACTCGTGGATCGACTGGAAGCCGCGGACGGACGAACCGTCGAACGCGAGGCCGTCCTCGAAGACGTCCTTGTTGAACGCGGACGCCGGGATCGAGAAGTGCTGCTGAACGCCCGGCAGGTCGCTGAACCGGATGTCGACGTACTCGATCTTTTCGTCGGCTATGTAGTTGATGACCTCTTCGGCCGTGGTGAACGCCACGCGTGTGCTCCTTCAGTTGGTGCCTGCCGATTGTGCATTCCGGCGGCTTGCGTCGAGACAGACGGTATGGACCTGGTGTTGCCCAGCAATCAAGGTTGTGTTTCGCCAGTGTTACACGTCTCGGAAAACGGTGTATCTCACACCCTCCCCGGGCCATCGTGATCCACCCGCCACGCTGGGCCTATCCTGGGGAGCATGGCGCGAAGCACTGGATCCTGGCTCTCCGGCCCCTCGGCGGCCCTTCCCAAGGGGGAGGACGGCACCGAGAACCTCTACAAGGGCGAGCGGCTCGGATTGCCGGAGTCGGGCCGCGGATCGTTGGTCGGGTCCGGCCGACGTCTCGCGGCCTTCATGATCGATTGGCTGATGGGCGGCGGCGTCGCGCTCCTGATCCTCGGCGGGGATGCGCTCGACGGCCGGCTCGGCAGCATCATCCTGATGGTCTGGTTCGTCGTCGGCGTGCTCACGGTCTCGCTGTTCTCCTTCACCCCCGGCCAGTACTGCGTGGGACTGCAGGTGGCCCGGGTCGACGCGCCGGTGCCCGTCGGCATCGTGCGTGCGCTGGCCCGCCAGGTGCTGCTGGTGTTCGTCATCCCCGCGCTGATCACCGATCTCGACGGCCGCGGCATGCACGACCGCGCCACCGGCACTGCGCTGGTTCGCTCGCGCTAGTAGCCCCGCACCCGAACGCGAAGTGCCCTCGACGTGATTCACGTCGAGGGCACTTCGGTTGTGAGGGGGGAGGGTCAGCGCCTGCGCATCGTGCGCTGGACGCCCTTCATCTTGGCTCCGCCGGGCAGCGGGCCCTTCGGCATGGCCGGGCCGCCGCGGGCGCCGAGCGCAGCCAGCCGCGCCTCGATCGAGTCCATCCGCTTGGTGTCGATGTTCTTCGGCAGCTTCGCGAGGTACTTCTGCAGCTGCGACAGCGGCACCTGGCCCTCGTCGTTGCCGATGATGATGTCGTAGATCGGGGTGTCGCCGACGAGCCGCGCGGTCTTCTTCTTCTCCTGCGCGAGAAGGGACTTCACCCGCTGAGGCGAACCCTCGGCGACCAGGATGACGCCCGGCCTGCCGATCACCCGGTGCACGGCGTCGAGCTGGGTTGTGCCGGCGATCGCGTTGGACACCCGCCAGCCGCCCTGCAGGTTGTCCAGTGCCCAGGCACCGGCGCCTGCCTGGCCCTCGGCCTTGCCGTACACGGTCTTCTGCACGCGCCTGCCGAAGATGATGAACGCGGCGAGCACGCCGAGCAGGATGCCGATCGGCAGCAGGAACCACTCGATTCCGAAGATGAGGCCGACAAGGAAGAACACCACGGCGAGCCCGACGACGGCACCGATCATCAGCGGCAGCAGCAGCTTGTCTTCCTTGCGCTGCATCTGGAACGCCTGCCAGAGCTGGCTCCTGCGCTCCTTCGATGCCTGCTTACGGGCCGCTTTCGCCGCAGCCTTCGCCTCTTTGGTGGGCTTGCCCTTGCCGTTCGCCATACGTCACAGGATACGTCCCTGGCCGGAGGCCGATCGCACCCGAGTGGTGGTCGGGCTCAGGCGCGGGCGAGCCGCTCCATCAGGGAGCTGGCTTCCTGCGAGGCGCTGCCCCCGTCGGCGAGATGTGCCTGGCCTTCGGGCAGCTCGCGGCCGTGGTGCGCCATCGCCTGCGCGTAGAGGCGACCGGCCCGGTAGGAGGAGCGGACCAGCGGTCCGGCCATCACGCCCGCGAAGCCGAGTTCGGTGGCGAACTGGGAGTGCTCGACGAACTCCTCCGGCTTGACCCACCGCTCGACGGGATGATGCCGCGGCGACGGACGCAGGTACTGGGTGATGGTGATGATGTCGCAGCCGGCCTCGTGCAGGTCGACGAGCGCCTGACGGATCTCCTCTGGCGTCTCGCCCATGCCGAGGATCAGGTTCGACTTGGTGACCAGTCCGAAGTCGCGGGCGGCGGTGATGACGCCGAGCGAGCGCTCGTACCGGAACGCGGGACGGATGCGCTTGAAGATCCGCGGCACGGTCTCGACGTTGTGCGCGAGGACCTCCGGCCGCGACTCGAACACCTCGGCCAGCAGATCCGGCTTGCCGTTGAAGTCGGGGATCAGGTTCTCGACGCCGGTGCCGGGGTTGAGGGCGTGGATCTGGCGGACCGTCTCGGCGTACAGCCAGGAGCCGCCGTCCTCGAGGTCGTCGCGGGCGACGCCGGTGATCGTGGAGTACCGCAGACCCATCGCCTGCACCGACTCGGCGACGCGGCGCGGCTCGTCGCGGTCGAGCGCGTCCGGCTTGCCGGTGTCGATCTGGCAGAAATCGCATCGGCGGGTGCACTGTTCACCGCCGATGAGGAAGGTGGCCTCGCGGTCCTCCCAGCACTCGTAGATGTTGGGGCAGCCCGCTTCCTCGCAGACCGTGTGCAGACCCTCCCGCTTGACCAGACCCTTGAGCTCGGAGTACTCCGGGCCCATCTTCGCTCGGGTCTTGATCCAGTTGGGTTTGCGTTCGATGGGGGTCTCCGCGTTTCGGATCTCGATACGGAGCAGCTTGCGTCCTTCTGGGGCCACAGTCACGGCTCCGATGCTACGCCCGGCGCGAGGACGCCGATCGACCGGGAGAGGCGCAGGCGATGGGCGTCAGGCGAACCGGTGCGTGGTGAAGCGGGTAGGCGCGGCCGCGGCCGCCTCGTCGAAGGTGATGCGCTCGATGTCGTGCTCGGTGACCTGGAGTTCGCCGTCGAGCGCGGCCGCGACCGCGGCGACGACAACAGGGGTGATCTCGGCGACGGTGACCGTCCGCCCGAGTTCACGCGAGAGCGAGGTGACGCCTGCGTCGGCGATGCCGCACGGGATGATCTCGTCGAAGGCCCCGAGGTCCGCGTCGCAGTTGATCGCGAAGCCGTGCATGGCGACCCCGCGCTGCATCCGGACGCCGATCGCGGCGATCTTGCGCTCGGGCAGCCAGGACCCGCCGGTCAGCGAGGCGGGCAGCCACACTCCTGAGCGGCCCTCGACGCGTCCGCATCCGATGCCGAGGTCGGTGCAGACGGAGATCAGTGCCTCCTCGATCCGCCGGACGTAGTTCACGACGTCGACCGGCACGGCGAGCTTGACGATCGGGTAGCCGACCAACTGTCCGGGCCCGTGCCAGGTGATCTTGCCGCCGCGGTCCACGTCGATCACCGGGATGCCGTCGGTGGGCCGGTCCTCAGGGGCGGTGCGACGCCCGGCGGTGTAGACGGACGGGTGCTCCAGCAGCAGCAGGGTGTCACGCCCGCTGTCCGCGGCCCGCTCGGCGACCAGTTCGCGCTGCAGATCCCATGCCGCCAGGTAGTCGAGAGTGCCGAGACTCCGCACCTCGAGGGGATCCGTGCTGAACCGAACCGAGGAAGTGGTGCCCATGGGGCACACGTTACGCCGGGCCCACCGGTCGGCTGGGCGCGGTCCGGGCCGAGGGCAGTCAGTCCGACAGCGCGGCGTCGATGGCTTCGCCGATCGTGTTGTGGTGGAAGGTGAATCCGGCGCTCTCCAGCGCCGTGGGTAGGACCCGCTGCCCGGTCAGTGCGACCTCGTCCGCGATCTCGCCGACCAGCGCGCGCACCGCGAATCGGGGCACCACCCATGGCGTCGGGCGGTGCAGGGCGCGGCCCAGCTCGGCTGTGAAGCACGCGTTGGTCGCGGGCGAGGGCCCGGCGAGGTTCACCGGGCCGCTCAACGTCTCGGTTCGCAGCGCGAACGCGATGGCGTCGAGCTCGTCCTCGAGGGAGATCCAGGACAGGTACTGCCGCCCGGTGCCGAGTCGGCCGCCGAGCCCCAACCGGAACAGCGGACGCAGGCGGCCGAGCAGCCCGCCCCGCGGCGAGATCACCGCCGCGCTCCGCAGCAGCACGGTGCGCACCCCGGCCTCCCTGGCGGGCATGGTCGCCGCCTCCCAGTCCCGACACAGGTCGGCCAGGAAGCCGGTTCCCGGCGCCGCGGTCTCGTCGACGACCCGCTCGCCGGTGTCGCCGTAGTAGCCGACCGCGCTGGCATTGAGCAGCGTCGGCACCCCGGCATCGGCGACCGCCCGCGCGATCACGTCGGTGGAGGTGATGCGGCTGTCCCGCAGCGTCTGCTTGAACGCACCGTTCCACCGGGTATCGCCGAAGTTGGCGCCGCACAGATTCACCACCGCGTCCGCGTCGGTGAAGGCGCGCTCGTCCAGCTCGCCGCGCTCGGGGACCCACCGGTACTCGTCCGGACCCGCGGCAGGCCGCCGCACCAGCCGCCGGATCTCGTGGCCGTCCGCCCGCAGCGAAGCCACAAGGGATGACCCGATCAAGCCGGACGAGCCGGCGATTGTCACTCGCATCGTGCTGCCTCCTGACGCCGTCGGGGGCACCACCGGTGATCCGGTGGTGCCCCCGACGGGCGTGTCCGTGCTGCCGATCTACAGGTCGAGCTAGAGCCCCAGGTCCGCCTCGAACGAGGCTTCCTCGAGCCGCTGCTTGATCGTGGTGAGGAACCGACCCGCGTCGGCGCCGTCGATCAGGCGGTGATCGTAGGTGAGCGGCAGGTAGCACATCGATCGGACGCCGATGGACTCGTTGCCGTTCTCGTCGGTGATCACCATCGGGCGCTTGACGATCGCGCCCGTGCCGAGCATGGCGGCCTGCGGCGGCACCAGGATCGGGGTGTCGAACAGGGCGCCCTGGCTGCCGATGTTGGTGACCGTGAAGGTGCCACCGGCCAGCTCGTCCGGCTTGAGGCCGCCGGAGCGGGCCCGCTTGGCGATGTCCGCGATCGCGCGGGCCAGGCCGGCCAGCGACAGGTCGCCCGCGTTGTGGATCACCGGGGAGAGCAGGCCCTGCTCGGTGTCCACGGCGATGCCCAGGTGCTCGGCCGCGTGGTAGGTGATCTCCTTGGCGTCCTCGTTGTAGCTGGCGTTGACGTTCGGGTGTGCCCCGAGCGCCTCGACGACGGCCTTCGCGAAGAACGGCAGGAAGGTCAGGTTCACGCCCTCACGCTCGGCGAACCCGGCCTTGGCCTGGGCCCGTAGGGCGACGATCTTGGTGACGTCGACCTCGAAGGTCTGGGTCAGCTGCGCGGTGGTCTGCAGCGACTCCCGGGTCTTGACCGCGGTGATCTGGCGGATCCGGTTGACCTTCTGGGTGGTGCCGCGCAGGTGCGCGAGCTCGGGCCGGACACCCGCGGCCGGTGCGGCCGGGGCCGCGGCGGCGGGAGCAGCGGTTGCCGGGGCTGCGGCCGGGGCCTTCTTCGCCTCGGCTGCGGCCAGCACGTCCTGCTTGCGGATCCGTCCACCGACGCCGGTGCCGGTGACCGTCGACAGGTCGACGTTGTTGTCCGTGGCCAGCTTTCGGACCAGGGGGGTCACGTACGGGCTGCCGTCACCGGAGGGTGCGGCCGCCGGAGCGGGCGCGGCCGGAGCTGCGGGAGCCGGAGCTGCGGGAGCGGGTGCCGGTGCCGGGGGGGCTGGAGGTGCGACCGGGGGAGCCGGCGGTGCCGGGGGAGCCGGCGGCGCGGCGGCCGGTGC
>Ga0105243_10001577_pt1 | contig 19929 bp, 16 predicted proteins | sample KBSM34metaG_FD_81525 | JGI IMG/M metagenome (GOLD analysis project Ga0105243, IMG submission 81525) | Miscanthus rhizosphere microbial communities from Kellogg Biological Station, Michigan, USA - KBS M3-4 metaG | ecosystem: Host-associated > Plants > Roots > Rhizosphere > Soil | place... | reverse complement strand
CGTCAGGGTCGTCTGCTCAGCATAGTCGAGGTGTTTGACGAGCTGCGCGCGCAGCCGGGCACTTACCTCGGCAAATTCAATCGATCCTGCGTGATCGCTCAGCTGGGTCATCGCCAGCCCGGCATAGCCGCAGGGATTAATCCGTCGAAACGGCTCCAGGTTCATGTCTACGTTCAGGGCCAGGCCATGAAAGGAACAACCGTGGCGAATCCGCAAACCCAGAGAAGCGATTTTCGCTCCGTCGACATAGACGCCGGGAGCATCTGGCTTGGCCACTGCGGTGACGTCATAGCTGGCCAGCAGCTCGATCAGGCACCGCTCCATGCGCGTGACCAGGTCGCGGACGCCAAAACCCAGTTTGCGCACATCCAGCAGCAGGTACGCCACCAGTTGGCCGGGGCCATGGTAAGTCACCTGCCCGCCGCGGTCGACCTGCACCACCGGGATATCTCCCGGCAGCAACAGATGTTCAGCCTTGCCGGCCTGCCCCTGGGTGAACACCGGAGGGTGCTCGACCAGCCAGATTTCGTCGGCGGCATCGCTGCCGCGTTCGTTGGTGAAGCGTTGCATGGCATGCCAGACCGGCTCGTAAGCCATCTGGCCAAGTTCGCGAAAGCCCAGCGTGCCCGGCATCACAACACCATGTGTACGAAGCCGGTCGCCCGCAGTTCGCTGTTGATGTTGTACAGCTGATCCTGGTCGGTCGCGACGATGTGCAACTGGATGGTGGTGTACTTGTCGTTGCTGCTTTGACGCTCGTCCACACGCTCATCGTTGATCTTCGCGTGTTTCTTGACGATGTCGATGATCTTGTCTTTGTTGCCGACGCCCGTATCGCTGATCACCTTAACCGGATAATCAACCTGGGGGAATTCGATCTTTGGCGCCTTTACTTCGGTGTCGGTCATGGCGTAACGGCCTCGTAAGCGTAAGCCCGGTAACGAACAAGGCCCCGCTCCGGAAGGGAACGGGGCCATGCAGGTCAACTCGTATCAGTTGAACAAGCCGTAGAAGAATAGACGGATGCTATCCCACATGCGGCGGAAGATACCACCCTCCTCGACAGCGTCCAGAGCGATCAGATCGGCGCTGTGCACCACCTTGTCGTCCAGTTTCACTTCGACTTTACCGATCACGTCGCCCTTGGCGATTGGCGCGGTCAGTTGCGGGTTCATGGTCATGCTGGCAGCGAGCTTCTTCAGCTGGCCTTTCGGCAGGGTCATGGTCAGGTCTTGTGCCAGGCCGGCCTTGACCTGGCTGGTGGTGCCTTTCCATACCGGGGCCTGAGCCAGTTCGGTGCCCTTCTGGTAGAAGGTCTGGGTTTCGAAGAAGCGGAAACCGTAGGTCAGCAGCTTCTGGGTTTCAGCGGCACGAGCCACTTCGCTGTTGGTACCGAACACCACGGCGATCAGGCGCATGCCGTCACGTACGGCCGAGGACACCATGCAGTAGCCGGCTTCGTCGGTGTGACCGGTTTTCAGACCGTCAACGGTCTTGTCGCGCCACAGCAGCAGGTTGCGGTTAGGCTGTTTGATGCCGTTCCAGAAGAACTCTTTCTGCGAGTAGATCGCGTAGTGAGCCGGGTCTTCGTGGATGATCGCGCGAGCCAGGATCGCCATGTCGCGAGCCGACGAGTAGTGCTCTGGGTTCGGCAGACCGGTCGGGTTCATGAAGTGGGTGTTGGTCATGCCCAGATCGGCGACGGTCTTGTTCATCAGGTCGGCGAAGGCATCTTCGCTGCCGGCGATGTGTTCAGCCACCGCGACGCTGGCGTCGTTGCCGGACTGGATGATGATGCCGTGCAGCAGGTCGCTGACAGTCACCTGCGAGCCGACCTTGATGAACATCCGCGAACCGCCGGTGCGCCAGGCGTTTTCGCTGACGGTCACCGGGTCGTTTTCACCGATCTGGCCGCGACGGATTTCCAGCGTGGCGATGTACGCGGTCATCAGTTTGGTCAGGCTGGCCGGCGGCAGACGCTGGTCACCGTTGTTCTCCACCAGCACGTTGCCGCTGTTGGCATCCATGAGCACGTAGGCTTTGGCGGCCAGTTGTGGTGGCGACGGCATCATCTCGGCCGCGAAGGCGGCTGGCGAGAGGAGCAGCGGGACTAGCAGACACAGGCGTTTGGCAAAGGTGGTGATGTTCATCCGTCTCTCGAAATCGCTAATGGAAACTGCCCGAAGGCAAAATTAATCAGATGGCTTTCTAACGGGCCATCGCGTGTTCAGTTGCTCACTCCAGTCACCCTTTGCCGGGCTTTTGTTCTTCGACGAGCCAACAACCTGGCTCACCCCCCAATCGCTGGTGAACCGTCAATCAAGTGCTACGTATTGCTTACTCGGTGACCACGCTTGGCGAACCAAGGTTGGCGGAGCGCACGCTGTTCTGTACCTGGGCAATTTCACCCGGCGAGCCGATCGGTCCCAGGCGTACCCGGTGCAGGGTCTGCTGATTGCGCACGATCGAGCTGATGAACACCGGAGCGCTCACCATCCCGCTGAGCTTCGACCTCAGGAGTTCTGCAGCGTCCGGGTTGGCGAACGCGCCCACCTGCAGATACTGGCCAGACGCTGGTGCAGAAGCGTTTTTTTTTGCGCTGATCTGTACAGGTACAGTGTCAGAGGCATGTTGCTGCGGCGGTGGAGTCCACTGCTCGATGGTACCGGCCGAAGCCGTGATCACCGGCGCGCTATTCTGCGCGACTTGCGGCTCGTTGAGCATCAAAGGCGCCGGACGGCCCTTGGCGGCCCACCATTGTTGCGGGTCGATGCCCTCGACCTTGACCCGCGCGGTGCCGATTTCGGCATAACCGAGCTTTTTGGCCGCGGCGTAGGAGAGGTCGATGATCAGGTCCGAGTAGAACGGCCCGCGGTCGTTCACCCGCAGGATCACGCTCCTGTTGTTGTCAAGGTTGGTCACCCGAACGTAACTTGGAAGCGGTAAGGTCTTGTGGGCGGCACTCATGCCGTACAGGTCATAGACCTCGCCATTGGCGGTGTTCTGACCGTGGAACTTGGTGCCGTACCAGGACGCGGTGCCCGAGGCCACGTAGGTCTTGGATTCCTGCAACGGGAAGTAGGTCTTGCCCAGCACGGTGTACGGGTTGGCCTTGTACGGGCCGGTGTGCAGGGTCGGCGTGGCGTCCGGAATGCGCGACACGTCGACGTCCCACCACGGCGCGCCGTCCTTGTGGGCCCGGTTGATGTCCAGACCCGGCTGGGCACGAACGGTGTTGGAGGCGTATTTCTGAGTGGGCGCACGACTGGTCGAGCAACTGGCGACCAGGACCGCCAACGCGGCGAATGCCACCAGCTTCAGGGGTTTGTTGATAGGCAATGCCTGCATTACTTGACGCCCCGTGCTTTTACCAGCTCTTCAGACAGTTGATGTACAGCCATGGCGTACATCACGCTGCGGTTATAACGCGTGATCGCGTAGAAATTCTTCAGGCCCATCCAGTATTCCGGGCCATTGTCGCCTTCCAGGCGAAATGCAGTAACCGGCATATCATCGCGCAGCGCATCATGACTTGACCAGCCCAGCGCTCGCAACTCCCCGACGGTTTTCGTCGGCTCAATGCCAGTGGTCAGGCCCTCATCCACCTGTTCGCCGCGCACATCGGCACGACTGACCACCGGCTCGCCGGCCACCCAGCCGTGACGCTTGAAGTAGCTGGCGACGCTGCCGATCGCATCATCCGGGTTGTTCCAGATATTGATGTGGCCATCGCCGTCGAAATCCACCGCGTAGGCGCGAAAACTGCTCGGCATGAACTGCGGCAGGCCCATCGCCCCGGCGTAGGACCCCTTGAGGGTCAGCGGGTCGACCTGTTCCTCGCGAGCCAGCAGCAGAAACTCACGCAGCTCCTTGCGGAAAAATTCGGCACGGGGAGGATAGTCGAAACCCAGCGTGGACAAGGCATCGATCACCCGGTAATTGCCGGTATTACGTCCGAAAAAGGTCTCGACGCCGATGATCGACACGATCACCTGAGCCGGAACGCCGTACTCCTGCTCGGCACGTGCCAGTACCGCCTCGTGCTGGCGCCAGAAGTCCACACCCCGGGCAATGCGCGCGTCGGTGATGAACATCGGCCGATATTCTTTCCACTGTTTGACGCGTTCGGCGGGTTTGGAAATCGCGTCGAGAATCGCCTGCTTGCGCTGGGCCTCGCGGAACACCGCCATCAGTTGCTCGCCGGCGAAGCCGTAGTCGCGGGTCATTTCACCGACGAATTCGGCCACCTGGGGCGAGCCTTCGTAATCGCCGGCCAGCGCTTCCTGCGCGCTGCCAAGGATGCCTACCAGGCCGAGCCACTGTGCGTATCGTGTCGCCCAGTCACGCATTACTTGCATTGAACTCTTCACCTTATTCAAACCTGTGCGATCCACTTGCGATGCGTATGGATCGACATCAAAACCCCAAACGCTGACAGCAGCGTCACCAGCGAAGTTCCGCCGTAGCTAATGAACGGCAACGGCACCCCTACGACCGGCAACAGGCCACTGACCATACCGATGTTGACGAAAACATAAACAAAAAACGTCATCGTCAAGGCGCCGGCGAGCAATTTGCCGAACAGTGTCTGCGCCTGGGCGGTAATCACCAGGCCGCGACCGATCAACAGCAGGTAGATCAGCAGCAGCGCACAGATGCCCACCAGTCCGAACTCTTCGCCCAGCACCGCAATGATAAAGTCGGTATGGCTTTCCGGCAGGAAATCCAGGTGCGACTGGGTGCCCAGCAGCCAGCCCTTGCCGAACACGCCGCCGGAACCGATGGCAGCCTTCGACTGAATGATGTTCCAGCCGGTGCCCAGTGGATCGCTTTCCGGGTCGAGGAAGGTCAGGATCCGCTGCTTCTGGTAATCGTGCATGATGAAGAACCACATGGCGATCGCCACGGGTACGGCGGCGGCCAGCACGCTGAGGATCCAGCGCCAGCGCAATCCGCCCATGAACAGCACGAACGCTCCGCCGGCCAGAATCAGCAGCGAAGTACCCAGATCCGGCTGACGCACGATCAGAATGAACGGCACACCGATCAACATGAGACTGATCCCGACGTGCTTGAGCTGCGGCGGCAGGGTGCGCTTGGACAGGTACCAGGCGATGGTCGCCGGCATCAGGATCTTCATGAATTCCGACGGCTGGAAGCGGATCACTCCGGGAATGTTGATCCAGCGGGTCGCGCCCATGGCGTTGTGGCCCATGATGTCCACCACCATCAGCAGCACCACCCCGACCACATAACCGAGCGGCACCCAGCGGGCCATGAACCGTGGTTCGAACTGGGCGATGACGATCATCGACACCAGGCCGATACCGAACGAAGTGGCCTGCTTGGCCAGCAGGTCCCAGCTCTTGCCGCTGGCCGAATACAGCACGAACAGGCTGCCGGCGGCGAGGATCAGCAACAGGACCAGCAAAGGTCCGTCGATATGCAGACGTTGCAACAGCGTCGCCCGGCGACGCATCACATCCTCGCTGGAGAGCATGCGATCGAAATTATTCTTCACGGGCCGTAGCCTCCGCACTGATTGGGCTGGCGTATTCGGCCTTCAAGCGTCCGTCCTGATCCAGCAGCCAGGCGTCCATCACCTGACGCACCACGGGCGCGGCGACGCCGGAACCGGACTCACCGTTCTCGACCATCACCGACACCACGATTTTCGGGTTGTCGGCCGGTGCAAAACCGACGAACAGGGCGTGGTCGCGGTGGCGTTCCTGCACCTTGGAGCGATCGTATTTCTCGCCTTGCTTGATCGCGACCACCTGGGCCGTACCCGACTTGCCGGCGATCCGGTATTGCGCGCCGATCGCCGCCTTGCGCGCCGTACCCCGGGCACCGTGCATCACCTGCTGCATGCCGTGATTGACCTTGTTCCAGTCCGACGGATCGCGCAGGACGATATCCGGCATCGGGTTTTCATCCTTCGGCTTCTCGCCTTCGATGGTCTTGGCCAGGTGCGGACGGTTCCACACACCCTTGTTGGCCACCAGCGCGGTGGCCTGGGCCAGTTGCAACGGGGTCGACTGCATGTAGCCCTGGCCGATCCCGAGGATCAGGGTCTCGCCCGGGAACCACGCCTGCTTGCGGGTGGCGCGTTTCCACTCGCGCGAAGGCATCAGCCCTGGAGATTCTTCGAACATGTCCAGCGAGACCTTCTGGCCGATGCCGAACTTGTTCATGTAGGCCGACAACCGGTCGATGCCAAGCTTGTGCGCCAGGTCATAGAAGTAGGTGTCGTTGGACCGCATGATCGCCGTATCGAGGTCGACGAAGCCGTCCCCGGTGCGGTTCCAGTTGCGATATTTGTGGTCATAGTTGGGCAGCATGTAGTAACCCGGGTCGAACACCCGGCTCGACGCCGTCACCACGCCGGCGTCCAGACCGGCAATCGCCACCGCCGGTTTGATCGTCGAACCCGGCGGGTACAGACCGCGCAGCACGCGATTGAACAGCGGCCGGTCGATAGAATCACGCAGTTCGGCATACGCCTTGAAGCTGATGCCGGTGACAAACAGATTCGGGTCGAAGCTCGGCTGACTGACCATGGCCAGCACCTCACCAGTACTCGGGTCCAGCGCCACCACCGCACCTCGTCGCCCGCCCAGCGCGGCCTCGGCGGCTTCCTGCAACTTGATGTCAAGGCTCAGGACGATGTCCTTGCCCGGCACCGGGTCGGTACGCTTGAGTACCCGCAGTACGCGGCCCCGGGCGTTGGTCTCGACCTCTTCGTAACCCACCTGACCGTGCAGTTCGGCTTCGTAGAAACGCTCGATGCCAGTCTTGCCAATATGGTGAGTGCCGCTGTAGTTGACCGGATCGAGGGTCTTCAGCTCTTTCTCGTTGATCCGCCCCATGTAACCCACCGAGTGCGCAAAATGCGCGCCCTGCGGATAGTGACGAACCAGTTGCGCCACCACTTCCACCCCGGGCAGCCGGAACTGATTCACCGCGATCCGGGCGATCTGCTCCTCTGTCAGCTCGAACAGGATCGGCACCGGCTCGAACGGCCGACGCCCCTGACGCATGCGCTTTTCGAAGATCACCCGGTCTTCCGGCGTCAGCTCCAGCACTTCGACGATCACGTCGAGTACCTGCTGCCAGTCGCCGGAGCGTTCCCGGGTCATACTCAGGCTGAAGCTCGGACGGTTGTCCGCCACCACCACGCCGTTGCGGTCGTAAATCAGGCCACGGGTCGGCGGAATCGGCTGGACATGGACGCGGTTGTTTTCCGAGAGGGTCGAGTGATACTCGTACTGAATCACCTGCAGGAAATACAGCCGCGCAATCAGCACACAGATCAGCAGCACCACCGCAATGGCCCCGAACACGACGCGGCTACGCACCAGACGGGCGTCTTTTTCGTGGTCCTTGATGCGGATCGGCTGGGACATGAGGGCAGGATTACTTGTGGTAAGGGTGGCCGGACAACACGGTCCAGGCACGATACAACTGCTCGCCGATGAGGATGCGCACCAACGGGTGTGGCAGCGTCAACGGCGACAACGACCAGCGCTGGTCGGCGCGGGCACAGACTTCCGGCGCCAGCCCTTCCGGGCCGCCGACCATGAAATTGACCGTGCGCGAGTCCAGCCGCCAACGGTCCAGTTCGCCCGCCAGCTGCTCGGTGCTCCAGGGCTTGCCGTGCACTTCGAGGGTGACGATCCGCTCGTTGTGCCCGACCTTGGCCAGCATGGCTTCGCCTTCCTGACGGATGAAGCGGGCCACGTCGGCATTCTTGCCACGGGTATTGAGCGGAATTTCCACCAGTTCCAGTGCCAGCTCGGACGGAAGACGCTTGGCGTATTCATGCCAGCCTTCTTCCACCCACTTGGGCATGCGTGAACCGACGGCGATCAGTCGCAGTCGCACAGCGTGGCCCTTACAGCTGGTCTTTGTTGAGCTTGGTGAAGTGCTCGTGGGTGTTTTCCGGGCTGTGGTGCTTGGCGTCCGCCGCACGGCTTTGCTCGGCACCGGCCCACAGGCGCTCCAGGTCGTAGAACTGACGAGCCGAGGCGGTCATCATGTGCACGATCACCAGGTCCAGGTCCAGCAGCACCCAGTCGCTGTCGCCCTTGCCTTCTTCGCCCAGCGGCCTGGCGCCCTGCTTTTTCACTTCTTCGCGAACCTTGTCCAGCATCGCGTTGATCTGGCGGTTGGACGTACCGGTGGCGATGATCATGTAGTCAGTGATGCTCTGCTTGTCGCGCACATCGATGATCTGGATGTCCTGGGCCTTGACGTCTTCCAGGGCGGCCACGGCAATCTTGACCAGCTCGTCACCTTTCAGCGGCTCGCTGGTGTTGACCGGCTCTGGCAGCGGAGCGCTCTTGAACGTGCCTTTGCGCTTTACTTTGGTTTGGTCTTTGTCAGTCATATAAAACTCGTTTTGCTCATGTATTCGGCGTCTCGTCCCACGATGATCGTGTTACTTGAGCACGCCTTGTTCAGTTCGACGCACGGTACAGACCGTGCGCATCGATGTAGGCCAGGACCGCGTCGGGCACCAGGAAACGTACCGACTTACCGCTGGCCAGCAGTTGACGGATCTGGGTGGCAGAGACCGCGAGCGGTGTCTGCCAGACGAATGCAATCTGTCCGCTCGGCCCTTTCAGGGCCAGCGGGTCGCTCACCGAACGCGCTGCCAGCAGGTTGCGCAAGGCATCCGGCGGTTCGCTGTCGGCGTCCGGGCGCTGTAGCACCAGGATGTGGCAATGCTGGAGCAACTCCTCCCAGCGGTGCCAAGTGGGCAGGCCGCAAAATGCGTCCCAGCCCAAAAGCAGAAAAACCTGGGTCCCGGCGGCCATTTCGGCACGCAGCGACTCCAGGGTATCGATGGTCCAGGACGGCTTGTCCCGCTGCAGTTCGCGGGCGTCCACCACCAGCGGCGGCACACCGGCCACCGCACATTCAACCATTGCCAACCGATCCTGCGCCGACACCTGTGGGGTATCGCGATGCGGCGGCCGGGCGCTGGGCATCATGCGCAGCTCATCGAGGGCCAGCGCTTCGGCAACTTCCAGCGCGCCACGCAAATGGCCGACATGCACCGGATCGAACGTACCGCCCAGAACGCCAATGCGCTGGGGACGAGACTTTCTGCCGGACTTCGGCGTTTTCAGGTCGAGGTCGGACAAGTCAGACCGTCGCCTGGCCGCGCAACTGGCCATCACCGACCACGATGTATTTCTCGCAGGTCAGTCCTTCGAGGCCCACCGGGCCACGGGCGTGCAGCTTATCAGTAGAAATGCCGATCTCGGCACCCAATCCGTATTCGAATCCATCGGCGAAGCAGGTCGGGGTGTTGATCATCACCGACGCCGAGTCGACCTGAGCCACGAACTGGCGGGTGTCGGCGAGATTTTCGCTGACGATCGAATCGGTGTGGTGGGAGCCGTAATGGTTGATATGTTCGATGGCCTGGTCCAGACCGTCGACCACGCGGATCGACAGAATCGGCGCCAGATACTCGGTGCTCCAGTCTTCTTCGCTGGCCGGCACGGCATCGATGATCGCCCGGGTGCGCTCGCAGCCACGCAGCTCGACGCCTTTTTCGCGGAACTGCTTCGCCATCGACGGCAGGAAACCCTTCGCAACACTTTGATCGACCAGCAGAGTCTCCATCGCGCCGCAGATGCCGTAGCGATAGGTCTTGGCATTGAAGGCAATGCGCTGGGCTTTCGGCAGATCGGCGTGTTCGCCGACATAGACGTGGCAGATGCCGTCCAGATGTTTGATCACCGGTACACGGGCGTCACGGCTGATGCGCTCGATCAGGCCACGACCACCGCGCGGCACGATCACATCGACGTACTCGGGCATGGTGATCAGCGCCCCAACGGCGGCGCGGTCGGTGGTTTCCACCACTTGCACCACGGCGGCCGGCAGTTCGGCTTCGGCCAGACCGCGCTGGATGCAGGCGGCAATCGCGCGGTTGGAATGAATCGCTTCGGAACCACCGCGCAGGATGGTCGCGTTGCCGGATTTCAGGCACAGGCTCGCGGCATCGATGGTCACGTTGGGACGGGATTCGTAGATGATCCCGATCACGCCCAGCGGCACACGCATCTTGCCGACCTGGATGCCCGACGGACGGAAGCTCATGTCGCGGATCGCACCGACCGGGTCCGGCAGCGCTGCGACCTGACGCAGACCGACGATCATGCCGTCGATGCGCGCCGGGGTCAGTTCCAGACGCTCCAGCAGTGCAGGCTCCAGACCGTTGGCGCGACCGGCGGCCAGATCCTGTTCATTGGCTGCTGCAAGCTCGGCGCGGGCGGCATCCAGGGCATTGGCGGCAGCCAGCAGGGCGCGGTTTTTCTGCGCGGTGCTGGCACGGCCGATGACCCGGGAAGCTTCGCGGGCGGCGCGACCCAATCGGGTCATGTAGTCAAGAACGGACTCAGTCATGGTCTGCTGGGGTCTTGGCAAAGAGGAAAGCGGCAGATTATAGCTGTCGCGTCCCGGGACTAACAGCGGTGACGGGCGGATGGTCGAAATGGACGGCGATTTGCCGATGTTCAGCCGTAATTAAGGCTCGGATTGTTATCATCACGACCTCTTTCGCCTGGATAAACACCGTTTGCCATGTCCAATCTGACCGTTCGTGCCCACGCCGAGCGCCTGCCGATGGGCCTTCCGGACGCTTTTTTCGACCGTGACGCCCAGACGCTTGCCCGGGATCTGCTCGGCAAAGTCATCCGCCATCGCGTCGGCGACCTGTGGCTCAGCGCCCGGATCATCGAAACCGAAGCGTATTACTGCGAAGAAAAAGGCAGCCACGCGTCCCTCGGCTACACGGAAAAGCGTAAAGCTTTGTTTCTGGATGGTGGCCACATCTATATGTACTACGCCCGTGGCGGCGACTCGTTGAATTTCAGTGCCCAGGGGCCTGGCAATGCGGTGTTGATCAAATCGGCCTATCCATGGGTCGACGAGATCAGCGGCCCGGCCAGTCTCGCGCAAATGCTGCTGAACAATCCCGATGCTCAGGGCCACCCGCGCCCCTCGCAGAAACTCTGTGCCGGGCAGACTCTGCTGTGCAAGGCACTGGGACTGAAGGTGCCGGTGTGGGACGCCAAGCGCTTCGACCACGAAATACTGCTGGTGGAGGACACCGGCCCTGCGCCGGGGCACATCATCCAGACCACCCGCCTGGGCATCCCCCGCGGGCGCGTCGAGCACCTGATGTATCGCTTCGTCGACGCAGCCTACGCCCAGTGGTGCACCCGGAACCCGTTGCGCCGGGGTCAGGTCGAAGGGCGTGATTACTTTCTGCTGTGAAATTCCCCTCTGCGGTACGCCGACCTGGGACATCAATGAAATGGAGTGCTTTGTATGGGCCCATGGCTCGATAGCGTGACCGGATGGCTGGCCGCCAACCCGCAGTGGCTGGCCGCTGCGGTATTCATCGTGGCCTTAGTCGAGTGCCTGGCGATTGCGGGGATCATCGTTCCCGGCACAGTGCTGCTGTTCGCCGTGGCGGCACTTGCCGGCAGCGGCGCGTTGTCACTGAGCGAGACCCTGTTGCTGGGCTTTCTCGGCGGGATTCTTGGCGACCTGGTTTCGTATTTCCTCGGACGCCACTTCCATCAGAACATCCGGCGCCTGCCGGGCCTGCGTCACCACCCGGAGTGGATGGCCGGCGCGGAGACCTATTTCCAGCGCTACGGTATTGCCAGTCTGCTGGTCGGGCGTTTCATCGGTCCGCTAAGGCCGATGTTGCCAATGGTCGCCGGGATGTGCGACATGCCCTTCCCGCGCTTCGCTGCCGTCAGCCTGCTGGCGGCGGCGGGCTGGAGCATTGCCTACCTGCTGCCGGGCTGGGCCACCGGGGCGGCGATTCGTCTGCCGTTGCCGGAAGGCTTCTGGCTGCAGGCAGGAATCGTCGCCGGCAGCATCGCGGTGATGGTCGGCCTGAGCGCCAACAGCAGCCTGCGCCGCCATCGCCGGGCGACGGTCTGGATCAGCAGCATGAGCCTGTTGATCCTGATCGCGCTGTTCATCGGTTATCCGTATCTGACAGCACTCGATCAAGGCGTCATGACCCTTGTGCAGGAACACCGCAGTGCGGCGCTCGACGAAGTTGCGGTGGTTTTCACCCTGATCGGCGAATTCCGCAACATGCTGGTGTTCAGCATTCTGCTGACCGGCCTGTTGCTGCTGTGCCGCCAGTGGCGTCAGGCGATCTTCGCCGGCAGTACCTTGCTCGTCACCGCACTGGCCAACACCGGAACCAAACTGTTTTTCGCCCGGGTACGCCCGGAAGTGCTGACCGACCCGATCACCAGTTACAGCATGCCCAGCGGCCACGCGTCCGGGTCGTTCGCGCTGTTTTTGACACTGGCGGTGCTGGCCGGACGCGGGCAACCGCCAAGACTGCGCCTGACCTGGCTGTTGATCGGCTGCATTCCGGCGCTGGCGATTGCTCTGTCACGGGTGTATCTGGGGGCTCACTGGCCGACGGATGTCCTGGCTGGTGCCATGCTCGCCGCCTGCGTCTGCGCAGCGAGCCTGTGGCTGACTCAGCGCCGCTCCCCGCTTGAAGCGATGCCGCAAAAGGTCTGGTGGCTGGTGCTGCCTGCGCTGGTCGCCCTGTTCGGTTTTTTTGTATTGCGGCATTTGCCACACACCTTGTTGCGATATGCCTACTGAGCCCGCGCTCAATGCTCATCGGTGCATCCGGCGCCGATGAGCGTCATCAAACATTTGGCAAAGCAAATGCTCATGAACAAGTCCGTGTCCCATGCCACATTCCGGCAGCAGCACCACAAACGGACTTGTGAAAAGAACCATGACTTTGACGAATCAATTGAACCCTGTTTCACGGACTGACCGACCGCCAGCTCCGATCAAAATATCCGATCTGAACATCCAATCGGAGCCCCCCCTTCAGGCCTCGGGCCAAAAGCCCGGGCTTGCGGATATCGACACCCTGTTCGGCCCTCTGCGCATCGGAGAGTTCAGCGTCAGTCGGCAGACGCTTCAGGCCTTGGGTGGCCGAATCCACGGGCAAGCCCTCTCGGCGAGCAGCACCTACTTTTCCGAACCTGACCAAGCGTTCATCGATGCACTGGAATTCGATACGACTCAGATCGAACAGCGCATGAGATCCGTTCCCTCACCGGAAAACGCTCAGATCCCGCCCCTGCTGTACGAAATCGTCACCCAGCGCTCTCCCGATGCCCCACCACTCATGCGTGAGATGCCCACCGGTGAGTTCGCTGACGCCATGAACAAGATCAACCACCTGCTGAATGCCACCCAACGCCTGGACATTCGTCGGGACCCGTTGCCCGAACACTTGCCGGACTGGGTCGATAAAACCAAAAGCCGCGGGATGGCCAGCATGGGCGTCGGGCTGCAGGCGTACGGACTCTACAGCGCTTACATCGGCGCCATCGACGCGTTGAAGAAAGGTGACACGACTGAAGCGCTGATCAACCTTGGCGGAGGTCTCTCGGAAATCACTTCACTGGGGGTCGAATACGCCCTGAGCAAGACCGGCGAGCAAATGATCCGCCAGGGATCCATGGCCTTCGAACAATTCGGCAAGACCTCCATGGGCAAGTGGCTGTGTCGTGGAGCCGGGTTGATCGCCAGCGTGCTGACACTGCCCTTCGATATCTATACCGCCATCAAATCCTTCACCGATGCGGCCAAGGCCCAGGGCAAGGAAGCGCAGGACCTGTATGTCACCGGCGGGCTGAGCGTGTTCAGTGGCGCGCTGTCCCTGGCCCTTGGCTGCGCAGCACTGGCGGGATTCCAGGCGGCAGGCCCGGTGGGTATCGCCGCCGCCGCAATCATGATTGTCGGATCAAAAATCTATGGTGCGGTGCGGGCGGTCGACGATATTGACGACTACATCGAACTGACCGTGAACGAACGCTGGCGTGCCGGCTGGTTTGCGTTCACCGGACAGCGTCAGGACAAGGCGCTCATGGATCGCTATCTGGTCGCCAAGACCACCGACGACTACGCCAAAGCCCTGAAGACGCGCAGCCTTCGATGGCTGGACAACGAATTCAGGGAAACCGTCGACGTCATTGTCAACGGTCGATTCGAGGTGACGCTGCAACCCACCCGTCTCTATCGTTACCAATGGGACGAAGACAAGGGCGAAACGCCCTACACCATCGAAAACCTGCCCATCATCAAAGACACAGACGACTCGAATGACGCGCGTGACGGTTTACCGGATTCGGATTCCGTCGTCTCCATAACGAAAAGTGACCCTGCCAAAGGGGTTTTCTGGAGTCTGGGCGGTGGCCATGACACGGTGCAGGGTGTTAAGGAAAAGCCGAATTTCTTCAGCTACACCACAGGCCGCAAAACCCTGAGCGGTGGCGACAAGAACGACTCCTTTGTGTTTCAGTCGGCGTCAGAAGCACTCTCGTACGACCCGATCAAGGCCAGCGAACTGTCGGGTGGAGAGGGAATCGATCTATTGTGGCTTCAAGGCACGCACAAGCACCTCGACCATATTCCCGACCCACCCCGCCACCTCGGTTATGACATTGATCTGAAACGCGGAAGGCTGGCGTTGCGCCCCGCGAGCCCGGGACTTGAACCGGTACTGCATTCGACACTCAAGTCCATCGAAAAGGTCGAGACACTTGCCGGCGCAACCAATCGGGTCATCGGCTCCGATCAGGTGGACATCATTGCAGCCAATGGTAACGATCACGTCGAGGCCGGTGCCGGGGATGATCAGATATCCGTACGTGGTCTGAATGCCACAGTCGATGGCGGTCCCGGCAGTGATATCTATTATCTGGACCCGATGTGCCACAGGATCTCCATCACCGAGGACGGTCTGGAGCCGAGCATGGTCTATCTGGGCGTATCGCTTGAAGCCATCCAGCGCTGGTTCGTCCGGGAGAACGCGCTGGTGATCGAGTCCCTTCGAGACGATGATCCCGGGTCGCCCAGGCGCGAACTGATACTGGAAAACGCTTACCGGACCATGGATGGCAAACGCATTCTGCACCACGAAAAATGGGCGTTCATTACCCAGGACGGTTTCCACTTGCAGCCGGACTGGCCCACCGAGATTCTGCAGTCCGGCGATCTGCCCGTCAGCGTCACCATCCGAACGTCAGGCGTCCCCAAGGCGTCTCCGGTGCAGATCAACGATCATCCGCACGTACTGTCGGCTCAAGCACACTCTCACTATTTCGTTTCCCGCCAGATCCGTCGCGCCGCCCTGTTCGCCCCGAAGGACAGCCTCCCTTCGCACAGCACCGTGTACGTCGATTTCGACAGTGAGGAAATTGTCAGGGTCAGCGCCACTTATGTCGTGAGCATCACGGAAATGGAGGCGTTCACATTCCTCGATTACGACAATGTCCATTTCACCCTGACGTTCGCTCGGGGAGCCCGGCTCTCGCTGCATGGAATCGTGATCGGGAACCGGACCCGAAAGAGCGACATGGGCGCCGGCAACATGGCCGCAGGGTGGGCGATGAATCATCCCTTGACCCTGGTGATGCGCGATGGCGTCTCCTACCACCTGGACTTCCCCCGCAATAACTATCTGGAAGATGCAAAGAATCCGGGTTACCGGCTCATTGAAAGCCGAGCCTCACTGCGCGAGCGAGCGGGCCGATACCTGTTCGTCAGCCCCTTTGTCAGCAAGCGCGCCTTGAAGAACACCCCGCAACGGGTCGACTTTCTGGCCACCGAGCACAACGCGACCTATTGGCTGGAAGGAAGATCGGCAAGCTATGAGCTTTTCCCCGCCAGCAATCTCTCCATCCGCCTGTCCACCGCCGAAGCTGACGTCAGACTCTCCGGTTCATCCACCTGGCTCATTCACACGCATCTCCTGCCGGAAAAAATCACCCTGCGCGACCTGAGCATCAAGAACGACCTGATCAAAATCGGCAGCGTTCACATTCACCTGCCGGACAGTAACGATCCACTATTGCCCCTGGAAACCGTCGAGGTAGCGATCTCGTCCGGGAACCGTTACCGGATCAATAACCTGTTCGAGGTGATTGGTCTCTGCGTGGCGGATGCTCGGGCGTACTCGACAATCGATGCGCTTGTTCAGGACGCGAGGGACCACCAGCATCGCGACGAACTTGAAAACACTGATTTGCAGGTTCTGAACCTGCGCTTGCGCGATGCCACTTCCGGCAGGATTTTCTACAACGTTGCCACCGACACCTGGAGACTCGAAAGCGAGCCGTCCCGTGTGATATCGGCCGAACACCTGTCCATCGTCAAGGAATGACACCATGCGCCCCAAACCACCCTCAATGCCAACCCCGTCCAGGATCGACACGTCCGCCGACCCTTCGATTCAACCTCCCCGGCTGCGGCCACAGGGGCAGATACCACCGTCACATGATTCACTTTCCGATCCGGCCATATCAGGCAATCGCCCCCCGGGGCATCAACTGCCATCCACCGCTATCACCACCCCTTCCAGAGTCGAGTTCTCGGACTTGCCTGAGCGGTCCCGGGAATCGGCAACCCTGTTGAGCCGCTATCTGTTGAGCCCCGGCTTGCTGCGCAACATGCAACCGGCCAATGAAGAGGGCTTGCGTTATGTCGTCGGACGCAAGTTCGTCGATGTCAAAGACAGCGGCACCGTGCATGTGGAGTTCGACCCGAACCTGGGCACGTATCGGGCCATGGATCTGTACCGAAAGCTTGCGCCGGGACCTGCGCTCTACAGAAACGCCGGCGAATCAACCTGGAGCCCTGCTCGACAGACCGATACAGCCCATCCGCTCAAACGACCGAGTGCGGATAACCGTGCCGCAGAAGCGGCGGTGCCGACAAGACAGCCGCGAATCACGTTGGTGCCAGCCCAGTTGAAAGCAGCCACGTCCGAACTGCTGGGCACGCATTTCGCAAGGCTGTACCCGCAGATGACTCACGGTGAGCGGGTCATGCAACTGCGTTCATACAACCTTTCTCCGCTCCAGCACGTTCGACTGCGCGACGATCTGATCGCCCATCCGTCAGAGCTCCCGGAATGGGTCGTGCAGCACAAGACACGATCCCTGAACACTGACGACCCTGGACGCTACGACGCGCTCCATCAGGAAATAGAACCCCTGCTCCTTCCCCTGAGAAACGGCAAGCTGCTGCTCAGTCGTCTGGGCGATTATGGTGATTTCAGCGAGAGCGTCAGCCGCGAATTTCTCGACGGATTCATTGCGAAGCTGGGGTACCTGCGCAACGACAGCGACTGCCTGTACCGGACGGACATTCCGGCGCTGTTCCGGGCTGATGAACGGACACCGTTCGAGTTCTACAACGATGACCGGATGTTGCCGCGATTGAAGCATCCTCGTGGAGCAACCACCGAGAAACCGGTCAGCGCAACCGTCAGCCTGAAACTGGTTCATGCATATGCCGGCAAAGGCATCGATTCGCCCGATCCGGTATACCTGCTCTACAACAACCAGAAAAACAAGTACCCCGGACGCAAGCCCGGCGATCCCGACAATGAGTCAGGGGAATCTGACAATGACTGGTCCGAAGCGTCGGACGTAGAGCTCGACCCCGAACGCAATTACGAAACCGTCCGGCACGATCAAAAGATCATATTCGCCTACATCATCGACACACGAAAAATGGAAGTCGTTCTAAGAGAGGAGAATCACCTGCTCAATGCCGCGGCCAGGGACAAGGGTGCGTGGTTCCCGGAGGATGAGCTTGAGGCGCTGATTTCAGCATCGAAACGGGGCATCGATTCGAATCGCCTCTGGCTGCTCGACTCGACCCTGACTCGCGCCGCAAAAGTCGAAGACATTGCTTATGAGGCCGGATATCAGTCACGAATGGACATGGAAGAGCGAACCCATCGAGGCGCCTACAATCGATACGAATATGATGCTCTGATCGACAAGGCAGCCCAGGCCGGCAAACCGATACTGACACTGGGCAAGGACAAGGAGTGGTTCGCCAACGACATCATCTGGCCGCAATAGCGATTTCGCTCTAGGCAAACAACTCGCCCTGCAACTCGTCGAGCAGCGCCTGGATCGCATCCAGTCGCTGCTGCGGGTCATCGAGTTGCAGCAAGTCGATCTTGTCTTCCTCGGCAAACGGCAGCAGATACGCCAGCTGATTGGCCAGCGACTGCTGCCCTGCCGCTTCGGTGCCCATGTTCAGCGCCTCAACCATCGGATGCTCGGCCAGAGCCCGGAGCAACGCCACCAGATCGGCGTCCTCATCCTGCAAGGGTTGCTCAGGCTCTTCGTCCAGCCACTCGACCTCGGCGACGATCAGTTGATCGCGCTGCACTTCGGTGCGCTGCACGATGAACCGGCGTCCGCCCTGCACCCGGATGCCCAGCAGTCCGTTGTCCTGCTGCTGGAAGTCAGTGATCCGCGCTTCGCAACCGACCATGGCGAAACCTTCGGGGGCAGCGCCGACTTCATGGCCTTCGAGAATGCACACCACGCCGAAACCGCCGCCCTGCTTCATGCAGCGGCCGATCATGTCCAGGTAGCGCGCCTCGAAGATCTGCAAATCCAGGTTGCAGCCGGGAAACAGCACCGTGTTCAGCGGAAAAAGCGGCAGACTCATAGACATTTCCTTACACCACCATCGACACCGCCAACGGCAGGAACACCGCCGTGGCCACGCCCATCAGACTCATCGCCAGTGCCGCGAAGGCGCCGCACTCGTCACTTTCCTGCAACGCCACCGACGTGCCGACCGCATGCGCCGTCATGCCCAGCGCCATGCCGCGCGCCTCGGGACTGTGCACACCGAGGCGGGTCAACAACGCCGGGCCGAAGATCGCGCCGATCACCCCGGTGATCAACACGAACACTGCCGCCAATGCCGCGACACCGCCAATCTGCTAAGCCACCAGCATCGCGATGGGTGAGGTCACCGATTTGGGTGCCATGGTCATCAGGATCATGTGATCGGCACCAAACCACCAGCCCAGCGCCACGCCCATGCCCGTGGCGACCACCCCGCCTATCACCAGCGTAGTAAAAATCGGCCAGAACAATTGGCGGATGCGCCGCAGATTCAGATACAGCGGCACCGCCAGCGCGACGGTTGCCGGGCCCAGCAGAACGCTGAGGATCTCCGTGCTCTTGCGATACTCGACGTAAGTCAGGCCGCAACCGACCAGCACGCCGATCACCAGAAGCATCGACACCAGCACCGGTTGCAGAAAGATCCAGCGGGTTTTCTCGAACGCCGCCAGTACCAGTTGGTAAGCCCCCAAGGTGATACCGATGCCGAACAGTGGGTGATGAATCACCGAAGCCCAGGCGCCTTGCCAGTCAAACAGCATCAGGATTCCTCCGAATGCGGTGCGTGGCGCTTGACCAGGCGCTGCATCAACACCCCGGCGAAAGCCATGGACAGAATCAGCGACACCACCAGCGCACCGACGATCGCCCAGAAATCCGCGGCAATCGCCGTGGCATAGACCATCACGCCCACCGCCGGCGGCACCAGCAGCAACGGCAGGTAACGCAGCAGACTGCCGGCCGCAAGATTCAGCGGCTCGCCGACTTCACCGCGCACGATCAGGAATGCCAGCAACAGCAAAAGGCCGATGATCGGCCCCGGCAGCACAGGCAACAGCAAATGATTGAGGGCCGTGCCGAGCAATTGAAACAGCACCAGCCACGTCAGGCCGCGTAGCAACATCCGTCATCTCCGTCTTACTTTCCAACCCGCAAGTCGTCGGCATTATAAGCACGCCTGCGCTATGGATCGGCATTCGCCAAAAGCATGGTCGGTTGACCTGAGCAAATCGCCATGATGATCTACAGTGGTTCGCAGGGCGGTCAAATCCCCCACCTGAAAAACTATAAAACCGATGAACCCAAGGAGAGTCTCAATGCCCTATGTTCCAGTTGCAGAGCTCAAAGATTATGTCGGCAAGGAACTCGGACGTTCCGAATGGCTCACCATCGATCAGGAGCG
>Ga0105243_10001576_pt1 | contig 19930 bp, 13 predicted proteins | sample KBSM34metaG_FD_81525 | JGI IMG/M metagenome (GOLD analysis project Ga0105243, IMG submission 81525) | Miscanthus rhizosphere microbial communities from Kellogg Biological Station, Michigan, USA - KBS M3-4 metaG | ecosystem: Host-associated > Plants > Roots > Rhizosphere > Soil | place... | reverse complement strand
GACATCGCGGGTGAGGACAAGGCGAACCCGATCGGGACCATCCTGTCGGCGGCGATGATGCTTCGGCTCTCTCTCGGGCTCGACGAGGCCGCCACGGCCGTGGAGACGGCGGTGGCCGATGCCCTCGACGGTGGTTGGCGGACCGGCGATCTGGCCGACCCGGCGGACCGGGACGACGGACTCGTGGTCGTCGGCACGACCGGGTTCGCGACCGCGGTCATCGAATCGCTCGAAGCGGCGGTGCCGGCATGACCGCCACGGACCGGCCCGTCGTCCTCTACGACACGACGCTCCGTGACGGGACGCAAGGCGAGAACATCACGCTGTCCCTGGCCGACAAGCTGCGTATCGCCCGGATGCTCGACGAGTACGGGATGCCGTACATCGAGGGCGGTTGGCCGGGCTCGAACCCGAAGGACATCGAGTTCTTCGCGGCCGCGCGCACGATGCGCTGGCAGAACGCGAAGCTCGCGGCGTTCGGCTCCACGCGCCACCGCTCGAACCGCCCGACCGAGGACCCGAACCTGCGCGAGCTCGTCGCCGCCGAGACGCCGGTCGTGACGATCTTCGGGAAGTCGTGGCTGTTGCACGTGACCGAGGTCCTCGGCGCGACACCCGACGAGAACCTCGAGATGATCGCCGACTCGATCGGTTTCGTCGTCGACCGCGGGCGTGAGGCCGTGTATGACGCCGAGCACTTCTTCGACGGCTACCGAGCCGACCGTGATTACGCGCTCGCCACGTTGCGTGCCGCGCGCGAGGCAGGGGCCCGGACCCTCGTGCTGTGCGACACGAACGGCGGGACGATGACCGACGACCTGCTTCGGATCGTCGGCGACGTCCGTGGCTCGCTGGAAGGTGACGCTGACGCCCCCGGGGTGGTCTGGGGCATCCACACGCACAACGACGCCGAGATGGCCGTCGCCAACTCGATGGCCGCGGTCGCCGCGGGGATCCGCCACGTCCAGGGCACGATCAACGGATACGGCGAGCGAGCCGGCAACGCGAACATGGTGTCGATCCTCGCGAACCTGGCACTCAAGACCGAGCACGAGCTCCTGCCGGGTGGTGGTGGCCGGCTCGAGGGGCTGACCGACCTTTCGCGCAGCGTGGCCGAGATCGCCAACGTCACCCCGAACGACTATCAGCCGTATGTCGGCCGCTCCGCGTTCGCCCATAAGGGCGGCGTCCACGGCGCGGCGGTCGCAAAGGTCGAGCGCTCGTACCAGCACATCGAGCCGTCCGCCGTCGGCAACAGCGGCCGGCTGGTCGTATCGGAGCTGGGTGGGCGCGCCAATACCTCGATCCGTGCGCGCCAGCTGGGACATGAGCTCGAGGGGGTCGTCGACCCACGCGAGCTCTCGCAGCTCATCAAGCAGCTCGAGGCCGAGGGTCTCGCCTTCGAGGGCGCCGAGGCATCGTTCGAGCTGTTGATCCGCCGGCACGCGGCGGACTACGCCGCCCCGTTCCACATCGTCGATTACACCTGTCTCGTCGAGCAGCGCGAGGGCCGCGAGCTCCTCGCGGAAGCGACGGTGAAGGTCGAGGTCGACGGGGAGACCCTCCACACGGCCGCCGACGGGAACGGACCCGTCAACGCCCTCGACGCCGCGTTGCGCAAGGCGCTGCGTGCCTTCTACCCGGCCATCGACGACGTCCACCTCGTCGACTACAAGGTGCGCATCCTCGATGGCGATGCCGCCACCGCGGCGCGAACGCGCGTGATCATCGATTCGCAGGACGGTGCGCGCACCTGGTCCACGATGGGTAGCGACACCAACATCATCGCGGCGTCCGCCGCCGCCCTCGCCGACTCGCTCGAATACGCCATCTGGAAGTCCGGCGCCGAGCTCCGGCGTCGCGACGAACGCCATTTCACGACCGCGGTCGCCGACCCGACCCAGGCGCGAGCATCGACGACCGCCACCCCTCAGACCGACCCAGCGACCCCACGGAGGTAGTCCCGATGTCCGGCCACGACCAAGCCGCCGCCGCGCTCCGTCTCGCGCGCTGGACCGTGTCGTCCGGCTCGAATGCGCGCAGCCGAGGCGCCGTGATCATCGATTCGGGCGAGCACCACTGGCAGGCGTCTGCCGAGGGCGTCGGCGCGATCGATGCGCTCTACCGGGCGGTGGACGCGGCCATCTCCGAGGTGCTCGACGGCCATCCGCGTCTGCTCGCGTACGACATCCACGCGCTTGGCGAGGGGACCGACACGATCGGTGTCGTCAGCGTCCGCCTCGCGCCGCCCCTCGCCTCCGGCGAGCGTGGTGAGGGTGAGTACGAGGGCGAGGCGCGCGGGCCGAACATCATCGCCGCCTCGATCGAGGCGTACCTCGTGGCGCTCAACAAGCTCCTCGGTGAGGAGCATTGGGAGGGCGCGCCAGAGGCAGCCGCAGCGACGGGTACACGCGCCCGGCCCAAGGAGGCGGTCTCGGCCGGCACGGCGCGAGAGCGACGGGCCGAGCTCGATGAGGAGCAAGGGGAGATCGACACGGTCGACTGGTTCAACCAGTGACCACGCGAGACGGGGCGCCCGCTGCGCGCCCGCGCTAGACGAACCAGGTCGTCTGCAGCTCCGCGACCGGTCGACGCATCGCTGCGACGATCACCACGACGACGCCGACGGCGATGAGCACGTCGCCGACGCTGAACACGTTGTGGAACGGGAGCCAGGTCGGCAGCGCGAAGATGTCGGTCAGCGGTTTCAGCACGGGTTCCGCGACGATCGCACTGTTCGAATAGGTCGTCGGGGCGGTCTTGCCGAGGGCGGCCATCGCGCCCGCATCCGCCGGCATGTATCCGCCGTTGAGCACGATCGCGACGAGGTTCGAGATCGCGCCGAGCGCCACGAGCGCCATGCCGGGGATCCGCAGGTTCAGCAGGACCGAGACGATGACCACGGCCGTGGAGAGCATGTAGATCGGCGGACCGAGCTCGCCGACCACGTCGGACACGGCCGTGGAGAAAAGCACGACCTGGACGAGCAGGCCCGCGACCATCACCCAGCCGAAGCGGAACTGGAGTGACGCGAGGCCGGCCGGCCGGCCGCCGAGCAGCAGACCGAGCATCAGGCCGATCGGGACGGCATACAGGATGAACATCGTCGCCTCCGGGTCTCAGCCGTTCACGTGGTTGGTGGTCATGCCGACGCCTGCCCGAGCCGGAGCGCGGGCTCGTCGGAGTCGCCATCGACGTCAGGCGACCCATCTGGCGCGCCGGTCGCGGCGATCGGCCGGCGCGAACCGCCATCCTTGAGGAACTTGAGCGTGGCGTCCGCGTCCGCCGGACGGGCGAACAGGTAGCCCTGACCGAGCTCACAGCCAAGGGCTCGCAGTCGCTCCAGCTGGCCGGACGTCTCGATGCCTTCGGCGACGATCGTGAGATCGAGCGTCCGACCGAGCGCCACGATCGCGGCGGCGAACGCCCAGTCCTCCGAGCGATCGGCCGGACCCACGAACTCGCGGGCGATCTTGAGGACGTCGACGCGGAACCGCCGGAGATATCCCAGTGACGAGTACCCGGTCCCGAAGTCGTCGATCGCGATGCGGACGCCGAGCTCGCGGATCGCGGCGAGACGCGTCAGCGTCGTCGACGTCTCGTGGAACATGACGGTCTCGGTCATCTCGAGCAGCACCTGGCCCGGATCGATACCACTCTTGCCGACGATCGCCTGCAGGTCCTCGATGAACGACGGCTCCTGGAGCTGCTGGGCCGACAGATTGACGGCGACGGTGAGCCGCTCGGCGCCGGGGTGCCACTCGGCCCACCTGGCGGCCTGGGTGCAGGCCTCCTCGAGGACGTAGCGCCCGAGAGCACGGATGACGCCCGTCTCCTCTGCGAGCGGGATGAACTCAGCGGGGCTGATCAGACCGCGGCTCGGGTGTCGCCAGCGGACCAGCGCTTCGAAGCCGGCAACGCGACTCGTCTGGAGCGCGACGATCGGCTGGAAGAAGACGACGAGCTCGCCACGGCCGAGGCTGCGCGACAGCTCGGCGCTCAGCGCATGTCGGGCGACGATCTCCGCGTGCATCGTCGGCTCGAAGACCGACACCCGGTTCTTGCCGGCGCCCTTCGCGGTATACATCGCGACGTCGGCGTTGCGCAGCAGCTCCGCGGCGTCGGTGGATCCGGCTCGTCCCGCGGCCACGCCGATACTGCCGCCTACGAGGATCTCCTGGCCCTCGATGGGGAACGGGGAGCGGAGCACGTCGACGATACGATCGGCGACCGTCACCGCGTGACCCACCTCGGGGCCGTCCTCGAGCAGGACGGCGAACTCGTCGCCGCCCAGGCGAGCCGCGACGTCGGTCGGACGAAGGACCTCACGAAGCCGCTCGGCGACGCCGACCAGGAGTCGGTCTCCGGCCGCGTGACCCATCGTGTCGTTGACGATCTTGAAGTCGTCGAGATCGAGGAACAGGACCACCGGCATGCCGTCCGCGCCGGCGTCCTCGATGCGGGCCTCGACCCGATCGAGGAACAGCGTCCGGTTGGCCAGCCCGGTCAACGGGTCGTGATAGGCCTGGAACCGGAGCTCCTCCTTGAGGCGGGAAAGCTCGGCGAGGGATTGTTCGAGATGACCGTTCTCGAGCGCGACCGCGGCCTGGTTGGCGAGCGTCTCGAGGAGCCGCAGGTCGTCCTCCGAGAAGGTCGTCCCCGCCGTGAGTCGATTGGAGATGCGCAGGGAGCCGATGAGGTCCGACTCGCCTCGCAGTGGACTCACCATGTCGCTGCGGTCGTCGGATGCGCCCAGGGTCGTCGGGAGGAAGAACGGCGCGGTCGCGTCGCGGATCCGCGCGTGGAGCGGATCGGTCTGGGGGTCGGCCGTCGGCACCATCACCTCCGGGGTGCCTTCGTGGCGGGACGTCGTCCGGAGCGCCTCGATCTCGTTGCCGCGCGGATAGAGGATCACCTCGGCGAGCTCCGCACGGAACATCGTGCGGGCGTGACCGAGGAGCGCCACCAGGGTCGAGTCGAGCTCGGGCGAGTGCTGCAGGATCCGCGACGACTGGTACAGCAGCTCAAGGCGCTCGTGCTTCTCGCGCTCGGAGACGTAGGCCTGGTACGCGAGGAAGACGATCGCCAGCGGCAGCACGAGGAGCCACAGCAGGACGGGATCGATCCACATCACCGAGACGGCGAGCAGCGCGAGGCTCGTGTTGGCGAACGCGACCATGCTGCCGAACTGGATCATCTCGGGCAGCTTCTCGAATTGGGGGGCGCCGCCCGAGATCGTGATGACGGTCGCGATGGTGAGCGCGCTCAGGATCGTCGCGGACAGCGTCGCTGCGAACGCAGCGAGCCAGTCGACGAGATGAGGCTGGCCATTCACGTCGCTGATCGCGTAGAGGACCGTGAGCTCGACGACCGCGACCAGGGCGAAGTTCGCGAGGTTGAAGATGAACTTCTCGATCCGCTGCTGTCCGCCGATCAGGAACGCGACGCTCGAGCCGACGAGCAGCGCCAGCACGTAGTCGAATGGCGACAGGAAGAAGAAGCCGATGACGGCGGGGAATTCGCTCAGCGAGAAGGAGTGGGTCTCGCGCCGGAAGTGGACCTGGACGACCTTGAGTTCGGCGGTCGCGAAGGCCACCGCCAGCAACGGCCACGGCAGCGACAGATGCACAGGCGGCGTCGACAGGCCGGCCAGCTGATTCCGGTAGATCAGGAGCGCCAGTCCGGCGAGGATGGCGGAGAAGGTCCAGATCCGCGTCGAGGGCGGCCACGGCTTACCCCCGGTGAGGACGCGTCCCACGGGACCGGCAGCACGGGTCAGCCGGTCTGACATCGACCTGTGATCGTCTCGTTCATCGTTGCCTCGGTCTCCCGACCCCCCGGAGCCGGGTCGACAAGCGCCTGTAGCCCTCGATCGGCGTAGCGGTTAGGACACTTGTACGGCGCAGACCCCTCGTTGCCGCACCGCACAGAGGTACCGAACGACCCCTGACCACCGGTTCGTGATCCTCGCGGGCTGCACGGCTCCGCGGCCAGCGCGCCGCTCCGCGGCTAGCCGGACGAGCGAAGGCCGCCGGCATGGCCGGCGGCCTTACAAGTGCGGATGCGTCTGGCCTAGTGCCAGCGCTGCCCAGCCTCGATGACATAGGCCGAGCTTGCGAGGGTCAACAGGGCGAGGATCAGTCGGAACGACTGCCCCCTGACATAGACCCTCATCGCTAGTACCAGCGCATTCCCGCGCCGATGGACAGAGCCATGGCCGCGAGCAGTGTGAGGGCCCATGCGAAGCGCGTCAGTCTCGCCGTCACGCCGAACTCCTTCCGATCGAAAGGACGTTGCACTCCTGGGCAGGCAACCGGGCGGTCTCAGTGAGATCCCTGGCTTTGCGTCCCCGCCTCGCGACGGGTTTGCCGGTACAACCGTTCGAGCGAAGCGACATCGGTGTCGCTCGCGCCGAACGCTAGGGCGGTCGATCGCGGCTTCCAATGACGAACCCGTACCCCCTCGGGTCAGTGCGCGGGAGCACCAGCGCGGAAAGGGTCGGCGAGGCCCGTCGCGAGGGTCCCATGACCATCGTGTGGGGGTCTTGGGCGGGCGTGTCGGGTATAGGTGGGTTCGCCGCCGGGGCCACGGTGCTAGAGGTCCTGTTTGACCACGTACGAGCGCAACGAAGAACGCCTCGACCGGAGCGCGCTCCGGTCGATCGTGCGCGCCTCGAACATGGGCTATGCGCTGGCGTTCATCGTGGTCGCTGCCTCACTGGCGCTCCAGGCGTTGAACCTTGCGCTGCCCTCGGGCGCGCTGCCGGCGACGCCGGTCCCAGTGGCGATCGCCGTCGCGGTCGCCGGTACCGTGCTGTTCGCCATCGTGCTGCTGGTCTTCCGACGGCGCATCGCCCGCGGCATCGCGACCGTCAACCGCGACTTCTCCGAGCTGCGCGAGGCATACGACCGAGCTCGCCTCGATTCGCTCCTCGACGGCCTGACGGGTCTTGGGAACCATCGCGCGTTCCAGGAGGAGCTCGACGCCCGCATCGCGCAAGCGCGCGACGACGAGCAGCCGCTGGCACTCGTGATGATCGACGTCGACGACCTCAAGACCGTCAATGACGAGAAGGGGCACGCGGCCGGCGATGACGTGCTGCGTTCCGTGGCCCAGATCATGCGTGCCAACTTGCGTCGTGGCGACGGCGCGTATCGGACCGGTGGCGACGAATTCGCCTTGATCCTGCCCGCGTGCGACGCCGAGGGAGCGGAGGTCATCGCGAACCACCTGCTCGCCCTGGCGCTGAGCGGGCATCACGGTCGGACGGGCGTGTTCTCGGTCACGATCGGGATCGCGGCGTTCCCGGAACCGAGCACCGACCGCCACCAGATCATCCATCACGCTGATGCCGCCCTCTACGCGGGCAAGCGCCACGGTCGGACGAACGTCCAGCGCTTCGACCCGACGAAGCACGGGATAGCCGAGGACGCCCGTAGCCTCGCCCAGCTCGAGTCTGCGGTCGTTCGCGTCGCGACGGAGGACCTGCTGCGAGCGGTCTACCAGCCGATCTACTCGCTGACGACGGGCGCCATCGTCGGGTTCGAGGGTCTGGTTCGTCCGTCGCCCGAATCGGGCTTCTCGACACCGACCAGCCTGTTCGTGGCCGCCGAAGCGACCCGGCGTACCGTCGAGCTCGATGTCGTGTGCGCTCGGGCGGTGCTTGCCGGTGCAGCCGAGCTCGGCGAGGAACGCTATCTCTCGATCAACCTTTCGCCGCGGACGCTGGAGTCCGACGCGTTCAGCGTCCAGGAGATCCTCGCGCTGGCCCGGCGCCACGGCGTCGCCCCCTCACAGCTGGTCGTCGAGATCACGGAGCGCGAGAGCGTCGACGACCTGCGTCGTCTGCAGCAGGCGATCACGACCCTGCGCCGGAACGAGGTCCGTGTCGCCATCGACGATGTCGGTGCCGGCAACGCGGGTCTCCGCCTCCTGAGTGAGGTCGAGTTCGACATCCTCAAGATCGACCTCTCGCTCGTTCGCGCGAGCGCGACCCACGGCGCGACCGAGGCCGTGCTCCAGGCGCTTGGCACGCTCGCCCGGACCCGCGGTCATCGGATCGTGGCCGAGGGCATCGAGACGCCGGACCATCTCGAGTCCGTGCTCGAGCTTCGCTACGACGCCGGTCAGGGCTATCTGTTCGGCCGTGCCGAGCCGACGCTGGACCGCAAGCCGATCGACCTCTTCGCGCTGCTCTCCGGACACGGCGAGGAACAGCCCGCCGCCTGACGCACCGCGTGACGTCCCGGGCGTCCGCCCGCGACTACACTCCGCGCCATGCCCGCCCCCGATGGACCGGTCGCGTATGCCGGTGAGCCCGGCGCGTTCGCCGAGGACGCGGTCCTCGCCGCGTTCGGGGATGTGCCACGCACGGCGCTCGCGAGCTTCCGCGGCGTGTTCGAGGCCGTGACGGCCGGCGACGCGGTCGCGGGCGTCGTACCGATCGAGAACGTCATCAATGGGACGGTCCGGGAGAATTACGACCTTCTCGTCGAGTTCGGACTCGCGATCCACGGCGAGGTGATGGTCCCGGTGCGACTGTGCCTGGCGGCGCTGCCCGGACAACGGATCGATGACATCGAGCGGGTCTACTCGCACATCCAGGCGCTGGGTCAGGCTGAGACGTTCCTGCGTTCCCGACCCTGGCAGCTTCTCTCGACGTACAACACCGCGGGCGCCGGCAAGGCGATCGCGGACTCCGGCGAGCGCGGCGCGGCCGCCGTCCTGTCGCCCCGTGCCGCCGATCTGTTCGGGCTCGAGTCGCTCGCCGACGAGATCGGCGACCTACCGGGAAACCGCACGCGCTTCCTCGTCCTCGCGTTGCCGGACGCTCCGGCGCTGGACCTTCTCGATCCGCCGTCGCATCGTCGGACGACGCTCGTCGTCGCAGTCCGCAATGAGCCCGGGACACTGCTCGCGGTCCTGCGCGTGATCGCCGATCACGACCTGAACATGCGCAAGCTCGAGTCGCGTCCGAGCCGTGAACGCGCCTGGGAGTACGTGTTCTGGATCGACCTCGACGGCGATGTCGCCGATCCTGCGATGACCGCCGCCCTCGACGAGGTACGCGGCGTGACGACGATGACGCGTGTGCTTGGGAGCTACCCGAGCCCGGACGCCTGACCGCTCAGATCTCGCTCGCGCACGCCTTGCACTTGGTGGCGTCGACCGCGTTCGCCTCTTTGCAGTACGGGCAGGTCTTGACCTCCTCGGGAGGCGGCTCCTTGACCAGGTTGCGGCTGATCTGCCAGACGACGAACGCGATGATCACGAAGGCGATGACAGCGTTGATGAAGAGGCCCCACCGGATCGCGACCTCTGTGGCTGGGTCGCCATTGACCGCCGGCTTGAGCACGTACTTGAGCGAAGCGAAGTCGACGCCACCGAGGACGTAGCCGATCGGCGGCATGATGATGTCGTTGACGAGCGAGTTGACGACGGTCCCGAGAGCGCCGCCGATGACCACGCCGATCGCCAGCGCGAGGGCGTTGGACTTGACGAGGAACGCCCGGAACTCCGTCAGCATCAGCCTGTTCCGCGCTCAGTGCTCGACGATCTTGGGCAGCTTCTTCGACTGGTCGATCCAGTCCTGCAGCTCCTTCTCGTTCGGAGCGCGACGGACGATGTGCGGTCGGGCCGCCACGACCTCGTCGATCGTCGTGGCGAGGTTCGCGGCGTTGCGCCTGGCGAGCTCCGCAGGCGAGTCCACGCCGGCTGCCTCGAGCAGGTCGGAGTATTCCGACCCGACGCCGTTGATGCGCATCAGGTCGACGTGGTTCACCCATTCGAGGATCAGCGCGTGCGCGATGCCGGTAGCCTCTTCGAGCGCATGCCGGCCTGACGGCTTGGCGCCTCGCTCGAGAAGGTCGTCGGTGCTCTTGACGCCCGCCGCTTCGAGCTTTCCCGCGTAGACCGGGCCGATCCCCTCGACGTCCTCGATCCGCATCTCGACATCCTCCTGGCGACCTCGCGACGTGACGCCCCGTGAGCGGCCAGCCGGCCCGACGGGGCCCGATGATAACCTTGCCGTCCCGCTCCGACGACCCTGCGCACCCCCTTGGAGGACCGATGGACCAGGCCTTCCGCGACGCCATCTCGGCCGGCTACGGGTTCAACGAGCCGACCCTGATCATCGGTAGCGCGATGCTCGGTGACGAGCTGTTCAACGACGTCCGCGTCGCGGTCCCGATGTCGACGCTGAACCGCCACGGGCTGGTCGCAGGCGCCACGGGCACCGGTAAGACCAAGACGCTACAGCTGCTCGCGGGTCAGCTGTCGAAAGCCGGCGTACCGGTCTTCGTCGCAGATATCAAGGGCGACCTGACGGGTCTCGCTGCCGCTGGCGACGGAACGAACCCGAAGGTGCAGGAGCGGGTCGCGTCGCTCGGTTGGACGTTCGAGGCAGCCGGTCATCCGGTCGAGTTCCTGTCGCTGACCGGCAAGCTCGGCGCACAGGTCAGAGCGACGGTCCATTCGTTCGGGCCGCTGTTGCTGGGCAAGGTCCTGGACCTCAACGAGACGCAGACGAGCATCCTCGCGCTGGTCTTCAAGTACTGCGACGACAACGACCTGCCGCTGCTCGACCTCAAGGACCTGGCCGCGACGCTGAAGTACCTCTCGTCGGACGAGGGGAAGCCCATCCTTGCCGACTACGGCGGGATGTCGCCGGCGTCCGTCGGCGTCCTGCTTCGCAGCATCGTCGTGCTCGAACAGGAAGGCGCCGACATCTTCTTCGGTGAGCCCGAATTCGACGTTCACGACCTGCTGCGCACCGACGCGTCCGGGCAGGGGATCCTGTCGGTCCTCGAACTGTCCGATGTCATGGATCAGCCCCGTTTGTTCTCGACATTCATGCTGTGGATGCTGGCGCAGCTCTATGAGGGGCTGCCCGAGGTCGGCGACCTGCCCAAGCCGAAGCTCTGCTTCTTCTTCGACGAGGCGCACCTGCTCTTCCACGACGCGTCCGACGCGCTGATGGAGCAGATCGAGCGGACGGCCCGCCTGATCCGGTCAAAGGGGGTCGGCGTCTATTTCGTGACGCAGGTCCCGGGCGACGTCCCTTCGTCGGTGCTGGCGCAGCTCGGGAATCGCATCCAGCACGCGCTCCGGGCGTTCACGCCGGAGGACGCCGACGCGCTGCGCAAGGCGGCCCGGACGTTCCCGACGACCACGTTCTACGACGTCGAGAAGACGCTCACCTCACTCGGTACCGGCGAGGCCCTGGTCACAGTGCTGTCGCCACGCGGGATCCCGACGCCGCTCGCGGCGACGCGCCTTCTGCCGCCGGACTCGTTGATGGCCCCGATCGATCAGACGACGTTCCAGGGCATGGTGGCGGCGAGCCCGCTGAACACGAAATACGGGATGCCCATCGACCGCGACAGCGCGTATGAGCGGATCACGGCCCGGCTCGCGGCCGCGCGTCAGGCGGCCGTGGACGCCGCCACCCGGCAAGGCCTCGACCCCACGACGGCCGGTGGTCTCAACCAGATGACCCCGGCGCAGCAACAGCGCGAGCTCGCGCGTCAGCAACGCGAGATCGACGCGGCGAACAAGCGGGCGGCGCGGGAAGCGGAGCGGCAGCAACGGGCCGCGGCCAAACACGCAGAAGCCGACGCACGGGCCCGCCAGAAGACGCTCGATACGGCGATCCGCACCGGCGGCAAGGTCGTCACATCTCGGCTCGGGCAGGACATCATCCGGGGGGTATTCGGGACGCTGTTCGGGGGCGGCCGCAAGGGGTAAGCGGCGAAGGGGGGACATGACGGTTCGCGGGCCACGGAGGGCACCGCTCGGGTTCGCATGGCTCGTCGCATGGCTCGTCTTCGGGTGTGCGGCCGGTCAGGGCTCGCCGCCGCCGTCGTCGCCGTCGCCGTCCGCGCCCAGCGTGTCGGTGTCCCCCAGCCCCTCGCGGACATCGTCCGAGTCGGCCTCGCCGACCTTGCCGCCCTCCGCGACCTCGCCGTCTGCGTCGACCGTCTTCCCGGAGTTCCCATACGTCTGGATGATCGTGCTCGAGAACCAGGACTACGGGCGCGTCGTCGGGGCAGCGGACATGCCCTACTTCAACGGGCTGATCAAGCGTTTTGGACTCGCGCAGCGCTCGAGTGGCGTCGCCCGCCCGTCGCAGCCGAACTACTTCGCGCTCTTCAGTGGCTCGACACAGGACGTCCACGACAACGGTGTCCACGACATCGACGCGCCGACCGTCGTCGATCAGATCGAGGCCAGCGGACGGACATGGAAGGAATACGCCGAGAACCGACCGCCCGGGTGTTTCACGGGTGCGAGCGCGTCCGGTGGTCGCGACGGCGACGGTAGCTACCGGCGCAAGCACGCCCCGGCGATCAGCTTCGACGGGATCCGGAACGATCCCAAGCGCTGCGCGAACCTGGTCGACTTCACCGCGTTCAAGCCGGGTGACGTCGATTACTCGCTGATCATCCCGAACCAGTGCCACGCAGCGCACGATTGCGACGCGAGCCGGGCCGACGCGTGGCTCGCGGGTTTCGTCCCGACGATCCTCGATAGCCAGGCCTTCGCATCCGGTGGGCTGCTCATCGTCACGTTCGACGAGGATGCCCGGAACGACCCGAGCGGCGGGCACGTCGCGACGGTCATCGCGTCATCGAAGGTCCCGGCCGGCTTCACATCCGACCTGCCCGTCGACCACTACGGCGTCCTCCGGACGATCGAGGACGCCTGGGGTCTCCCGTGCCTCGCCGAGTCGTGTCCGGCCAGACCGATGCGCGAGTTCTTCGGCGGATGACGGACGTCGCCCGCCCGACCTGGAAGGACCCGGCCTGGTTCGTCGCCTTCACCGGCTGGGCGACCGACGAGCTCGCGACCCTCGGGTTCGAGGTGACGGGCGAGCCGCAACAGACCCACGTCCGGCCGTGGTCGACCGTCGTCCGCATCCCGACGGATCGCGGTCCGTTCTGGGCCAAGGCGATGCGACCCTCGACGTCGCACGAGGCACGGCTGTTGCCCGCGATGGGCGGGTGGGGCGTGGAAGCGGTGATCGCCCCCCTCGCGGTGGAGGAAGTGCACAGCTGGATGCTCCTCGAGGATGGCGGACCGACCCTTCGCGAGACACGGCCCGACGGCACCGGGGATCATGACCTCGCGGCCTGGGAGGGGATCCTCGCGACCTACGCCCAGCTCCAGAGAGGTGTCGAGGCACGGAACGAGGAGATGTTGCGGCTAGGCGTCCCGGACGGTCGCCCCGCGGCGCTTCGCTCCACCCTCGAGGCGCTCGTCGGCGAGGATCGCTGGTGGTCGCTGGTCGGACCAGACGATCGCGCCGCGACCGATCGGGCTCGCGAACGATCGCTTGCGGCCGGCGATCAGGTCGCCACGGCGGCAGACGAGCTCGCAGGGTTCGGGATCGCGGCGACCATCCAGCACGACGACCTGCACGGTGGGAACGTCTTCTCCGGACCCGCCGGGATCCGCTTCTTCGACTGGGGCGACGCGGTCGTCGCGCACCCGTTCGGCTCGATGCTCGCGACTCTGGATTCCATCGCCCATCGGCTCGGCACGGCGCCGGACGACCCGCGCCTCGATCGCCTTAGGGACGCCTACCTCGCGGCCTGGACGGACGTCCTGCCGCGTGCTGCCCTACGCGAGGCCCTCACGCTCGCCATCCAGCTCGGGCATATCGGCAAAGCGGCCGCCTGGGCGCGCGCGCTCGACGGGCTCGACCCGTCCGAGATGGAGGGGCACGGTGATGCCCCGGCGCTGTGGCTGACGGATTTCGCCGAGCTTCTTGACGCGGGCGTCGACCGTTAGGCCGACGCCTCTGCCGGCCGGGGGGCCTGCTTGGGCTTGGCGAACCGCAGATACAGCGCCGGGACCACGAACAGGTTGAGCAGGGTGGAGGTGACCAACCCGCCCAGGATCACGATCGCCATCGGGTGCTCGATCTCGTGGCCCGGCAGGTCGCCGGCGATCGCCAGCGGGATCAGCGCCAGGCCGGTCGCGAGCGCCGTCATCAGGATCGGTGCCAGCCGCTCCCTCGAACCGCGGATGACGAGGGCGGGGCCGAATTCCTCGCCTTCGTGCCGCTCCAGATGCTGGAAGTGGTTGATCATCATGATCCCGTTCCGGGCCGCGATCCCGAGGACGGTGAAGAACCCGACGAGAGCACCGAGCGAGATCACACCGGACCCGAGCCACGCCGCGAGGATGCCGCCCACGAGCGCCGACGGCAGGGTCAGGAACGAGAGGATCGCCAGGCGCATGCTGCCGAACGAGGCCTGGAGCAGCAGCAGCACGCCTACGGATGCGGCGATCGCGAAGAGGAGCAGGCGGTCCTGCGCCTTCTGGCGCTCCTGGAACTCGCCCAGCAGCTCCGGGTGGTATTCCTGCGGGAACTGCACGGTGGCGAGCGCCGCCTTGACGTCGGTGATCACTGCACCGAGGTCGCGCCCGCGCACGTTCGCATCGACATGGATGCGCCGGGCGGTCTGCTCATGGTTGACGTGTCCGGCTGTAGGGGCGACGGCGACCGCGTCGACCGCATTGAGCGGGACCTTGCCACCGGTCGCGGTATCGATCAGCAGGTTCACGACGTCCGAGATGCTGTTGCGGCTGTCCGGCACGCTCCAGACGACGACGTCATGGGCCTTGCCGGTGTTGAAGATGTCACCGACCTCCTCGCCGGCGACATAGGTCGAAGCGATCCGCCGCACGTCGCCCGGCTTGACGCCGTACTGCTGCGCCTTGGCCAGGTCGACCTTGACCTGGATCTGCGGGATGTTGACCAGCTGCTCGGAGTGCAGATCGATGATCCCCGGGACCGATTCGAGCTTCTCCTCGACGTCGTCCGCGAGATCCTTGAGGACCCCCAGGTCCGGTCCGTAGATGCGGATGACGATGGCATCGCTGGAGCCCGTCAGCACCTCGCGGATGCGTTCCTTGAGGTATGTCTGGACGTCGCGCCGCAGCCCCGGGTAACCGTTGACGACCTCGAGGACCGCGGCATGCGTCTTGTCGTAGTCGACGGACGGATCGACACTGATCCAGTTCTCGCCGAATTCGACGCCGTACGGCTCATCCGCCACGAACGCCTGCCCGATGTGCGAGCCGCAGTTGCGGACGCCGGGGATCTCGCGCAGTTCCTTGCAGGCAGCGACGCTGATGCGCGTCTCTTCCTGGATCGACGTTCCGGGCGCGGTCACCCAGTGCATCAGGAAGTCGCGCTCCTTGAAATCAGGGAGCAGCGATTGGCCGAGCTGCGGCCAGAGCGCGATGCCGATCATGCTGACCATGCCGACGGTCAGGAACGCGGGGCGCGTGGTCCGGAGCAGACGGGCGATGAGGCGCGAGTAACCGTCCTGGAGGCGGCGGGTGATCGGTGAGCGTTGACGCTCGATGGGGGCGTTGCGCAACAGGATGTAGGCAAGGGCCGGGGTCACCGTCAGAGCGACCAGGAGTGAGGCCAGGACCGCCAGGCCATACGAGATCACCAGCGGCTGGAAGAAGGCGCCCGACAACCCGCTGATGAAGAACACCGGCGAGACGGCGATGACATCGATGAGGGTCGCGTAGACGATCGCGCTCCGGACCTCGAGTGACGAGTCGAGGACGATCGATGCCGTCGATCGCGGACTGCCTTCTAGGCGTGCCTGGCGCAGACGTCTGGTGATGTTCTCGACATCGATGATCGCGTCGTCGACGACCACCCCGACCGAGATCACGAAGCCCGCCAGCACCATCGTGTTGATCGTCACGTCGCGGACCCATAGGACCATCGCTGCCGCCATCAGCGACAGCGGGATAGCGACGAGGCTGATCAGCGCGGTCCGCCACTCGAACAGGAACAGGAGGAGGATCGCGAAGACCAGGACGCTGCCGAGGATCAGCGCGTTGGACAGGTTGTGCAGCGCCAGCTCGATGAAGCTGGCGGGCCGGAAGATCGTGTGATCGACGGCGATCCCATCGAGACCCGGCTTGAGCTGCTCGAGCGCGTCCTCGACGCCGCGGGTCACGTCGAGCGTGTTCGCCCACGGGAACTTCTCGACGATCAGCATCACACCCGGTCCGTCGTTGATGACCGCCTCACCGATGAGTGGCTGATGCGTATTGACGAGCTCGACGACGTCGGTCAGCGGGAAGAGCTGGCCGTCGCGACCAGGCACGGTCACGTGCGACAAGTCCTCGACGCCGACGACCGGCGGGATATGCCGGATCACCAGGCGTTGGTTCGGCGTGTCGACGAAGCCGCCTGTTCCGGTGAAGTTGCCCGGGTTGAACTGGAGGAGGCCGTCGTCGAGCGTCTCCGACACGGCGTCCATCACCGAGGTCAGCGCGACGCCCTTCTCGACCATCTTGGCCGGCACCGCCTGCACGGTGAGCATGTCGAGCTGCTCGCCCCAGATCGCGACGTTGGCGACGCCCTTCACGCTCAGGAGCCGTGGTCGGATCGTCCAGTACGAGATCATCGACATGTCGATCTGCGAGACCGATTCCGAGCTCAGCCCGATCTTCATGACGCGGCTGGTCGCCGACAGCGGCTGGAGCATCACCGGTGGCGCGGCCCAGGTCGGCAGCGACGGGGTGATCTGGGCGAGGCGTTCAGCGACCAGCTGACGCGCCTTGAGCTCATTCGTCCCTGGCTTGAACAGCAGGACGACCTGCGACAGCTGGATGACCGACTTGGAACGGATCGTCTCGAGACCTTCGATGCCGGCGAGCGACTGCTCGATCGGGACAGTGACGAGTTGTTCGACCTCTTCGGCCGACAGTCCGATGCAGATCGTCTGGATCTCGACCTTCGGCGGCGCGAACTCCGGGAACACGTCGACCGGCATCGCCCGCACTTGCGCCGCGCCAAAGATCAGCATGAACGCGGCGAGCGCGATGACGATGAAGCGGAACCGCAGGCTCGTGGCGATGATCCGGCGCATCATCTGTCGCTATCCCCCTAGGGGTCGTGGGCTCAGGGTGAGCTCAGTGACCGCCGCCGACGCCGATCTCGGCGCCGTACAGCTCCGCGGCCCCGGTCGTCACGACCTGGGTGCCCGCCGGCGGTCCGGCTGACAGGCGCGCGGTATCACCGCTGATGTCGTCGACCGTGATCTCGGCACGCTTGTACACGAGTGGCTGCTCGTTGACGTAGGTCCATGTCTTGCCCTGCGCGTCGTAGACGATCGCGGCATACGGGATCGACGTCCCAGAGCCCGCCGCGCCGACCTCGGCGGTCTCGACGCCCAGCCGTTGAGCGGCCTTCTCCGACAGGGTCAAGGTCTTGAGTCCCGAATTCTCGTCCTCCTCCATCGTGATCGCCTCGACCTTCGGGGCAGAGCTCGTCGGGCTGTTGCACGCGCCGAGGGCGAGCGCCGCGACTGCGAGACCGGTGATCAACCAGCGATGTCGTGTCATCTCGATCGCTCCTATGCCACCGTCGGCTCGAAGGCCGGCGGCTCGCTCAGCAGGGACTCCGTCTCGGATTCAGGGCTGGGCCCGGACAGCAGGTAGATGCTCGGGACGACGAAGAGGATCAACAGGGCGGCGCTGATCAGACCACCGACGACGAAGATCGCCATCGGCCGCATGATCTCGAGGCCGGCCACGTCGCCGAGGACGATGAACGGCAGCGCGAACACGGCCGTCGCGAGGACCGTCGTCACGATCGGGACCATGCGTTCCTGGACACCCGCAAGGGCGACCTCGACACCCGTCGAGCCCGCTTCCTCGAGCCGCCGGAAGCGGTCGATGAGGGCGATCGAATGGCGGATCGTGATGGCGATCACAAGCAGGAAGCCGGCGAGCGCACCCAGCGTGAAGAGGTGCCCGGTGGCGAGGGTGAAGATCACGCCGCCGGCCGCCGCCGCCGGCATCGCCAGCAGGACGTACAGCGCGAGCCGCCAGGCCCCGAACGCCGCTTGCAGGATGAGCAGGATGAGGATCACGACGCCAGCCGTGACGGTCAGGGACCGAAGCTGGGCGTCCTGCCCCTCGATGGCCCCGCTCGCGATCTCGGCGTGGTACTCGATGTCGAATGGCAGCGCGGCCACGGCCGCCTTCACGTCGTTGACGACCGCGCCGGCGTCGCGACCATCGATGCCGGCGGTCACGTCGAGGTAGCGCATGACGCCTTCCCGGGCGACCACGCTCGGGATGGGCGCGACGCTGACGTCGGCAACGTCGCCGAGCCGGACGAGGCCAGCCGACGGCGTCTCGATGAGCAAGTCCTGGATGCTGCTGAGGCTCTCGCGATGCTCGGGCGTGCCCCAGACCACGACCTCGAAGACCTTCTGCTCTTCGAACAGGTTGCCGACCTGGATGCCCGACAGGAGCGAGGTCGCCGCCCGGCGGATGTCGCCGGCCTTGAGATTGACGGCGGCGGCCTTGTCGAGGTCGACCTGGATCTGGACCGTCGGCTCGGTCACGGGCGTCGCGACGGTCGCGTCGTGGATGCCGCGCACGTCGGCCATGGCCGAACGGACCTCGCCGGCCTTGGCCGCGAGGATCGCGAGATCCTGGCCGTAGATGCGCACCGCGACATCGGGCTCACCCTGGCCGAAGACCTCGGTGACCCGGTCGGTCGGATAGGTCGTGACGGAGCGGGCGAGGCCCGGGTAGCCATCGACGGTCGCCTGGATGCTGTCCAGCGTCGCGTCGTAGTCGGCAGCCGGATCCATGCTGACCCAGATCTCGCCGGTGTTCACGCTCGCGCGCTCGTCCGACATGATCGCGCGGCCGACGTGCGCGCCGACGTTGCGAACACCGGGGACCGTGCGCAGCTCGGCGGCTGCGCGAGCGACGATCCGGTTCATCTCCGGGTGGCCGACGCCCGGTGCCCCATCCCAATGGATCAGGACGTCGCGCTGGCGGAACGCCGGCAGTGGGCCGTCCGGCCCTGCGGGCGTGATGGCCAGCCCGAGGACGATGGCGGCTCCGACGAGCACCGTCGCGAGCATGACCACGGCCGGGCGGATCTTGCCGACGAACCAGCCCATGGCCGAGGCATAGCCACGACGGATGCGCCGGAGGAGAGGTGACTCCCGTCGCTCGCCGGGTGCGGTCCTGAGGACCAGCACGGCCAGGGCGGGCCCGACGGTGACCGACACGATCAGGGAGGCGATGACCGCGACGGCGTACGCCGCAACGAGCGACGGGAGGAACGCGCCAAGCGCGCCGGTGATGAACAGGAGTGGGATGAGCGCGGCGAGGATGATGAACGTCGCGTAGACGACCGGCCGTCGACTCTCGACCACGGCCTCGGTCACAAGATCTGCTGGTGAGTGCTCTTCGTCACCCGCACGCGGTGTTCGCGTTCGCTGGAGCACACCGTCGACCAGGCCGACGACGTCGTCGACGATCACCCCGACCGCGATCATGATCCCCACCGCACTGATCGCGTTGAGGGACATCCCCGCGAGGTGCAGCACGACGGCCGCCGCGATGACCGCGAGCGGGATCGTGACGAGGCTGATGAGCGCCGCGCGCCGATCGAAGAGCAGCGCCCCGAGGATGAGGGCGATCAGCAGGAAGCCGATCAGCACCGCCAGTGACACGTTGGCGATCGACGCGTCGAGGAACGACGCCTGACGGAAGACCGTGGTATCGACCGCGATACCCGGCAGACCGGGCTGCATCGCGGCGAGAGCCGACTCGACGTTCCGCGTGACATCGAGCGTGTTGACGTTCGGGAACTTCTCGATGACGAGGATCAGCCCGTTGCCCGTCCCGACGATGCCATCGCCGATGAGCGGCTGATGGTCCTCGACCACCGTCGCGACCTCACCGAGGGTCAAGGGCGGGGCCTCGGCGCCGCGGTCGATAGCGACCTTCGAGAGATCTTCGGCCGAGCGGATCGGCAGGATGTGCTGGATGCCCAGGCGCTGCTGAGGCGTGTCGATGAACCCGCCGGTGCCCGGGGTCGATGCCTCGAGGAACGTCAGCGGCGAGAACCACAGCGCGT
>Ga0105243_10001558_pt1 | contig 20035 bp, 16 predicted proteins | sample KBSM34metaG_FD_81525 | JGI IMG/M metagenome (GOLD analysis project Ga0105243, IMG submission 81525) | Miscanthus rhizosphere microbial communities from Kellogg Biological Station, Michigan, USA - KBS M3-4 metaG | ecosystem: Host-associated > Plants > Roots > Rhizosphere > Soil | place... | reverse complement strand
TTACGCGGACTACATGGAGACGGCGCCATTTCAACAAGGGGTTCGAGAGTTACTTGAGGTAGCTGCCAGGGAACGTACGGCAATAATGTGTGCGGAGTCGTTATGGTGGCGGTGTCATCGAAGTTTGATATCTGATTACCTGAAGGCAAAGGGTGTGAGCGTTCTCCACATTCTAAGCGAGACGAAAACCGAACTTCATCCTTACACTGCTGCCGCAAAGATTGTGGATGGTGAATTGAGTTATCGAGGACTGCTTGATGTGGAAGGCTAAGAGTTTACTTCAAGTAGCTACCTGGCCTTGGAGTGCCAGACCTTGGCTTTCGCCCCCTTCTTTCGTCGCTTTACTCCACTGCGTTTTGGTATCTGTTTGGGATCACCGCTCGAAGCCTTTCGGATGTTACCTCCCTCGTCCTCCGCAATCTCAGCCAGAGTCCGGCGAGTCAGAATTGAGACTGGAGCCAACTCAGTCACTTCTTCGGTCGTCGTGTAATAGTCCCGGTGTTTGAGCAATAGCCATTGCCGGCCACGTGTTCGAACCAATACCCACGAACCCTTTAGCTTTTGACCGTCGAGCGAGAATTTCAGTTCCCCCTTTGCTAAAGCCGAGGAGACATCTTCACCCTTCTTTTCGGGTAAGTATGTTCCGTAGTCCCATACCATTACTGTCCCGCCGCCGTATTCACCTTCAGGAATAACACCTTCGAACTTCGCGTAATCAACTGGATGATCTTCGACTTCCATCGCAAGACGCTTCACTGTTGGATCAAGTGATGGCCCTTTGGGTACGGCCCAGGATTTCAATACTCCATCTGCTTCAAGTCTGAAGTCATAGTGAAGCTGAGTAGCACGGTGCTTTTGGACGACAAACATTCTTCCGGTCCTGGTCTTCTTTTTCGTCGGACCTGGCTCGGGGGTCTTATCGAACTTACGTTTCTTTTTGTACTCGGTAAGCGATGCCATACACAGGGAAGTGAAGCCTAAAGTGATTCCTGAAGTGTAATGAAACGATGAAGATTCTAACGGGCGTTAGAGAACTTGCGCAGCGGCAAGCTCCTTTGCCATCTCGGAATCATCTGCGAAGTTCTCAGAGTCGATTGGCTCATCCGCGAACAGTTCGTTTTGGATGGGATCAAGCCCGAGTGCCTGACGTACGCGCGCAAAGCTCCGACGGTGGATGGGAAGCGCTCCTAGTTCTTTTAGTGCGCGGCAGTGTTCAGGGGTTGGATAACCCTTGTGTGAAGCTAGGCCGTAACCGTTGTAGAGAGTGTCGAGTTCTAGCATGTGTGCGTCGCGAGTGGTCTTAGCGATGATTGATGCAGCAGCGATGCTCGCTGACAATGAGTCGCCGCGAATGATTCCACGTTGAGGTGTTGTGCAATTAGGTATTTTGCGGGCATCGACAAGAATGAAGTCTGGATTGGAATTGAGACCTTGCACAGCCCGTTGCATTGCCAGTAGTCCAGCGTGATAGATATTGATCTTGTCGATCTCCTCAACCTCAGCGAAACCGACGGCCCAGCAAATTGCGTCCTGTTTGATCTGGATTGCTAGTTCATCACGCCGTTCGGGGTCGAGAATTTTCTTGGAATCGTTTAGCCCACGAAGCTTGTAATTCTGAGGCAGGATTACTGCGCCCGCGACGACTGGGCCCGCCAGTGGTGCCATGCCAGCTTCATCCACTCCGGCAACCATCCCGAAGCCATCAGCCCACAATTCGATTTCAAAACGAAGTAAGGAATGGAGGCGCTGCCCTTCGGATCGATTACTTCGATATCGCTGGCGAATGCGTTTGGCTAATTGCTGTGCTCCTTGTCGATGATCGATTTCTAGTGCTTCAAGTAAACCTTTAGGGACAGGTCGTCGACGTTCGACAAACATCTCATTCAGCTCAGGGATGGATTTGTGGAGTAGATCTTCAAGCGCCGGCATGTTGTGAAATTGTAAACCCAAAATCCTCGATGTCGTTAAGTGCGGTTAGTCTCTTGTCAGGCAGGCACAATGTCAAGACACCTGCAGGTTTTTTCGATAACCCTTATCGGTGTGATGTTATTCTTGCGCACAAATTCCTCGAGGATCCCAAACTTTGACCCTTAACAGATTACTTGAACCCTCAAATCGTTGGCTCGGGATCCTTCCGCTAGTCTTCTTTCTCGCGCAGGCTGTTCACTACTGGCGGATTAATGAGTTAGGTCACCTCATGTGGATGTGCAACATTGGTAACCTGCTATTCGCTGTTGGACTCTTTCTGCGAATACGTCGACTAATGCAGATCGCGATCATTTGGACGATACCGGGCCTGGCTATCTGGCTTCTGTACGTTGTCCTGGCGTGGGGCATGTTCTTCTCGTCTACATTGGCTCACGTGGGTGGTCTGGCAGTAGGAATGCTTGTATTGAGCCAGATCGGAATGGATCGACGGACTTGGCTTGATGCGTTCGGTTGGTACTTGGTCATCCAGCTGTTGTCCCGGCTTTTCACTCCTCCAAATCTAAACGTAAATCTTGCCCATGCGATCCAGCCTGGTTGGGAACACCTTTTCAGTGCCTACTGGCAATTCTGGCTTGTTCTGACCACGGCTGTAGGACTCACTCTTTGGGGATTGGAAATACTCTTCAGAAGAATCTGGCCGGCGAAACGTCTAGATTTGGTGTAGATGTGGATGCCGTCGGAGATATCGACTGCGGAAACCAAGTGGATCGGTTGACTTAATTCTCAAGGTCAGTTGGGAAGGACGCGCCAAAACCGATCCACTCTATTGAGGGTCCCAATCTAGTGTCTAAAGAGTTCGAAGTCTGTACGGTACTGGACACCAACTGTCACTATTTAAGTGAACTCAGGCACTGAAGTCTGAAAACAGGTCAGTTGGCGTTTTGCCTCAATCTTTTGTTTCGGAAAGGCCTGAAAAAATCGGCATGATTTATTATTTCTGGCTGGGATACCTGACGTTGCCCGTGGTATTATCCGAGTGTTGAATACCCCTTTCCTCCTGTGGGTATAGTTGGCGCGGCGGACGGCAAAAACCGCCGCGCTTTTTTATGCCCATACTTCGAGTTGTTCTTGAACCTAGAATCTAGTTGAAGGTCGGTCGCGCCCGGTTAGTTTTCGTAAAACTGGTTGGTTTTGATTGTTATCATTCGCCACGGCCGTACCTGAAGGATTAAAGATATAGCTGTCACGGGCGCGGACTGCGAGGTTGGGCTCATTTGCTTTGACGCGAATCTGACGGCGCTGCCCAGGCTGTCCCGGCCTCTTGGGATAGTAGCCAATGCTGTATTGGCGCCTAAGCTCTTCAGCAACGTTTGCGAATGAAGCGGACATGTTTTGCAGGGAGTCAGCATGGTACTGACGACCGCCAGTGTTGGTCGCTAGTTCGCGAAGATACTCTTCCGCTGTTTGGTAGTCATTTGGCATTCCTCCCCGTCCGTTCCGCGGATAGCCACCACCCCCTCCACGGCGATTACGACCGTTACCTCGTCTATTATTAGAACCGCTCCCGCCACCAAAAATGTCGTCGAGAATCTGTGCAAAGACGTCGGCCGGGTCCGAGCTCGGATAGTTACCGCCACCACCTGAATTTACGTCGGCGGAGGTGTCGTACTGGACCGAGTAAATTAGAGCGTCCAACTCCTGGGCGTCGGTAATGTTGCTCTCGAATGAGGCTTGCCTACTGGTTGTGTCTACGCCGTCAGTGAAAAGGACAATAGCCTTGCGGCCGGGAATCCTGTTTAGCTCCCGATTAATGACCGTATCGACTGCGTCGTAGAGCCGTGTCCCATCACCCGTGTGCGCCTTTCGAATGGCGCGATCCAAACGAGAGCGATCGGTAGTGAAGTCCGAAAGCATATTGATATTGTTGTTGAACGACACCACCATCACTCTGTCGTCGGCCCTCAGTTGGTTAATGAAGCTGATAGCTGCGTCCTGGATATCCTCGAGGCGGAATTGTGTTGAAGGGCTGGTGTCGAGCATCAACACAACGGAAAATGGCTTGTCGACGGACGAGAAGAACGCCACCTCTTGCTCTATTCCATCTTCCCAGAGACGAAAATCCTGCTTACGTAGATTTGGAACATAACGACCATCACGATCCATTACGCTAACGGGAATGGTCACCAGGGTTGTGTTCACCCGAATAACGTCGCCCTCAGCCACCTCTTCGGGACCAGTCGGTGCTTGGTCGGCCTGTGGAGTCTGCTGACGATTGTTCGGGTTGTTTGACCCACCTAACACTGGTGGCCGCCCAGTAGTGGTGGGAGCCGTAGTAGTGGGAGCCGGTTTGGTAACGGTGGACTGTCCCTCCACGCGCCTGGGGCGTTGGCCAAAGGTCAGATTTGTTAACGCTGAACTTAGGGAGAGGAGCACTAGCAAAGCAGCATATTTCTTCATAATTAGCTCCATTGCAGCGCGAGTCAGACGAACGCGCCGACCTCGCTTGGATGCAGTTGTATTGAAATAGATGCTTGCGGTTTTTGAGGCAGTCAGGAGAGAGAAAACCGAGCGAGCCCGTTAAAGATAACCCCATGAACAGGCACAGAGCAAGCCGTGACAGCTAATCCTCGCCCAATTCATCTCACGCTCGAGGCAATTGCATTCCAAATGAGTGGTAGGGTTCCCCAGGTTTGCCCGCGATGCTGTGGTCTAAAGGCAAAAAGGACGATTCGTCCTTTGCCTTGCGATAATTCTGCCAGCGCTATTTGTCCTCGAAGCTTGTCTTCACCCAGCAACCATCCCGATCGAAGTACGTTGTCTTTTGCGTAACGAGCAATCACTCGCACGTTGGCATCGGTAGTTGCAAATGCCGAACTGTTAATGAAGTAGGCGGGAATATTCGTGGGAAGAGTCGTTGCAATCGGGTTTTTGTTATCCAGCTCTAATGAAACTATGGAGCCGGGACAATAAAAGTCAGATGATCGCAAACCTTCGAGTACGTTCTTGATTGGTAAGTTAAACTGTTTGATTGCAAGTTCACAGGAGCCGTCAAAGCAGATTAGCGTGCCACCACTGTTCACAAAGTCTTTCAGGTTTGAGACACCACCTTCGCCAATCCCGCCTGTGTACTCTGCTGGAAGACTGCCAGCTGCATTGCCCTCGATGATCTCACGACTTCGTTGAGACGGTAGAAGAATGACATCGAACTTTGAGGCGAGGTTTCCCTGTTTGATGTCGCCGTCCTTTATCGACGAGTAAGGCACGTTAAAGGTATCGAAGACGTAGCGGGTCCAGCCTTCGTCCATATTTCCAATTGAACCTTTGTAGATTCCTATTCGCACAGAAGCTTTAATCGGGTTCCTGATCGGCGACGCTTCAGAATTCCGAAGTGGCAATGCAAGATCAGTTCGGACCTCGTTCTCATTCTTGAGTAACGTCAACTTGCGCTCGGTCGGTGTTTCGCGGATCGACATTATGGCCGGAGCTTCGACACCTAATTGGAGCGGGAGCGTCCATCCAGCTACGTCGTAGGGCCGTTCGGCCTCGCCAGTGCCTGTCAGACGATTTGGATAGTTTTGTGGTTCGAACAATGCGAGCACATTGGTTCGTTGGGGCTGGGAAAGAAAAACCAAGTAGCTTCCGGCCGGCACTTCCTGCATGGCCGTTGTGTTCGCGACGATAGTTCGGTACGTGCCTAGTTTCTCCGAGACGGTGTTTGTCCTCTGTAGGATCTGTGGGCCGTAAGAAACGTGGAGTTCACTGTCCAATCGGAAGACTTCTACGCCTTGGGCGATCAGGCTGGCGACCAATTTGGCAACAGCTTCATCTCGAGAAAGTCCGGCGGGAATCAAGTAGGCAATTGGTTCGGTCGGTTTAGTGGGCTGTTCAATGTTATGTCGACCGAGTTCATAGAAATTTTGCAGGTATGTCGTTCGATACTTGGCAGCAAGCGAAAGGATTGCACGTGCTGCGATCAATTCCATGTCCATGATATTTCGAGGTCGCCATGTTCCTGCGGGCCAGGGATCGGGGAAGTTTGTCGTCGCCTCGGTCGCGTTTCGCATGCCTCGTGTACTTGAGCGAGTGAGTTGATCTGCAGTCACAGTCGATGGCGTCATCAATCGAGCGCTCGCCGCTTCTGAAAGTATGCCGATGGAGTTGTGAAAATACGGCGCTGTGCGAAAGCCGCCGTGCCACCAGGTGTCATAGAGGGCATTGGTCAGTACGCCTTGAAAGCCAGAACTCTGAAGATCGGCGGCGACTTTGTGGCCTATGAGTCCAACCTGGCGAAGAAGAAGCGGATTGATATTAGGATTCGGCGGATCATAGAAGGGCGGGATGAAGAAACGCGATCCGTTTGAACCTTGCTGGTGCACGTCGTAGACAATTTCGGGAAACCAGTCCTGCCAGAAGAGATGCGTAATGATCTGTGTCTCTTTCAAATTGAGCATGAACCAATCGCGATTGTCGTCGTGGCCTGCGTAATTATGATAAAGCTCGGGAGGTTCCCGTCCCTCGTACGTGGTGCCAAGACTTTTGCGATACCAATTGGCGACGATGTCGACTCCGTCAGGATTTGGTGAAGGTATGAGTAACAGAATTGTGTTCTGGAGAATTTCCCGGGTGTCAGGATCTTGTGCACTTGCCAGGTCGTAGGCGAGTTGCATCGACATTTGGGAAGCAACAATTTCAGTTGAATGTATTGAACAAGAGACCGCAACTACAGTTTTTCCGGTGGCGATAAGTCGGTCTCGAAGCAGTGGAGTAGCGACCTTGCGAGGATCGGCGAGCTGCTGTTGAATGCCTTTGTATTTATCGAGAGCCAGTATATTCTCTCGCGCGCTAATGATCGCGACGATCAGTGGTCGCTTCAAAGTGGATAGGCCCAGCGATTGGACAACTACGCGATCCGAGGCTTTGTCGAGTTGGCCAAAGTAGCTTGTTATTTGATTCCAGTCTGCAATCGTACGGTCGTCGCCTGGCGCAAAACCAAGGAAAGACTTTGGTGACGGAATCGTCGAGGTTGGATTAACGCGACCGGTAGTCCTCTGAGCAAGAGAAGACAACGGCATCACCGCAAACAACAACAGGACGGACAAAGCGATCACTACTAATCTATAGTTGATCATCCCGACAGATTCCTTTGGCGAAAGATTTGATGGAAGAGACTGCTTCGATCGAGAAAACCGTGGCTGGTGAGTCTAGCACAGGCCGCCCTCGCTTTATTCGCAGAGTGCACTATTGGTGGTCGCTCTTCGTTGCGGGTGCGTTGCTCGGGCTGCTCGGTCCACCGATTCTGATTGTTGCGTGGATACTGCGCAAACACGACCTGGTTTACCCAGTGGCACTGTTTGGGGCTGGCGCTTGGCTAAAGCTCAGTGGAGTGTCAGTGAAGGTCACTGGCCTCGAACGACTGGATCCGAAGCAGACTTACGTATTTGTCTCCAATCATCGTTCCTATCTAGACACAGCGACTCTATTCATTTACACGGGACGTCGGATCGGATTGCTTGCAAAGAAGGAATTGTTGAAAGTTCCGGTTCTGGGTGTTGGTATGGGGTTCGTTAACGTGATGGCAATCGATCGCAGCAATCGTGAGAGTGCAATTTCGACAACGGAAGCTGCCGCGAAGCGAATTCAATCGGGAGTGTCATTCGGAGTATTCGTCGAAGGAACGCGAGCTAAGCCCGGCGAGTTATTGCCATTCAAGAAGGGCGCATTCTATATGGCGAAACAAGCGGGAGTTCCTGTAGTGCCGGTCGCAATTAAGAATTCGGATGTCTTGATGGGAAAAGGAACTGGTGAAGCGCGTACGGGTACGATCGAGATGGTGATCTTGTCACCGGTAAGTACTAATGAGTTGACGAGCGAGGAGGACATTAACGATCTGAGTGTCAATGTCCGTGCCCAAATTGCCAAGGAACTCCACGTCGCTACTTAGTGAAATCGTAGGTCAGAATGCCGCTGAACCTCACGGTTATTCCACCCACTACCAGCGGCTTAAATATCGCTTGACGAGCCGCTGCCTCGGCCGCTTCACGCAACACCGCGACGTTGTTGAGAGCTTGCGCTGACACTACCTTCCCATTTTCATCAACCATGACTCGAACGGAGACTTTTCCAGTCGCCTTCACTCGTTTAGCTTCTTCACTGAGCGTTGGTTTGGGCAAGGAGACAGCTTTGGCGTTCAGATCACCTACATCAACCGGTTTAGTAACGCCCGACCCTTCGGCGCCAGGCACTTCGTTTTCCCCAATTTCCGTCACCTTCAAAGTTGCTCGTGTTGGGGTGAAATCCATATAACGAACTTTCATCCTGACGTGGAGAGACCCGCCATTGTCGAATATCAATTCTTCGTCAGCGTATGAGTAAGTTGGAAACCAATATTTCCCATCGATATGTTCACGATAGGTTTCGACGGTGGGAAACTTATTGTTCTTTGTTTCAGGTACGCCCTTGCCTTTCGTCTTAACGATCTGAAGATCCTGATCATCAACCCATATTCGTCCCGAAAAAAGTCGTTCCTTTATCTTTTTGGGATCGGGCATCACCTTTGGTGAAACGTCAAAGATGAACAGATTGAGATCGTCGATTCTTTCCTTTCCGACGTAACGAATGTTGTACCTGCCAACTTTCGCTGGCTCCAAAGCAAACGGTTCAACTCCTCCAAGGTCGTCAATATCTTCTGGCGTAATTTCAGACATCGAGGACATCGGAAAGAAGCTGATCTTTTCGTAACGATTCCCCGAATCGTCAAACGTGAAAAGTGAAACTCGATGATACTCACCTATCACTTGCCCTCCCATACCAATACTTTGAATAAGTGCGTCGCGCTTGAACGAATATGAATTGAGCGCCCGCCTAAATTCTGCTTCTTTAGCGGTAAACGAGGCTATGATCTTGTCCGAATCCACGGGACTAGCCGGGCTCGCTTCAGTCTGAGCGAGAACACGCGACGCGCTGATTAGAGCAATCAACAGCATCGAGCAAAGCGAAAAGGTCTTTTGTAACTTGAGATTCTTCATTCTGTACCTAAAAATCGGGTTGGACTTCCATTCCCCCGTATCGGGGCTTGTTCTCAGATGCGAATTTGAAAGCGTCTTGTTGCCAAGTGCCAAAGTACGGCTTACCCGACCATACTAAATCCTATTTTCCTGTTGCAAAATTTCCTGCATCTAGTGTAAGGTGCCTTTATTATAATAAGTTAGAGGCGGCCAGTGGCACCTGCAGGAAACTCTTGGAAACCAAATGAACTCAAGAATGGTGGCCGACTCGAATTTGAAAACTCAAGATTCACCAGGGTCCTCATGTCGGCAACAGGTACTAGTCCTAATTCCGTGGAGCTTTACGGCGCGGGAGCGCAGACGTGACGCCGAGCGGCGGCGTTGCTTACACGGACGGGCGATAATCAAGCTTTGGGAGGAGCTTGGTTTTACGTATTCTGAGGCCGATGATGTGCGCGGTGATTAGCTACTCCTTCTGGGCGGAGTGGTTAATAAAGTCACCGCGCACACCCCAGCTATTTCAAAGTTCCACATCCCCTGGATAGCTCGAAATCAACTGTTTAACCGTCGACAAATTCGACGGGAACTCGGTTTGGAATGATTCCTTTTTCGAAGCCTTCTTCAAGCAGCCGACGAACTGCTTCACGACCACGCTCTGTATAATCCAGGGTTAGCTCGTTCACCCACATCCCCACAAACCTATCCGCAAGTTCAGGCTCCATATCCCTGGCGAATTGCATGGCGTATTGAAGGGCATCTTCGCGATTCGATAATGAGTAATTAATGCTTTTACGAAGCAACTCCGAGACTTCTTTGATCAACTCAGGACCTAGGTCTCGTCGAATCACATTTCCACCCATAGGTAACGGAAGGCCGTGACGCTCATGCCACCACTCGCCGAGATCGAGGACTTTGTGTAAGCCCATCGATTCATAAAATAATTGACCTTCGTGAATGAGTAGGCCCGCGTCGCAGGTACCGTTTTTGACGGCATCGATAATCTTATCGAAGGGGACCACGACGTACTCAAAGTCTGGATTGAAAATTCGAAGCGCCAGGAACGCGCTGGTTAATGTGCCCGGTACAGCGATCTTAAGCTTCGCGATGTCGTCGGGCTTGGCTGCGTCTCGCGACACGACGATGGGACCGTAGTTGTCGCCTATCGACGCTCCGTGTGGAAGCAATGCGTATTTGTCTGCGACGTAGGCGTAGGCATGAAAACTGATAGCTGTAACATCGTATGTCCCGCGGGTGGCTTCCTCGTTGAGCGTTTGAATGTCTTTCAGTAGATGTTGAAAGTGCAGGTCACCGGTATCCAGTTTGTTTGTGGCAAGGCCATAAAACATGAACGCGTCGTCGGAATCGGGGGAATGCGCAAGTGTAATAGTTCTTCGTTCAGTTCCAGTCGGCATGTTGAATTTCTTATCCTCTGTGAAAGGTGATGATTGATCAGACGAGGCTGACATCGTCACGCTCAATGCGATTGTAGACAGTATCTCGTTCGACAGCTTCGAAACCCGCTTCCTCGATAAGGCCTACTAACTCTGCCTTGCTCATCTTGACTTCATTGTTGGTTTCGACTGAATAGCTGGTGGTCAACTCACCACCGTCCGTAATGGTGCCGTCGATGTCGTTTGCACCGTAATGGAGCGCTACCTGCGCTAAACGTTTTCCGAGCATTACCCAGTAGGCCTTGATGTGATCGAAGTTATCCAGGAGCAAACGGGAAACAGCCATCGTCTTTAGTGAATCCACTCCGGAAGGACCAGGTAAGTGAGCAAGCTGGGTATCGGGAGGATAAAAGGCGAGTGGGATGAAGCATTGGAAACCTCCTGACTTCTCCTGCTGCTCCCGAAGTTTGACCAAGTGATCGACACGATCTTCAACAGATTCAATGTGACCGTATAGCATCGTGGCGTTTGTTTTGAGCCCTGCTGAGTGAACTTTGCCCTGAAGTTCGAGCCAACGATTCGCGTCACATTTATGCGCACAAATCATCGATCGAGTCGGCTCTCGAAATATCTCAGCACCTCCGCCAGGGCATGAATCCAATCCGGCATCGATTAGTTTGGCAATCACATCTTCATCGCTCATCTTGTAGAAGTGCGCGAAGTGATCAAACTCAACCATCGTGAACGCCTTCAAATGCAGCTGCGGATAAGTTCGCTTTAAAGTCGACAGCAAATCGGTGAAGTAGCTGAATGGCAGTTTTGTATTCAATCCGCCGGTGATGTGAAGTTCCGTTGCGCCTTCAGAGACCGCCTGTCCAGCGATACGTAAGCTGTCGTCGATGTTATGGGTATAAGCATCTGCTTGTCGCGGAGTGCGGAAGAACCCGCAAAACTTGCAGTCAGCGTAACAGATGTTTGTTGGGTTTAGATGGCGGTTAACGTTGAAATAGGTAACTCGACCGTGACGCCGTCGACGAGCGAAATCAGCCAGTTTCCCGAGTGCCGGGAGGTCAGTGGTTGCGTAAAGGTTAACACCGTCCTCAAAGGATAGCCGCTCACCGGCAATTACCCTTTTAGCAATTTCAGCAAGTTTTTGATCGTGCGAAAAGTCCATTGTCACGTCGGTCACTTTCTAATTAGTGGAGAAAAACCGCGAACCCAAAGGTCACTAACAATATGACACTGACAAACGCATTTGTTGTAAAGAACGCTGCATTCAGTCTACCAAGATCGTCAGGCCGAACGAGCCGGTGTTGGTACAGCAACAGCGCCGCGGTCGCGATAACCCCTATCAAAGCGACTGGCCCAAGATGCGTAACTAAGTACAGCCAGATAAGAGCCAGAAAAGCGCCGGCGTGCAATGCCCTGGATATCCAGAGCGCTTTTGCAATTCCGAATTTAGCCGGAATTGAATGCAGGCCCTCTGCTCGATCGAATTCGTAATCCTGGCACGCATAGAGAACATCGAATCCTGCGGTCCACAGCAGCACAACCAACGACAACAATAGCGGAGTCGGACTGCCTATCTCACCCCGGACAGCTATCCAGGCGCCAGTGGGTGCAATGGAAAGACACCAACCAAGGACAACATGAGAAAGCTGCGTCCAGCGTTTAGTGAACGAGTAAAGTAGCACGCTTCCCAGAGCAACTGGCGCCAGGATAAGAGTGAGATTGTTCAGCATGGCGGCGGCGAGCAGAAAGAGAGCCGCTGCAACTAAGGTAAAAATCCAGACAAATCCAACGGACAACAAACCAGCTGGCAACGCTCGCATCGAGGTCCGTGGATTACGAGCATCGATACGCCGATCAGCTATGCGATTGAAGGCCATTGCAGCCGAGCGAGCTCCAACCATTGCCACAACAATCCAGAAGAACTGTTTCAACGTTGGAAGCCCATTCGCTCCCAGCACGGCACCCAGGAGCGCGAACGGCAACGCGAAAAGCGTATGCTCGATCTTAATCATTTCCAGGGTTGTTCGGGTGTTGCTTATTACTGTCGACACGGTAGGACTTTCTGCGGTTTCCTTCAGCAGCATGAGATTACTCCTCAGCTCAATATATACGCATAACTGAGTTGAGTTTCTCTCTTCAATTTGATTTGAATCTTACTTGCCTAGGGATGCATCCGCAAGTTGGCATAGTACGGGCCATTTAGAGTAGATGCTATGATGCAGCCAGCATGTAATTTGACTTGGCTTTTGCGCAACGACGATGGACGTAAAGCAACTTGAGCGGCTAATTGAAACACTTCGGGAGAGCAATGCGGATTCGCGCGAGATGGCCAGACGCATTCAGGAGTCGCTGTACGAAGACATTGGATACGCCAAGGTTGATCACGCACGCGCCGCGAGACAGGGATTTCCGGAAGTTGTTTTTGGAAAAGGTAAGCCACGCCAGCAGATCGTTGGAATAGTTGAGCGCTTGTTGGAACGGTCGCAGTCAAATCTACTAGTTACACATACAGATGCCGAGACTTTTGGAGATATACGCAATATAGCGACTGAAGCGGAGTGGCACGACAGCGCCAGACTTATTCGGATCATGAGAGATTCGAGCGACCTGGGGACAGCCAATATCGCCGTGGTAACCGCCGGCACCAGCGATATTCCGGTGGCGGAAGAGGCCGCTTTGACGGCAGAAGCGATGGGAAACCGCGTCGACAGAATATGGGATGTAGGGGTCGCTGGGATCCACCGTGTACTGGCGGAACGTGCGTTGCTCAGACGGTCGAGGGTCGTAGTCGTTGCCGCCGGCATGGAGGGCGCATTGCCATCTGTTGTTGGCGGTTTGGTCAGTGTTCCAGTTGTTGCTGTGCCAACCAGTATCGGCTATGGCGCATCATTTGGAGGTGTAGCCGCGCTGTTGGGGATGCTGAATTCATGTTCTTCAAATGTAACAGTGGTGAATATTGATAACGGTTTCGGTGCTGGATTTGTGGCCAGTTTGATTAATCGGCGGTGGCAACAACCGACCGACTAAACTGCTAAAGAGCTTAAAGTTAGGATAAAGCGAGCCCCGATTTGTTTCTGACTTTCCCTTCTCCTGCTAAGAAATCACTCCCCGGCCGCACGGCAGCCGTCGGTCTCCTTCTTTGTGCCCTCCTATTAACCGGTTGTATCTCGGCACACCGAACGCCAAATCTCGAACGCATTTTTTCTGAAGCTCGAGCGAAAAATGGGAAGCGTCCTGTGATCGTAATTCCCGGAATCCTCGGCTCTGAGCTGATTAATTCAAAAACAGGGGAGAAGGTTTGGCCTTCCGCATTTCGAACTGCTGAAGACGGGTTGCCGATGACTCCCGACTTAATTTCGAATCGCGACGATTTGGTACCCGGAAAGATCATCGAGACAGTAAAACTCGCGCGCCTGCTTCCGGAAGTTTATGTCTACCGAGACCTGCTCGATGCCCTGCGAACCTATGCCGGGTATCACGAAGCTGAATGGAACAATCCTGGTCCTGACGGCGATAAAGATACCTTCTACGTTTTCGCGTACGACTGGCGACAAGACAATGTTAGCAACGCGCGCGAGTTGGTACGTCGCATTGAGCGTTTGAAGGACACACTGCATCGCCCTGATTTGCAGTTCAATGTGATCGCGCATTCGATGGGTGGTCTAATTGCGCGTTACGCGGCGATGTATGGCAATCAAGATCTGCCCGAGGGTGAGGGAGAGATTCATCCCACGTGGGAGGGTGCCAGGCACATCAACAAGATCGTTATGATCGGTGTGCCGAACGAAGGATCGGCAGATGCATTTTCGACACTCGTAGAAGGATATTCGATCACCGAAGGGTTAAGGCGACGAGTTCCACTGCTTAACAAATTGACTGCTGAAGACGCAATACGATCACCTGCTGTCTTTCAACTGTTGCCGCATGCAGGATTCGTCAGGTTTCTCGACGAAAGTCTGAATACTATTCAAATCGATCTATACGATCCCGAAGTCTGGAAGAAGTACGGTTGGACGCCAATTTTCAATCCTGACTTCCGCCGACGCTTTACGAATCACAAGGCAGGACTTGGCGATACTGACGCTGCAAGGCTGCAAGTTTTGGAAGATTATCTCAGCGCGATGTTGAAGCGAGCCCGACGATTCCATCAGGCTCTGGATGCCGGACTCAACATGAAGCAGCCTGTGCCTTTGTTGGCAATTGGCGGAGATTGTGAAGAAACTCTTAACTCACCAATCATCATTCGCGATGCAAAACAAGATCGTTGGTTGACGCTAGTCAGACCCCGCGAATTTCGCACCTCGGCAGGTGTAAAGGTAACCATTCCTCAATTAACTGCCGCGATGTACGCACCGGGAGATGGTCGCGTTACGAGAAAGTCTCTGCTTGGGGAAAGCATTTCAAACGCAGACGGTCAGGAAACTGTCGTACGCTTGACGCTGACGTACGCAGTTTTTGGCTGTGACCTTCACGGAAAACTGCCGGGGAACAAGTCGCTGCAAGATAACGCATTGACGGCGATTGTTGGAGAAGCGATGAAATAACGTTTTGGTTAGGCCTTGGGTCTTTGAAGAACGAAGGTTTTTCGTGAGTCCCGAAGACCAAAGACCAAAGACCTAAGACCAAAGGCCAAAGTTTGCTACGGGTTTATGATCGCCCCCAGTTTCTCAGCCCAATCTTGATCGATATTCTGCAGGATGTTGTATTGCTCTAACGCGCCGTCGCGATTGCCCATCGTCAACAGGCACTTGCCGAGATTGTAATAGGCTTTGGCAAAGTCGGGTTTTAGACGGATCGCCTGGCGAAACGATTCCTGAGCTTCGGTGAGCTTGTTCAATTCAACGTACGCTTCACCCAGGTTGTTTGGGGCGACAGCATCTCCTGGCTTCATCGTCGAAAGTTGTCGAAACACTTCAACGGCTTCAGCGAATTTCTTTGAACGTAAATAGCGTGAGCCAAGACGTTCGTACGCAATCGTGTAGTCTGGGCGCAGTTTGATCGCCTGCTTGTAGGCCTGAATCTCCTCGTCAGGTTTTCCCCAATCGCGATAGACAAGACCCAGCGCGTAATACGCATCGGCAGAATTGTACGGGTCAAGTCGGATGGCTTGACGGTAACCGTCGGCGGCATCTTTGTATTGCTTGAGATAAAAGTTCGCGAGTCCGATGTTGAAGTACGACTCCGCAGACGGTCTGAGGCTGACAGCCTTCTTCGACGCCTCAAGTGCTTCTCCATGCTTGCCAAGTTTTTCGTTGCAGAACCCACTCTGTGCCCAGGCTTCGGCATAGTTGCTGTCAGACTCCAGAGCCTTTTCAAACGCAACGAGCGCTTTCTCGCAATCGTCTTTCGAAAGAAAACTCAAACCGTCCCGAAAGAACTGAACCGCTTTAGCACGTTTGTTTCGACCACTGGCGACGACTAGTTCCGCTAACGTCATCGGCGCGCCTATTTGAAGTTGAGAAATACGTTCTGACGGAATGGCAAAGTTAACACTCTGTCCACCGGTGATCTGCAAAGTTGCGATACCGATAACCTGGCCGTGCATGTTTACTACCGGACTACCACTCGAGCCAGATGAGATCGGAGCAGTGATTTGAATGATTCGGCCAAACGTCGGAATGTCGCGGACAGCCGAAACAATTCCATTGGTAACACTGCCTTCGAGTCCGAGTGGGTTTCCGATCACAACGACACTCTCGCCCTCTTGAGGTGAAGTCTTATCCAGCGGCAAAGGTCTAACGTAGGTTGTTGGCGAGTCGATTTTAAGTACGGCGATATCACCTTCAGCATCGACAGCGAGAACACCCCTCACCGGATAGACGGTGCCGGTCGATGAGTGAATCTCCGCACGATATGCTCCTTCAATAACGTGCCGGTTGGTAACGATCCGGTCATTCTCGATGAAGAAACCACTGCCTCGAGATAACTTCTCGTTGTGTGAGTCGAATGTTTCGATGGCAACGGCGGATGGCTTAATTCGTCGGACTAGTTCGGGAAGAAGATCCTGCGTTAATAAGATGTCAGTACCACTGCGCGGTAGCGTGTGGCTTGTATCTAATGAACCCAAGGAGTTGGAGGTAGTTAGCCATACGCTACCGCGTAGTGGTACTGACCTCAATGGAGCAGAGAACACAGAGGTTGCGAAGAACGTGTGCGGAAGAACGCAAGCGAAGATGGCGATGTGAAGAACAGTAGAGACCGGGGAACGTAACTTCATGGAATTCGAGTATAGCAATAGTTTCAACTGTCTCTAGGCGCTATGCCGAAGCTTGTTTGCGATTGATCATACGCCTCTTTAGTGGACTTGTCTGAGCCAAAAACGAAAGCGCCGGTTTCGGAAGTGAAATAGTGTTTGCTGCCTTGTGTATCAATTGCAAACCAGGACACCGCTCCATTTGGCCATGGGCATTTGCCCAACCAGATTACCGTCGCACTTTCGCGACCAAACTGAATGTTGAGCGGAGTGCCATTGAGTTTCTCACCGACAAACGTGATCACCCCTTTCGAAGGTACTAATAACCCAGTGCCTTCCCAGGGAAAGATTTTGAACCAGGATCTAAAGCGAGGTTCTGAGCAATAACGAACAGCCAGGGCGATCTGGTTGCCGATCATATGTCCGTAGGCAGTTTGCGCACGTTCACGGATCCGCTTTCGTTTGCTGTTTTGATAAAAGACGTAAACAAAGAAGGCAGCGAATGGCACCAGCATCAGTCCGAGAAAGAAAAGGAGAGCGACTATCTGGATGATTGATTCAATACCATCGTTCATGTTGGGCTAGTGCTTCCTTCCGAGCGATATCCTTTAGTGACGCCTTACCAGTAATGGGCGCGCTCTTCTGGGGCCGCCGGCGTCCTCGCCTGCCCGGTCAACTAAGGGCGTTTCCGTGGCGACAAGTGCAGGCGAGGACGCCGGCGGTCCCAGAAGAGCGCGCCTATTACTGGCAGGGCGTCACTAAAGGGCGGCTTCGCTCTACGACTGTGACTGTATGAGTTTCTGAACTTGCCGACTACTTCGTTCAACTTCACGTCGACATTTGTTTTCGCTTTACGATCAAAAAGTTCAACCACACCCTCGCCAACCTTTTTGCCAAGGGTGACGCGATAAGGAATACCGATCAAATCCGCGTCTTTAAACTTCACGCCGGCTCGTTCGTCTCGATCATCCAACAAGACTTCGAGGCCCGCACGTTGGAGATCGCCGTAGAGTTTTTCTCCAGCTTCTCGCAACTCATCCTGTTTCATGTTTGTCACAGTGACGACAACATCAAACGGTGCGAGCGCCTTCGGCCAGACGATGCCATCCGCGTCGTGAAGTTGTTCGACCGCAGCAGTAATGATTCGCTCGACTCCAATACCGTAACTTCCCATTACGATCGGAACAGGCTTACCGTCTTGATTCAGCACGGTGGCCCCCATCGATTCGGAATATTTCGTTCCGAGTTTAAAGATGTGACCAATCTCCATTCCTTTGAAAACTTCAAGCACGCCCGTCTCGCAGCGCGGACAGCCTTCACCTGACTCAACGGTTCGCAGTTCAAGCCATTCATCCACCAGAATGTCACGCGCGATATCAACACCACGAAGGTGATGATCGTCCTTGTTGGCGCCCGTGGTCATATTCCGTCGTTCCCTAAGTGATGAGTCGGCGACGATTTTCAAATCAACTTTGGCAGACTTCGCTTTTTCCTTAGCGCCAACGCCACCAAGACTTCCGGCGCTTGCGCCGAGTAGATCTCGAATCTCTTCAGGATGCGCTGGGCGCACTGCGGTAGCTCGCAAACTGTCAGCAAGTTTTGTTTCATGCAGTTGGTGATCACCTCGAAGAAGCACGAGCACCGGTTGTTGCTGTTCTCCTTGAGTTGCCACAAACACCAGCGACTTGATTTGTCGCGACGCCTCGGCACCGCCAGGAAATGTTGTCAGATCCTCGATCGTGCGAACACCGGGAGTTGGGAATTCCTCGGGCGCGGCAAGGCCATCACCGTCTTGAACCGCCGGTAATCTAGATGTCGCCTTCTCCAGGTTCGCAGCGTAGCCACACTTCGCACAATTGACGATCAGGTCTTCACCGGCAGGCGTTCGCGCCATGAACTCGTTAGACTCTGAACCGCCCATTGCACCTGATGAAGCTTCTACGATTAAGAACTGAATCCCACAACGAGTGAAAATTCTCTTGTACGCCTCACGCTGATCTGCAAACGATCTATCTAGTCCTGCGCGATCGATGTCGAACGTGTACGCGTCTTTCATGATGAACGTGCGAAGTCTCATCAGACCCGATTTTGGACGCGCTTCGTCGCGAAACTTGATCTGAATCTGATACCAAACCTGGGGCAGTTGTTTGTAGGAGCGAAGTTCGTTCCGCGCGATGCTGGTGAAGACTTCTTCGTGAGTCATTCCCAAACACAAGTCCGCACCTTTCCGATCTTTTAAGCGGAACATGTCGTCGCCGATCGCTTGCCAGCGTCCGGACTCCTGCCAGAGCTCTGCCGGATGCATTGCGGGCAGATAGAATTCCTGACCGCCAATCGCATTCATTTCTTCACGCAGGATCTGCATGACCTTGAGGGCGATTCGCTGGCCCAACGGGAGATAGGAATAAATGCCTGCCGACAATTGACGAATCACACCGGCGCGCAGCAGGAGTTTATGGGAGACGACTTCGGCGTCAGCCGGATCTTCTCGAAGGGTTGGGATGAAAAATTGTGACCAGCGCATAGTGTGTTTGAAGTAGTTAACTTTGTATCGGACCTTGAACTAAGACTGCTCAGGCATTCTCACCCAGCAACAACAACTTACGCAAATCTTCATCGGACACGGATAAGGCGGATGGAATAGATCAGAACTTTTGAGCTCTCGATCACCTTAGAACCTGTGATTTGTGGTTCGATCTATGGTTGATCTCGTTGTCGTTTGCGGGCTCTAACAGCGTGATGTACCATCCCATTACTTCTGATTAATTCTTAAAGGTACACGGCGACATGAAAATCGCTATCGCGAGCGACCATGCAGGCTTCTCCGAGAAGGAGAAGCTCAAACCCTTGTTAACTGAGCTCGGAATCGGTTTTGAAGACTTGGGAACGCAGTCTGAGTCATCGGTTGACTATCCTGACTTTGCGCAAAAGGTCGCTGAACAGGTCGCACAAGGAAGTGTCGATCAGGGTGTACTTGTCTGTGGATCTGGGACCGGGATGGCGATTACCGCTAACAAAGTGCCTGGTGTTCGCGCCGCAGTAGCATGGTCGGAAGAAACCGCGAGACTTGCCCGCCAGCATAATGATGCCAATGTGTTGGCTATCGGAGCGCGCACGACGCCTCAAGGTGAGATTCCAAAGATCGTCCGCGCTTGGTTCGACGCCGCCTTCCAGGGTGGACGCCATGCGGAGCGCGTAAAAAAGATCAGCGCAATTGAACAAGCCAACGCGCCAGCCAAATAACCTAAACTAAAACTAAAGGCCAATATTCCAATGTCTGATTCTCGCAACGCATCACTCTCTGAAGTTGACCCGCTAATCGCCAACGCCATCGATCACGAAGTTGCTCGCCAGGCAAATGGACTTGAACTTATTGCTTCCGAGAACTTTGTTAGTGAAGCAGTGCTAGAGGCTGCCGGGTCTGTGTTTACAAATAAGTATGCCGAGGGGTACCCCGGCAAACGCTACTACGGCGGTTGCGAATGGACAGATGTTGTTGAGCAAAC
>Ga0105243_10001556_pt1 | contig 20060 bp, 18 predicted proteins | sample KBSM34metaG_FD_81525 | JGI IMG/M metagenome (GOLD analysis project Ga0105243, IMG submission 81525) | Miscanthus rhizosphere microbial communities from Kellogg Biological Station, Michigan, USA - KBS M3-4 metaG | ecosystem: Host-associated > Plants > Roots > Rhizosphere > Soil | place... | reverse complement strand
GCACCCCTGTTCGGAGGCGTGCCGGCCACCGGCGCCATCGCGCGGACCGCGGTCAATGTCCGCTCCGGTGCCCGCACGAGGCTCGCGGCGCTGACCCACGCGCTCATCCTCGCCGCGATCGTGTACCTGGCCGCCGGGCTGGTTGCCGAGATCCCCCTCGCCGCGCTCGCGGGAGTATTGCTGGCCACCACCGTCCGGATGGTCGAGACCGCCTCCATCCTCGCCATCGCCCGCGCCACCCGCGCCGACACCGTCGTGATGGTCGCAACGTTCCTCGTCACCGTCGTGTTCGACCTGGTCACCGCGGTCGCCGTCGGCGTCGGGTTCGCCGCGATCCTCGCCCTGCGGGCGGTCGCCAAGTCCGCGCGGATCGAACAGGTCCCCCTCGAGCACGACGATCACCTAGCCGAGGAACACGAACTCCTCCGCGAACACATCGTCGCCTACCGCATCGAGGGCGCGTTGTTCTTCGCCGCCGCGCACCGCTTCCTCCTCGAGCTCGCCGAGGTCTCGGACGTGAAGGTCGTGATCCTGCGCATGTCACGGGTCACCGCCCTTGACGCGACCGGCGCCATCGTCCTCAAGGACGCCATCACCAAACTCGAACACCGCCACATCGCTGTGCTGATCTCAGGCGCCAAACCAGAGCATCTGCGCCCGCTCGAGGTCCTCGGTGTGTTCACCACCAAGGACAGCGAGGACCGGCACGTATTCGACACCACCCCGCGAGCGATCAGCCATGCCCGAACGCTCGTCCTGCCCGAAAGCCGCTACGCCTCCACCAGCACAGAGGACTGACCGATGCCAGAGACCCAACCCACCACCACACCGACGACACGCCAGCGTCTCGGCTACCTCGTCGGCCGAACCCTGCCATCAAGCCTCCACGGCTGGGTCGTCAACGACATCACGGGGCCCGGCGCCACCCGCCGGTACGCGATCCGCTGCCTGGTTCCCCTCGTCCCCATTCTCGCGGCCCTGTTGTTCATCCCCGGACCGTGGCTCATCCGGATCAGCATGGTCCTGCTGCTGTTCCTGCCGTTCGTCTACTTCCTGTTCGCCCTGAAGAACATCTACCTGCGTCACCGCCTCGTCAGCCACGGCCTCGATCCGCAGCTCCTCGACAAACACAAGCAGTCTCGGCTCGACAAGGAACGTGCGGAGTACGAGACCCGATACCGATCGGCCCCCTAGACGATGCCTCATCCAGCGAAAGCTCCTGCGTGCGTCCACGATCTGCGACACGGGGGCCCTTCGGCATGCCGTCGCACGTTGCGCCGGAATCACCATCTCGGCAGAGGTCCACGCGCTGCGAACCCCGACACGACAAGAACTGACAGGTGAACCGAGCTCTCACAGCGCAGAAGGGCGGGCGTGATGGCGGCGCCCATCGCCGCGAGGACGACACACCGATCCCGCCTTCCCACGATCGTCCAGGTCGGCACGCCCGGATAGAGCCGCCGGCCACGGGCGAGCAAATCCCGTCCATGGCCGGCGAATAGACGGACACCCCACCCGCACCTCCTGCACGATGAAAGGGACCCACTCACATGCCCATCGCCACCCTCAACGGGATCCGACTCAACTACACCGTCACCGGCACCGGTCCACTTGTTCTGATGGTCATGGGGAGCGGCAGCCCGGGCCGCGTGTGGAACTCGTTCCAAGTCCCAGCTCTGGTGAAGGCCGGATTCCGGGTCACCACCTTCGACAATCGTGGGATCGCGCCGTCGGACGAGGGCACGGACAACATGAGCATCGACGATCTCGTTGCCGACACCGCTACGCTCATTGAGCATCTCGGCGCCAGCCCGGCCCATGTCGTCGGTACGTCCATGGGAGCACGGGTTGTCCAGGAACTCGCGCTGGCGCGCCCGGACCTGGTCGCCAAGGCCGTCATGCTCGCCACCACCGGGAGACCGCATCCGGTCGAAAGTACTCTCAACCTGGGGCGGCAGGCCCTCCACGACCAGGGAGTCGTACTGCCACCGCAGTACGCCGCGGCGGTGAACGCACTCTTGCACCTGTCGCCGCGGACCCTCGAGAACCCAGAGAAGGCGCAGGAGTGGCTCGACATCTTCGAGTTCTCCGCCACATCCCGAACCACGGCTGGCGTGCGGGCCCAACTCGGAATGGACAGATCGCGCAACCGGCTCGGAGACTATGCCTGCATCACTGTCCCCACCATGGTCATCGGCTTCGCCGACGACCGGATGACACCACCCGTGTACGGCCGCGAAGTTGCCCACGCCATCCCAGGCGCCCGCTACGAAGAGATCGCCAACTGCGGCCATTACGGATACCTCGAGCGGCCCGACGCGGTCAATCGCCTGCTCATCGACTTCCTCACCAGTGTCGGATAGTCGACACCGAGGTGTGCTCACCACTCGCAGAACCGCTGGGGTGGGAGCGGGATGGTCAGCGGCACATATCCGTCGCACCCGAGGCCGCTTCGATGCCGTGCAACTCCGATCGACACTGCTCGACCTGGTCGCGGGTGCACGCGGCGGTGCCCGGTGTCATCAGCATGGCCGCGCTCGCGGCGACCCCGAGCCTGACGGCCTCACCGAAACTCGATCCACGACACAGCCCCACCACCGTGCCCGCAACCAGGCTGTCGCCCGCACCGACGCCGCTGCGCACCTCCTTGGGGAGGGCGGGGATCGTGTACTGCCTGTCTGGAGTGACGGCGAGAGCGCCCCGAGATCCGAGAGAAACCACGACTCGAGCGCACACGCCCGACTCGATCAGCTCCCGCGCCGCACGCACCTGGTCGCTCGGCGTTTCGAGCGGTCGTCCGGTGAGGTCGCGTAACTCCCGGATGCTCGGTTTGAGCAGAAACACCCCGGAGTGCACCTGCCGCAGCGCCTCGCCCGAGCTGTCCAGGACGAAGCGCGCCTCGGAGCCCTGCACCACGGTCGACACCCGCTGATAGAAGTCGGTCGGTACGCCAGGGGGGAGGCTGCCGCTGGCCACCACGAAGCGGGCCGTTGCGGAGAGCCTTTCGATCGCGTCCAGGCAGGAACTCTGTTCATCTCTCGTGAGGGTGGGTCCGGGGAGGACGAATCGGTATTGGCGGGCCGTGTCGGTCTCCGCCACGGTGATGCACTCCCGTGTCGATCCTCGAATCGGCACCACCTCGCACGGCACCCCTTCGCCTGCAAGCAGGGTGCGCACCACCTGGCCGGTGGGGCCGCCGGTGGGCATCACGGCAAGGACCGAGGCACCGAGAGCGTGCGCAATCCGAGCGACGTTGACGCCGCCGCCTCCGGGGTCGTTTCGGAGCGAGGCACACCGCAGCTTGTGGTCCGGTCGAACCTTTGGGGTGGCAGTTGCGATGTCCAGGGCGGGATTCATGGTCAGCGTGACGATGTCGTGCACCGGTCACCTCCCGGTCGCGGTAGGCGGACACACCGTTTCCCATCCAGTGTTCAGCCCAACTGCCATCCACGGTAGGGCTTACCGAACCCACACGCCGGGACCACGGGTGACCAACGGCCCTATCGACCGCACATCGCGCCTTCGTACCGTCGGAGGCGAGGCAGAAGGAGAACCGCCATGCGCGCCCAGGCCGGGGATTGGCTCGTCGTATCGGCCACCGAGATGTCCCGTCGACAGGAACACGAGCGCGAGCGAATTGCGAAGCTGCAGAGACTCATCGGCGAAACAGCCGCGCAAGGCGGCGAGATCACGTGAACGCATCGACCAGGCGTCAGGTCCTGGTGGGGGTTGACGGGTCGGTGGCCAGCCTCAACGCGGTGCGTTGGGCCGCTGAGGACGCCGCGCTTCACCAGCTACCGCTGCACCTGATCAATGTGCTCGCCGCTGACACCGCCGGTGGACCCAGCCTTGGATACGGTGGGCCCGGTCTCGCGAAGGTACGCGCCGAATCCCAAGCCATTCTCGACCGCGCCGTGCCGCTGGCCGTAAAGACGGCGAGCACGATTCACGCCATCGAGGTGACCACTGAGATCGCGGACGGCCAGGTGAGGCCGATCCTGTTGGGCAGGACCGAGGACGCGAGCATGGTCGTGGTCGGTAAGCACGGCCTCGGCACGTTTCACATGGGCTTGCTCGGATCGGTGAGCTCTGCGCTCGCCAGGCACTCCCGCTGCCCGGTGGCGGTGGTGGGGGATGCCCCTGTCCTCGCGGATCCGGCTGGCGGCGCGGTGCTGGTCGGCGTGGACGGCTCGTCCAACAGCGAACCGGCGCTCGGTGTCGCATTCGACGAGGCTTCACACCGACGTGCAGAACTGCGCGCACTATATGCATGGCGTGGCGTGAGCGGCTCCCTCGCCTTCGCTGTCGACTGGCAGGCAGTCTCGACGACCGAGGCGATGGCGCTCGCCGAGAGCCTCGCGGGGTGGCAGGAACGCCATCCCGACGTGCACGTGCAGCGGATCGTCGTCAAGGACCGCCCGGTTCGCAACCTACTCGCGAGATCTCAACAAGCGCAGCTCGTGGTCGTCGGCAGCCACGGGCGAGGTGGATTCGCGGGCATGACGCTCGGCTCGACCAGTCAGGCGCTGCTATACCTGGTGGAGTGCCCCATCATCGTGGTTCGCGGGCCCTGAGCCGAACTCACCCTCCGCAGCTCGCTGCCCGACGTGGTCAGGGATCACTATGGTGGGATCTCCAGATTCGTAGAGTCTCGGACGCGGCCTCGTCCACCGTGCGCATGGTGTCGATCGTTACCGCGTCGGTCCACGGATCGGCGTCCGTGGACATCCGGTCCGCGATGGCCGCCGTCGCATCAGAGAACCCAACCGTCCGATCGGCGATCCGCTGTGCGGACACCGTTGGTGGGCACGCGCAGCGGAACTGCACGAGCGTGCTGGCGGTGTTTTCCGCGAGCTCCCGCGCGCGGCGCCGTTCTTGAAGATCGGACCACGATGCGTCGACGACTACCGATTCGCCGTTGCGCAGGTGTTCCTCGGCTCGGCCGAGCATCGTGTCGTACACCGCCGAGATCGCTGCGGGGGAGTACAGGCCGCGCCGGTACGCTCCCGGCTCGCCGCGCAGCACGCCGGAACGTCGAAGCTCATCGCGGACCGAGTCGCTGCTGACGACCACCGCGCCGGCCGCCTCCGCGAGCCGGGTGGCCAGGGTGGACTTTCCCGTGCCGGGGAGACCACCGACGAGGCCCAGTCGGACCGCCCCGGCGCGCAGGTGCTCGAGGGTGAGCAAGGTGTGTCGGGTCGCCGACAATCCGGCATGTTCGACGCCTTGGGAATGTTGGATGCAGTCGACCTTCGCGCGAACCAGCGCGCGGTACGCGGTGTAGTGGTGGACCAGTGAGCGCGGCGCGGTGTCCCCGGCGAGGTCCCGATACCGTCCAACCATGTCCTGGGCCAGATCCGGCGTGCCCAGGAACTCGAGATCCATGGCCAGGAAGGCGACATCGTCGATGCAGTCGACGAATCGCAGCCGGTCGTCGAAATCCAGGCAGTCGAGGATCCGAGGACCATCCGGAAGGCAGAAGATATCGTCCGCGATCAGGTCGCCGTGCCCGTCGACGATTCGATGTTCGGTGATGCGCCGATCGAACAGGCGTTGCCGGCCGCTCGTGTACCGGGCCGCGTGCTGGTCGATCTCGGCGAGGACCCGTTCCGGTGGGATCTGGTCGTGGAAGCCACGGATCTCTGCGATGTTTGCCCGCCACCGCGCGAGTACGGATGCGGCCGTCCCACACTCATCGATGACGCTGCCGCGTTCGGCTCGGGCGTGGAATGTGCAGAGCTGTTCGACGAGCCGCTGTAGATCCTTGTCCGCAAGTGTTCGAGTTGTCACCAGGTGGGACAGCCGTAAGCGGTCGGGAAGCCGGCGCATGACGAGAATCGGCTCGCGGCATTCGCCGTCCGGGGACGTCAGGTGCGCGATACCGAGGTAGACGTCCGGCGCGAGTCGCCGATTCAGACTCAGTTCGTTCCTGCATGCGGCGTCACGTCGTTCGACGGAGCGAAAGTCCAGGAATCCGGTGGCGATCGGTTTCTTCCCCTTGTAGCAGCGGTCGCCGATGAGGACGACGATGCCGGTGTGGGTCTCCCGGATGTCCGGCGCTTGGTGCTGATGCGCCGGTCGTGCGGCCTTCGAATCATCCATGAGCAAACGTTGCCGATGTCATCGCGACTCGCGGTACACCAGAATCGGACACTGGGCACTCAGCAGGAGTGACTGACTTGTCGAACCGAGGGCTGCACCCTCGACGAAGCCGCGCCCGCGACTACCGACGACGATCATCTGCGCATTCGCGCTCAACGCGGTCAGGGACTCGGCAGCGGTGTCCTGGACGACCAGGGTCTCGACGCGAATCCCAGGAAACGTCGTGTGCCATCGTTCGACACGACCGCGAATCTCCTCGTCGAACTCTCGCTCGACCTCCAGCGCACGCCGCCGCCGGAGGTCGGGCATCAGATCCATCTGCGCGCGCACTGCCAGTACCTGTGTACTTCTGATCGAGGCCTCGTGCATCGCCGATCCGAGCAACGCATCGTCGATGTGATGTCCACCGAGTCCGGCGAGCACGGGCCCCGCCGATGGTGGCGCTGCGTCCGGGTCGGAGCCACGGACCACGACAACGGGGCACGCCGCGCCCGCAGCAAGGGCCGACGCGGTGGATCCCACCATCGCCCGGCGGATGAATCCCATTCCGACCGAACCGAGTACGAGCACGGTCGCGGATTCGGTCTGTGCGCGGAGGGTCGACACAAGCGGTCCGCGCACCATACGGGACTCGACCTTGACCGAACCGTCCACACGCATCGCAGCGGCCTCGGCGACGGCAAGTACACGCTCGGCGTATCTGCGTTCGAGTTCGTCCTTCGAGATCACGTAGACAAGGTGCAGTTCCACCCGCCGACTCACCGCCTCGACCGTGGCCCACTCTGCGGCCCTGACAGCCTGGTCCGAACCATCGATGCCGACGACAATCGGTTCGTCTCGATGTGGGTTGTACACCGTCTCGACTCCCATTCGATGTTTGAGGTCCGTGATGTTGAGCGCGCGCAGCTACGAAGGTTCAACCTCGTCCAGCACCGCCAGCCTGCGCCGGAACTCGTCCTCGTCCAGTTCGCCGCGCGCGAATTGCTGCAGCAAGATCTGACGCGCGGAGCTCATGGGTACGGCGTAATGACGGTCCGGCGCGTTCCGGTTCTGGAATCTGATCACCGCCACGACAGCGAGGACCACGACCACCACGAGAATCGTGAACCATCCGATCATCAGCACAAACATCCAGCCATTCGAGGCGTGGTCGTCCCAGTGCATGACATGCCCTCCTCCGCGAGCCCCCTAGTCCGGTTCTCCGGGTGATCGCCCGGCCTCTGCCGCCCCGCAAAGACCACTGTTCCGCTGCCACGACGGCGGCGCTAGGGTCCTTGTTCCCTCCCTTCGGATGGGCCGACAAAGGGACCTTGTGCCCTGCAACGATTCGCGGGCGGCGGGAAGGCTGACGGGGAGATCGAGACGAGCAACTCGGTCAGTGAAGGAGCACGTCATGAGCGACAAGACCTGGATGATCGACGTGACGATCGACGAACGCGATCGTCGGACCCGCGCGAAGGCCACCCTGACGATCGATCAATCCAGACTCGTCGGCGTCGGGTTCGCGAGGCGAGATCCGGCCGACCCGGAGGTGCCGGTGATCGGCGACGAGCTCGCCACCGCGCGGGCTCTCCGTGACCTGGCGGACCAACTGGTTGCGACGACATCCAGGGACATCGAGAACGCCACGCATCAGCCCGTCCGGTTGGCCCGATGATCGTCGCGGCTCCGCGCGAGGCGCTCGGCCGGATCCGCGGCGAGTGAGAAATAGCACTCTTCCTCCTGAATGAAATGAAGCCTCAGAAGGGCGTGGAGACCGTACAGGCAGGAAAGCAGGTCGTCGGTTTGGTCCGCGCTCAGCGCGCCCGCGCTATCGGCGAGGACCAGGTGCTGCTGAAGGCGTTGGCATTGGCGTTCGATCTCGACATGCATGCGGCTCATGGGTGCGGTCGCCTCCGAGCTACCGAGCGGACGCGCCAATGCTGGGTACAGGTCGGCGTCTTCCGCGCGCTCGTGCGGCAGGAGGGTGCGGCGAAGGAAGTCGTCGGTGCGGCGCAGTGCCGCGTGTGCCGCACCGAGATCGCCCCCGGTGATCAGCTCCGCGGTCTCGCGCAGGATCGACAGTTCGTCGCGCATGAGGTCGTGCTCGGAACTGAACCGCACGAGCATGGCGTCGGTCCTGGGGTCGATGTCGACAGCCGGTCGTCCGCCGAGCGCTCGCATCGCGTTGAGGATGACGGCGACATCGATGAGCTCCTGAGTCAGCGCGCCCATGGCAGGTGCGAGCAGGCCGAACGCAGCGAATCCCATTGCAATACAGGACATCACCATCCCGCCGACGGCGCTTTGGGTCGCAATGCGGCGCGCCCGTCGTGCCGTGACCATGGCATCCGCCACCCGGTCCAGTCGATCTGCGGTGAGGACGACATCAGCTGCCTCGGTACTGGCGCTCGAACCCCGAGCGCCCATGGCTATCCCCACCGACGCGGCGGCGAGCGCTGGCGCGTCGTTCACGCCGTCGCCGACCATCACGGTGATGGCCGCGTCCGTCTCGCTGCGCACACGCGCAACCTTGTCTGAGGGTGATTGCTCGGCGTAGATCTCGTCGATCCCCAGAATCGTGCCGATCTCACGCGCCGGCTCGGGGCGGTCGCCGGTCAGCAGAACCACCCGACGCAGGCCTTGTGCGCGCAGTCGACGCAAGGTGCGAGGGGCATCACTTCGAATCGGGTCGTTCAACACGATCGCCCCACGGATCACACCATCGATCGAGACCCACGCCGCTGCCGTTCCGTCGAAGGCGAGCCGGTTCTGCAGGGTGACGACCCAGTGCGGGGGGTGAGCGAGGGGGACGAGGGCTCCGACCGTGACGCGGTGACCGTCGACGGTCGCGCTGACACCGGTACCCGGCTGCTCGACGACATCGACGGGAACCACCACGTCGAGCCCTCGAACTCGGGCCTCGCGCACGATGGCCTCGGCGAACACATGGGCCGAGAACTGGTCAGCGGAAGCCGCCGCCCGCAGGATCTCGTCTGCGGTCACGCCGGGTCCGGCCACGATCTCGCTCCCGGTCGGGCGTCCCATGGTCACCGTGCCGGTCTTGTCCAGCACCAGTGTTCGGGCCCGGCCGAGGTTCTCCAGGGCGCCGCCGTCGCGGATCACCACCCCGAGGCGAGCAGCACGTGAGAGCCCGGAGACGATCGCGACCGGAGCCGCGAGCAGGAGGGGGCACGGTGTCGCGACAACCAGCACTGCAACGGCTCGGGTCGCGGACCCGCTCGCCAGCCACGCGGCAACCACGATGGCCGCGACGAACGGGAGGAACCACAGCGCAAACCGGTCCGCGAGGCGGACGATTTCGGCGTTCTCGGCACCCGCTTCCTGGGCCAGACGCACGATCCCGGCGTACGTACTGTCGGCTGCCGTCGCGGTGGCGACGATCTCGACCGGGCCGCCGGCATTGAGGACCCCGCTCCGAACATCCTCGCCGTGGCGTCGTTCGACGTGCATCGGTTCGCCGGTCAGTGCCGATTCGTCCAGGATGGCGACCGGGGTCGACAGCCAGCCATCGACCGGAATCAGCTCGCCTGGACCGATGGCCACACGATCGCCGACGACGACCTCTTCGAGCGGAACCCGGCGCACGTCACTTCCGGTGCGCAGCCGAGCGGTGCGCGGCGCCCGATCGACGAGTTCGCGAAGGTCCTTCGTCGCCCGCGTCGAGGCGGCTGTCTCCAGTGCCTGGCCGGACGCGAACATGACGCCGATGAGGGCACCCGCGAGGTACTCGCCCACGAGTGCTGTGCCCACCAGCGCCAGGACTGCGATGATGTCGACGCCGAGCCGGCCGCGTCGGATCCCCGCGATCACCGACCAGGCCGCGGGGACGAGTGCCGCCCCGGTCGCCGTGATCCAGCAGCCGTCGGCCAGGTCGCGGTGGCCCATCAGGGAACTCGCGATTCCCGCCACCAACCCGGCGGATGTGACAACGAACAGGGCGATGGTCAACCCGTAGCGGGACACCCGCTGCGGGAGGCTCGGCCTCGGCTCTGTCGGCATGCGGATGAGGTGTTGTCAGTGCATGCCGTCCATCGGCGGCATGGGTACGCCCATGTGGTGTAGCCACATCATGAACGCATGGCACATGGCCATCAGATCTTTCGGCATGTCCATCACTCCTCGACCGGATCCGACATCGCCAGCTGGGATCCTGATAACCCCAGTATTCGCCGGGCGACCGCCGTGGCACAGGGCCGAAGGTCATAGTCGACTCCTGGAGCGAGGCCTGTGACGGATCCATACTGGAGGCGTAAGTGCGCGCGGAACACCGCGGCGCACGCACCGCGACCGAATGAGTTGGTGGCAATGGCCGATGAGTCGCCGCTGTACATGAACCAGGCCGACCTGATGGCGTGGCGGATGGAGGCGGATCCGCCACTGCGCTCGACCATCGTCGCGCTGTTGGTACTCGACCGAAGTCCCGACTGGCGCCGCGTGGTGTCGATGATGGACAGGGCCACCGCTCTCGCGCCCCACTTCCGATGCAAGGTGGTCGAGGCGAAACTGGGTCCGGCTCCGCCGCGGTGGGTCGTCGACCCGGACTTCGACCTGTCCTGGCATCTGCGGAGATTCACCCTCACGGAGCCCGGGATGCAGTCGGTGCTGGATTTCGCCCAGACAGCAGGATCGACGGCCTTCGACAGGGAACGGCCGTTGTGGGAGTTGACGGTGTTGGACGGGCTGTCCGGCGGCCGTGCGGCGCTCGTGCTCAAGGTGCACCACGCACTCACCGATGGGGTCGGTGGGATGGCCATCACCCGCGAGATCGTGGATCTCACGCGCGAGGGGGAGCGCCCCCTCGCAACACCGCCCGTTCAGCGCGAACCAACGAACGGTGCGGTGCCGTCGTGGTACCGACTGTCCGCCGCCGCGCTGTCCAGACAGATCATTGCGCGGGCACCTGAACGCGCACGGTGGGTGGCAGGCAACCCGTACGGAACGGCGCGCGCGGTCGCCGCGAGTCTCATGTCGGTCGCCCGTTTCGTTCGACCGATAGCGACCACGCTGTCTCCCGTGATGACCGCCAGGTCCATACGCAGGCGCTTCGCGGTGCTCGAGGTGCCGATCGAGGACCTGTCCCGGGCGGCCTCCTCCGGTGGCGGATCGATCAACGACGCCTTCATCGTTGCGGTACTGCTCGCGATGCGGCACTACCACCGCCGGCACGGGGCCACGATCGACAGGCTGCGTGTCACGATTCCGATGAGCCTGCGGACGGAGCGGGATCCCTTGGAGGGCAACAAGATCACCCTGGCCCGCCTGACACTGCCCGCCGACACGGACGACCCGGCAGTCCTGATCCGGCAAGTGCACGCGATCATCGGCAGGTGGCGCAGCGAACCGGCCATAGCCCTGTCGCCTGTCATCGCCGGTGTGCTGAACGTCCTGCCGCCGACACTGCTCGGGAAGATGCTCAGGCACGTCGATATCGTCGCATCGGATGTGGTCGGCTCTCCGGAACCGCTGTTCATCGCGGGATCCCGGGTCGATCGCTACTACGCGTTCAGCCCCACTCTCGGTGCGGCATTCAACGCGACGATGGTGTCCTACGGATCTCATTGCTGCGTGGGGCTCGACTCCGACGGCGCAGCGGTGCCGGATATCGATGCGCTACGGGAGTCGATGGCCGAGGGATTCCGCAAGGTCCTGGGACTACGAGAGCAGCCCGCCCTCGATCGTGTCGAGGACGCGGCCAGGTGATCGCCCCGGACCGTCCGAGGATCAGGGAAACGAAACGTCGTTGACGCCTGGAACCGTCTCGGCCAGCGCAGCGATGACACCGCACTCCGGGTCATCGCGCTCCGTGCCGTCGATGGTCACGCTGCCTCCCGCCACGTGGACCTCCCATCGCCGAGTGCCGCTGTAGACGTCGAGGCGGTGCTGGATCTCATGGGCGATGTGGGTGTCGTCCATCGTCAGGACGCCGATCAAGTCTCTGCGGGTCACGATGCCGATGATGTCCTTGTCGTGCACGATCGGGATGCCACGCAACCTCGATTTGAGCATGGCCGACGCCAGGTCACTGATGTCGGCCTCTGCGGTCATGGCAACGACGGGGCTGCTCATGGCATCTGCGGCGGTCGGGGCCTTGCCCGCCTCGTCGTCGTCGGCAGCCTTCGAATGCGACCAACGAAACTGCTCACGGAGGAGGTCACCTTCCGAGACGATCCCGGTCAGATGCTGGGAGTCGTCGACGACGGGGAGGACCGTGAAGCCCGTGGTCTCCATCGTGCGAAGGCAGTCGATGACCGACTCCGACCCTGTCACGGTGGTGACCGGGCTGCTCATGATGTGTCGCGCGCGCATGATTGCTCCTTTGGCTACGTTTCCAGCGTCCGCGTGGCCGGCCCGGGGGACTAGGGCCATACGTCCCAAGTCCGTCGATACACGATCATGTCGACCCTCCCGTGCCCGATCCGACGCGGTTGCGCCGTCGCCGGGTCCAGCGCCAGAACTCGTCGCACCCCCAGACCACGATGGGGAACGGGAGGAGCCACACGACCTGATCCCAGCTCGGGGTCACCGTGCCGAAAGCACGCTGGAGTGGTGCGACGAGGACCACCGCGGCCGCGAACAGGATTTCGAAGGCTATTCCCCAGAGCAGGAGACGGTTCGTCGTCACCCCGATCTGACGAAGGGAGGCACGCTCAGTTCGGGCCGCGAACGCGGTGCCGATCTGACACGAGACGATTCCCAGGAAGGTCATCGTCGTCGCGAGCTGCCAGGTGTGGTGCAGGGGCCCCGACGACACATCGGCCCCCATCGACCAACCACCCCGAACGAGGGTGGCGAAGAACGCGGCCAGCACGAGGGCCGCCGATACCCCACCCAGGAGCGCCCAGGACCGGAGCAGGAGCGTGGAATCGACGATATTGCGGCCGCGCGGGCGAGGAGCACGTTGCATGAGGTCCGGCTCCGGCGCTTCGCGCCCGAGCGCCAGGGCAGGCAAGGTCTCGGTGCCGAGGTCGATCGCGAGAATCTGCATCACGGTGAGCGGCAACGGGATCTGCCCACCCGACAGCGCGTAGAGGAGGATGGGGACCACCTCAGGGGTGGCGTGCGCGAAGATGTACACGATGAACTTACGGACGTTGTCGTAGACGCGCCGGCCCGCCTCGACCGCCGTGACGATGGTCGCGAAGTTGTCGTCGGTGAGGACCATGGTCGCGGCTTCCCGTGCCACGTCGGTGCCCGAGCGTCCCATCGCGATGCCGATGTCGGACCGGCGAAGGGCCGGTGCGTCGTTCACGCCGTCGCCGGTCATCGCGACAACATGGTCGGTGAACCGCAACGCATCGGTGATCCGCAGCTTGGCCTCGGGCGAGCTGCGGGCGAAGACCAATTCCTGATCCGTCGCCAGGAGCTGATCGAGCGCCGCCTCCGGCATGGCGTCGAGCTCGGTTCCGGTGATGACGCGAAGTCCGTCGCGTCCGATCCCGATGTCCTTGGCGATACGGGATGCGGTCAGACCGTGATCACCGGTGATGACGACGATCCTGATGCCCGCCGAGTGACATCGTGCGACCGCATCGGCGACCTCCGGCCGGGGCGGATCGACCATCGCCGCGATCCCGAGGAGGGTGAGGTCCCGTTCGACCGCGTCTCGCGTCAGCGTGGAACCGTCCGTGACGTCGAGCGTCCTGTCCGCGATCGCGAGCAGCCGAAGACCTTCACCAGACCATTCACGGATCAGATCGGCTATTCGGTCGCGCTCAGCGCCGCCCAACGTCAGATCATTGCCGTCCGGACCTGCCATGAATGCGCTTCGCGCCAGCACCTCCTCCGGAGCGCCCTTGGTGTAGACCTGCAAGGAGCCACCGAGATCGGCGACGATCGACATCCGTCGGAGCGACGGATCGAAGTAGAACCGCGCGGCAGGGGACCTGACCCCGACCGTGACATCGGGATCCACGACAAGCGCGGCGTGCAACAGCGCCGATTCCGTCGGATCGGCGTTCTCATCGAGGGTCCCATCGGTGCTCATCGCCACGGTGCAGCACCCCGCGAGCACCCGCGCCGCCCTGGCCGGCTGGGATCCCGCAGCGATGGTTGGAAGGGGTCCGGCGAAGTCGACGACCACGCCCGGGGTCCACATCTTGACGGTCCGCATCCTGTTCATCGTCAGCGTGCCGGTCTTGTCGGTACAGATGACGCTGGTGGATCCCAGTGTTTCGACGGCCGAGATCCGTTTGACCAGCGCGCCGCGCCTGGCCAGTTCGCTCACGCCGACGGCGAGCGCGAGCGTGATCGTGGGCAACAGCCCCTCCGGGACGTTGGCGACGAGCAATCCGATGGCAAAACTCGTCGAATCGTCCAGCGAGAGCCCCGCGAGCAGGGTTCCGAGCGGTATGAACGCGACTCCCATCGTGACCGCGACCGCGGCGATCAACCAGGCGACTCGTTTCACCTGATGCTCGAGCGGGCTCTCGGTTATCGACACCCGCTGCGAGAGCGCCGCGACCCGCCCGAGCTCGGTGTGCATCCCGGTCGCGAAGACCACGCCGTCGGCGTCGCCACCGACGACGGTTGTTCCGCTGAAGACGATGTCGGGTGCGGCGATGAGCGGTCCGACGGTGACATTCGCGTTCGCCATGATCAGGGTGGGCACCGATTCTCCGGTCATCGTCGACAGGTCGACCTCCACGCTGCCCGAGAGCAGGCGTGCGTCGGCGGACACCCGATCGCCTTCCCGAAGATGAATCACGTCGCCAGGCACGAGTTGCCGAGCTTCGATCGGTGTGGACCTGCCGTCTCGGATTGCGGCAGCATGCGCAGGCAGATAGGCGGCCAGCGCTTCCACTGCTCGCTCAGCGTGGCGCTCCTGAATAAAGGCGAACGCCGCGTTGATCACGATCACGAAAACGATGGCCAACGCGAGCTCCGGGGCGCCGTTGACTCCTGCCAGCGTCGCAGCCAGCCACAGGAGCAGGGCCAGCGGATGAGTGAACTGGCGCACGATCTGTCCCGGCCATTCTCGCCCGGCTCGCCTGACGAGTTCGTTCGGGCCGAATACCTGCATGCGGCGCGCCGCCTCACGTTCGGTTAGTCCGGCCGCGCCCGTGCGGAGATCACGAAAGAGCCTGTCGATCGACTCCTGCGGATTCACTGGCTGGTCCTGTACCGAAGCGGTCGGTGACACGGTCGCCTCCCTGAGTGCACTGTCGACCCGATATTCACATTGCCGAGTCGCACTGGATCAGGGGAAGGGACCTTGGACCCTGATCTGGTGGGGCGCGCGCGGTCCAGGCTTGGGGCATGCCCCGTCGCCCAGCGATCACCACCTCGGGCCTGTCCAAGTCCTACGGCCGGCAGCTGGCGCTGGTCGACGTGGATCTGAGCGTCGATGCGGGGGAGATCTTCGGGTATCTGGGGCCCAATGGCGCGGGGAAGTCGACGACGCTCCGAATCCTGATGGGCATGCTGCGCCCGACATCGGGATCGGCGACCGTGCTGGGGTTCGATTGCTGGTCGTCAGCACCTCGGGTGCACCGTCGGGTCGGTTACGTTCCGGGCGAGCTCGCGCTGTACGAGAAGATGACCGGTTCCGATCATGTCTCCTACTTCGGCCAGGTCGGGGCTCGCCGAGGAGGGTTTCGGGCGGCCGACATCGCCGAACGCCTGGATCTCGATCTGGGCAAACCCGTGCGGGTCATGTCGCGGGGAAACCGACAGAAGCTCGGGCTGGTGCTGGCACTGATGTCGTCTCCGGAGCTGCTCATACTCGATGAACCGACGACCGGTCTTGACCCGATCATGCAACGGGAGTTCGACGCGATACTGCGAGAGCACACCGCTGCCGGGGGAACGGTGCTGCTGTCATCACATCTACTCAGTGAGGTTCAGCAGGTCGCGGACCGAATCGGAATGCTCCGCGAAGGCCGGTTGATCGCAGTGGAAAAGCTCCACACGCTCCGCCAGAAGTCCCTGCACCACGTGGTTGTCGAGTTCGACCGTCCCGTGCGAGCGGACGCGTTCCGCGACGTCAAGGGTGTTCGCAACCTCGATGTGGACGGGGAAACCCTGAGGTGCGATGCACCGGAACAGGCGCTCAACGAATTGGTCCACCGTATCGCCCAGTTCACGGTGGTCGACCTCGAATGCGCCGAGGCCGACCTCGAGGAGACGTTCATGACCTACTACGGAACAGAGTCCAGCGATGTTTCGTAGCGTGATGACAAAGACGCTTCACGATCAACGCCGCGCGTTGCCCGCTTGGGCCATCGGCCTCGTACTGCTGGTCGGGATGTATGTGGCCATCTGGCCGAGTGTGCGCGGCGAACCGTCGATGAACGAGTTTCTCGACCAGATGCCGGAGACATTTCGTGCGCTCTTCGCGATGTCCGGCGCGGACATGTCCACACCGATCGGCTACGTGAAGATCGAGCTCCTGTCGTTCATGGTGCCACTACTGCTGTTGACGTATGCGATCGGAGCGGGCGCCGCGGCGATAGCGGGAGAGGAGGATCGAAGGACGCTTGATCTGCTGCTTTCCGCGCCCATCAGTCGGCGCCGCATCGTATTGGAGAAGGGCGCGGCCATGCTGATCGGCACGGCGCTCCTGGGAACGGTCACCGGCGTTGCGTTGATGCTGCTAGGTTCGCTCGCGAACATGGACCTGCCCCAGAATGGGGTGGCCGCCGCGATGGTGCATGCGGTGCTCCTCGCGTTGGTCTTCGGCACACTGGCCTTGGCGTTGGGTGCGATCACCGGTCACCCAGCAGTCAGCAGGTCGGTGCCCGTTGCCGCAGCCGTCCTGGCGTACATCGTCAACGGTCTCGCGCCCATGGTGTCCTGGCTCGAGCCGTGGCAGCGCACCTCGCCCTTCTTCCAGTACGCCGGCCACGATCCGATCCAGCACGGGTTCTCCGCCGGATCCGCGGTCGTCGCGTCGGCGACGGTCGCGGTGTTGATCATCATCGCGATCGTCGGCTTCAATCGACGTGACGTTCGCGGATGACGAGTCCGGGACCCGTCGGGATCATTTCATCACAGTGACGCAATGACAAAGGGTAGGCCCCAAGGGAGCGAGAGGGGAGGCGCGGTCATGCCCGGCGCCGACTTCGCCGCGGGACCGATCAGTGTCAGTTCGGGGCGCCGGAACCATCGCCACCGCTGCGCGCACGGGGGCGAGCGACGAGCTCGGACTCGGCTTCCGATCCGGCCTGGAGCATCAATACACCGCCCATCAGCCAAGCCCATGCACCGAACATTGCGTCACAGTGACGCAATGGGCGACGTAGGACGGAAGCGGGAGCCCACGCGAGGAGGGAGTCGCAAGTGCCCGGAAGCAAGCCCGACGGGCGCGCGACGGACACCGGCATCACGGGCCACGCGGCTCGAGGGAACGCGCAAACCTGCAGCGGACCCGTCGCCGGAGTCTGCAGGCAATCGCCAACCGGCAAGGTGCGCTCTACATCCGAGCGCGCCGAGTAAGACGCCTGAAGGCGGCGGACGGAACAAACGAACAACCGGCCGCGCGTGCGGACGCGTTATCAACGCAGTTCAGCGCACAACCGATAATCGACATTATGTCATCTAAAGTGCATCCGGGCCGCCCCCACGAGCACGGATAGACCTCGGATCGACGCGAGCACATCGCACACACCGAACACCCATCGGACGGGATGGATCACCCGAAGACGGACCCCGGCACCGCCCCCGCGAGCACCTCCGCCGGAGCGACGGGTTCGTCGCACGCGTGCGGACGACGGCGTCCCGACGGACCGCCGTCCAGGCACCGACGCATCCGAATCGTCCGAACGGATCAATTCGCCGCCGCAGTCGGTCGCCCGGCGACCGAGACCTACCGCAGACCCCCACCGGCGGCACGGGCACACCGATCGTCGGTACCGCAACCGAGTTTCATGGATAATCACTGTTATCCATGAAACTCGGTGCAGTACAACAGAATACGTGATTTTCAAGTATCCCCGTCGGGATTTGCCAGAACCTGAACCCAGTCGACGCGGCGCCACCCGACCCGTCCCGGGTTCCCCGCCACTCAGACCGGGTGCCCCGAGGCCGACCTCGGGCCACGACTCCCCCCAGCGCACCACCCGGCCCACTCCTCCACCACCTCGTCGCCGCGGCCGAGCCGGCGGTCCTATTGACCGATCCCCCGCGACGGCGATCCGTCCGACACGCGCCAGTTGAACCACGCCGGTCGGGTGGGTGGACAGGAAATAGGTTGGACGGGATTCGTTTCAGGTTGATAGCGTCTACGAGACCGTGCATCACGCGAGGAGGTGAGACCCATGAACGCAGTAATCATGTGGGTGCTCCCACTCGTTTCACGGTTCGGCGATTGACGTAGGTATCGCCGGGAGCGCCTCGACTACAAGGCAATCCCGAAAGGCAACACCATGCATTTCACCTCTGAGACACCGTCGAGCGGTGTCATCGAACGCAATTTCACTCTGAACGAGATCACCGGCGTGCTCTGGTCGCCCACATCCGGAACGGTTGGCGCACCGCTGCTGCTGTTGGGGCACTCCGGCGGCATGCACAAGAAGGCGCCGGGGCTGGTGGCCAGTGCACTCCACAGCGTGACCACCTATGGGTTCACCGTCGCCGCCATCGACGCGCCCGGGCACGGTGACCGGCCGCGAAACCCTCAGGATCAACGGTGGGTCGAGGCGATCCATCAGGCCAGGGCGGCGATCGAGCCGATCGCCCCTATCGTCATCGACTACAACATGTCGCTGGCGGAGCGTGCGGTGCCGGAATGGCAGACGACCCTGGACGCCCTGCAGGCTCTACCCGAAATCGGCGCCGAAGCGCCGATCGGCTACGGCGGGGTGAATCTGGGTGTCGTGACAGGGCTGATGTTGACCGCGGTCGAATCCCGGATCGCTGCCGTGAGCTTCGGCGGGGTTTACGTGCACGACGCTCTGATCGAGGCGGCGAGAAAGATCACCGTCCCGGTCGAGTACCGGATTCCGTGGGACGAGGACGAAATCGACCACACCTCCGCGGTGGCGTTGTTCGACGCCTTCGCCTCGAGCGAGAAGGCAATGCACGCCCACCCGGGCAGGCACAACCAGGTGCCCGAATACGAGCGCGACAGCTCGGCCCGGTTCTTCGCCCGCCACCTCGGCCGGGCCGCCGACACGGCTCCGGACTGACCTGACCGGTATCGGCGCCCGGCCCCGTGCCGGGCGCCGATACCGCTTATCGGACTACTTCTTGGCGGCGGGCGGCGCGTTCAGCAGCGTGATGAAGGGCTGGGCGTTGGCGGCGACGGCACCCAGTCCCCCGATCGCGGTACCCGCCAACGACGCGCCGGCTCCCACCAGCAGCGCGCCACCGATGCAGCCCGCGAGCGGGCCCGCACCGAACAGCATTGCCGCAGGCGCCGAGACCACGCCGGCTGCGACCGCGCCCAGGATGCAGCCGCCGACCAGACCGGTCGCGGCGCCGAGGAAGCCGCCGACGGCGCCCGTCATGGTGATGTTGTCCTTGACCCCCGCGACGGCGGCGGGCAGGTCGATGTCCTTGACCGGCAGGGCGACCGGGGTCGCCGCGGCCGGGCTGGTGTCCGCGGTCAGCGTCGCGGTACGGCCGTCGATCGTCGCCGTGACCGGGTGCGCGATGCCGTCGACCGCGAGCGCCAGCGGCACCGACTCGACGATGGCGCCGCTCGAGTCCCGGACGATCAGGTGGTTGTTCTCCTTGGCCAGCGAACCCGCGGCCGTATCGAGGATCACCTGGTTGCCGCTGCGGGTGACGTTCCACCCCACGCCCGCCGTCGTGGCGGGCGTGGGATCCGCGTAGGCGGTACCGGCAATGATTCCCATCGACGCGATCGTCATGGCCGAGACGGCCGCAAGTTTGGTCATTTTCATGGTCGGTGAGATTCCTTCTCGTTCTGTCGCAGGGACCGATGGTCCCCGCGCTGCCGGACGATGCCAGCCGATGGGTGACGCGTCGATCGACGCAGACGGACACGCTGAGCT
>Ga0105243_10001547_pt1 | contig 20116 bp, 17 predicted proteins | sample KBSM34metaG_FD_81525 | JGI IMG/M metagenome (GOLD analysis project Ga0105243, IMG submission 81525) | Miscanthus rhizosphere microbial communities from Kellogg Biological Station, Michigan, USA - KBS M3-4 metaG | ecosystem: Host-associated > Plants > Roots > Rhizosphere > Soil | place... | reverse complement strand
GGTTCGTGGCCGGCACCGGGACCATCGACTCCGAGGGAGAGGTCGGCCCGATCGGCGGCATCCCGTACAAGTTGCTCGCCGCCCGCGAAGCCGGGGCGACCACCTTCCTGGTGCCGTCGAAGAACTGCGACGAGGCCCGTCAGCGGGTACCCGAGGGTCTGCGGCTGGTGAAGGTGGACAACCTCGACGGCGCGGTGTCGGCGCTCGACTCGCTGAATTCCGGCGGCGACGCGCCCGCCTGCTAGGGCCGGTTTTCGGCCCCGCGGGTCAGTCGTCGGGCGCGTCGAACGTCGCGTACAGCGCGTTCACCAGGTTCGGCGCGAGGTCCTCGTAGGTGAGCAGCTCGGGTTCGGCATCGAGGTCGTCTTCCTCCGGCTTGAGCTGGAGCACGCAGACGGACGGGCCGTCCCGCAGCACCGCGGCGATGAGCCGGGCCTCGCGGCGTTCGGGGTGGGCGTTCGCGGTGGCGCGGGCGATCTCGTCGGCGGCGTGCTCGTCGGTCACCACCGGTGCCACCGCGCTGTCGAGATCGGACTCGGCCGTCGGCGGCAACACCACGATCTCCTGCACCAGGGCGCAGCCGACGACCTCCGCGGGCCAGCTGGTGGTGGACAGGAACTCGTCGAGCGCGGGGGTGCCGCCACCGATGTCCTCCGGGAACGGCTCCTGCTCGACCGGCGTCAGCTCGGTGCCGTCCTCGAGCTGATCGATGAGGTCGGGCTCCGCGGCGGCCAGGACGGCGGTGGGGACGAGGGCGAACATCACCGGCGGTTGACCCCATCCGCCCGCGTCGACGAAGTCCGACACCTCGCGTATGCACCGGGGGAGTGCGTCGACGGAGAAGTCGGCCGGGTGGCCGTAGTACACGCCATTGCTATCGCTCACGGTCCCATCCTCCCACCCACACGTAGAGTGGTCACAACCACCGCGGCGCCTGTGCGCCGCCCGAATCACTGGAGAGTGGCACGTGGGCATGCGGCCCCCCACCGGCTTACCGTCGTTGTCCCGTCGAAGTCGAGTGCTGCTGGTATTGGCGCTCGTAGCCGCGGCACTGTTGCTGATCGGTCCCCGGCTGATCGACACCTATACCAATTGGTTGTGGTTCGGCGAGGTCGGATTCCGGACCGTCTTCACCACGGTGCTGGTCACCAGGCTCCTGCTGTTCCTGGCGGTGGCGTTGCTGGTCGGTGGGGCGGTGTTCCTGGCGTTGCTGCTGGCCTACCGCTCCCGTCCGGTGTTCGTGCCGGTCGCCGGGCCCAACGACCCGATCGCCCGGTACCGGACCACGGTGATGGGTCGGCTGAAGGCGTTCGGCATCGGCATCCCGGTCGCGATGGGTCTTCTCGCCGGACTGGTCGCGCAGTCGAACTGGGTGACGGTGCAGCTGTTCCTGCACGGTGAGTCGTTCGGTATCAAGGACCCCCAGTTCGGCCTCGACATCGGCTTCTACTCCTTCGACCTGCCGTTCTTCCGGCTCGTGCTGAACTGGCTGTTCGTTGCCGTCCTCATCGCCTTCTTCGCGAACCTGTTGACGCACTACGTCTTCGGCGGGCTCCGGCTCAGCGGCAGGGACGGCGCGCTGACCAAGGCGGCGACCGTCCAGCTCGCGTTGCTGGCGGGCACCTTCGTGTTGCTCAAGGCCGTCGGCTACTGGCTGGACAGGTACTCGTTGCTCTCGAGCAGCCGCAAGGAGCCCACCTTCACCGGCGGCAGCTACACCGACATCAATGCGGTGCTGCCTGCCAAGCTGATCCTGATGGCCATCGCGGTGATCTGCGCCCTCGCGTTCTTCGCCGCGATCTTCCTGCGCGACATCCGGATCCCCGCTATGGCCACCGCGCTGCTGGTGCTCTCCTCGATCCTGATCGGCGCCGTCTACCCGCTGGTGGTCGAGCAGTTCTCGGTGAAGCCGAACGCCGCGCAGAAGGAGAGCCCGTATATCGAGCGCAACATCCAGGCGACGAGGCAGGCGTACGGGATCACCGACGACACCGTCGAATACGTCGACTACACGGGTGTCGCGACGAAGCAGCCGCAGGATGTGCCCGCGGACGTGACGACGATCGCCAACACGCGGTTGCTCGACCCGAACATCCTGTCGCCGACGTTCACCGCGCAGCAGCAGTTGAAGAACTTCTATGCCTTCCCGAAGGCGCTCAACATCGACCGGTACGAGATGAACGGTCAGCTGCGCGACTTCGTGGTGGCGGCGCGCGAGCTCTCGCCCGCCAGCCTGAGCGGCAACCAGACCGACTGGATCAACAAGCACACCGTGTACACGCACGGCAACGGATTCGTCGCCGCGCCCGCCAATCAGGTGACCAAGGTCTCGGGGGACAGCCAGAACAACACCGGCGGTTACCCGATCTACAGCGTCAGCGACCTCAAGACGCAGCCGTCGGATCCGGCTCTGCGGGTGGACAATCCGCGGATCTACTACGGCGAGGTGATCGCCAAGTCGGACGCCGACTACGCGATCGTCGGCGCTGCGGGCGGCGAGCCCCGCGAGTACGACACGGACGACTCGAAGTACACCTACACCGGCGCCGGTGGTGTCGGGATCGGCAACTGGGTGAACCGCATGGCGTTCGCGGCCAAGTACACCGAGCGCAACATCCTCTTCTCCGGTGCGATCGGCGACGATTCGAAGATCATCTACAACCGCGACCCCCGGGACCGGGTGAACCAGGTCGCGCCGTGGCTGACCACCGACGGCACCATCTACCCCGCGGTGGTCGCGGGCCGGATGCAGTGGATCGTCGATGCCTACACAACACTCGACAACTATCCGTACGCGCAGCGCTCCTCGCTCGACGGCCTGGTCGAGGACAGCGTCGACCAGGCCACCGGACGGCTGCTGCCGAAGAAAGAGGTCTCGTACATCCGGAACTCGGTCAAGGCCACCGTCGACGCCTACGACGGAACGGTGACCCTGTACCAGGTGGACGAGCAGGACCCGGTTCTCAAGGCCTGGATGGGCGTCTTCCCCGGCACGGTTCAGCCCAACAGCGCGGTCACCGACGACCTGCGGGCGCATTTCCGATACCCCGAGGACCTGTTCAAGGTGCAGCGGGAGATGCTCGCCAAGTACCACGTGGACGACCCGAACGAGTTCTTCACGAACAACAACTTCTGGTCGGTCCCCAGCGACCCCACGGTGGAGACGGATAAGAACCAGCCGCCCTATTACGTGTTGCTCGGCAACGAGGAGACGGCAAAGCCCGAGTTCAAGCTGACCAGCCCGATGGAGGGATACAACCGGGAGTTGCTGGCCGCGTACATCTCGGTCGCGTCGGATCCGAAGGACTACGGCAAGTTCACCGTGCTGCAGTTGCCGACGGAGACGCAGACTCAGGGCCCGCAGCAGGCACAGACCGCGATGACGTCGAATCAGACGGTGGCCAGCGCGCTGTCGCTGATCAAACAGTCGAACAAGATCCAGTACGGCAATCTGTTGACGCTGCCGATCGCCGAGGGCGGCATCCTGTACGTCGAACCGTTGTACACCCAACGGAATTCGACGAATGCCTTCCCGCAGCTCACCGCGGTGCTGGTGAGCTTCACCGACACGAAGGGCATCCGCGTCGGCTATGCGCCGACGCTGGCGGAGGCGCTGGATCAGGTGTTCGGTTCGGGGGCAGCCTCTGTGGCGACCGCGCCGGGCGGGGCGGCGCCTGCGACGGATGGGGAGCAGCAGGCGCAGCCGCCGGGCGGACCGACCGCGGTCCCGCCGCCGGCACCGAGCGGTAACGTCGACGCCGCGCTGACCGAGGTCGACGCAGCGCTCGGGGCGGTCAAGACGGCGCAGCAGAGCGGCGACTTCGCGGCGTACGGTGCGGCGCTCGACCGGCTGCAGAAGGCGGTCGACGCCTACCAGGGGCTACCCAAGTAACAGCGCACGACAGCAAAGGGGCCCTGCCATCCGACCGGATGGCAGGGCCCCTTTGCTGTCGTGCGCTGGATCAGCGGGTCAGGCTCGCGAGGGCCACACCGTTGTTGGCGATCAGCTGCTGGATCTGATCTCCGAAGCCGTGCTGGTTCGCCAGGGCGACGGCGGCGTCGGACGCCTTCTTGACCTGGTCGGCGGCGGGCGCCGGGATGGTCTCGAGGGCAGGCAGGGCCGGGGCGATGACCGCGGGGACGGCCGGGATCTCGACCGGAGCGGGCGCGGGGGCGGGCGCGGGGGCCGGCTCCGGGGCAACGTCCTCGGTCGCGGTGCTCAGGTACTGACCGCACACCGGCCAGGCGCCGGGGCCCTGGCTGGCGAGGGTGTTCTCCGCGACGCGGATCTGCTCGGCCTTGGATGCGCCGTGCGGCGAGCCGCTGCCGCCGTTGGCGGTCCAGGTGCTCTGGGAGAACTGCAGGCCGCCGTAGTAGCCGTTGCCGGTGTTGGTGCCCCAGTTGCCGCCGCTCTCGCACTGTGCGACGCCGTCCCAGTTGTGGGAGGCGGCGCTGGCGGTGCCGGTGGCGAGGCCGAAGGGAACTGCGACGAGTGCGCCGGTGGCGGCAACCCATCCGAGGGCACGCGTGGTCATCTTGCGAGTCGTCATGCGGGGTGAATCCTCTCCGCGCTTGCGAACGGGCCGGCCTGGGGCGGAGTGAGTTTCTCTCGCCCGGCACACAAACACTGGCGCCGCGTCCCTGCCCCTCGAAGGTTTCGGGGTTCCGATCCCGCGGGGCAGAGTGAGCAGCGGCGGGTCGGCTTAAGCCCGGTTGTTTCGGGCCGGTGGCGACCGTACGCAACATTTTCGACACGGTCATCCCGCCGTCCGGACGTCCCCTGCACCCGAAAATCCGTGCCGGATCGAGCATTTCCGCAGGTGAGTGCGCGCCGTTGTCAACAGGATGCGTGTTCGTTACGCGTCCGTTATGTGGCTGGGATCACGGCCCATTTGTGCCTTGGGTCACCTGTTTCCGTGCTTTCCGGGGGGCGGTTTCCGGCCCCGCCGCACGCGATTTGTGTTCTGTTCCGCCGCTCGTGTAACTTCGTAAATGCATCGCGGGGTGGAGCAGCTCGGTAGCTCGCTGGGCTCATAACCCAGAGGTCGCAGGTTCAAATCCTGTCCCCGCTACCAAAGAACGAAAGCCCGGTCCTCGGACCGGGCTTTCGTCGTTTCCGGGGTTCCCGATGCGGAAACAGGTATGTACCTGGGTAGTACTCCCGTCGTCATCGGGGCCGGTAGGCGGCAGGCTGTGAACGTCTCGCCAGCCACGCCAGGGAAGGTGCTCACCCCATGAAGACCGAACAGTTGGTTCATGGTGACTACGTCGCCGCGATGTTCTCTCACGATTTCGTCGAGGGCGGCTTCGATCGGGGTGCTGTCGAACGGATCCGATGTGGTGTGTTCGAGGAGTGGATCTCCGCGGTTGCCCGATCGGGTGTGTTCTCCGACAAGGAGGTCGCGGGGGTCGTGGCGGCGTGGCGACGCGATCCGAAGTCGCTCTTGGATGCCCTTCTGCAGGACGCGGACGAGGTGACGCGCAGGCGCTACGAGTCGACCTGGGAGTCGCTGGATCGGGTTGCCGATCCGCTGGATCCGGCTGTGGTCGGGAGTGCCCCAATTCTCGTGTAGAGTTATCAGTGCAGCGCGGGGTGGAGCAGCTCGGTAGCTCGCTGGGCTCATAACCCAGAGGTCGCAGGTTCAAATCCTGTCCCCGCTACCAATGAACGAAAGCCCGGTCTTCGGACCGGGCTTTCGTCGTTTCTCGGTGATGTCGCTGTTGTGCCAGTCTTGGCCGGTGACTCAAACCTGGTGGATCATCAAGCATGTCGCCTTCGAGGGGCCGGCCCTGATCGGGACCGTGCTCAGCGCACGGGGGATCGGTTACTCGGTCTGCGAGCCCTTCGACGGAGACAGCCTCCCGGAGGCGTCCGAGTGCGCCGGACTGGTGGTCATGGGTGGTCCGATGAATGCGCTCGACGACGCCGGCCACCCCCACCTGGCGGCCGAACGCGCGCTGATCCGTGACTGCCTCGATCTCGGCGTCCCGGTGATCGGGGTGTGCCTCGGTGCCCAGCTCCTCGCGGCGGCGCTCGGGGCCAACGTATTCGAGGGCCCCACAGGAGAATTCGGTGCCGGGACGGTCACCCTCACCGATGCCGCGAAGTCGGACAAGGTCTTTGGTGGTCTCGGCGGCGAAATGCCGGTGGTGCATTGGCACGGCGACACCTTCGACCTGCCGGAGGGAGCGGTGCTGCTCGCGGGCAGCGCGTCCTATCCGCACCAGGCCTTCCGGGTCGGGGACAACGCCTACGGCCTGCAGTTCCATGTCGAGCTGACGGCTGCGGAACTGCCCGTGCTGCGCGAGCACATGCCTGCGGGCACCGCGCCCGACGCGGATCAGCTGGCGGCGATCGAAGCCGTCGGCCGGACCATCATCGGCGCATTCCTCGATTAGTCCTTCGGGGTTTCCATCTCGATCAGGACCCGCCGGAGCAGTTTTCCGGTGGCATTGCGGGGCAACTCCTCGAGGAAGACCACTTCGCGGGGCACCTTGTAGCGGGCGAGGTGCTCCTTCACGTAGGCCTTGAGCACCTGATCGTCGGGTGTGGAGTCCGGTGTCGGCACCACGAATGCCTTGAGCCGGTGGCCGAACTCGGCATCGTCGACGCCGATCACCGCCACCTCCAGCACATCGGGGCGCTCGTAGAGCAGGTTCTCGACCTCGAGGGGGTAGACGTTCTCGCCGCCCGAGACGATCATGTCGTCGTCGCGGCCGTCGACGAAGAGCAGCCCGTCCTTGTCGAAGTGCCCGACGTCGCCGGTGGCGAGCAGCCCGTTGATCCGCTCCTTGTCGCGGCCGTCGGTGTATCCGCTGAAGCTCAGTCCGCTGGAGACGAAGATCCGGCCCACCGACTCGGGTTCGGTGATCCGCACCCCCGCGTCGTCGTAGAGCTCGACGTGACAGGTCACCGGCGCTCTGCCTGCGGTGCCGGGTGCAACCGCGAGGTCGGCAGGCGTGGCGACTGTCGCAACCGCGACTTCGGTTGAGCCGTACAGGTTGTGCAGAACATGGCCGAAGGCCCCGGTGGTGCGCCTGCTCAGATCGGGGGAGATGGCGGACCCCGCGGCGAAGATGATCTTGAGGTTGGTGGTGTCGTACTTCGACAGGATCTCGGGGCCGAGGTCGATGATCCGCTGCAGCATCGTCGGGACCACGACGAGGACGTCGGCCCGTTGCTCGGCGACGAGGCGGACGCTGCCCTCGGGGTCGAACTTGCGCTGCATGACGACCGTCTGGCCGAGCGCAAGCGCGATCGCGAACTGGGACATGCCGGTGCCGTGGAAGGCGGGCGCCGCCATCACCATTGTCTGGCCGGGACGCAGCGGCACCCGGTCCAGGAACTGGGCGGATGCCAGCGGCGAGGTGCGCTCGCGCGGTGCGCCCTTCGGGGTTCCGGTGGTGCCACTCGTGAGCAACACGAAGCTGCCGTGCGTGGCCGGATGGGGGACGGCGCTGGTGGGCTGACCGGAGATGAGATCGTCGAGCGTTCGGGCCCCGTGCCCGGTGTCCTTGCCCCAGGACAGGAAGAGCCGCACGTCCGAGGGTAGGGCCGCGGCGACGTCGGCGAACTCCTCGTCGTAGACGAACGACCGAACCTGTTCGCGGGCAGCGACATCCACCAGCTGCGGGGGAGCGAAGCCGGTGTTCATCAGGACCAGCTTGGCGCCCAGCTTCGCGGCGGCGAGCATTGTGAGGACCAGGCCGCGATGGTTGCGGCACATGGCGCCCATCACCGACCCCGGAGCGATGCCGTTCGCCTCCCAGGCCCGCACCAGGGCGTTGGACTGCTGCTCGAGCTGGGCGTAGGTCAGTTGCCCGTGTTCGTCGATGATCGCGACCGCGTCGAGTCCGGCCTCGGCGTGCGCGTGGATCGGCCCGGCGAAGGGGCCGTATTTGCGGACCGCGAGGATGGCCGCGATGCCCCGGTCTACCCGGGGAAACGGGACGAGACCCGCGCGTACCATCACCCGCGCCGCCCCGAGGGTATCGATCGTCTTCGTCAGAACACCCGGCATTGGAATTTGCCCCCTGAGCCCAGAATCGATCCGGTGAGTGGATGGTCCTCAGCCTAGTGCGGGGTGGGTGCCCGGTGGCAGGTTTCGAACGGCGCGAGGGAGCGTGAAAGCGGCCGCTGTAACGAAGCGCGGGCAGAAAACCGACAGATTGGTAGGTTTCTGGTTTCGATTGAGGGGGATCTGTGATGATCACGTCGAAGCATGTGTCATGGGTGCCGCGCCGCGGTCGCGATCGGTGTCGGTGTGGCGGCACCGGCGGCTGCGACAGCAGATCCGCTGGCGCCTGTCACGGCTTTCGCGGCGGGTGCCGCCGTCGGTGACATCGCCGCTCCGCAGGGATTGACGACCCAAACTCTGATCGCGGCGCGGAATGCGGGGCTCCCGATCTACGAAGCGGTCGCCCCGGACACCTTCTGGGTCGAACCCGGCTCTCTCGCCAGTCCGATCGTGGTCAACCTGCGCGAGACCTGGCAGGAGAATGTCGGCTTTCCGCTGATGCGGTGGGACCCGACGCCGCTGAAGTTCACCAACAGCCCGCTCGTGCACTTGCCGGACGGCGGCCCGAGCGTCGGCATCGCACTCATCACGTAGGTCCGGTGGAGTCGATCTCCATCAGATCGGCCCACGACTCGACGTTGGGGTGACGCTTGAGCAAAGCCCGCCGCTGACGCTCTGTCATCCCACCCCACACGCCGTATTCGATTGCGTTGTCGAGTGCCTCGATGCCGCACTGAACGATGACTGGGCACCGCCGACACAATGTGGCCGCCTCGCGCTGGGCGGCGCCACGAACGAACATCTGATCGGGGTGCTCGGTGCGGCACAGCGCGCGTTCCACCCAGGTGCACTGATCTGCGGGGAGTGGCGAGTCGAAGTCGCCGGGGACATTGATCCCCAGCGCCAGTCGGGCACTATTCGATGAACGCGTCACGTAGGCGAATCATGCCCTACTCGATTATCCGGATTCCCAGGGGTAATTTCGTGGAAATTGTTGTTAATCAAGCGCTTTGGGTATGCAAGACCGCTCAGTGCAACGAGTCCGCCCCCGCCGCCATTGGAGGCGACGGGGGCGGACGTTGCATGAAACAGCGTGCAGCGCAGACTACTTGAGCTCGGCAGACGACTTTCCGAGCACGCGCCTCGCCACGATCAGCTGCTGGATCTGCTGGGTGCCCTCGAAGATGTCGAGGATCTTCGAGTCGCGGCCCCACTTCTCCAGGAGCGTGTGCTGCGAGTATCCGAGGCTGCCTGCCAGCTCGACGGCCTTGAGCGTGACGTCGGTGCCGGTGCGTCCCGCCTTCGCCTTGGACATCGACGCCTCGAGCGAGTTCGGCTTCTTGTTGTCGGCCATCCAGGCCGCCCGCAGCGACAGCAGGTAGGACGCCTCCCAGTCCGCCTCGAGGCGGAGGAACTCGGCGGCCGCCGCGTGCTGGTTGTAGGCGGGGGTGTCGTACGAGACCTCGACACCCGCCTCGGCCAGGATGCCGCGCAGTTCCTCGAGTGCGGCCCGGCCGACGCCGACGGCCATGGCGGCCACCAGCGGGCGGGTGTTGTCGAAGGTCTGCATGACGCCCGCGAAGCCCTGCTCCACGTTCACCTCGGGGCTGCCGAGGATGTTGTCCTTGGGGATCCGGCAGTCCTGGAGCAGCAGCACGGCGGTGTCCGACGCCTTGATGCCGAGCTTGTGCTCGAGACGCGCGACGGACAGGCCAGGGGCGTCCCGCGGCACCACGAACGACTTGATCGCGGCGCGGCCCTTCGACTTGTCGACCGAGGCCCACACCACGACGTGGGTGGAGCGCTCGCCCGCGGTCACGAAGATCTTCTCGCCGTTGAGAACCCACTCGTCGCCGTCCAGGACGGCGGTGGTGGTGACGGCCGCGGAATCAGAACCGAAGCTGGGCTCGGTGATGGCCATCGAGGCCCAGACCTTGCCGAAGCGCTCGAGCTGTTCGTCGGTCGACACCGCCGCGATCGCAGCGTTGCCGAGTCCCTGGTAGGGAATCGAGAGCATCAGGCCGACATCGCCCCACGAGGTCTCGAGCGCGTTCAGCAGTGCGGCCATGTTGCCGCCGTTGGAGTTTCCGAGCAGCTCGGTGGAGGCCTCCGACCGGCCACCGGCAGCGCCACCGACGTCACCGCCCGAGTCGTTGAGGCCCTCGATCATGGCCGCCATGGTGTCGAGTTCGACGGGGTACTCGTGCTCGGCCAGATCGTACTTGCGCGAAATGGGCCGGAAGATCTCCGCTGCGACCTGGTGTGCCTGGTTCGCAGAGGCTTTGAGCTTCTTGGGAAGTTCGAGGTTGATCATCAAAGTCTCCTAGTGGACAGCAGCGGCGTCAGATGAGGACGATGCCCTCGGCAACGCCGATGGCTCGCAGGTCGCGGTACCAGCGCTCGACCGGGTGCTCCTTGGTGAAGCCGTGGCCGCCGAGCAGCTGCACACCGTCGAGGCCGATCTGCATGCCCTTCTCCGAGGCGAGCTTGCGGGCCAGCGCCGACTCGCGCGCGAAGGACAGACCCTGCTCGGCGCGGGAGGCGCCGCGGAGGGTGACCAGTCGCAGGCCGTCGAGCTCGATGGCGATGTTGGCGACCATGAAGGCCACCGCCTGGCGATGGCTGATCGGCTCGCCGAACGCCTCGCGCTCGTTGACGTAGGGGATCACGTAGTCCAGCACGGCCTGGCTGGTGCCGACCGCCATCGAGGCCCAGCCGAGGCGGGCCAGGCGGATGGCGTTGGCGTAGTCGGCCGCACGCTGGGCGGCGTCGCCGTCGCCGAGGATGGCGGATTCGGGCACCGAGACGTCGGTGAGGATCAGCCGGCCGAGGCCGGCCGCGCGCAGTCCCATGCTGGGATCCGCCTCAACGACGAGGCCCTTGGCGTCGGACTCGACGATGAAGAAGGCCTGCTTGCCGTCCAGCTCGGCCGCGACGATGAACAGCTCGGAGTCCGCGGCGGCGGGCACGAAGGACTTGACGCCGTTGAGCTTGTAGCCGCTGGGCGAGCGAACCGCCTTGGTCTGCAACGCGAACGGGTCGAACAGCGCGCGGGGCTCGTTGACCACAACTGCCGCGTTCGGCACCTTCTCGCCGGTGAAGGCCGGGAGGTAGGTCTGCTGCTGGCTGTCGGTGCCCCACTGGGTCAGGGCGACCGCGACGCCGCTGGGCGCGAGGATCGGCAGCGCCAGGCCCATGTCGCCGTGCGCGAGCGCCTCGGCGACGAGGGAGTTGGTGACCGCGCCGCGCTCGCTGGCGGCGCCGTCGAGCTCCTCGGGCACGTTGATGAGGGTGATGCCGAGCTCCGCGGCGCGCGCGACCAGGTCGGCGGGCGAGGCGGCGGCCGCGTCCGCGTCGTGCGCGGCGGGGCGCAGGATCTCGCCCGCGAAATCGCGGACCGTCTCGACGATCATCTTCTGCTCGTCGTTCGGGGTGATGTCGAAGTAGTCGGCGTTCTTGGCCTCGGCCGTGGGCAGACGCTTCGGCTGGCCGCCGCCCGAGACCTTCGTGAACGTCCTGGTCGCAGCTCCGAGCGTCTTGAAGCCGGTCTTGGTGCCCTCGTAGGTGACCCGGTCGATGGTCTGGCGGAGGTTGTACTTCTCGGCGAGCTCCGAGCCGGTGATCTTGGTGAGCACCCGCATGGCTGCTCCCATCGCGTCCCGCTTCACCGGGTTCAGGCCTACGGCGGAGGTGTCGCGGGGCTCACGCTTGGCGCCGTTTGCTCTCACAACGCTGTCTTGCTTACTCATGATCACCAGTTTCTCGGTGTTCGGTCGTGGACACCCGTTATCTTACTCCGGAGTAAGATAGGAAGTCGAGAATTTCATCAGAGTGATCACGGTCACCAGCCCGGTCTCCCATTCCGCGGTGACCGCGCTTGATCGTCGATACCGCCCGCGACCAGGCTGGGGGCATGGCGGACAACCAGGCCATCGCGATCGTGGACCCGCATGTGCATCACTGGCTGCCGTCGAGACGGCCGTGGTACCCGCTGATGCAGCAGCGGGGCGACGCGAGGCCCTCCACGCTCGGTGACCTGCGCCGATTGGCACACGACTACACCGCGGCCGACTACCTCGTCGACACCGCCGGCTATGAGGTCCGCGCGATCGTACATGTCTCGGCCGTCAGCCGAACCGGAACACATCTCGACGAACTGGAGTGGATCGGGGAGCTCGCACGCGCGGACGGTTGGCCCGCTGCGGCGATCGGCACCGTCGACCCCGCCGCCGGCTGGCCCTCGATCCGGGCCGACCTCGACACGCAGCGACGCAACCCGCTCTTCCGTGGGATCCGGGTGCTGCGTGGGCTCCGCCCTGATTCCGAGGTGACCGTGCCGCTGCTCGACTACCTGCGGCGGCACTCGCTGGTGTTCGACCTCGTCGCGCATCCCCGCTCCATGCCGGGCTGGTCCGAGGTCCTGCGCGGCCACGAGAACCTGGCCGTGGTGCTCGAGCACGCCGGATGGCCCATCGCCGCAGCGGATTTCGATGAGTGGTCGGCCGCGCTCGGTGTGCTCGGTGAGCGCGCGAACGTGCAGTGCAAGATCTCGGGGCTGGGCATGGCGCTGCACACCCTGGACGGGGCGGCCCAGCGGCCGTGGGTGCTTCGGTGCCTGGAGGTCTTCGGTCCGCGGCGGGCGATGTTTGCGAGCAACTTCCCGGTGGACCGCATGTACGGCGAGTTCGACCGGCTGTACGACGGATACCGGGCAGCGGCGGCGCAATTCGATGCCGACGCTCGGTCCGCGCTGTTCGAGACGAACGCGCGGCGCGTCTACGGCCTCCTCCCCAGGTAGGAGGTTTCCGACCATCGGCTCACCTACCGTTGAGTCGTGATCGAGATCCGACCGCGTCGCGACCTGCGCCCGCTGGTGCGCTGTGCGCCCCTGGTCCTGGTGCCGCTGATGCTGCTCGCGAGCGACTTCCCTGGCGAGTACCAGGTGCCTGCCGGTTACTGGCTGCTGTCCGTGGCCGCGGCCGCGGTCTTCGTCGTGGGCGACCGGTGGCCGCTACCCGTCTCTGTCGTGCTGTCCGCGCTGGCGGTTCCGCTGTTCGCCGCGGACGCGTGGGGGCTGTCCGAGCTGGTCCCGTATCTGGGGGCGGTGTCGCTGGCCGAGGTCGCGATGCGCACACATCGGACCTGGCAGGTGGTCACGGCGACCGCGTGCTGGACCGGTGCGGTGCTAGCCGGGATCTGGGTCGACAGCCACACGGACTTCTGGCGCCCCGCGACCGCGGTCTCGACGGTGGCGTATGTGGGCCTACCCCTGCTGCTCGGGCTGTACCTGCGTGCGCAACGGGACCTCGCGGTGACCTACCGGGCGCAGGCAGCGTCGGCCGAATCACGCAGGGCCGAAGCCGAACTCCACGCGAGGACCGCCGAACGCAGTGCGCTGGCGAGGGAACTGCACGACCTCGTCGCGCACCACATGGCATCGATCGTGCTGCGGATCGGGGTCGCGCGGCACGTGCTCGCAGATGCGGACCCGCGGGTACACGAGGTGCTCGACGACGTGCACGCGACGGCCTCCGATGCGCTCTCCGACATCCGCAGGCTGCTGGTGGCGTTGCGGGATCCGGCGCTGGGCGAGGTCGCGCTGGTCGAGTCCGACGCGGTGCCGACGGAGATCGAGGCCGCGATCGAGCGCACCCGGGCGGCGGGGTTCACGGTTTCCTCGGAGGTGGACCAGGACCTCCGCGGGCTGGACGCGATCGGCAGGCTCACGTTGCTGCGGGTGGTGCAGGAATCGCTGACCAATGTCATGAAGCACGTGGACCCTGGCGGGGCGGTCGCGGTGACGGTGGCACACCGAAGTGCGGGAATCGCCGTCCGGGTCACCGACTCCGGCCATGATGCGGGCGTCCCGAATCCGGCCGGGCACGGGATCATCGGGATGGGGGAGCGCGTCGAACTCGTCGGCGGCACCCTCGACGTCGGCCCCACCGAGCGGGGGTGGGAGGTCGATGCCTGGCTCCCCGGCGCCGCCGTCACGGCAGCGGAGGGGGAGAAGTGATCCGATTGCTGATCGTCGACGACCAGCGCCTGGTCCGCGCCGGGCTGCGGATGCTGTGCGAGTCGACCGAGGACCTCGAGGTGATCGGCGAGGCGGCGAACGGGGTCGAGGCGGTCCGGCTGGCCGCCGAGCTGTCTCCGGACCTGATCCTGATGGACCTGCGGATGCCGGGACTGGACGGCATCGAGGCGACCCGCCAGATCCTGGGGTCGCGGCCGCAGGCAAAGGTGCTGGTGCTCACCACCTTCGACGACGACGATCACCTCTATCCCGCGCTGGCGGCGGGGGCGGCGGGATTCCTGGTCAAGGACACCGCGCCCACCGATCTGTTGAGCGCGATCCACCGTATCGTCGACGGCGACATGCTGTTCTCACCCGACTTGTTGCGCCGCCTGGTCGATCGCGCGCTCGAGACCGGCCCGCAGCCGTCCGGGGACGCGGGCGTCGCGCTGACGGCACGTGAGCAGGAGGTGCTGGCCCTCGTCGGTGACGGGCTGAGCAATCAGGAGATCGCCGACCGACTGCACCTCGGGGTGACGACCGTGAAGACGCACATCGCCAACCTGATGGACAAGACCGCCTGCGACAACCGCGTCCGGCTGGCGGTCTACTCGCACAAACTCGGCTGAGTCGCGGCCCACAAACCTGCACACAACCTTCACAACTCCTGCCGGGCATCCCCACACCCGGCCCATACAGTCGATGCATGACCCAGCGAAGAGTGCTCGTCGTCGACGACGAACGCACGATCTCCGAGTCGATTGCCGCGCGGTTGCGCGCGGAGGGGTACGAGGTCGAGACGGCGGCGGACGGGCCGGGCGCGGTGTCCGCGTGCGCGAGCTTCGACCCGGACGCGGTGGTGCTGGACGTCATGCTGCCTGGCTTCGACGGGCTCGAGGTGTGCAGGCGTATCCAGGCCACCCGGCCGGTTCCGGTGCTGATGCTGACCGCCCGCGCCGACGAGACGGACATGGTGATCGGGCTCGGGGTGGGCGCGGACGACTACCTGAGCAAGCCTTTCAGCATGCGGATCCTGGTCGCTCGAGTGGCCGCGCTGCTGCGCCGTTCCGAGCGTGCCGTGCCGGAGCAGCCCGAGACCCTCGCCATCGGCGAGGTGACGATCGACCTCACCGCTCGGCGGGTCCGGCTCGGATCCGAGGAGGTCCACCTGACCCGGACCGAGTTCGACCTGCTGGCGCACCTGGCCCTGCGGCCGCGCGCGGCGATCGCCCGCGAAACGCTGCTCGAACAGGTCTGGGGCTGGGGCGAGTCGGCCAGTAGTCGCACCGTCGACAGCCATGTGAAGGCGTTGCGCCGCAAGTTGGGCGGCGACATGATCCGCACCGTGCACGGGGTCGGTTACGCGCTGGAGGTGCCGAGGTGAACTGGCCGAGGCCGCTGGACCCGTTGCGTTCGTTCAAGGCCAAGACCGGCCTGCTGGTGGTCGCCTCGCTGTTCCTCGCCTCGCTGACCTTCTGGATCACCGCGCAGTGGCAGTTCCGGTTCGCGTTGCTCGCGGCCCTCCTCGCCGCGCTCGCGGTGACGCAGGTACTCGCGCACGGCATGACGTCGCCGCTGCGGGAGATGACCGCCGCGGCGCGGGCGATGGCGACCGGCGACTATTCGCGCCGGGTGCGTTCGACGTCGCGGGACGAGATCGGCCAGCTGGCGACGGCGTTCAACCAGATGGCGGAGGACCTCGAGGCCGACGACCGATACCGCCGTGAGCTGATCGGCAACGTCTCACACGAGCTGCGGACCCCCATCGCGGCCCTGCAGGCGGTGCTGGAGAACGTGGTCGACGGCGTCGAGACGGCCGATCAGCAGACGATGCGGTCGGCGCTCGCCCAGACCGAACGGCTGGGCAGCCTGGTGGCGGACCTGCTGGATCTGTCCAGGCTGGAGGGCGGCGCGGTGCCGTTGCAGCGCACCACCTTCGAGATCGAGCCGTTCCTGGACGAGGTGATCCGGCAGGCCGCAGGCCCCAGCGGTCCGTTGCCTGCCCTGGTGGAGGTGACACCGGCGGGGCTGCGCGCCGTCGCGGACACGGCCCGACTCCATCAGGTGATCACCAACCTCCTCGACAACGCGGCGCGGCACGGTTCGCCGGATGCGCCCGTGCGGGTCCGGGTCCGGATCGACCAGGACTCGGGCCAGCTGATCCTGGACGTGCACGACGACGGCCCCGGCATCCCCGTGGCCGACCGGTCCCGGGTGTTCGAGCGCTTCACCCGCGGCGGCGCGCAGGACGGCGGGACCGGCCTCGGCCTGGCGATCGCACGCTGGGCGGTCGAGCTGCACAGCGGCCGTATCGAGGTCCTCGACACGGGTCCGGGCTGCTGCATCCGGGTGTCGATTCCACAGACCTAGCGCAACCAACAAGACGAATTCCCTTGGGGGTCCGGCCTTCCCGGCCGGTCCCGTGATGACGCCTGCCCGCGTGCCGGGTGGGCGCGGATCAGGAGGACCAGATGAGCGCAGAGACGATGAACCGAGCGATGACGGCGGCGCGCCCCGAAATGGTGCGGGGCGGCCGCCCTTGGCGCTGGCCACGCGGGATGTGGCGGCAGGACCACACGTCGATGGCCCCCCGCGCGACCCTGGCCGCTGCACTGGGTGCCGGCGCCATCGCCACCCTCACATTGCAGGTGACGGTGGTGAGCATCGCCTACCTCCTGACCGGAGTGGCGGTGGCGGCGACCGCATTCGCGACCGTTCGTCCGCGTCCGACGGGGCTGCAGATCGGCGCGGCCCTCGGCGCCCTCGCCCTGCTCGCGGTGGCGGCGGTGCGCGGCGCCGAGTGGCTGATCACGCTGTGCGTCGTGGCGAGCTGGGTCGTCGGATCGGTCGCCCTTGTCGGCGGCTGGACGTGGACGGGCCTCGCGCTGGCGTCGACCGCGGTCTGGCTCACCCCCGTGCGGGTGAGCGGCTGGGTGCGGCGTGGCCGCGCCCGGCTACGGACCGGGCGGGGGGTGAAACCGGGACGGGTGCTCGCCGTGACGGCGATCAGCGTCGTGCTGATCCTGGTGTTCGGTTCGCTCTTCGTCAGCGCGGATCCGGAGTTCGCCGAGCTGTTCGGCGCCGTGGTTCCCGACGTGCAGGTGACGAATCCGGTGGGCCGCCTGATTCTCGGCTTTCTCGTCGTGGGCACCGCCCTCGCGGGGGCCTACCTGCGGCGACGGACCCCGCGATTCGATGCACTGGCGCCCCGGCCCGGTCGCCCGGTCGCGCGGTGGGAATGGGCGGTGCCGCTGGCGCTGCTGGACCTGCTGTTCGTCGTTTTCGTCGCGGTGCAGGTACGGGTGCTGTTCGGCGGGGACGACCATGTGCAGGACACGGACGATCTGACCTACGCCGATTACGCGCGGCAGGGCTTCTGGCAGCTCACCGCGGTCACCGTCCTGACCCTGGCCGTCATCGCGGTCGCCGTCCGGAAGGTGGATCGGCGGGACTCGGGGGACCGGTTGAGCGCCCGCCTGCTCCTCGGGGCGCTCTGCGTCCTCACCCTCGTGATCGTCGCGTCGGCGGTGCATCGGATGTCGCTGTACGAGAACGAGTTCGGCTTCACCCGGCTGCGCGTGGGCGTGATGGCGACTGAGCTGTGGCTGGGTGTGGTCTTCGTGTTGCTGATGGTGGCCGGGGTGCGGATGTCGGCGCGGTGGCTGCCGCGGGCGGTGCTGGCTTCGGTGGCGGTGGGGTTGCTCGGGTTCGCCGCGCTCAATCCGGATGGCTACATCGCGGAGCGGAACGCGCAGCGGTACGCCGACACGGGGGACATCGACGTGGGGTACCTGCGCGGCCTGTCCGTCGATGCGGTGCCCGCCCTCGACCGGCTGCCAGAGCCTGCACGCTCGTGCGCGCTGCTCGGGATGGACGTCGACGACGACACGGCGTGGTTCGAGTACAACAACGCGCGGTCGCGTGCGCGCGAGATCCTGCGGGCGAGGCCGGTAGGGGAGTGCACCGACCTTTTCTCGCTGGGCTAGGTCCAGGGCGGGATGGGCCGCTTGACCCACATGATCTTCTCGTCGGCGTGCGCCGGGGTGGCCTGCGGGTGGTCGGGGTTCGCCGCGGCCCATGTCGACTTCTGGTCGAGCAGGTCGGCAACCACGGTCCAGGTCTCCCTGGTGCTCGGCGGATTCGCGCCCGCTGCCCTCGCGAGCTTGCGCAACCGGTCGTCGGGCAGGTCGAGGAGCTCGGCTCCGCTGATGGCCCGGTCCCACGCGAACCGGGCCAGTTCGGTGGCCTTCTCGCGCCGCTTCCGGTCGGCCGCGTCGGTGTGCGCGAAATCGACCTCGTCCGGTTCCATCAGGCCTCCCAACCGCTAGCCGCCGTGCCCCTGGTGTGACATGTCCATGTCCATCGCCATCGGAGCGGGCTTCTGACCCGGTTCGAGGACGAGGAACTGCCCCATCATGCCCTGATCCTCGTGCAGCAGCAGATGGCAGTGGTACATGTACGGAAAGGTCGGGTCGGAGTACTCGGTGAAGCGCAGCGCCAGCCGGAACCGGACGCCCGGCGGCGTGTAGACGGTGTCCTTCCAGCCGGCCAGTGCCGGGGGCGGCGGGCTGCCGTCGATGTCGATGATCTGGAACTGCACGTCGTGCACGTGGAAGTTGTGCGGCCAGTTGTCGACATTGCGCACCGTCCACACCTCGGTGGTGTCGACGGTGGGGGAGAAGTCGATGCGGTTCATGTCCATCTGGGCGCCGTTGATCATGAACCACTGGAGCTCGAAGCTGCGCTCGGCGGCCGCACCCGTGGGGTCGAGCCGTGCGATGGTCGCCAGCGATGCGGGTAGTGCGGGTGAGCCGGTCGGGTTCTCGCTGGGTCGCAGTTCGAGGACGTCGAAGCTCTCCTGCACGCCGAATGCGGCCGCGTCGCCGCGGTCGAGTCCGGCGTGGTCCTCGTGGGGCAGCGCGCGCAGCAGCGCGTTCGAGCCGTTCACGGCCACCACGATCTCCGCCCGCTCGCCGGGGCTGAGCCGGACCCGGGTGAGCGGCACGGGCGCCGCAAGCAGGCCGCCGTCGCTCGCGACCAGGTGGAACTCGCGATCGTCGGCGAAGCCGAGGTTGTACATCCGGCCCGAGGAGCCGTTGAGGATCCGCAGCCGAACCCTCTCGGTGCTGACCGGCAGGTGGGCGCCTGCGATCCCGTTGGTGACGATGGTGTCGCCCAGCAGTCCGATGTCGGTGGGGTCGGACTCGTCGAGGGTTCCGTCGGCGGTGAAGCGCTTGTCCTGGATGATCAGCGGGATGTCGTCCACCCCATAGGTCTTGGGCAGGTCGACGGCGTCGGTGACCTCGTCGTCGACCAGGAACAGTCCGGCCAGGCCGCGGTAGACGTGCTTCTCGGTGGAGCCGTGCGGGTGCGGGTGGTACCAGAGGGTCGCGCCCGGCTGGTTCACCGTCCATGCCGGCTCCCAGCGGGCGCCGGGCTCGATGGTCTGGTGCGGACCGCCGTCGAAGCGGGCGGGCACGTGCATCCCGTGCCAGTGCACCGTGGTCGCCTCGGGCAGGCCGTTGTCGATGGTGAACGCGACCGACTCGCCGCGGCGGGCGCGGATGGTCGGACCCAGCATCGAACCGTTGAACCCCCACGTCGCGGTCGACTTGCCTGCCACGATCTCCGAGCTGCCCGCCCCTGCGGTGAGGGTGAAATGCCGCGCACCCGCCCCGTCGGTCGTAGCGGTCGCGAGCGGAGGGATGGGCAGCGGCCGGGAAGAGGCTCCCGCCGGACTCGGCCGGCCGGCAGCGCATCCGGCGGACAGGGCGATCGGGGTGGCGGCGAGCCCCATCAGGAAGGCGCGCCTGGAGACGACGTTCATGCCCTCGAGTCTTCGGGGCGGGGGAGCGCGTGCCGCCCGCCCGGAGGCCGGGGTTTCGGCGATTCGGCTCCTCCCAGCGGGCCTTGTGCGGGCAGTCGTGCTGTGTTACCGCGCGATGCCCGTGCCGGTGTGGCATCGTTCTGTCATGCCGGTCATCGCCCAGATATTCGCTGGTCTCGCTGCTGCGCTACACGTCGTGATCTTTGCCATGGAGAGCGTGTGGTGGACGCGCCCGGAGGTCTGGAAACGCTTCGG
>Ga0105243_10001545_pt1 | contig 20121 bp, 20 predicted proteins | sample KBSM34metaG_FD_81525 | JGI IMG/M metagenome (GOLD analysis project Ga0105243, IMG submission 81525) | Miscanthus rhizosphere microbial communities from Kellogg Biological Station, Michigan, USA - KBS M3-4 metaG | ecosystem: Host-associated > Plants > Roots > Rhizosphere > Soil | place... | reverse complement strand
ACGTCGGGGCGCTGCTCTACCGCCTCGCCCCGGCGCGGCACTCGCTGGCGGACGTGTTCACCGGCGACGCGAAGGGCGACGATTCGCCCGACACCGCGAGGGAGACGTCCGGGTGAGCGCGGATGCCGGCGAGGTCTTCGACCTCGGCTACCGCGGCTACGAGGGCCAACGTGCCGGCCGCTGGAGCCGGCGCGACGCGATCTGGCGAGACGGCATTCGCGCGTCACTCGGCCTCGGTCGGGGCGTCGGCGGGAAGGTGGCGCCGTGGCTCCTGCTCGGCCTCGTCCTCATCCCGATGGTCGTCCTCGTCGTCGTCGCGGCGTTCGTCGGCCCGGCGACCGACCCGAACGACTTCGAGCTGCCGTCGTACGCCGACTACCACGGCTGGGCGATGGTGCCGCTCGGGCTCTTCGCAGCCGTCGTGGCGCCCCTCCTGATCTGCCCCGACCGTCGCGACGGGGTGCTCACGCTCTATGCCGCACGGCCGATCACCCCGACCGACTACATCGGAGCACGGTGGGCCGCCTTTCTCACCGTCGCGCTCGGGGCCGTGTGGCTCCCCGAGGCCGTTCTCTTCGTGTGGAACGTCCTCGACGCGAGGAGCCCCGGGACGTTTCTCGTCCACAACTGGGACGTCGTCCCACGCATCCTGCTGGCGGGCGCGCTGCTCGCGTCGGCGCTCGCGACCCTCGGGCTGCTCGTGGCGACCTTCGCGACGCGGCGCGCGTACGCGACGGTGGCGATGCTCGCCGTGCTCTTCATCGGCTCGGCGCTCGGCGGCATCGCGGAGGACGACTTCTCGGGCGGGGTCGCCGACGCCGTGTCGCTCGTGAGCCTTCCCCAGACCCTCGACGACGCCGTCCACTGGATCTTCGGGGACGAGGGAGACCGGCCCGTGCCCGGCGGCGTGTCGTTCGCCTTCCTCGTCGGGCTGACCATCGTCCTCGCCGCGTGGCTCGTGCGCCGCGCGAAGCGGCTGCTCCGGGGATGACCGGCGTCGCGAGGCCGACCGTCGTCGTCGACGGCGTCTCGAAGTGGTTCGCGGGTGTCGTCGCGGTGAGCGACGTCTCGCTCGTGATCGAGCCCGGCGTCACGGCGCTCCTCGGGCCGAACGGCGCCGGCAAGACGACGCTCCTCCGGGCGATCGGCGGCCTGACCGCGCCGTCGCAGGGCACGGTCACCGTGTTCGGCGAGAACGTGAGGCGGAACCCCGGCCTCTATCGGCGGATCGGCTACATGCCCGAGCACGAGTCGGTCTACGACTTCCTCACCGGCCGCGAGTTCGTGGAGCTCGCCGCGCGGCTCCAGGGACTCGACGACCGCGATCGCGCCGTCCGCCGCGCGATCGAGATCGTCGACCTCGACGCCGACCAGGACCGGCGCCTCAAGACCTACTCGCGCGGCATGCGTCAGCGGACGCGCCTGGCGGCGACGCTCGTCCACGAGCCGGAGCTCCTCGTGCTCGACGAGCCGCTGTCCGGCACCGATCCCGCCCAGCGCCTCCACCTGCGCGATGTGGTCCGCGGGCTCGCCGCGGAGGGCCGCACGATCCTCGTCTCGTCGCACATCCTCGAGGAGGTCGACGAGCTCGCCGATCGCATCCACCTGATGGTCAGCGGCAAGCTCGCGGCGAGCGGGGACTACCGCGCGATCCGACAGAAGCTCGACGACCGGCCGTTCGTCGTCCGCGTCGACTGCGTCGACCCGCGCCGGCTCGCAGCCGGGCTCGTAGGCATCGAGGCCGTCGAGTCGGTCGAGATCACCGGTACCGTCGGCCTCCGCGTACGGAGCCGCGACGTGGCCTCGCTCCAGCGGTCGCTGCCCGTCGTCGCGCGCGAGCTCGGAGTGCGCCTCACGCGCGTCGAGCCGCTCGACGACTCGCTCGAGAGCGTCTTCGAGTATCTCGCAACCGGGACGGGCGCATGACGGCCGTCTTCGTCCTCACGGCCCGTCAGCTGGCGGGGAGCCGCCGGCTGTGGCTCGTGCTCGGGCTCGTCAGCCTCCCCGTCCTGGCCGCCGTCGTCTTCCGCGTCGGCGACTCGACCACGACCAGCGACCGCTTCGCCGACAACGTCACGCGGACGCTCATCGCATCCGCGATCCTGCCGCTCGTCATGCTCCTCTTCGCGACCTCGGCGTTCGGGAACGAGCTCGTCGACCGGACGCTCGGGTACCTCGCCCTCAAGCCGATCGCGCGGTGGCGCATCGTCGTCTCGAAGCTCGCGGCCGCCTTCGTCGTCGGCGGCGTCCCCATCGCGCTCAGCGGGTTCGTCACGGTGGCCGTCGTCGACGGCGACGGCATGAAGGGGGCGGCCGCGACGGGGCTCGGCCTCCTCGCCGGCGCGGCCGCGTACGCCGCGCTCTTCACCTGGGCCGGCCTCGTGACGAGACACGCGCTCCTTCTCGGGCTCGTCTACGTCTTCGTCTGGGAGGCGACACTCGCCGCCTATCTCGACGGCATCCGCTTTCTCAGCATCCGCCGCTACACGCTGTCGCTCATCCACACGCTCGACGGCGCGCGGCTCGCCACGCTCGACAACCCGCTCTCCGCCGCGGGCGCGCTCGTCGGCACGGCCGTCGTCCTCGCAGCGTTCACCGCTCTGACCGTGCGGAAGCTGACGCGGATGGATGTTCCCTGACCACCTGACCGGAGGACGGACGAGCCCTTGACGGTGGGCGGCGCGAGCGGGACGGTACGCGGCGGATGAACGTCTTCGACCTGATCGTCGGCGCCCTGGCACTCATCGGGCTGCTCAGCGTGGTCCTCCTCGCGTGGTCCGCCGCGGAGGCGCTCGCGACACGGTATCGCGGCGACGGAGAGGCCGAGGCTCCGTGGGAGGACGACGACCTGCCGGAGAACGCCGTCGAGCGCACGCACGCATACGCCGAGGCGCTCGAGGAGAGCCGCGAGTGGATGATGATGACGCCTGACACGCTGGAGCTCGATCCGCGGTTCGCGGCCGCTGTCGAGGGCCTCGCGGGCGAGGAGACTCCAGTCTCGGAGGTGGTCGATCTCGCGCGCCATCCCGACGGCTGGACCGCATCGATCGCCCTGGTGGCGCTGGCACGCCGCGACGACGTCCCGGCCGAATGGGCCGACACGGGCTTCCGCAGCCTTCCGCGCGACTCCAACTGCGAGGACGCCTTCCAGCTGCGGGCTCTCGCCAGGCACGCTCCGCCACCGGCGATCGGCCGGATCCTGGCGCGCACCGACGGGATCAAGCCCGAGTACGTCGTCGAGTTCGTCCGGCGCCGGATCGCAGACGGGGAGACCGTGGATGCGGGCACGTTCCACGGGGATCTGACGATCGGGCAGGCCGACGCCCTCGCGGGGTACCTCGACCGGTGGGGACCCGACATGGGCGACGAGGTGCGGGAAGCGTTCGAGGAGTGGCGGGCGCTCGAGCTGCTCGGTGGCGTCGGACATGTCTGGAAGCGCCCCTATGACGTGCCTCCGGCGCTCCTGGTCGGCCGCCGGTCCGAGATCGTCGAGCACGCGCTGGCCGCGCTCAACGAGACGCCCCGACGGTCCGTGCTGATCGTCGGCGAGCACGGCACGGGCAAGACGGCCGTCCTCCGCGCCGCGCTCGACCGCCTCGACGGAGCGGTCGTGTTCGAGGCGACCGCGGCGCAGGTGCTTGCGGGCGCGGTGTTCATCGGGGAGCTGGAAACCCGGGTGAAGGAGCTCGCCCGAGCGATGAGGGGACGCGACATGATCTGGGTTCTGCCCGAGCTCCAGGAGGCGCTGTTCGCGGGGCAGCACAGCCGCAGCCCGCACGGGCTGCTCGACGCGTTGCTGCCCAACATCGAGTCCGGCGCGATCACGGTCGTCGCCGAGGTCTCGCCGACCGCGCTCGAGCTGCTGCGGACATCCCGGCCGCGGGTGACGAGCGCATTCGACGTGATCCAGCTGAGGGCACTCGACCAGCCCGAGTCCGTCGGGGTCGCCCGACATGCACTCGAGCACGACGGTCTCGGCGTCACGACCGACGACGACACGCTGGTCCGCACGTACGACCTCGCCCAACAGTTCCTGCCCGGCGTCTCGCCGCCGGGCGGCATGCTCCGCCTGATCCGTGCGGCTGCGCTCGATGCCGAGGACGCGGGACAGGAGCGGTTCGACTCGAGCGACGTCCTCGCGACGCTCGCCTCGGCGTCGGGCCTGCCGCTCGCACTTCTCGACGGCAACCTGCCCCTGCGTCTCGAGGATGTGCAGGCGTTCTTCGAGGCGCGCATCCTCGAGCAGCCCGACGCGGTCGGCTGTGTCGTCGACCGCGTCGCGATGATCAAGGCGGGGCTGACGGACCCGACGCGGCCGCTCGGGGTCTTCCTCTTCCTCGGGCCGACCGGCACCGGCAAGACCGAGATCGCGAAGGCCTTCGCCGAGTTCCTGTTCGGGTCGCCCGATCGGCTCGTCCGCCTCGACATGAGCGAGTTCCAGACACCCGAGTCGCTGGAGCGGCTGCTGGCGGACACGACACTCGACGGGCACGGCGCCGGCCTCGTCTCCGCGGTTCGGAGCAACCCCTTCAGCGTGGTGCTGCTCGACGAGTTCGAGAAGGCCGCGGAGCCGGTCTGGGACGTCTTCCTTCAGGTCTTCGACGACGGGCGGCTCACCGACTCGCACGGACGCCTCGTCGACTTCCGGCGGTGCGTGATGATCCTCACGTCGAATGTCGGCTCGGCAATCGCCGCCGGCCCCGGACTTGGCTTCGACCCCGGGTTGCGGGGCTTCGACGAGAACGCGGCCGAGCGCGCCCTGCGCACGACCTTCAGACCCGAGTTCCTCAACCGGATCGACCGCGTGGTGATGTTCCGGCCGTTCGAGCGCGGGGCGATGCGCTCGCTGCTGGACAAGGAGCTGCGCGAGGCCCTGGCCAGGCGCGGTCTACGGGAGCGCCCATGGGCAGTCGAGGTCGACGAGTCGGCCTATGCCTTCCTCGTCGAGAAGGGCTTCAGCTCGGAGCTGGGGGCCCGGCCGCTCCGCCGCTCGATCGAGCGGCATCTCCTGGCTCCGCTGGCGGCTGCGATCGTCGAGCAGACTATCCCCGAGGGCGATCAGTTCCTGTTCGTCAGCGCTCCCGGAGGCGAGGCGATCACGGTCAGGTTTGTCGATCCGGACGCAGACGAGCAGGAGTCGGAGCCCTCGGACGTAGCGGAGACGGCCGAGCTCGACATCCTCGCGCTCGCGCGGTCCGGGCGCGGCGACGCAGCGTCGGTGCGGTTGGCGCTCGCGGAGACGCGACGGATCGCCGCGGCCGTCGCGGCGCTCGAGCCCGCGAAGTCGGGTGCCCTCGCCGCGCTCGGCGAGCCGATGTTCTGGGAGACGCCTGGCCGGTTCGGGGTGCTCGCGAAGGCGGAGTACCTCGACCGGCTCGAGACGGCCACGAAGACCGCCGAGCGCCTTGCCGCACGGCTGGAGCGAAGCACGAGCGCCCGCGGGCGCGGGGGCGCCGATCTGGTGCAGCTGCTCGCAAGCCGGCTGCACGTCCTGGACAGCGCGGTCGCCGGGATCGAGGCCGGCGACCCGTTCGAGCTGTTCCTCGATGCCAGCGCGTCCGGGACAGGCGCGGCCGAGTCGTCGTTCGCCGAGAGAATCGCGGCGATGTACGTCGCCTGGGGGAAGAAGCGCGGGATGGACGTCGAGCGCCTCTCGTCGCATCCCGGCAGACAGGTGCTCGCCGTGTCCGGGCTCGGGTGCTGGCGGATCCTGGCTCCCGAGGCCGGCCTGCACGTCCACGAGGAAGGCGAGGGGGCCGCCGAGGGCGTCCGGGCTCTCGATCGGGCGACGGTCAGGGTCCGGATCGCGGCACGCATCCCCGGCGTGCTGGGGGAAGGGATCGCTCTGGACGAGGTCGCGAGCGAGGCGATCGCGGATGCGCCCGCCGTGAACGTCGTGGTGCGCCGATACCGCACCGGGACCTCGCCTCTCGTCCGCGACTCCGTGCGCGGCTACCGCACCGGACACCTCGACAGGGTGCTGCGCGGCGGGTTCGACCTCGGCTGAGCACGACGCGTCAGCGCAGCAGGAACCCCTCGCCGATCGGATCGGCCGGGTCGAGCTCGAGCACGGCGCGGCCCGTCCGGAAGGCAGAGCCCTCGACCTCCGTGATCACCGCCGGGATCCCTCCGACCTCGGCCTCTCCCACGACGCGGCCCGTGAACTCCGAGCCGACGATCGAGCGGTGCCGCAGCGCCTCGCCCCGCGGCAGCCGGCCCTGTGCATCGAGCAGCGCGAGCCGCGCGGAGGTGCCCGAGCCGCACGGCGAGCGGTCGACCTCCCCGTCGGCGAACACCGTCACGTTCCGCTGCGTCAGCGGCCCCTCGCCCTCCTCCTGCCAGAAGATGACCCCGTACACGTCGCGGAGCTCGCGCTCGAGCGGGTGGACGACGTCGTGTGCAGCCTCGAGCGCGGCCTTCAGCTCTCTGCCGAGCGTGATCAGGCGTGGCAGCTCGCCCGGCTCGACCCGCTCCTCGAGCGATGCGTAGAACGCGCCGCCGAACGCGAGGTCGACGACGCGGCCGGCGGCCTCGATCCGCTCCGCCCGGACGAACGAGGGTACGTTGCGGAACCGCACCGAGCGCACGCGACCGTCCTCCACCGCCGCCCACGTCTCGAGCCGGCCGGACGGAACATCGACGACGACGCGTGTCTCCCCCTCGCGCCGCTCGACGACGCCTTCGTCCAGCGCCCACGTGACGAGCGCGATCGTCCCGTGCCCGCATGCCGTCGAGTAGCCCTCGTTGTGGAAGAACACGACCCCGAGGTCGGCACCCTCGTCGTCGGGCGGGACGACGTGGCAGCCGTACATGTCGGCGTGGCCGCGGGGCTCGTACACGAGCAGCCGCCGGAACGCATCGAGCTCCGCGCGCGCGAAGCGGCGGCGCTCGAGGATCGTCGCCCCCTCGAGCGGCGGGACGCCGCCGGTGACGATGCGGAACGGCTCACCGCCCGTGTGGTAGTCGACGACCGAGACGACCGGCCGGCTCACGGCGTCAGCTGCCGGTGAAGCGAGGCGGCCGCTTGTCGAGGAAGGCGGTCACGCCTTCCGCGAAGTCCCCGGTTCCCACCGACTCCTGCTGGAGCGCGGCCTCCAGCGCGAGCTGCTCCTCCAACGCGGCAGTGGCGGCGTGCTCGAACAGGTGCTTCGTGCGGCCCACCGCGAGCGTCGGGCGCTCGGCCCAGGCCCCGGCTAGCTCGGCCACGCGCTCTGGGAACGACGCGTCGGGGACCACCCCCGAGACGAGGCCCCAGTCGAGGGCCTCTGCTGCGGTCAGGCGCCGGTTCGAGCACATCCAGTCGAAGGCGCGGGCGAACCCGAGCAGCCGGTGGAGGAACCACGTCCCGCCGGCGTCGGGGACGAGGCCGATCCCGATGAATCCCGGGACGAACGTCGCCGACTCCGCCGCCACGCGGAGGTCGCAGGCGCAGGCGAACGAGAGCCCCGCGCCGGCCGCCGGGCCGTTCACCGCCGCGATCACCGGCTTGGCCAGCGTGCGGACGAGCCGGACGTTCGGGTGGTACGTCGTCTCGAGCGCGTCGCCGACGGAGCCGGACACGGCCCCGAACTCCTTCAGATCCTGACCCGCGCAGAAGCCCTTCCCGGCGCCCGTGACCACGACGCAGCGCACGGCCGGGTCGGAGGCCTCGGTCAGCGCGGCGTTGAGCGCGGCGTGAAGCTCCCGGTTGAACGCGTTGTAGACCTCGGGCCGGTTGAACGTGATCGTGAGGACGGCGCCGTCCCGGCTCGTCAGCACCTCGTCGGCCATGAGCGGAGCCTATCCCGAACGGAGCGCGGGCTCAGTCCCGCCGCGAGTCCAGGAACGCCCGGATCGCTCCCTGCGCCTCGTCGCCGAGCATCGAGAGCGACAGCCAGTCGCGCGCGTGGCCCACGGTCTGGTGCCACGCGAGGTCGCGCCAGACGTTGAGCTGGTGCTTTGCGTAGCGCGTCGTCTGGGGCAGCTTGTGGGAGAGGCTCTCGACCCAGCCGTCGACGACGGCGTCGAGCTCCTCGCGCGGCACGGCGCGGTTCACGAGCCCCCACTCGGCTGCCTGGACCGCAGGGATCTCGTCGCAGAGGAGCACGATCTCCCGGGCGCGCCGGTCGCCGACCATCAGCTGGAGCCACTGCGTGGCCCCGCCTGCGGGAACCGAGCCGTGCTCGAGCCCGACGTGGCGGACGAAGGCGTCCTCGACGATCACCGCGAGGTCGCACGCCATCTGCAGCTCGTTCCCGCCGCCGACGGCGATGCCGTTGATGCGCGCGATGGTCGGCTTGCCGATCTCGCGCAGGCGGTCGTGCATGTCCTTGAACGCGCCGAACCACTTCCAGTACTCCTGCGGCCGCCCGACGAGCGTGTCCTCCCAGGAGCGGAGATCCGCCCCGACGCAGAAGGCGCGCCCCTCGCCGGTGACGACGACCACGCGGATCTCGTCGTCCCACGAGGCGTCCTCGCAGGCGCGCGCGATCTCGCGCAGCATGCGGAAATCGAACGCATTCAGGACCTCCGGCCGATTGAGACGGATCGTGGCCCGCGGCGGGGTCTTCTCGTAGACGATCGCCTCGAAGCCGAGCTCGGCGGGGTCGACGGGCGTCGGGTGCGTCGGCTCCGCCACTACGAGCCCTCTCCCCGGAGGCGGGCGTTGAGCGAGGCTCCCATCGGCCCGAGCGTATAGCGTCGGAGTCGTGAGCGGCGGAACCGGAACGGCGGCGGTGCTCGCGCTCGCTGCGGGTCTCGCGGGGTCGGTCCAGGCGGCGGTGATGGGCCGCTTCGGCGAGCGGATCGGCACGGTCGAGGCACTCGCCTGGGCGACGCTGCTCTCGGTCGTGATCGCGATGGCCGTGCTCCTCGTCGCGCGCCGGGGGACCGGCGGCCTCTCGGATGCGTGGGCGGCCCCGAAATGGATGTGGGCCGGCGCCGCGCTCGGCACCTTCATCGTCTTCAGCATCACGGTCGTGTCACCGCGCATCGGCACGACGGCGACGATCGCGCTGCTCGTCGCGGGACAGCTCGCGATGGGTACGGCGATCGACCGCTTCGGCCTCTTCGGCTTCGAGCAGATCGCGCTCAGCTGGCCGCGCGTGCTCGGGATCGCGCTGCTCGCCGTGGGTGCCGTCCTCACGCTCAAGCGGTGACTCCGAAGGCGTGGGCGGCCCTCTCGGCCGTCTACGTGATCTGGGGGTCGACGTACCTCGGGATCCGCGTCGCGGGTGACACGATCCCGGCGTTCAGCGCCGTCTCCGCGCGCTTCGTGCTCGCCGGCGCCCTGATGGCGGGCTGGGTCGCATGGCGTCGCGGTGGCCGGTCGCTCCGGGTGACGCGCCGCGAGCTCGCGTGCGCCGCGCTCATCGGGCTCTTGCTCCCCGGCGCGAACGGCCTCCTCTTCGTCGCCGAGCGCACGGTCCCGACCGGCGTCGCATCGCTCATCATCGCCTCGGTGCCGCTTCTCGTCGTGCTGATGCGGCTGGCGGGCGGAGAGCGGCCTCCGCGCCTCGCGATCGTCGGGGTGCTGATCGGCTTCGTCGGGGTCGCCGTCCTCTTCCACCCCGAGGGAGGAGCCACCTGGTGGGGGATGGCGCTCACGGGCATCTCTGCGCTCGCCTGGGCGACGGGCTCCTACCTCTCCTCCCGGATCCCCCTCCCGCGCGACGCCTTCGTGGCGACGACCTTCGAGATGCTCGCGGGTGGCCTGATCCTGCTGCCGCTCGGCATCGCGCAACGACCCGACCTCGACGCCGTCTCGGGGACGTCGCTCCTCGCGTTCGCCTACCTCGTGCTCGTCGGCTCGCTCATCGGGTTCACGGCCTACGTGTGGCTGCTCCACCACGCCCCGCTCGGGACGGTCGCGACGTACGCGTACGTCAATCCCGTCGTGGCGATCGGACTCGGCGCGCTGTTCCTGGACGAGCACCTCACGTGGCGGATCGTGCTCGGCGCGGCGATCGTCCTCGCGTCGGTCGCGGTCGTGCTTCGACGCGAGTCGGACGCGGCCGTCGAGCCGTTCTCGGAGTAACGGTCAGGCGATCCAGTCGACGGTGACCGGGCCCGGGAACGCGCCGATCGCGTCGCCGCGCCGCAGCAGCTCGGCCACCGCCGAGCGGCCCTCGTCGCCGTAGTCCTGCGTCAGGTCGTTCACGTACATCGCGACGAACCGGTCGGCCACGGCCTCGTCGATCCCGCGTCCGAACTGGAGCGCGTACTCGAGCGCCTCGTCGCGATGGTCGAGCCCGCACTCGATCGCGTCGCGCAGGACCCGCGAGAGGTCGGTGACGCGCTCGACGTCACGCCGCGCGACGTTCACGCCGAGCGGGAGCGGGAGGCCCGTCTCGAGCAGCCACCACTCGCCGAGGTCGAGCACCTTCACGAGCCCGTGCTCGGAGAACGTCAGCTGCCCCTCGTGGATCAGGAGCCCGACGTCTGCACGGCCGCTCGCGACCTCGTCGGGGATCTCCTCGAACGGCAGCTCCCGGTACGGGTAGTCGCCGAGCGCGAGGCGAAGCGTGAGGAACGCCGTCGTCATTGCGCCCGGGACGACGACCTCGCGGCCGCCAAGGTCGTCGGGATCGAGCCGCTCGCGCGCGACGAGGACGGGGCCGTAGCCCGAGCCGACCGAGGCTCCGTGCGGGAGCAGGGCGTAGTCGTCCTGGACGAACGGGTACGCCGCGAGCGAGATCGCGGTGACCTCGAGCCGGGCGGCGCGGGCCCACTGATTCAGCGTCTGGATGTCCGCGAGCACCTGCTCGAAGCGGAAACCGCGCGTGTCGACGAGATCCGTCGTCAGCGCCCAGTACATGAACGCGTCGTCGGGGTCGGGACTGTGGCCGACACGGACGTTCACGAAGCGGCGACGCTACCAGCGGTCGCGGGGCCGCGACGGGGGAACCCTCCGTACACTCGCGCCATGGCGCCGGTGACGCCGCTGAGCGACGCGATCCAGCACTACCTCCGCGAGGTCTACAAGCTCGAGGCCTCCGGCGAGCGGGTCTCCACGACCGCCCTGGCCCGGGAGATGCGGATCTCGCCGGCGTCCGTGAGCGCGATGGTGAAGAAGCTCGCCGCCCTCGATCTCGTCTCCCATGCGCCCTACCGTGGCGTCTCGCTGACGCCGGCGGGCGAGCGGGTCGCGCTCGAGGTGATCCGCCACCACCGCCTGCTCGAGCTCTACCTTGCCGAGACGCTCGGGATCGACGTCGACGAGGTGCACGACGAGGCCGACCGGCTGGAGCATGCGCTCTCCGAGGAGCTCGAGGCGCGGATCGACGAGGCGCTCGGGTTCCCGACGCACGACCCGCACGGCGACCCGATTCCGGACGCGAACCTCGAGTGGCCGACGGAGCCCGTCTGACGCGATCCGGATACCATCCGCGCCGATGGCGCTCAAGGATCTGTTCTCGTTCCTCTTTCAGCGCTCGACCGGTGAGGACCGGGTCGCGCAGTACGTGATCCGCGAGCACGACCGCGGACGGCCGCTCTCGGAGATCCTCGAGGATCGGTACGTCGTCAACCGCCTGACGAGCCCGGAGCAGAGGGCGCGCCTGCTCGACCGGCCGGAGATCATCCAGGCGGTCGGTGGGGACACGGCCGAAGCAGCCAGGGCATCGCTCGGCCCAGCCGGATCCTCGGGGACCTAGCGCTCTTCGCGCACGTACGGCACGCCCAGCGCCGCCGGCGCGCCGAGGCGCCTCCGGGCGGTCCCGGTCGAGACGAGCACGAGCACGACGATCGTCATGACGTACGGGAGCGCCTGGAAGAACTGTGGCGCGATCGTGACCCCGCGCGCCTGGAGGATCAGCGGCAACGCCGAGAGCCCGCCGAACACGTAGGCCCCGACGAGGCACAGGTCGGGCCGCCAGAAGGCGAAGATCACGAGCGCGATCGCAATCCAGCCTGCCCCCGACGTCAGCCCGTCGACCCACTGCGGGGTGAGCGCCAGGCTGAAGCATGCGCCGCCGACGCCGGCGAGCGCGCCTCCCGCGATCGTGTGGAGATAGCGGTACTTGGCGACGTCGATGCCCATCGCGTCTGCCGCCGCGGGCGACTCGCCGACCGCCCGGACGTTGAGGCCGGGACGGGTCCGCCAGAGGTAGAGCGCGACGAGGACGACGGCGGCCCACGACACGTAGACGAGCCACGTCTGCGCGAAGACCACCGGCCCGAGAACCGGGAGGTCGGCGAGGCCGAAGGCGTGGAGGGGCGCGAACGAGAACCTCGCCGGGTCGTCGGCAAGCTCGAAGTCGTTCCCGATGTACGACGAGAGGCCGGCCGCTCCGGCGAAGATCGTGAGCGCGAGACCGGTGACGATCTGGTTCGCCCGCAGCGTCACGACGAGGAAAGCGAGGAGCAGCGCGCAGGTGGCGCCCGCGAACGCGGCCGCCGCGACGGCGACGGGGAGCGCGACGCCCGCAGAGCCCCCCACGTGCTGGACGCAGAGGAGCCCGATCACGGCTCCCATCAGCATCATCCCCTCGACACCGAGGTTGAGGACGCCGGAGCGCTCCGCGAGCAGCTCGCCGAGCGCGGCGAAGAGCAGCGGCGTCCCGTACGCGACAGCGGACGCCAGCACCACGACCACGACGCCGTCGTTCACGACACCGCCTCGGCCGCGGTCGTCGCCGGCCGACCCGGCCGGTCGAGCACGATGCGGTACCGGACGAGGAGCTCACCACCGAGCACCGCGAACAGGATCATCCCCTGCATCACGCCGACGAGTCCCGACGGGAAGTCCACGCCCTGGAGCGTGTAGCCGGCGTTCTGCAGCCCCCCGAGCAGGAAGGCGACCAGCAGCGTGGCGAACGGGTTGTAGCGTGCGAGCGCCGCGACGACGATCCCGGTGTAGCCGTAGTTCGCCTGCTGCAGCCCGCGCGCGTCGAGCACATGACGGAAGTCGCCGTCCTGGCTCGCACCGCCGATCCCCGCGATCGCACCCGAGAGGCAGAGCACAGCGACGATCTTCCGTCGCGTCCGCATCCCGGCGTATCGCGCGGCCTCGGGCGAGTCGCCGATTACCTGGGTCTCGAAGCCGAACCGGGTGCGCGAGTAGAGCACCCAGACGACCGTCGCGACGCCGATCGCGACGACGAACCCGAACGGCACGGACACCGAGCCGATCGTGAACGTCGGCCACGCGGCGGCATCCGGAAGGGCCTTCCCCTGCGGGAACAGCTGCCCGGTCGCCGACGTGTCGCGCCAGTACGAGAGGCTGTCGAAGATCAGGTAGTTGAGGACGAGCGCCGCCACGTAGTTGAGCATCAGGGAGGTGATGATCTCGTTCGTGTGGGCGAAGGCCCGCAGGACGCCCGGGATCGCGCCCCACGCCGCGCCGCACGCGGCACCCGCGGCGATCATCGCCGGGATGATCAGCCATGCCGACCTGCCCGCCAGGACCAGCGCGATCCCGGCGGCGCCGATTGCGCCGAGGTAGAGCTGTCCTTCGGCGCCGATGTTGAAGAGGCGCATCCTGAACGCCACCGCCGCGGCGAGGCCCGTGAACGCGAGCGGTGTCGCGGAGACGAGGGTGTTCGTGAGGGCACCGTCGTCGAGGAACGCCGCGTCGAACAGGCGTCGAAACGTCGGAAGCGGTGCGTGGCCGGTCGCGAGCAGGACAACCGCGATCGCGACGAACGCGACGGCGAGCGAGCAGGCCGGCACGACGACCGAGAGCCAGCGGGGCTGGGAGAGCCGCCGCTCGATCCGTAGCGCGGGCCTCGTCACCGCACGCCGGCCATCAGGAGCCCGATCTGGTCGACGGTCGCGGCGCGAGCGTCGACCTCGCCGACGAGCGCGCCCTCGTACATCACGACGATGCGGTCGGCGAGGGTCAGGAGCTCGTCGAGATCCTCGCTGATCAGGAGCACGCCGACGTCCTCGGCGGCCGCGTCGCGCAGGTACCCGTGGACGGTCTCGATCGCACCGACGTCGAGCCCGCGGGTCGGGGCCGCCACGACGAGCGCCTTGGGTTTGCCCGAGAACTCCCGAGCGAGAACGACTTTTTGCAGGTTCCCGCCCGAGAGGTGCCGTGCAGGCAAGGCCGGGCTCGCACCCCGGACGTCATAGCGACGGATCAGCTCGGCGGCCCGGTCGCGAATCCGCCTCAGGCGCAGGATCGGCCCACGCGACAGCTCGCCGCCCCTGTAGGACTTGAGGGCGACGTTCGACGCGATGCTGAGGCTCGGCGCGACGCCGGTCCGGAGCCGGTCCTCGGGGACGTGCGCCACGCCGGCCCGGATCGCGGCACGCGGATCACCGCCGCGAACCGGACTGCCGCCCACCCTCACGTGGCCCGCGCTCGCCGGCCGCATGCCGGTGAGCACCTCCGCCAGCTCGCGCTGGCCATTCCCGGCGACGCCGGCGACGCCGAGCACCTCACCCGCGCGCACCGCCAGCGATACGTCGTGCAGGGCTTCGACGCCGCGGTCGCCTTTCGCGCAGAGCCCCTCGGCCTCGAGGACGACCTCTCCGGGCTGGCTCGGCATCCGGCGGCGCTCGGTCGCGACGTCGTGGCCGACCATCAGGGACGCGAGCTCCTCTCGCGTGACAGCGCCCGTGCGCATCGTCGCGACCGAGCGCCCGCCCCGAAGGACGGTAACCCGGTCGGCGACCTCCATCACCTCGTGGAGCTTGTGGGTGATGACGATCACGGCGTGCCCTTCTGCGGCCATGACCCGCAGCGTCCGGAACAGGCTCTGCGCCTCCTGCGGCGTCAACACGGCCGTCGGCTCGTCGAGGATCAGCACCCGCGACCCGCTCCTGACCGCCTTCATGATCTCGACCCGCTGTTGCTCGCCGACCGAGAGCTGCCAGACTTTCGCATCGGGGTCGACGGGCATGTGGAGCGCCTCTGCCGTCAGCTCCGCCTGCCGCGCGGCGTCACGCGGGCGGAGCACGAATCGCCCGCCGCGGACCGCGAGCGCCAGGTTCTCGGCCACCGTGAGCGTCTCCACGAGACGGAAGTGCTGGTGCACCATGCCGATTCCCACCGCGATCGCGTCACGCGGCGAGTGGAGCTCGACCGACCGTCCCGCGATCTCGATCTCGCCCTCGTCGGGTCGGTAGAGACCGGTGAGGATGTTCATCAGGGTCGTCTTGCCCGCGCCGTTCTCCCCGAGCAGGGCATGGACCTCGCCCGGCGCCACCTCGAAGGAGACGCCGTCGTTCGCCACCACGCGCGGGAAGCGCTTTGTGATGCCACGCATGGCAACGGCCGCCGCCCCTGCGGGGACGGCGGCCGCCTGTTCCGTCGTGCTTCCCATCGGGACGGGGAGCCGCGGGCCGACCGCTCTAGCCCTTCGGGCTTCCTTCGACTCCCTTCACGAGCCAGTCCATCGAGAGGATCTCCGGGAGGGACATCCGCTTCCCCTTCGGGACGCGGAGCTTGCCGCTCTGATCGTAGAGCGGGCCCTGGAACTCGTAGAACGAGCCCTTCATCAGCTGTGACCGCTTGACGGCGATCGCGGCCTTCGTCTTCGCCGAGACCCTCGGACCGTAGGGCGCGATGTCCGTGAACCCGTCCACGATGTTCCCGTAGTAGCTCCCCGTCTTCCAGGTGCCGTTCGCGGCCGCCTTGACGCGACTCAGGTAATAGGGGCCCCAGTCGTAGACCGCCGCCGTGAGCCACGACGTCGGGGCGAACTTCTTGGCGTCGCTGTCGTACCCGACCCACGGGAGCCCTTTCGACTGGGCGTACTGGCCGGCGGCGGGGCTGTCGACGTTCTGACCGATCACGTCCGCGCCCGCGGCGACGAGGCTCTCCGCCGCCTTCTTCTCCTTCGCCGGGTCGAGCCAGGCTTTCGTCCAGACGAGCTTGACCTTCGCCCCCGGGTGGGTCGCCTGGGCGCCGAGCGCGAATGCGTTCGCGTGCCGGATCACCTCCGGGATCGGGAACGGGACGACGTAGCCGATCACACCCTTCTTCGTCGCGGCGCCCGCGGCCATGCCGGAGAGGTAGATGGCGTCCTCGCCCGCTCCGAAGTAGTTCGCGTAGTTCTTGGACGTCTTGTACCCCGTCGCGTGCTCGAAGTAGACGTTCGGGTACTTCTTGGCCGCCGCGGCCATCTGGTCCATGTAGCCGAACGAGGTCGCGAAGATGATCTTGTTGCCGTCACGGACGAGGCTGTCGATCACCTGGGAGGCCTGCGGCCCCTCCGGGACGCTCTCCTTGAAGGTCGTGATGACGTTCTTGCCGAGCTTCTTCTGGACGTAGAGTCGTCCGAGGTCGTGGGCCTGCGACCAGCCGCCGTCGTTGTGCGGCCCGACGTAGATCCACGCCGCCTTGATCGGCGCCGCCGGAGCGGACGTGCGTGCGGGCGCCGTCGCGGCCGTCGTGAGCGCAGCGAGCACGACGACCCCGAGCACCGCCCGGAGCGCGAGCTTCCCCTTCCTCATGTGTTCCCTCCTGGAGGTCGGCGGTTCGAGGCGCGCATTCTCTCGCATCGGGCAGACGCGTGCTCCATGAGCTCACATGGCGCGAACGGCGCCCTCGAGGACGTCGAGCGCGACGGCGACGTCGTCCTCGTCGACCGACTCCCGGGGATCGTGACTGATGCCTCCGGCACAGCGGACGAACAGCATGGCGGCGGGACAGATCCTGGAGAGGACGGCGGCGTCGTGCCCCGCGCCGCTCGCGAGCTCGCGGACGGGGTGTTCCTGCGCGGCAATCGCGCGGGCGAGGTCGCCGCGCAGGTCGGGCGAGAGCTCGACGGCGGAGCGCTCCCACGCGATCGAGAGATCGACCTCGACCGTTCGCTTCGTGGCCACGTCCTCGAGCTCGCGCCGGAGCCTCGCGAGCGCGCTCTCGCGGACGTCGTCGGCGGGGTGACGGACGTCGAGCGGGAGACGGGCGCTGCCGGGGACGACGTTGGCGGCGCCGGGCTCGACGTCCACCCTGCCGACCGTCGCGACGAGCCCCTCGGTCCCGCGGCCGAGGCGCTCGACGGCGAGCACGATCTCCGCCGCAGCGGCGAGCGCGTCGCGCCGTCCGTCCATCGGCACTGTCCCGGCGTGCCCCGCCTCGCCGCGGACGGCGACGTTCGCGCGCGTGTGGCCGACGATCGCGGACACGACACCCACGGGAAGACCCTCGCGCTCGAGCACCGGCCCCTGCTCGATGTGCAGCTCGACGTATGCGGCGAGCTCCGGGGTGGGCGCCCGGATCGCGGCACGCGGGTCCTTGCCTCCTGCCGCTCGTACCGCGTCCTCGAGCGTGATGCCGTCGCGATCGACGAGCTCGAGCCACGCGGGCTCGAAGAGGCCTGCATAGGCGGCCGAGCCGAGAAACGCCGTGCCGAAGCGCATGCCTTCCTCGTCGGCGAACGCGACGACCTCGACGGGCGCGGAGGGTTGTGCTCCGCCCGCCGTGAGTCGCTCGACCACGGCAATACCGGCCAGGATCCCGAGCGGCCCGTCGAACGAACCGGCGTCCGGGACGGTGTCGAAGTGCGAGCCGAGGACGACCGGGCGGTCGCCGGCGCCGTACCGCCCGATCACGTTGCCGATCGCGTCGCGGCGCGTGGCCATGCCCGCCTGCGCCATCCACCCGACGACGAGCTCTCCGGCCTGTACGTGGGCGGGCGTCGCAAAGCGGCGCGTCAGGCGGTCGGGCTCCTCGCTCAGCTCCCCGAGCTCGGCGCAGCGGGCCAGGACCTCGGCGGCGGTGCCCGTCACGAGGGCGGACGATAACGTCCCCCGCCATGCGGACGCTGTACGCGAACGCCTGGGTGGTGACGATGGACGACGCCGGCAGCGAGCACGCGGCCGGCTGGGTGCTCGTCGAGGGGCGCGCGATCGCGGCCGTGGGTGCGGGCGAGGAGCCGGCGCACGAGACCCGCGTCGACCTCGGCGGCGCCGTCCTCACCCCCGGCCTCGTCAACACGCACCACCACCTCTACCAGACCCTCACCCGGGCGCGGGCACAGCAGGCCGACCTCTTCACGTGGCTCCGCGAGCTCTACCCCGTGTGGGCGCGGATCGACGCCGAGGCGGAGTACGCCGCGGCCCGCACCGGGCTCGCGGAGCTCGCGCTCTCGGGCTGCTCGACGGTCTTCGACCACCACTACGTCTTCCCGCGCGGCCGCGAGGGGATCCTCGAGGCCGAGGTACAGGCAGCGCGCGAGCTCGGCGTGAGGCTCGTCGCCTCGCGGGGCTCGATGGACCTCGGGGTCTCCGACGGGGGCCTTCCACCCGACGAGCTGGTGGAGGAGATCGACGGTGTGCTCGCAGAAACCGAGCGCCTGCACGGCACGCTGCACGAGGACGGCCCGGGCGCGTGGGTGCAGATCGCGGTCGCGCCATGCTCGCCCTTCTCCGTCACCGGCCGGCTGATGGAGGAGTCGGCGGCGCTGGCGCGCCGCAACGGGCTTCTTCTCCACACCCATCTCGCCGAGACACGCGAGGAGGAGGCGTACTGCCGTGAGCTCTACGGGTGCAGCCCGGTCGAGTACCTCGATCGGCTCGGCTGGCTCGACGACGACGTCTGGTGCGCCCACTGCGTCCATCTCACCGACGCGGAGGTCGCCCGGTTCGGCGCGACGGGCACCGGCGTTGCGCACTGTCCCACCTCGAACCTCCGCCTGGGGGCAGGCGTCGCCCCGGTGCGGGCGCTGCGCGACGCCGGGGTCCGCGTCGGTCTCGGCGTGGACGGCTCCGCCTCGAACGAGCGGGGCGACCTCTTCGGCGAGGTGAAGCAGGCGCTCCTCGTCGCTCGGGGCGGTGGGGGGAGTGAGGCGATGACTGCCCGCCAGGCGCTCCGACTGGCGACCCGCGGCGGCGCGGACGTGCTCCGCCGAGACGACATCGGATCGCTCGAGCACGGCAAGCAGGCGGACCTCGCGGTCTGGCGGACGGACGGGCTCGAGCTCGGCGGCGCCGACGACCTCGTCGCGGGGCTCGTGCTCTCCGGCCCACATCGTGTCGACCGGCTCGTCGTGGGTGGCGAGGACGTCGTCCGCGGCGGTGCGCTCGTCCGCGCGGACGAGACCGACATCGCCCGCGCCCATCGGGCCGAGGCGCGAAGATTCACCCAGGTATGAGCTGCTCGGTCTCGACCCATGTGCTCGACACCGCCGCGGGGCGCCCCGCGGCCGGGGTCGCCGTGGAGCTGCTCCGCGATCGGACCACCGTCGCCTCCGTCGAGACCGATGCCGACGGGCGGGCACGCCTTGGCGACGACCTCGCCCCCGGCACGTACGCGCTCGTCTTCCACCCGCCCTCGCCGTTCTTCACGCGGGTCGAGCTTCAGGTCGAGCTCGAAGACGGCCACTACCACGTCCCGCTCCTCGTCTCCCCCTTCGGATGCGCGAGCTACCGGGGAAGCTGAGCTCGGCACCGACAGGGCTCGAGCGTCGGCGCACGACGCTGTGCGGCCGGAGGCCGGCTCCGCCGGCCGGGAGGCCAGAAGCGGCGTGAAACGACGCAACCCGGAGGAGAGGGCTCGTCCGGGAACCAGGGGTTCCCCCACGCCCGAGCTACCGCGGCAGCTGAGCGCGGACGAGCTCGCCGAGCTCTTCGAGGGGCGCACGCGATTCGTGGAGCGGCTCGCCGCCGAGCCGGACCCGCTCACGCGCGCGCGGTCGCTCGTCCACGAGCTGCCCCTGGACGAGAAGCGCGAGATCCTCGACGCCCATCCCGCGATCGGTCAGGGCGCGGGCCTCTCGGTCCGTTCGGCCGCAGAGCAGGGCGCCGACGCGGACCCGGAGATCCTCGCCGGGCTCGCACGCCTGAACGCCGCATACGAGGAACGACACGGCTTCCGCTTCGTCGTCTTCGTGAACCGCCGCCCCAAGGCCGCGATCCTGGCGGTGCTCGAGGATCGGATCGAGAACCCCACGCGCGTCGAGCTCGAGACGGCGCTCGACGAGCTCGTCGCGATCGCCGAGGACCGCTGGGCGCGCGCATGACGGCCATGCTCCCGCTCGCCCTCTCCGACGCGCTCCGCGACTGGCTCGACCTCGGCCTGCGCTGGCTCCACGTGATCGCCGCGATGGCCTGGATCGGCACCTCGTTCTACTTCGTCCTCCTCGACCAGTCGCTGCGCGCCCCGAAGGATGCAGCCGACGTGGAGGCCGGCGTCGGCGGGGAGCTCTGGGAAGTGCACGGCGGCGGCTTCTACCACGTGCAGAAGTACGT
>Ga0105243_10001543_pt1 | contig 20124 bp, 19 predicted proteins | sample KBSM34metaG_FD_81525 | JGI IMG/M metagenome (GOLD analysis project Ga0105243, IMG submission 81525) | Miscanthus rhizosphere microbial communities from Kellogg Biological Station, Michigan, USA - KBS M3-4 metaG | ecosystem: Host-associated > Plants > Roots > Rhizosphere > Soil | place... | reverse complement strand
TCCACCCGCGGCCACGGCGGCGGCTGGCAGCTGGCGCGCGCGCCGGAGGCGATCAGCCTGTACGACGTCTATGTCGCGCTGGGCGAGCCGCTGCTGCTCGGCCACGGCGTGCGCGGCCCGCATCCGGATTGCGCGATCGAGCGCGCGGTCAACGCTGCGCTGGACGACGGCTATCGCCAGGCGCAGGCGGCACTGGCCGCGCAGCTGCAGGCATTGACGCTGCGCAAGTTGGCCCGGCGCGTGCAACGCATATCCAGGCAGGAGCAGACCGATGCAGCATGATGCCGTGATCGTCGGCGGCAGTTTCGCCGGCCTGTCTGCCGCAATGATGCTGGCGCGCGGGCATCGCAAAGTCTTGGTGGTCGATGCCGGACTGCCGCGCAACCGGTACGCCGCGCACTCACATGGCCTGCTGGCGCTGGACGGCATGCCGGGCGGCACGGTGCTGGCGCAGGCCAAGGGGCAGCTGCTGGCCTATCCGACCGTCGAATGGTGGGACGGGCAGGTCGAAGAGGCGACCGCGTTGCCCGGTGGCTGGGACGTGGCGCTGGCCGACGGCAGGCGGATACGCGCGCGCGGCATGGTGCTGGCGACCGGCGTCGTCGACCAGTTGCCGGACCTGCCGGGCGTGATCGAGCGTTGGGGGCACAGCGTCATGCACTGCCCGTATTGCCACGGCTACGAGCTGGGCCGGCAAGCGCGTATCGGCGTGCTCGGCAACGGCACCACGGCATCGGCGGAGCAGGCGCTGATGCTGGCCGACTGGGGGCGGGTCACGCTGTTCGCGCAAGGCATGCCGCTGGACGACGCGGAGTCGATGGCCAAGCTGGCCAAGCGCGGTGTGCAGGTGGAAACGCGGCGGGCGCTCGCGCTGGAGGGCAATGGCAAGGCGATCGACGGCATGCGCGTGGACGATGGCGCGCGGGTGGAGATCCAGGCGCTGTTCGTGGCCGCGCCGACGCAGATGGCCAGCCCGTTGGCCGAGCGCCTGGGCTGCGTGTTCGACGACGGCCCGTCCGGCCCGTATCTGCGCGTGGACGAGCGCAAGCAGACCAGTGTGCCGCGGGTCTACGCGGCCGGCGATGCAGCGCGCATGTTCGGCAATGCGACCCTGGCCTCGGCCGACGGCGTGCTCGCCGGCGTCGGCCTGCACCATGCGCTGATCGCCGAAGACAGCCAGCCGGATCCCGCGAGCGGCGCATAAAAAAGGCCGTCCGCGAACGGACGGCCTGCTACCGGCGACATGCCGCCCCGCTTGCGGGGCGACAGCCTCAGCCCTTCACGCACAGCACCTGACGCAAGGTGTGCGCCACTTCCACCAGGTCGCTTTGCGCGGCCATCACCGCATCGATCGACTTGTACGCCGCCGGCGATTCGTCGATCACCGCCGCATCCTTGCGGCACTCCACGTGCGCGGTGGCCTCGCGGTGCTGGGCCAGGGTGATCTGCTGGCGCGCGGCGGTACGGCTCATCACCCGGCCGGCGCCGTGGCTGCAGCTGTGGAAGCTGTCGCCATTACCCAGCCCGCGCACGATGAAACTCTTCGCGCCCATGCTGCCGGGAATGATGCCCAGCTCGCCGGCACGCGCGCTGACCGCGCCCTTGCGGGTGACCAGCAGTTCCTCGCCGGCGTGCGTTTCCTTCTGCACGTAGTTGTGGTGGCAGTTCACCGCCAGCTTCTCCAACTGGAACTTCGGCAGGCGGTGACGCATCTCCGCCAGCACCCGCGCCATCATCGCCTCGCGGTTCTCGCGCGCGTAGTCCTGCGCCCAGGACACCGCTTCCACGTAGTCGTCGAACAACGGCTCGCCTTCCATGAAGAACGCCAGGTCCTTGTCCGGCAGGTGGAAGCCGAGCACGCGGTGCGCCAGCTGCTCACGCGCCTGCTCGATGAAGTAGCTGCCGATCAGGTTGCCGGTACCGCGCGAGCCGCTGTGCAGCATCACCCATACCGCATCGCTCTCGTCCAGGCACACTTCGATGAAGTGGTTGCCGCCGCCGAGCGTGCCGATCTGGCAATCCAGCTTGTCGGTGCGGATCCGGCGGTGCCTGGCCTTGATCGTGTCCAGGCGCGCGACCAGCCCCGACTGCGCGATGCGCGTGGCGATGCTGTCGGGCAGCTTGCGGTGTTCCCCGCCGCGGCCGTTGCCGACCGGCACGCTGCGTTCGATGCTGGAGCGCAGTTGCGCCAGGCTGTCGGGCAGATCGGCCGCGCGCAGCGTGGTCCGCACCGCGGCCATGCCGCAGCCGATGTCCACGCCGACCGCGGCCGGGATGATGGCGCCGCGGGTCGGGATCACCGAGCCCACGGTCGCGCCCTTGCCCAGGTGCACGTCGGGCATCACCGCCACCCACGGCCCCACGAACGGGATCGCGGCGATGTTGCGCAGCTGCTCGTGGGCCTGCGCTTCCAGCGGCACGCCGCGCACCCAGCCCTTGATCGGCGTGGCGCTGCCTTCGGCGTGCAGCAATTCGTAGTTCTGGATACTCATCGTCTTCATTCCTTCGAGGCCATGCGCGGCGCGTCCCTGCGCTGCGCATGGCGGTCCTACTTCATCGTCACCAGCTGCTTCAGCACGCCATCCAGGCCGCCGAACACGGTGAGCTTGTCGATCTTCTCAGTGACCTTCTCCAGCGCCTCCAGCTCCTTCAGCCGCATCAGCACCGGGTTGTCCTCGATCAGCTTGGCGGTGTTGAGCAGCGAACGCGTGGCGTTGGCCTCCTCGCGCCGGCGGATCACGTTGGCCTGCGCCGACTTCTCCGCCTGCACCACCGCGTTGAGGATGTCCTTCATCTCGCCGGGCAGGATCACGTCCTTGACCCCGACCCCCAGCACCTCGATGCCGAAGCCGGCCACCTGCTCGCGCACGTAGCCGAAGATGTCCGCATCCAGCGACGCCTTGTCGCCCAGCAGTTCGTCCAGCGTCTTCGCCGACACCGCACGCCGCAAGCCATACTGCAGCTCGCGGTACAACTGGTCGCCGTACTTGGCCACCCGCGTCCGCGCGGCGACCGGGTCGGCGACGCGCATGCTGGCGGCCAGGTTGACGCGCAGGCTGACCTTGTCGCGGGTCAACAGCTCCTGCCCGGACACCTCCACCGACTGGATCCGCAGTTCGATCACTTCCGCGACGATGTTCTTGCGGAAGTTCCAGAACGCGTAGTGCCCCGGCGCCAGGGTCTGCTGCAGGCGCCCATCGACGAACACCAGTCCCGCCGACTCGGCCGGAACGTCCAGCGCCACCGCGAAACGCGACAACAGGCCGAGCTGGCGCAGGCGCTGGGCGACATCCGCCGGCACCGCCAGGCTCTCGCCCAGCGGCAGGCGCATCACCTCCACCGCGATCAGCCCGCGCCAGTACAGCCGGCGCGTGCCGGGCGCCAGCACGTCTTCGAGCTTGCCCTGCTTGAACACCAGGCCGACTTCGTCGCTGCTCAGGTCGGCCAACACGAAGACCTCCTGCAGCTGTGCGCCCAGGCGCGCGATCAACGCATCGGCATCGGCATCGGCGCCGGCGTAGTCCGGCGCGGCGATATTGCAGGTCTTCACGTCGATCCGCTGCGACGGATCGAACAGACGGTAGACGCCGGGCGCGAGCACGCGCTCGAAACGCCGGTTGCGATACATCAGGCCGCGCTCGCTATCGCCGATCACGACCCGCTTGGTCCAGAACATGGCACGTTCTCCTTGTGTGGCTCTGGTAATCCGGTCCTGTGGATGAAATCGCCGCGCCGGACCGACGAGCGCGAGGACGCCACGTTGCGAGCGCCATGGGCGCCGCAACGCTGCAAGAGAAATGCAAGTGCGCGCACGACGTCGCCACGGCGGCCAGCGGGCGCTGTCGGTGCGGAGGCCGGCGCGTGTCGTCGGCATCGCGCTGCATTGCGATGCGACCGTCGGCGCAGGCGCGCACGTCCAGGGCGGCGTGGCGGCGGCAGCGGCGCTGCGGTGCATGCGTTACGCAGCGCCGGTGGCGATGCGTGCGGCGTGTCCCGCGCGGCGCGACTTGCTGGGCTTGCGCCCGGTATTGCACATGACGTGACAGGTCATGGTTCTCGGAGCGGGAATCGAACCCGCAACCCTCGGATTAAGTTTCCGATGCTCTACCCAATTGAGCTATCCAAAAGGTGACGTGCCGGAGTCGAACCGGCGACACGTGGACGCGCCACTGCTCTACCTCTGAGCTAACGTCTGGCGGAAACTGCACGTCCCGGCCGCAGGCATACGCGACGGCAGCGCCGTGCGCACCGGACGGGAATGGCATCCCGTACCGCTAGCGACCATTAAGTGCAGTTTCCCATTGCCGCCTCCTTCGAAACGGCAATTCCTGCGTCGATTCCATTCCCGCCGCCCGCGTCCGGCACCTGGACGCAGCGCTTGCGCGCCTCGCGAGCGAAACTTCCCTGTTTCCGGGCATTCCATGCCCGGGTGCCTGGGATGTTGGATCGACAAAAACAAAACACATGGCATGCGAACGCGCAAAGCAAAACGCCCCCGGCATGGTGTCCGAGGGCGTTCGCGTTCCTCGGAGATCGATACAACCGATCTCCGCAACGGGCGATCAGTCGATCAGGTGGCGCGATCCAGCCGCAGCGCGGTATCGCGCAGCGCACGCAGGACCGCTGCGCGCGTTTCGCGCTGCAGGCCGGGCAGATGTGCGGTGAAGGGGCGGAAGGTCATGATCGTCGGAGTCGTCGTTGCCGAACGTGTCGGCTGATGGGCGCGCACATTACCTGCGTTGTTTTCATTGCGCAAGGGGTTTATCGAATTATTTTTTCTCTCTCGCCAATCTCTCGATCGCTGCGCTCCGCGTCGGCAGCCGCCGGAAGATTCGCAACTCGCGAGGAGGCGTTTCCAATTCTGGTGTTTTGGTTACTGTGGCCGGCTCCGCAAAGCGAAAAAAATCATCGGGAGATCGCCGGATTTTCTCCGGGCGATGCCCGACCTGGCGCAATGCGCACTGCTAGGCTCGCGGTGCGTCCTCCAGCGGCCAATCACTTACTTTCCGGTTACTGGATGGCGCCTGCGATCAAGTCACTTCCCCCAACGGAGTCATCGAAATGAAAATTCGCCTGCATGCGTCTCTGCTCGCATTGCTGCTCGCGTTCCCCGCCGTTTCCGCATTCGCGCAAACCGCGGTCACCGCCAATCCCAACCACCAGCAGCTGCTGCAGGGCTCGGATTGGCGCACCGAGGCGAACAAGCGCCTGGTCTACGACTTCTGGCGCATCGTGTTCGAAGCCGGGCACACCGAGTACGCGCCGATGTACATGGCCAAGGACTATATCCAGCACAATCCGACCGTGGCCAACGGCCGCGACGCATTCCTGCAGTTCCTGACCGCCTTCGTCAAACCGCAGCCGATCAAGCCGCGCGTGCAGCTGCCGCTGGTGGCGATCCTCGCCGAGGGCGACTACGTGACCCTGATATCGGTGCGCACGTTGCCCGATCCCAAGGACGCGACCAAGACCTATACGACCACCTGGTTCGACATGTTCCGCATCCAGAACGGCAAGATCCAGGAGCATTGGGATCCGGCGACCAAGTGAGATAGGCCAGGATCCGGGACATCGCGGCGATGCGTCGCTGCGGCACGCACGAGGTGTGTTGTCGCAGCGACGCGGTGCGTGTGGCCGTGATGCCGTCGTCGCACGGATTTCCTTGTTGTCCGGCGCCGACCCAGGGGTGGCGAATTGGATGTCGGTGTGGGCCGCATGTGCAGTCGGTCGCGCATGCGCCTCAAGAGTTCTGTGCCGGCTTGCGGTAGCGAACACCCGGCGGTACGCGCTTGGAGCATGCTGGCAAGGCGCGAGGGAGCTAGACTCCGGTAGCGGCCATCGGTCGCGCGCCCTTCCCAGCCGACCTCGCCGCCATGCCCTTCCTCGAACTTCCGACGCATCGCCTGCATTACCGCATCGACGGCAGCGAAGGCCGCCCATGGCTGACCTTCTGCAATTCGCTCGGCACCGACCTGCACATGTGGGACGCGCAGATCGACGCGCTGGCACCGTACTACCGGGTGCTGCGCTACGACCGCCGCGGCCACGGCGCCTCGAGCGTCGCGCCTGGACCGTATCGGATCGAGGCGCTGGCCGGCGACGTACTGGCGTTGCTCGATGCGCTGGCGGTCGAGCGCACCCATTTCTGCGGCCTGTCGATCGGCGGGCTGACCGGGCAATGGCTGGGCGTTCACGCCGGCGCGCGCCTGCACACGCTCACCGTGTGCGCGACCGCGGCCAGGATCGGCACCGAGGATGGCTGGCAGGCGCGCATCGCGCAGGTGCAGGCCGACGGACTGGCGTCGCTGCTCGCCGGCACCCGCGAGCGCTGGTTCACCCCGGCCTTCGCCGAGATGCAGCCGGCAACGGTCGAGGCGATTCTGGCGAGCTTCCTGAGCACCGATGCGCAGGCCTATGCGGCCTGCTGCGAGGCGCTGGCCAGCGCCGATTTCCGCGAGGTCCTGGGCGAGATCGCCACGCCGCTGCTGGCGCTGGCCGGACACGACGATCCGGTCTGCCCGCCGGCCGATCTGCAGGCGATCGCCGCGCAGGCGGCGCGCGGCAGCTTCGCCCAGGTGCATGGCCGGCACCTGTGCAATGTGGAATCGCCGCACGCCTTCAACGACGCGCTGCTGCGCTTCCTGTTGCAATAGGCACGGTCAGGGCTGCACAGACAAACGCCGCGCGATCCCTACCGCGCAGCGCAGGCTGTCCCATCCCGAATCCCTAATCCCGGCTTTCATCCAGCTGCACAACCAGCTTGCCGAAATTGCCGCCGCCGAGCATGTCGATGAAGGCCTGCGGCGCGTTCTCCAGCCCCTGCACGACATGCTCGCGGTAGCGCACGCGGCCGTCGGCCAGCCACGCGCCCATCTCGCGCAGGAACTCGGGATAGAGCTTGACGAAATCGCCGACGATGAAGCCGCGCAGGGTCAGCCGCTGGCGCAGCACCTGGTTCATCAGCGCCGGCAGGCGGTCCGGCCCGGGCGGCTGTTCGCCCTTGTTGTTGTAGGTGGCGACGGTGCCGCACACCGGCACCCGCGCGAAATCGTTGAGCAGCGGCAGCACCGCATCGAACACGTGGCCACCGACGTTCTCGAAGTACACGTCGATGCCGTCTGTCGCGGCGGCGCGCAGTTGCTCGGCGAAGTCCGCAGCACGATGGTCCAGCGCCACGTCCAGGCCCAATTCCTCGCGCAGGTAGCGGCATTTCTCGGCGCCGCCGGCGATGGCGATCACCTTCGCGCCGCGCAACCTGGCGATCTGCGCCACGCTGGCGCCGACCGGGCCGGTGGCGGCGGCGACCACGACGGTCTCGCCGCTCTGCGGCTTGCCGATTTCGTGCAGGCCGGCGTAGGCGGTGAAACCGGGCATGCCGTAGACGCCGAGCGCGGTGCTCGGCGGCAGCGGCGAGTGCGGATCGAGCTTGCGCCGCAGGCCGGCGCCGTCGGCCACCAGGTGGGTCTGCCAGCCGCCGCTCTGCACCAGCACCAGGTCGCCGGGCTTGAGGTCGGGATGGTGCGATTCCAGCACCTCGGCGACGGTGCTGCCGACCATCACCTCGCCCAGCTGCACCGGCGGCGCGTACGAGGGCGCATCGCTCATGCGTCCGCGCATGTACGGATCCAGCGACAGCCAGCGGTTGCGCAGCAGCACCTGGCCGGGACCGGGCACGGCCAGGGGCGCCTGTTCGATGCGGAAATTCTCCGCGGTCGGCGCGCCTTGCGGACGCGAGGCGAGGACCACGCGGGTGGTATGGGAAGCGGTGCTCATACGGTTTCCTTGCTGGCGGTATCCAGTTGCGCGATGTCCTCGGCCGACAGCGCCAGGCGCGCGGCGGCCAACAACTGCTGCAACTGCTCGATGCTGGTGGCGCTGGCGATCGGCGCGGCGATGCCGGGGCGCGCGATCAGCCACGCCAGGGCGACCTGGGTCGGCGTGGCCGAATGCTTGCCGGCGATGTCGTCGAGCGCGGCGAGGATGCGCAGGCCGCGCGCGTTGAGGTAGCGCGCGATCACGCTGTCGCCGCGCGCCTGGCTCTTCGCCGCATCGGCGGGACTGCGGTACTTGCCGCTGAGGAACCCGCGGGCCAGCGCGTAGTAGCAGAGCGTGCCCAGTTCCTGTTCGCGCACCAGCGGTTCCAGGCCGGCCTCGTAGCCGGCGCGGTCGTACAGGTTGTATTCGGGCTGCAGCGTCTCGTAGCGCGGCAATCCGTACTGCGCCGACACCTTCAGCGCTTCGGCCAGGCGTTCGGCGCTGTAGTTGGAGGCGCCGATCGCGCGCACCTTGCCTTGCTCGATCAGCCGCCCGAACGCGGCCAGCGAGGCTTCCAGCGGCACCGATTCGTCATCCTCGTGGGCCTGGTACAGATCGATCACGTCGGTCTGCAGGCGCTGCAGCGATTCGTCCACCGCCGCGGCGATGTTGTCGGCGGCCAGGCCCGGGCGTTCGGCCCACTTGCCGACCTTGGTCGCGATCAGCACCTTGTCGCGCTTGCCGCTGCGCTTGAGCCACTGGCCGATGATGGTTTCCGACTCGCCGCCGCGGTTGCCGGGCACCCAGGCCGCGTACGCATCGGCGGTATCGATCAGGTTGAAGCCCGCTTCGACGAAGGCGTCGAGCAAGGCGAAGGAGGTCTTGGCGTCGGCACTCCAGCCGAACACATTGCCGCCGAAGGCGAGCGGCGCCGCGTGCAGGCCGGAACGGCCGAGTTCGCGCGTGTGCAGCATGGGGAACGCTCCGCTGTGGGGAAGGGCGACAGGATAGTCGTCCGAGGTTTCGGTATCGGGGCGATGGTCGCGAAAACAGCGTTCCGTTTGCGTGATTCGCGCTAACGCGAAGACAACATTCGGGCGTGCGCGCATGCGTGCTAGGCTCGCGTCACACCGACAACGGACGTACGCCATGAGCCTTCGCACCACGCTTGCCTGCGCTTGTACCCTTGCCATTGCCGCGACGCTGGCGATCCCGAACGCGCAGGCGATCAAGCCTGCCGACAGCGCCAGCCTGCCGGCGCCGGATGCGGCCTTGCAGAAGGCCATCGACGGCAGCTGGCGCGACCGCGTCTACGCCGAGCGCGACGCCTATCGCCACCCCGGACAGACCCTGGCGTTCTTCGGCATCAAGCCGACCCAGACGGTGATCGAGATCACCCCGGGCGGCGGCTGGTATTCGGAAATCCTGGCGCCGTACCTGCGCGAGCGCGGCCAGTACATCGCCGCGGTGGTCGATCCGACGGCGGTGCCGGAAGGGCGCGGCCGCGAGTATCAGCAGAAGGCGCGCGCGACGCTGGAGCAGAAGTTCGCCGCCGCGCCGGCGCAGTACGACCGCGCCAAGCTGGTGGCGTATTCGCCGACCGCGCCGGTGTTTGGTCCGGCCGGCTCGGCCGATCTGGTGCTGACCTTCCGCAACGTGCACAACTGGCGCATGTCCGGCCAGGCCGAGGGCATGTTCAAGGGCTTCTACGCGGTGCTCAAGCCCGGCGGCGTGCTCGGCGTGGTCGAGCACCGGGCCAAGGCCGACGTGCCGGCCGACGACAAGAGCGGTTACGTCGGCCAGGCGCAGGTGATCGCGATGGCCGAGGCGGCCGGCTTCGAACTGGCCGGCAAGAGCGAGGTCAATGCCAACCCGCGCGACACCAAGGACTATCCGGGCGGCGTGTGGACGCTGCCGCCGAGCAACAGCCACGATGCCGCCGACGATGCCAAGTACAAGGCGATCGGCGAGAGCGACCGGATGACGCTGAAGTTCGTCAAGCGCTGAGAACGGCGGCACGGGCAGCGGGAAAGGAAAACCGGCGTGGGAGAATTACCCGCGCCGCGCGCGCCGTCGATGCGTGGCCAATCCCGAATCCCTTTTCCCCAATCTCCGCTTCCATGCTGATCGCGTTCAACAAGCCGTTCAATGTGCTGTGCCAGTTCACCGATCGCAGCGACCCGCCGCGGCGCACGCTGGCCGGGTTCGGCCTGCCCGCCGACGTGTACGCGGCGGGGCGGCTGGACTACGACAGCGAAGGCCTGCTGCTGCTCACCGACGACGGCGCGCTGGCGCACCGCTACACCGATCCGCGGCACAAGCAACCGAAGACGTACTGGGTGCAGGTGGAAGGCGTGCCGCAGCCCGAACAGTTGCAGCGCCTGCGCGATGGCGTGGTATTGAACGACGGACCGACCGCGCCGGCGCAGGCCAGCGTGCTGGAGACGGCGCCGGACCTGTGGCCGCGCGACCCGCCGGTGCGCTTCCGCAAGACGGTGCCCGATGCCTGGCTGCAGATCGTGCTGCGCGAAGGGCGCAATCGCCAGGTGCGGCGCATGACGGCCGCGGTCGGCTTGCCGACCTTGCGCCTGGTCCGCGCGGCGATCGGCGCGCATCGGCTGGAGGGGTTGGCGCCGGGCGCGTGGCGGGCGCTGTAAGCCGTTTGGGCAATGCCCCCTTGTAGGAGCGGCTTCAGCCGCGACGCTTTACCGGTAGCCCTGTCGCGGCTGAAGCCGCTCCTACAGGAACGGAGCCGGTGGTCGCGAATTCCGGATTGAGACGCTTGCGTGCCGTGTGGCGTGTCCGCAGGCGCTCGACGATCGCCGTCGCGGGGGGGCTTTCGTCGCCGCGCGCAGATCGCTTGGGCGCCACGTCGTCCGCTGCCTGTAAACGAAAACAGCGGCCGGATGCATCCGGCCGCTGTTTCGATGGCGTTGCCGTCGTCGCTGTCGCGGCGACGCTCCTGCAATGCTTATTCTTCGGTGGCGTCCTGCGCGGCCGCGGCGCGGCGCGAGGTGCGTGCCGCCGAACGACGGGCACCGGCGTTGCCGCGCTTGCTGGCTTCGATGCGCTGCGAATCGCCTTCGATCGGCGCGTTGTTGTCGCGCTGGCGCTTGCGGTAGATCGCATACCCGAGCAGGCCCACGCCCACCGCCGCGGCGGCGATCGCGATGACCGGATTGCGGCGCACCGCCGTCCGCGCGACCTTGGTGCCGGTCTTCACCGCACCCAGCGCCGCACCGGTCTTCAGCGCGCCCATGGCGGCGCCGGACTGCAGCCACTTGTTGGCCTGCGGCCCGATGTGACGGAGGCTGTCGCCGGCATGGCTGGCGAGATCCAGCGCGCGGTCGGTGATGATGGTCAGCTTGCTCATGGGGGCGTCCCTACTGGCAGGAATAAGGACCGCAGTGTCCCCCGGGTACCGTATAGACCGCGTTAGCGCGCCGGCGTGGAGTCGTCTGCCGGCTGAATGCGCGGCCAGCTCGGGTGCGGTGGCCGGTGCGGTTGCGATCGCCGCGGTGGGGATGTCTCGACGGGACCGCACGCCGTGGCGCTGGCGCGACGTTGCCGCGGGCGACGTGGATCAGCGCAGCGTTCGCGCCGGGTCCATCGCCTTCGCCATCCACGGGCAGGGACGGCGGGCGAGGCGGTGCTCGCCTGCATCGGTGCATCCGGCGTGCTTGCGCCGGACCTTCGGAAATGCGGCGTGCAGACGGAACGTCCTCTTCGCCGCTGTTGCCCGTCTGCAACGGCCGCGAACCTGCAGCGCGATGGCCGCCGCCGTGCTCAAGTGCCGCGCGGCTTCGCGCGATGGCTGGCGGTGGCGGTCCACGGGTCGTCCGGCCACGGGTGGCGCGGATAGCGGCCCTTCATTTCCTTTTTCACTTCCGGATAGGTGCTGGACCAGAAGTTGCGCAGGTCCTGGGTCACCTGCAGCGGGCGCCCGCCGGGCGAGAGCAGGTGCAGCAGCAGCGGCACGCGGCCGTCGGCGACGCGCGGGGTGTCGGCCAGCCCGAACAGTTCCTGCAGCTTCACCGCCAACACCGGCGGTTGCGGTTGGCCGGCGTGGTCGAGCGCGTAGTCGATGCGCCGCTCCATGCCCGAGGGCACCGTGATCCGCGTCGGCGCGTGGCGATCGACGGCCTGCCGCTGGTCCCACGGCAGCAGCGACTTCAGCGCCTCGCCGAGGTCGTCTTCGCCGAGCGCATCGAGCCGGGTCTTGCCGGCGAAGGCCGGGCGCAGCCAACCGTCCAGGCCTTCCAGCAGCGCGGCGTCGCCGAGATCGGGCAAGCCCAGCTCCGGCATCCACGTGCGCAGCGCGACCGCGCGCGCGTGCCATTGGGTCAGCGGCTCGCTCCACGGCAGCGCCTGCAGGCCGAGTTCGCGTACCGCCTCGGTCAGCGCTGCCGCCGCATGCGCCGGATCGATGCGGCCGGCGGGGCGGCTGTCGAGCACGATGCGGTCGAAGCGGGTTTCGCGCAGGGCGCTCAACGCGCGCCGCTCGGCGTCCCAGCGCACCACGTCCTGCTGCACGAAGCGCTGCGGGAAATCCGCGCGCAGCCGCGCCTCGTCCACCGGCGCGGCGCGCAGCAGCAGCGCGTCCTTGGCTTCGTAGCGCAGTTCGGTGGCGACCAGCCACGGCTCGCCGCGCAGGTCGCTGTGCTCGAACAGGCGTGCGCTGCGGCCGTTGGCCAGCAGATAGCGCAACGGATCGGCCGGATGGCGGGTGGCGATGCGGTCGGGGAAGGCATGGGCCAGCAGGTCGCCGAGTTCGTGCGCTTCCACGCTGTCCGGCGCGGCGGCGTCGCTGCGCAGGCGCCGCCGCCATTGCTTGGCGGCCGCATCGATCGCGGCCAGGCCGCCGCGGTTGGCGTCGTGCGGGGCGCGGCCGCGGCGGAACCCGGCCAGTGCGCGCCAGCGCGCCGCCAGCGCGTCGCCGCCCTGGCGCAGCGGATCGCGCGCCTCGACCAGCGCGGCCAGGTCGCAGGCCAGCGCCTGCGCCCGCGCATCCGGCGCGGCCAGCAGCATCGCCGCCAGCCGCGGATGGGTACCCAGCGCGAGCATGCGCCGGCCGCTCGCGGTGATCGCATGGTTTTCGCTCAAGGCGCCTAACCGCTGCAGCAGTTCGCGCGCGGCGGCCAGCGCGCCGACCGGCGGCGGATCGACGAAGCGCAACGCGTCGCTGCCCCAGGCCGCCAGTTCCAGCGCCAGCCCGGCCAGCTCCACCTGCAGCATTTCCGCGCGGCGCTGCGCCTCCAGGCGCTGCGACTGCGGCCACAGCCGGTACGCCCAGCCGGCGGCGACACGGCCGGCACGGCCGGCGCGCTGGTCGGCCGAGGCCTGGGCGATGGCGGTCACGTCCAGCCGCGAGAAGCCGCTGTTGGGATCGTAGTGCGGCTCGCGCGCCAGCCCGGCATCGATCACCACGCGCACGCCGGGCAGGGTCACCGAGGATTCGGCCACGTTGGTCGCCAGCACCACGCGGCGGCGGCCGTGCGGATCGGGCTGCAGCACCTTGGCCTGCTGTTCGACCGGCAGTTCGCCATGCAACGGCAACACGTCGACACCGCAGCCTTCTCTCCCCGGGAGAAGGTGGCGCGCAGCGCCGGATGAGGGTGCGCTCGAGGCGGTGCCGGCGGCGAGGGCCCCAGAAGCGGCCCCCGATGCGGGCACGCCCAGCCCCACCCCAGCTGCCTCCAACGCCGCCTGCACCCGCGCGATCTCGCGCTGCCCGGGCAGGAACACCAGCACATCGCCGGGATGCTGCTGCAGCGCATGGTCGATGGCGCGGCGGGTCTGCGCTTCCAATGCCTCCTCGCGCCGCGCCGGGAAATGCGCGATCTCCACCGGATAGCTGCGGCCGGCACTGGACAGCCGCGGCGCGTCCAGGAACTGCGCCAGGCGTTCGCCGTCCAGCGTCGCCGACATCACCACGATGCGCAGGTCCTCGCGCACCTGCGCCTGCACGTCCAGCGCCAGCGCCAGGCCCAGGTCGGCGGCCAGGTGGCGTTCGTGGAATTCGTCGAACAGCAGCGCGCCGACGCCGTCGAGCATCGGGTCGTCCTGCAGCATCCGGGTCAGGATGCCTTCGGTGACCACTTCGATGCGGGTGCGCGCGGACACCTTGTTCTCGAAGCGGATGCGGTAACCCACGGTCTCGCCCGGCGCCTCGCCGCGCTGCCGGGCCATGAACGTGGCGGCGCTGCGCGCGGCGACCCGGCGCGGCTCCAGCATCACGATGCGGCGGCCCTGCAGCCACGGCGCGTCCAGCAGCGCCGGCGGCACCTGGGTGGTCTTGCCGGCGCCGGGCGGGGCTTCCAGCACCAGCCGCGGGTGCGCGGCGAGGCTGTCGCGGATCTGCGGCAGCAGCGGGTCGATCGGAAAAACGGGAGAGGCCATCGGCCAAGGATACGGATCGGCTGCGCCGCTGTAGAGCGCGCGCCTCTCGCGGTTAGCGCCGGCCCCGTACAATCTCCCGCTTTCCTGCCCGGCTTCCTCGGCATCTCCGCATGACTCTGATCGATATCGGCGCCAACCTCACCCACGACTCCTTCGATCGCGACCGCGACGCGGTGCTGCAGCGCGCCCGCGACGCCGGCGTCGCGCAGTTGGTGGTGACCGGCGCCAGCCGCGAGCACTCGCCGTTGGCGTTGCAGCTGGCGCAGCAGCACCCCGGTTTCCTCTACGCCACCGCGGGCGTGCATCCGCACCACGCGCTCGAGTACACCGCCGAGTGCGACGCCGAACTGCGCGCGCTGCATGCGCATGCCGAGGTAGTGGCGATGGGCGAGTGCGGGCTGGACTACTTCCGCGACCTCGCGCCGCGCCCGGCCCAGCACCGCGCCTTCGAGCGCCAGCTGCAGCTGGCCGCCGACACCGGCAAGCCGCTGTTCCTGCACCAGCGCGACGCGCATGCGGATTTCCTGGCGTTGATGCGCCAGTTCGACGGCAAGCTCGGCCCGGCGGTGGTGCACTGCTTCACCGGCACCCGCGAGGAGCTGTTCGACTACCTGGACCGCGACTGGCACATCGGCATCACCGGCTGGCTGTGCGACGAGCGCCGCGGCGCGCATCTGCGCGAGCTGGTCAGGAACATCCCGGCAGCGCGGCTGATGATCGAGACCGACGCGCCGTACCTGCTGCCGCGCACGCTCAAGCCGCTGCCGAAGGACCGGCGCAACGAACCGGCGTTCCTGGCGCACATCGTCGAGGAACTGGCGCGCGACCGCGGCGAGGATGTGGCGGCGACCGCGGCGGCGACCACCGCCACCGCGCGCGGGTTCTTCCGCTTGCCCGACGATGCATGAGCGCAGTCCGCCGCCCGGCTGCGGCTATCGCGGTTGTGCGTGGCGATGCGGACCGAATGCTGGCGGCACGTGCGCTGCCGCAGCAGTCGATCGCGGTCGTTTGCGCTCGCGAGATCCTGTAGGAGCGGCTTCAGCCGCGACCGGCACTACCGTTAGCGCCTGTCGCGGCTGAAGCCGCTCCTACAGGGTTCATGGCCCGTCGCTGCGCCGGTTTTCCGTGCGCGGATCCGCGCTATTCGATCTGCGCGTCCTCGCGCTTGGCTTCCGCCATCGCTTCCGGCTCCAGTTCCTCGGCGCTGCGGTTGAGCTTGACGAACACGCCCCAGGCGACCAGCAACAGCGCCGCGCACAGGCCGACCGCGGTGGCATAGGGCAGCTTGGCCGGGTCGTCGTGCATCAGTTCGAACACGGACACCAGCGTCTCGATCGCCAGCGCGATGACGATGACCACGAAGAACCGCGACAGGTAGCGGCGCACCCGCGTCGGGCCGCTGATCTTGACGTCGCGCTGCACCTCTTCCTCGAAGATGGTCTGGCCCAATTCCAGCGTCACCAGCGCCACGGTGAGCAGCCCGATCGCCTCCAGCACCACGTTGAAGCGGTCGCGGATGACCAGGTCGCCGCCGGGGGTGAGGCCGTGCCACAGCTCCAGCACCGCCATCGCCACCAGGCCGGCGGCGCACAGCAGGAACAGCAGGATGATCAGGAAATGGCCGCCGCGGAATATCTTTTCCATGAACTTCATCGCCGCTCGCCGTGGTCAGGTCGGCGAGCATAGGCGCGGCGGGCGTCAGCGGCGCGCGAAGAGGCGCGACGGACGGGGCACACGTGCCGCAGCCGAGGACTCCCAGGCACGCAATGCGTTTCGCGGCCCCCCGAGGCGGCTGCCGCGTGGCGGACTGCGCTGCCCGGTCGGGCTGACCAGGGGAATGCAGCAGTGGCGGTGGACGGTCTCGGGCATCGGCGTCGGCAGGTCCTCGCGGCTCCGGTGCCCGGGGAAGTGCCTGTCGCGGTTGCACCCACTCCATGCACGCGCAAGGGCAAGCCGGGCGGGGTGGATTTTGGGAGGGACTTCAGTCCCGACGCGTGTCGGCCGGACAGTCGCATGGCGACGCGCGTGTCGGCCGGGCCCGCTCGTACCACATGCATGCCGGCGCATGGCGGTGTGCCGGGGACCTGTGGGGGCGTGAACCGCCTCGTTGCGAGGCGCGTCACTGTGGCGGCGTCGCCGCCGCCATGCCTTCAGCCTTGCGCCAACCCGGCCTGGTAAGCCTGCAGATGGCAGTACGCGGCCAGCAGCCACGGTGCGGCATGGCCGGCGGCGCGGGCACGGGCCAGCATGTCGCCGACGATGTGCTGCGCTTCCACCTGCTGCCCGGCTTCCAGGTCGCGCAGCATCGAGGCCTTCATCGGCGAGCCGGGTTGGGTCAGCAGCTGCAGCGCGTTGGCCTGCGCCGCTTCTGGCACCGGTTCGCCGGCGGCGGCGGCGACCGCCGTGCATTCGGCATACAGCCCGCGCAGCAGCGCCACGCCGTCGTCGCTGGCGACGATGCGGCCGGTTGGCGCGCGCATCAGGCAGGTGGCCGCGGCCAGCGCGGTCAGGAAGGTGTACTTGATCCACTGTTCCTGCGCGATCCGGGGCGTGGCGACATGGTCGATGCCGGCCTGCGTGCAGGCGGCGGCCAGGTCGCGCACGCGGGCGCTGTCGGCGCCGCGCCCGTCGCGCTCGCCGAAGGTCAGCGAGGCCGGCTTGGCCAGGTGCTCGATGGCGCCGTCCGCGCCCAGCGTGGCGCTGATGAAGCACAGGCCGCCGAGCACGCGGTCGGCGCCGAAGCGCGCGTCCAGCAGCGGGTAGTGGCGCAGGCCGTTGAGGATCGGCAGCAGCGCGGTGCCCGGGCCCATCGCCGGCGCCAGCGCGTCCAGTGCGCTGTCCAGGTCGTAGGCCTTGCAGCTGAGGATCGCCAGGTCGAACGGCCGCGCGGCGGCCGTTGCGGGCAACGTATCGGCGGTCAGCGTGGCCACCGCGAGGTCGGCATCGCCACGCGGGCTGCGGATGCGCAAGCCGTCGCGCTGCAAGCGCTCGGCCCGCGCCGGGCGGACCAGAAAGGTGACATCGACGCCGGCCTGGGCCAGGCGTCCGCCGAAGTAGCCGCCGGTCGCGCCGGCGCCGAGGATCAGGATGCGCATGCGCCGATGGTAGCAGCGGCGCCGGTTGGCTTCAGCGCCGCGGTGCGGCCGTGCCCGGCGTGCGCAAGCCTTCCGGCGGCTCGAAGGCGTCGGCGGGCACGGGTTCGTAGCTGACCGTGTCCACACGCAGGCTGCGTTCGTCGCGTCGGTTCCCGATGCGACCGCGGTAGCCGAGCAACAGGCCGTTGCCGTCCAGCCACAGCGTGCCGGTGGTGGTGCCGTCGGGACCTTGTGTGGCCGATTGATAGCGCCAGCCCGCGGCGAGGCGGCCGGCGATGAACTCGCCGGGCGCCGGCGCGCAACGCCCGCCGATCCGTGCGCAGGGATTCTTGGGGTCGTACCAGTAAGGCCCGCTGGCATCGGCGACCGGAAGCCGGTAGTCGCCTGAGCGGCTGATCAGCCAGGCGCGGCCGCGGGTGCCGGGGGCGACCAGGTAGGCGTCGGGCGCGTGCTCGCCGACGAAGTCGATGCGGATCGCTTCGCCACGCAGGCGCACCTGCACCTGGACCGAGTCGCCGGCCTGCTTCGGACCCAGCGGACCGAAGCCATACGCGCGTCCCTGCAGCCTGGCCTGCGGCGGCGGTGGCCCTTCTGCTGCCGCGTCCGTCGATTGGGACCGCGACGGGGCACTGACGAGGCCCAGCGCGCCCGCCAGCAACGCCGCGGCCAGCCGTTCAGCGCGCAAGATTGCCGCTGTCGTAGATGGGCGACTGCATGCGCACCACCGCGTAGGACTCGATCGGCATGCGGCGGTGGCCACTGATCGGCTCCTCGATCAACATCGAAACCGGCCGATAGCTTTCGCCGCCGCTGACCAGATCCGACAGGCCGACGATGACGCGGTCGACGAACGGCACGATCAGCGGCATGTTGTAGGTGACCTTGATCTTCAGGATGTTGGCGTCCTGCACGTTGACCTGGCTGCCGCCGATATTGGCGTTGCGGAATGCAAGGCTGTCGTTAGGAAGCGCGTAGCGGCCGTCGTACTGGCGTTCGCGGAATTCGTTGAAGGCCGCGCGCGTCGGCGAGATCACTTCGATCTTGGAGAAGATCAGCACCTCGGTCAGCTTGATCTTCTGTTTGGTGAGCAGCGCGTTTGCGGTGTCCGGCGACTGCACGAACAGCGGGGTCAGGCCGCCGGCGAGCGCGTCCTGCATGTCGCCGCGCTTCACCCCGCTTACCGCGCCGGCGCGTGCCGCCTGGAACGTGGCGTAGTCCAGCACGGTCTTGGCGCGATAGATCAGGATGAACTGGAAGATCACCAGCACCAGGAACAGGAAGGTGGGGACCACCACGCAAAACTCGACCAGGGACTGGCCGCGTTGCCGGCGCGGCACGTGACGCAATGCGTTCATGGGCGTTCTCCCGCAAAAGCGGTCGGTCGGGATGCGGCGGGAGCTTCGGCCGGCCACCAGGCCAGGCGCTCGCCGCGCGTCGGTTGCAGCGCCTGCAGGCTGCCTGCCGCCAGTTCCAGCGTGGCGTGGGCGCGCAGGCAGGCGGCGCCGCGCCAGGGCCTGACCCGCTCGCGCCACTCCAGCACATGGCCGTCGCGGTCCAGGAACAGCAGGTCCAGCGCGTAGCCCATGGCGAAGGTGTGCACGCTGTTGCAGGGCTCGATCAACAGCCCCTGGCCGGATTGCAGCGGCGCGCGCCCGAGCAGGCCGCGCAGGCGCAGCCACCAGGTGTCGGCGCGCCACACGCTGTGCAGCAGCACCTCGCCCTCGCGGCGCAGCGTGCCGCACCTCACAGGATCCCCTGCTGCTTCATCTGCAGATAGATGAAATAGGCCAGCACCACGAAGATCAGCGGGAAGAAGAACAGCACCAGCGGCAGCATCATCTTCACCGGGGCCTCCAAGGCCAGTTTCTCGGCGCGCAGGAAACGTTCCTCGCGGCGCTGCATGGCCTGCGAGCGCAGCGTTTCGCTGAGACTGGCCCCGACCCGGTCGGCCTGGATCAGCGCGCTGGTGAAGTTGGAGATCTGCGAGATGTCCATGCGGTCGGCCATGCGTCGCAGCGCCTCGGCGCGCGGCAGCCCGGCGCGCAGGTCGCGCAGCATCCGCGAGAACTCCTGCGACAACGGTCCGGGCGGGCCTTTCTGCACCGACTGTTCGATCGCCCCGGTGATGTTCAGGCCGGCCTCGACCGCCATGGTGATGAAGTCCAGGAACGTCGGCAGGTCGCGCACGACGTGCTTGCTGCGCTGCTTGCGCCGTTCGCCCAGCCACAGCGTCGGATACATCCAGCCCAGCGGGATGCCGAACAGCAGGCACATCGACAGCGCGCCCATGCTGAACTTGCCCAGCAGCATCACGATGACGGCGAACACCACGCTGACCGCGCAGGCGGCGACGATGCGCGTGCCGTACAGTTCCTCCGGCGTCAGCACGAAGTCCTGCCCGGCCGACTGCAGGCTGCGATGCGCGCGTTCCAGCTGCGCGGACTTGAGCCGCGGGCCGACCAGGTGCGTGGCGGCGGTGACCAGCGGCCAGAGCAGGCGCAATGCCGACGGCAGCGGATCCTGGTAGTTGCGATCGTCCTGCGGCACCGCCTGCAGCAGCCCGCGCAGCGCGAACATCACCAGGCCAACGGCGGCCAGCGCCAGCAGCGCGACCAGGGCGAGCATCCAGTTCATATGTCGATCGTCATGATCTTGCGGCACATGCGGTAACCCAGGTACTCGAGCACGCACATCAGCGCGATAACGCACCAGCCGAGCAGGGTATGGAACATCGGGTTCATCGTTTCCGGGTAGAACAGCACCAGGAAGCCGACCAGGCCGGCCGGCAGCATCGCCATCACGATGCCTTGCAGCTTGCCCTGCGCGGTCAGCGCCTTGACCTTGCCTTCCATGATCAGCTTGCGGCGCAGGGTCT
>Ga0105243_10001535_pt1 | contig 20186 bp, 25 predicted proteins | sample KBSM34metaG_FD_81525 | JGI IMG/M metagenome (GOLD analysis project Ga0105243, IMG submission 81525) | Miscanthus rhizosphere microbial communities from Kellogg Biological Station, Michigan, USA - KBS M3-4 metaG | ecosystem: Host-associated > Plants > Roots > Rhizosphere > Soil | place... | reverse complement strand
CGAAATCATGGTGGTGGTAGTCATTCTCGGTGTTCTCGCCGCCCTGGTAGTACCGCAGATCATGAGCCGCCCCGATCAGGCCAAGGCCACCGCCGCCCAGAGCGACATCCATGCCATTGCCATGGCCCTGGACATCTATCGCCTCGACAACCACCAGTACCCCAGCAGCCAGCAAGGCCTTCAGGCGCTGGTGAGCAAGCCCAGTGGCAGCCCGGCGGCCCGCAACTGGAACCCCGACGGTTACCTCAAGCGCCTGCCGGTCGATCCCTGGGGTAATGGCTACCAGTACCGGGTGCCCGGCACCAAGGGTGGCGCCTACGACCTGTTTTCCTTTGGCGCCGACGGCAAGCTCGGCGGCGAAGGCGTGAACAGCGATATTGGCAACTGGGAACAATAGACCGTGCAGCGCCACCGTACCCGGGGCTTCACCCTGCTTGAACTGCTGGTGGTGATTCTGCTGATCGCCCTGACCGCCGGCCTGGTCGGCATCGTACGCCCGGACTCCGGTGGCCGCCAGGCGCACCAGGAAGCACAGCGCCTACTGGGCCTGTTGCAGTTGCTGCGCCAGCAAGCGCTGCTCAACTACAGCGACTACGGCGTGCGAATCGAGCCCGACGGCTACTGGGTGCTGCGCCTGGACCAGCAGGGTCGCTGGATCGAGGACAGGGATTTGCGCACGCATGCACTACCCGCCAAATTGCGCCTGCGCCTGGACGTACCCGAGGCCGGCGCGGCCCTGGGTACCAGTGACAGCCGCACTGGCCTGCCGCAATTGCTGGTGCTTTCCAGCGATGAAACCAGCGCCTTCACCTTGTGGTTCGAATACCGCGACCAGGCACTGCTGAGCCTTTCCAGCGATGGCATACAGGATGCGCAAATTGAAACCCGGAACTGAACAGGGCTTTACCCTGCTGGAGGTCATGGTCGCTCTGGCGATCTTTGCCACCCTGTCGATCGCCCTGTTCAGTGCGGTGCAGCATGTGGCCATGAACAGCGCAAACCTCACCGAGCGCACCCAGGCGCTGTGGATCGCCGACAACCGCATGAATGAACTGCGCATCGGCCTGCGAGAGCCGCAGAGCCAACGCAGTGCGGAACAGATCGAGTTCGGCGGCCGCCTCTGGTGGCTGTTCAGTGATATCCAGAGCGCACCCGACAGCCGTCTGCTCAAGGTCCAGTTGCGCGTCTCCGTCGAAACCACCCAGCAACGCGCACGCCAGTACAGCCGTGCACAACTGCTTGGCTACATCGAGGCCCGGCCATGAACCAGCGCGGTTTCACTTTGCTCGAAGTGATCGTGGCCATGGCCATTTTCAGCCTGTTGGGCCTGGCCACCTATCAGATGCTCGACAGGGTGCTGCGCAGCGATCAGCGCATTGGCCTGCATGAGCAGCAATTGCGTCAACTGCAACGGGCCATGAGTGTGCTGGAGCGTGACCTGGTGCAAGCCCGTCGACACCCGCTGGCGGACGACCCCAGCCAAAGCCAGGCACTGATCAGCCAGCCTGACGGCATTCGCCTGGTACGCGGTGGCTGGCGCAACCCGCTGGAGTACCCGCGCAGCAACCTGCTACAAGTCAGCCACCGTTGGGAAGGCGGCAGCTGGGTACGCGACACCCTGTCCCTGTCCCAACCCCTGGCCGCCCCCGGGGCGGCACAGCCTCCACCCGCCCCCATCAGCCAGAACCAGCAACTGCTGGCTGGCGTGGAGCTGACTCGCCTGCGCTTTATCGATGCCCGCGGCCAGGCCCACGAACACTGGCCGGCAGGGACCGAGAGCCTGAGCCTGCCGGCGGCCCTGGAAATCGAACTGGATGCCCCCGGCTACCCTCAGGTACGCCGGCTGATACTGCTGCCCGGCGGCCTCGATGCCCAGGAACCCGACGAGGCCGCTCTGCATGAATAACCTGGCCCGGCAACGAGGCGTGGCCCTGCTCAGCGTATTGCTGATCACCGCCCTGGTGACCATGGTGGTAAGCAATATGCTCGCCCGCCAGCGGCTCAACCTGCACGCCAGCAGCAACCTGATAGAACAACAGCAGCTCTGGCAACTGGCGCTGAGCGGTGAAGCCTGGGCCCGTCAACAATTGCTCGAAGACACTCGCAGCAAGGACGGCCTGCTGGTGACCCACCTGGGGCAGCACTGGGCGCAACCGGCGCCAGCGTTCAAGATCGGCGATGGACGCATTCATGTCCAACTGCAAGACCTCGGTGCCCGGCTCAACCTCAACAGCCTGCGCCAGCGCAGCGATCTGAACCTGCGGGCCCGCTACCAGCGCCTGCTGGCCTTGGAAGGCATCCGGGCCCACGATCCGGCACTCCTGGTCGGCCAGAACAACCGTGATGGCCTACCGCTGCCCTTTAGCGACCTCAGTGAACTGCGCCAACTGCCCGGGGTGGACAGCCAGACCCTGCAACAGCTTGAGCCGCTAGTGGGGGTATTCGGCAACAGCCCGATCAACGTCAACACCACCCGCGCCGAGGTCCTGGCCAGTGTTGAAGGCATCGATCTACCCACGGCTCGCATTCTGGTCAGTTCCCGTCCGGAAGGTGGCTATCCCGATATCACCCGTTTTCTTTCCAACCCGGTGCTCCAGGGCCGGGACATCAAACCTCAGGGGCTAGGCGTCAGCAGTCGGCAGTTCCGCGCCACCATCGATGTCGAACAGGGCCGGCAACGCCTGCGCCTGGTGAGCGACCTGCGAGTCATGGATAGGGAAAAGGTCCGGGTGCAGCAGCGCACGCTGATGCCCGCTCCTCCTGAACAACCGAAGACCGAGTAGACCGACATGAGGCAGTGGCTTTATCTATCTCCCCGTGCCACCGGCAACATGCCTTGGCAATGCTTCTGGTGGCAGGCCGGTGGCCAGTTGCACCAGGGCGACCTGCAGCAGGCTGCGGCCGCGCTGGGCAACCAGCCCCTGAGCCTGCTGCTTCCCATGGAAATGGCCAGCCACCATCAGGTCAGCGTGCCCGCCCGCAGTGGACGCTGGCTGCGCCAGGCATTGCACAGCGCGCTGGAAGAACAACTGATCGATGAACTGGACAACCTGCACCTGGCCCACGGGCCACTCAAGGACAAACGCCATTGCGCGGTGTTGGCGGTCAATCGTCAGCACCTGAACCAGTGCCTTGGACAACTGGCCGAACTGGGGTTGCAGCCTTCGCATATTCATGTCGACGCCGATTGCCTGCCCCCAGACCAGCCCCGGGCCCTAACCTGGGACGGTCGCTGGCTGCTGGGAGGCAGCGCGCCGATGCGCCTGGCCCTGTACCCGTGCGAACTGGCGGACCTGGCCCCCCTGCTTCCGGCAGACTTGCACTGGCAGGGGCCGCAACCACCGGGCCTGGAAAGTTTCGACCAGCATCACTGGCAGGCCGATGAACGTCCCTGGGAATGCTTGAGCCAGGGCGCGCAGCAGGCCATCGACCTGCGCCAGGGCGAATTCCTGCAGCGCCCCCGGCAAACGGCCCCCTGGCGCCTGGCCCTGCTCCTAGTGGTGGTGGCCGCAGGCTCCCACTTGCTGCAGAGCATGGGCCATCGCTGGTACCTGGAGCAGCAGAGCGAGCAGGTCCAGGCGCAGAACCAGGCGTTGTGGCAGGCCCATTCGGGTACTGAGGAGCCTGTGACCGACCTCGCCGCCCAGGTACACGCCAAGCAACAGCAAAAGGTCGAGAAAAGCTCCGGTAGCGCCCACAAACTGTCACTGCTGGCCGAGCAATGGAGCGCCAGTTACGGCGCCCTGGCCCAGGTACAGCGCCTCGACTACCAAAGCGGCGAAGGCTGGAACCTGCAGATCAGTGCACCAGCGTTCTCCGATCTTCAACAACTGCGCGAAGGCCTGATTGCCCAGGGCCTGGATGCCAGTACCGATTCTTCCGTCCGCGATGCCCGAGGGGTCAGCGCACGGTTGCAGATCAAGGAGTGAGGCATGAGCCTGCCGTTACTGAAAAAACCACTGTCCGCCCTGCTCCACCCACCCCTGGGGCACTGGCATCGCCTGGCGAAACGCGAACAGCGAGCCCTTAAAGGGCTGACCCTATTCAGTGCCCTGACCGGCGCCTACCTTTTGCTCTGGCAGCCACAACAACAAGCCCTGCAGCTTGCCGAACAACGCTTTATCGAGGCCACACAATTGCAGCGCCTGATACTCCAACTGCATGCTGGCAAACCTGCCAGCCCCGTCACGGCAATCTCGGCCGAAGCCCTGCCCGGCATGCTGGCCCGTTCCAGCAGCCAGGCCGGCATCAGCCTGGAGCGCATGGACAACGAAGCGCCCGGTCGGGTCAGCCTGGCCCTGGAGGGCCCGCTCACCGGGGTGATCGCTTGGGTTGATGAGCTTGAACAGAAACAGGTGGACGTGCTGGCGTTTTCCATCGAGGTCAACAAAGACGCGATCGCCACCGCGCGAATGCAGGTACAGGCACGTTGAAAAACTGAACGTCCCAAGGAGTCCAGGACAAAAAAAAACCCGCCGAAGCGGGCTTTTTTCAATGGCTCAGCACCTGTGATCAGTCATCGCGACCCATGATGCCGAACAGTTGCAGCAGGCTGACGAACAGGTTGTAGATCGATACATACAGGCTGATGGTGGCCATGATGTAGTTACGTTCGCCGCCGTGGATGATGGCGCTGGTCTGGAACAGGATGCACACCGAGGAGAACAGCACGAAGCCGGCGCTGATCGCCAGTTGCAGGCCGCTGATCTGAAAGAACAGGCTGGCCAGCACGGCGCCCATCAGGACGAAGAAACCGGCGGTGATGAAGCCGCCGAGGAAGCTCATGTCCTTGCGGGTGATCAGCACATAGGCCGACAGACCGCCGAATACCAGTGCCGTCATGGCAAAGGCCGAACTGACCACTTCGGCGCCGCCCTGCATGCCCAGGTAGCGGTTGAGAATCGGGCCGAGCAGAAAGCCCATGAAACCGGTCAAGGCGAAAGCCGACACCAGGCCCCAGGCCGAGTCACGGAGTTTGTTGGTGAGAAAGAACAGACCGTAGAAGCCGATCAGCACCACGAAGATGTTCGGATAACCGACACGCATCTGCTGTGCCACATAGGCCATCACCCCACTGAACGCGAGGGTCAGGGCCAGCAGGCCGTAAGTGTTGCGCAGGACGCGGCTAACCTCTAGCTGCTCGGCCTGCACGCCGTTGTTAACTGCGTAATCCTGTTCGCGCATGGCGACACTCCTGTTGGGGGAAACATTTAGTGGCATGGATGATAACAGAGGCTCTGTAACTCGCGACGCAGAGAGTTTGACAGTGTGTTTCATTCGGGTATTATGGCGCCCGCAATGCGATCTGGAGGTGTGGCCGAGTGGTTTAAGGCAGCGGTCTTGAAAACCGCCGACTGTAACAGGTCCTAGAGTTCGAATCTCTACGCCTCCGCCAAATCTCAACGAGAAAGCCCTGATTTTTCAGGGCTTTTTTGTTTCTGCTGCTCACGGGCGCTTACCGTCACCATCTGACCGTTTCCGCATCATTTCTTTAGTTTCCGCAACTACCCCCCTACGGCACCTTGCCGACAGAATGCCAAAACCTGTGGCCCGACCTGGATGCTGTCCTGTATTTTCCTAACCTCAGGATGACCGATTCTTGCCACACACCATGGCCTGCAGTTACTGGACGGGAGTAATTGCTGCATCGCCCCGATGATGGATTGGACACACAAACGCTGTAAGCCTTAATTTTAAAGACCTCCGTTGATCAACATCAGACTGTGTACCAATTTTTTACCACTTCACCTGGTAGCTCTAAGCTGTCACCTGCCACTTTTCGTTCAGAGATCGACAGTGAAAGGTGCGACTAAAATTTGAGAACAGGCGCCACTACGAGACGGTGGTACGGAGGTCCATCCTCAGGACAACCATTTGTAAATACTCGGCTTTGACTTGACGAGAAAAATTCTTACTTCCTATCTCTGAAAAGCCCCACTTGAGATAGGCGTTTCTTGCATTTACTGCAGACGCCATTACATCCAGCCATACGTGCGTCAGCCCTAACTCTTTCGCGTGCTCGATTGCTGCAGACACAAGTCGAAACCCTAACCCCGACTTCTGACTGCCCGGTAGAAGATAGATCCTAGAAATCTCCGCTCCCCCACATTCGTGCGTGATCGGGTTTCGAGAGTCAACCATCATGGTTAAGAATCCAACCGCAACCCCAGCAACCTCGGCTACCCAAAGCCTTGATTCAGCTTGTCGCAGCAGCATCAAAAATGCTGATGTACTAAAGGTATCCAGTTGATTGGCTAAAGCTACGCAGTCATTCCATAGGTAATGATAGGACGCTGCATAAGCAGCAGGACCAATCACTCCTAACACCTCAGCATCGTCTACACATGCTCTGCGGATTTTTACCACTCCGTCCACACTTGGGCCTCGCGCAATTCCAATGGGTCACCCAAGAGTCTACCCCCTCAGATCTGCGTCTGCTTTGCTCGACTGCTGCCAGGGATGCAGAAATTAGCCCCCAAATCCGTGATGGATTGGGGGACGTTCCCTGAAAGCCTATAGCATCAAGGCTTCAAAACGGCAGACTAAGTTTCGGTACCAATTTTGTACCACACCCTTTTGATCATCCTCGCCACTTGAGGCGCAGCTCTATTCGATCAGTCGGCGTAGAACCTTCCACTTTCACTGCCAAAAAACTACAACAATCCACCCACCTACTCTATAAAGCTGTTGCAGGAGTCTTATAGGTAAGAGAACGCCATTTGGGAGGTCACAGTGCATGTCAGTCACCGTTGAGATGGTTGCGGAATTCATGTTCGCCTACACACGGCGGTATCGTAACGAGTACCGCAGAGCCACCACACCTCTACCAGATGGTCCTGGATATCCGAATCTAGTTCAGTCCCCTTATCTAGACGCCAAAAAACTTCAGGTCTACGTTGCTCAAGACGGCGTTGTGATTTCCATTGAAAACGAACCACCACACCAGTGGTACATTGCTGGCGGTCCTGCGCTTAAAGTGGATTATGAGCCAACCAGAACTCCCAAAGATGTCACCCAATTCTTAGCCGACAACCAACTACAAGGGAAGGACATCGGCATTTATAGAATAGTATCGAAAACTCCCCTAGCCTCCTGTATATGGCGCAGCCGAGTACAGGGCATAGAGAGAGAGCTGCAAATCTCAGACCCTGAACTTGAACTAACACTATCCCTAAAACAAATAAATTTACCATATAAAAAACTAGTCAACACACTGACATTTGGTGCATATGGCTCGGTGCTTGATCCAAAATTTGATGATGCCGCTGATTTTGGCAGGTCTCACATCACTAAGAATTTAGGATTTTTCCCGGCAGACCTAAACAATAGAAGATTTTTTGAGTATATCGAGGTAGTTGTCATGCCGATGAGGCAGCGTGGGACAAGCGACTGATAACCCTACGCGTCCAGCAAGATATCCGCCGAGATATCGGCTCAGCCTTAGCCACATACGGGCGTGAGCCTCTAGGAGGTTCTATATCGTTCGGTAGCGAACCGGAATGGCTTGATTCTTACAATAATCGCCTTGACTCATTAAAGATTGCCATTTCTACCTTAGGAGAGGCTTTAAGGTTTCAGCCAGACGGCATTGAGTCTATATTTCACGCTATCTTAGAGAAACATCCAGTACTGCTAGATGTTTACGGCTCATGCGAAAGCAAGCCCGAACTAATCTATCCAAATGGTCAGACTTCACCCATCGGCAAAACAAAACTTCAGCCAGACTTCATCATTAAATACCCCGACCAATCTTACAAATTAATTGAAATCGAACGCCCCGCAAAAAAACTAGCCACAACGCAGGGACAACCACGAGCAGAAGTCAGTCAAGCCGTATTCCAAACAGCTGAATGGAAGCACTATATAAAAACCCACTATTCGTTAGTCGCTTCACGCTATCCAGGTATTCAATCGAAATGCAAAACGTCCGTAATCATGAGTCGATTTACTCAGCAAAATTTTAAGAACGTGTCAGATGCACGCGAATACATGGGACTGATGATAGACCAATACAACATCGATGAGTTCCTCACATTCGACGATCTCCTTGAAAGAGCAATTTCCGCTTACACAATGCTCTCAAGTTTTCCTCCGACATAAACAGCCATAAGGATAGGGATTCGAACCCGACCATAATCAACCGCAGTCCGCTCAAGGCCACGAAATTAGAGTATGTAGCACCTGAGTTAAGGCCTATATAGGCCTAAAGCGGTATCCGCTATGCCCTAAAAATGCCCTAAGATCATCTGCGCTTCGAGCCAACAACCTGTTCGGCATCTGCAAACCAGGGTAGCGAGGATAACGCGTCCGAGGTGTGCCAAGTGATCAGCCACTCGGTGTGGATCAAATCCGGCAGGCTGATCCCGTTTTGTGGGAACGCGTCACCCATGCGCCTTTCGCCACCATATTTCCACTCAAGCGGTCCGAAGCCGTCTGCCATACTTCGGCCCGAGAGGCTGTCATGGCCAACTCTGTATCATTCGTAATAAGTTCAGCGTCTCGCAGGGCCTGCGTGTAGCCGATTGCATTATGGTAGGCGCGAACACCAGAAGCCCAGTCGCTCGATTTATGTACTGAGTTCAACCGCAAAAGCCAGGCTGTTTGGACTCTGCGCTCGGCAAACCGGGCTGATCGCTAATCGTTAATCGTTAATCGTTAATCGTTAATCGTTAATACGCTGATGCCTGGCATGCCCCAATCCCCCAAATTAAGCGCTGCTTATACGCTTACCAGCACGACCGATACCAGTAGCCAAATGTAGGGGGCATGGTTACCACGACCACTAAAAAGGCCCACATCCCTGCCAGGTGAGGGGCCTTTTTTTGAACCGTCGAAACCAACATCCCCTAGACGAGCAGGCCAGTCCCACCTCGGCTGGCCTTCGCCTAATCAACCCTTGTTCGCAATAACCCTCTTTGCCAAGGTTGATCAACAGGGACATCTCTTCCAACGGAACTCATCTGCTCCGTTTGTGCGTGGTGGGTGTTTCACCAAACCTTGAAGTCCTTTCCAGGGTTTCTTCAAGCGCTCGAACTAGTACATTTGTGCTAGTTGACTCCCCCCCTCCTACGGGGATCATAGTCCCGACTAGTGCTGCCATTCTGAGATTTCAGTCAATCGGACATTTCGACTAGTCGCGCAGTATCACAAGGGACGTTTGGCTGGGTAGTTTAACGCTCGAAGTTGATGATAATCGATGAAATGTGTTATTTACTTTTTGATTGCAACGAAGCTAATTTGCTTCTTAATTTAGTCGCCAGACGCTACGAGCATGGCAGCGTGTGCTGGCCAGCAAATATCACTGACTCGAGATACTCAGTTGAGAAATTCTATTTTTTAGCGTGCTTGTTTGGCTTGATTAATTTAATGTAAATGGATAACAAATTCATATTCAAGGAGGCACGACACAGCATGCCAGAGTTTTTGAAATTAAATAAATACGTCATACCAATTACTTTACTACTTGCTGCCTCCACTTCAGCGATAGCTGACAAAGCGAACCCCATTGGCGATTGGTGGCGTGTCTATAGCATAGGCACGGGCAAAAACAACATAGTGTTTGTCGCTGATCTCACGTCCATGACGCCACGGAGTCAAGCGGCGGGTGGGCTTCAGTCAGTAGACGTAAACCAAGTCTTCGCTGACCCATCCAAGCCATTGGCGGATGTCTATTCAGTTGAAGTCCAGTGCTCCAAGCACAGAGCCCGCTTTCTTAAAGGAACATCAATAGAACGAACGAGCTACGCACGCCGGGATTTGAAAGTCTCCAATGAGTGGCATACGTTGGATGACAAGGCGCTTTTATATACATTTGCCTTTGTATGTAATCCCCAAGATCGAGTCTTCAACGGCATGTTGTCACTGGGTAAATTTGATCAGATGAAAATGCTCGGGATCATCACGGAGGTACAAGCACCGCCGAAGAGCCCAATGGAAGAGCTGGATGAAATGTTAAACAACAAAAACCCTGAAAAGTCCAGGTAAGGTAAACTCCATGATATATCAATGGATGAAAACGTTTTCTTTAATGCTAGCAGTGTCAGGCATAATGGTAAGCAGCGGCTGTTCCTTAATTGCTCAAAGTCGTTGGGAAGGTCGCGATGCCCAAGAGGCGCTGAATCTGTTTGGCAGGCCCGATACGATGAAAGCAACTCAAGATCCTGATGCAGGTACACTTGTCGTAATGACGTGGTACAAATCCTCTCAGTGGTCGACAACTGAGGCAGCCGGAACATCCATGACACAAGGCAGTAATGGTTTGACCCATACCGAGTATTACGAGAACGTCGGTCATAGCTCCGACTGCAAGATTGAAGCAACGGTGAACAAAGCAAAAAAAATAGTGCTTTTCAAAATTCAGAATGGAGAAGTATTTCATGGCAAGTGCCAAAATATTCCTTATGTTCCCGGTTATATTCCCCCAGGCTTTTAGCATCTTCTATAAGTACTGAAGGGATAACTGATTAGGGGATTCACGGCAGTTATTTTTTCGAAACAGTCCCTCAGACCGCCTAGTATTACACCCTCGGATTTTTTCCTAATCCTAATAATGGTCTGAAGGGACGCTCCAAAGTTTTGCCCAGTTTTGAAACGAAAACACCAAGACCCGACAACTGCAACATTTTCAGTTTATTGACGTTGGGTCAACGACTCATGCCTCCCTTGCTTTGCTCCTTGGGCTGAAGAGTTGAATGAACAAATGCTGCTGATGAAGGCACTCAAGAAAAATCCAGGATCCTCCAAACTCGTTGCCTAGGTTAATTTTAGACGTAAACAATAATAAGCCCGGACTATCGCCGGGCCTCTTCATTCTGACTACTCTTTGCTCGCTTGCAGCCCCCGCACATACTCCTGACACGCAGCCAACGCGATCAGTCCCTGGTCACCGTCTCCGGCGATGGCGATAATTCGTTGAGCATGCGCTGGGTCAAGTTCGGCTCGCGCTTCTCCATGATCCACGCCGGCGCCGCCGGTGTCGGCTGGCAGCCCACCGCCACCACCCGGGGCGGCGAGTAGGACTGACAGCCGCACATCAGCAGTAGCCAGCCGGTCACGCAGGCGAGCCTGCTCGGTTTGAGCATTTCGCAGTTCCTTGTAGTGGGTTTCGTCATTCACCTGCAGCCGATCCTCCAGCGCTCGGCGCTCAACCTGCTGGCGTTCCTGCCAATCGATCACCGCCACCGCCGCCTGCTCGCGAGAGCGCTGATTCGCCTCGGCCTGGGCGGCCAGTTGCTCGCCGTAGCGGTTGGCTTGCCAGGCCCAAGCAGCCCAGGCGCCGAGGGCAAGCCCCAGTACCAGGGCGCCAATCAGTCCACGTGCACCCAGCGCGCTCACGGCAGCACCTTCAGCACACGCTTATACAGCGCCTCGCGGTCGGACAAGCCATTGGTGCCGCCGTTGATACGGCGAGTGATAGTGAGAAAGTCACCCTGGTCGGCCAGGGTATTGAGGCCTGCCCGCTGCCAATACCAACCGGCCGACATCGAGGCACACACCGGGTGCTCAAGCAACTCCGGGGTGTTGAGCAATCGCGCATCACCAAACAGAGCCTCGCTGCAAGCCGCATAGTTGGCCCGGCCGGTGACCTGAATTAGCCCCCTGCCCCGATACTTCTGGCCGTCGCCATCCGCTTCGGGAGTGTTGCCCAGGTGCTTGGCCAAGGTCCCGGTGTCGTACTTGCTCAAGTACTGGTCGCTGCCCAGCTCGCGAACCCACTGCAACTGGCCTGACTCGTGGCCGATCTGGGCGATAAACGCCGCGATACGCAGCCGGGTGACGATGGCGTACTTGCGCAATGACACAAAGGAGGTTGAGCATATTTCGATGCAATGGAAACCCATTACCGACGAGCACCGCATGAGTCATGCTCTACAAGCTTAGGCGTCGGGCCAGTTCAGCCCGCACTCAAGCACGCACTTCACTTAAGGATGAGCAGCATGAACGATGATTTGAAGCAGTCAGGCTCTACTACAACCTCTCAGACCACCACCTCGCTGGAGCAGGTGAAAACCGGAAGGGTCTTGGATTTCACCTGGGCACCTAACGCCAACACCACGACCACCACAGTTTCGGCGGATTTTCTCGACTACCGGGTCGATACCGCCCAGGGCAGTCTCACGTGAGACAGCCACTCCATTGCGCGCTTTACCTATGTCCAGGGCAAAGGTGGCAGCCAGATCAGCCAGCTGTTTCTCGAGGAGATGCGTGCCGGTGTACGGGCCAACACCCAGATCGGGCTGATGGTCGGACGCTAGTGGGTTCTGGACCCCAACGGCGAGGTCTCGGGCAGCATCGGCACCTATGTGGTCGAACAATTCGATGACATGCGCGCCAGTGTCAATTATGTCGGTTCCTTCGCCCGGGTCTTCGCCGCCCCCAGGATGGTCAGCTACCACGCCGGGGGCCATGTGCACCCCAATGTCTCGATCACCGGCAGCAGGCCTCTGACCATGGCGGATTCAGGCAAGTCGATCCTGGTCATTAGTGACACCGACGTCACGCTCACGATAGGTGACGATGTGACTGAAGGGTTCAAGGCCACGCTAATCCAGACCGCCGCCGGCAAGATCAACATCGCGGTGTCGAGCAGCCACATGATCTACAGCAACGCAGGGGGCCGCACGCGCACGCTCACCCCCCTGGATGAATTGGAAGTCAGCACCTTCCCATTCGGCCCGGTGTACCTGGCCTTCCGTGTCAGACCTACTGCATAACGATCTGTCGCGCGCCGGCTGAGCCTTCACTCAACGCCGGCGTCGAACTCACATCCGAGCCACCGACAAACCTGGTCGACGATACTGGCCAGCGGCATCGAAGAGCTAGGCCATGGCCAAGACCAACGCGGAATTGCAACAGCAGAAACGCGCCAAGGAGAGGGCGTTGCTCGAGCGGATCGGCGCTGAGCAGCCTACAGCAACTACTGAGCAGCCGAGGTAGTAGAGGTAGTGGATGAATTCGATTAACGCTCCACGGTTGCCACTAGCAACACTGCCAAGATCAGCCATAGGCGCCAAGCAAGCGTTGTGGGCGACAACACTTCCCCAGGACCGGAATCTGCTGAGCGCTCCGGCTTCGAGATAACTACGTCTATTGACAGGTACCGAAGTAGTTCTTGTTGCCCTGCTTCTTATATGAGAAAGCGTGGCATGACTTAGAGGGCCTCGCGCTGGTGGGTTTATCATAAATATAAACAGTCACATGCACATCCTCCGAAAAAGGAACTGAACCCCCTTTATGCCATAGGTCTTTCTTGAGGTAGAGATTTTTACCTTTCGGATCCTTAGTCTTGTAAGCACTGGAAATTTCTGTCCTTACTGAATTCTCCAGGGTCGCCTTAATAGTGGTTTTATTAATATCTGGAGACTTTATATTACGTTGATCTTCTGTGAGTGGAGTCGGCTCCCAAGTATTACAAGGATCGGATGTACAAAGGTATACATCCGCTAGAGCACAACTAGAAAGAACAGATAGACTCAGCGCCGAGACAAGTGGAATCAAACAGGCTGGTAGTTTTTTCATTGGTATCCCTCCCAATGGGAATTTGCTAGATATAACTGTGAAAAGTGGCCGATTCCTACCCTGCACTGAATGCCTCCTGGCACGCTGAAGTAAGAACTGAGATAGACCTTAGACCGGTCAGAGAAATTAGCAAGGTAGCAATCGCAGCGTCCACTGTAGTGGCCGAATAAAACCGGACACCTGCAACCTGAACCTATTTCACTGCCCGCCAGCATTTCCAGGGGCAACTAACTCTCTTCAGTTATCCCTTTTGAGAGAGCACGCTGAGCGAGCGCTGAAGGCAGGTGTCCCACCGGCTTCTGCCGTATCCCCCCCTGGAGCTCGGCATCGATATTGGCAATATCAAGACCAATGCCACTACCACCTTGCCCGGCATCAGCAGTAACGTGTTGCCCCTCTCATAGACAAGGAGCGGTGATGTCAATCAGAAGCCTCAGGAAAAACCTTCCCGCTGACCCAGACAACAACGGCTGGGTACTCGGCTGGGCAGTGATGAGGGACGTTCCCGGATCATGGCAATTCATCGATATCTACGCAGATAAACCTACCGCCGAAGCGCAGGCTAGACGTCTTGGTGGGTGGTACGTCGTCGAATACGGTGCCCACCAGCCTGGTACTGAAAAATTCATTGGCGGCTCTGCACCTCCGCAATAACGGGCCGATTCTCCTCGGCCAATCCCCTGCGGCACGAACCAGGCCCCGGTTCAGCAGTGAGCCCGGCTTTACCCTTTTGTGCCGCCAATCAGCACCCCGGACCTCGCGCCCGCATCCACCCTCGATGCCGTGCTTGCGGTCCCTATCCTGCAGGTGGTGCATCTGCATCAGCCGTGCAACGGCGCACTGACGCGCTGCAAGCCTGTCGCACCCGCTGCTTCAGGTGCAGGTTCGCGCTCTGCCCCGCCAGCCATCCTTCTGCTCGGGGATAGTGCATGCCGAATTGATCACCGCCAGGTAGTTACGCCCCGCAAGACGTCTAGCAGTAGAGAGGCCCACCCTTTATAACCATCAACAGCTTGATTGCTAAAAACATCCTGTTTTTATCGTATTCCCGAATGCCCCGTTTAATAGGGACAACTATTAAACCCAACTCAAAACTACACCCACATTAAAAATATGCTTGCTACAGTGTAAGTAGCCAAAGCGCAGCAACCGCCATTCAACCTTGACATAAAATTGAATCACCCTATCGGCAACAACGCTCGTTCCTGCTGTGATATTTGGCCCGCGACAGCTGTTGCAATTGTTTCAACAAGCTTCACCCCAACCCACGAAAACAGACCCAGCATCAAGCAGCATCGATTGGCATGCCACACAACCCACATGCCATTCAACAGCACTAAGGAAAGCAGACAAGAATAATTGCTTTATACATCCCTAGTTCAACACTTGTCGAACAAGAAACAAGGCATCCACCCGCCAATGGTGGATATCGAATTATCTTGATTGAAAACTTTTCCCCTAACAGGAGATTACTATGAGACCGGTCCAGAAAATCACCGTTAACAACAAAGGCGGCTACGTATTCAACTTCTCGGTCCAATGGCTGGGCAGCGACGGCAGGTGGGTGACTTCCGAATGGAATAGCGGCAACTATCCCGTGGCGACCTCGCGGACAACTCCCGATCTGAACACCATTGGGGTTCCGGCCAATGCGCTGGCGGTCACGGTCTATGGACACGCAGTAGCCGGGACTTCCGGCCAGGGAACGCCGTTTGTCGCGTTCGCGGCTAACGGTCAGATCGCCACCTATGACGCTGTCGGTACCACGTTCATTGGCTTTGCAATCAACTTGATCGAGTAGACCGCAACCCTTGTCCCGATGATGCCTGGCGCCAATGCTCCATGGAGGGTTGGCGCCAGCGCATTTAATCGACCGCATGTTTCATGCCGCCACCACCCAACTGGACATCACCATGAGAAAAGTCGAGCGCATTGGCTGCCTTAACAATGGCATCTTCATCATGAACTTTTCGATTCAGTGGTTTGATTCGAAGGGAAGCTGGCATACCTCAGCCTGGAACAGCGGCAACTTCAACAACGGCCTGTACAAGGTAAGCCCGGCACTTTCGTCGCTCGGAGTTCCAGCCGATGCGATCGGGGTGGCCCCTTATGTTTGTGCAGTGCTTGGAACAAGTAGTCGAGGGACGCCCCTGGTGCAGTCGGCAGATAACGGCAGGCTGGCAGCTTACGAAGTGACAGGAACGACCCTGGACTTCAAGGTCCAGCCTCTGCCGTGGAGGAACTGGGCTCAGAACATCGTTCATACAATGTCGATCGATGGGGAATATTACTTCTCGCCGACGAACCTGGTTGAACTCCGGCCATCGTCAGTCAAGCCGTACTGGCTGGCGCGACTGTCCGCGTTTCCGGCCAGCGGCACGCGCAGCCGGCCCTGGTGGCCGAAGACAATCGCCTCGCGCCGAACCCGGCGCGCTGGCTGATCGACCTCTCCTGCTACAAGGACCTGGGGCCCGAGGGCAATCAGTCCATCGTGCTGCACCCCTCCGAAACCAAGGTCACGGTGAACACGGGTGTACGCGAGGATGCACTGGATGCGTTTCTGACGGGCCACGACATGATGCTCAAGACCGTGACCGCCGGCGGTTTTTTCAGCCTTGGCGGGATGACCGCGGTGGACGTGCACGGTGCCACCATCAACGCGCCGATCTTCGCGGAAACGGTCTCGGCGTTCAGCATCATGGGCCCGGATGGCCAGGTAAGGACCCTCGACACACAGACCCCAGCGGTGGATGGCTGGTCGCCCCTGCAGTTCGCCCGCGTCTCTCTGGGGGCCCTGGGAATCGTCACCTCGGTCACCGTTGAGGTGATGCCACGCCCCTGGGCCACGACCTTGAAATCGGGCAAGGAGGGCAACATCACCTGTAACGATCAGCAGGCGTTCATTGCCCAATTCAAGACCCTGCTCGCGAGCCATGACCGCGTTGAGTCCTTCGTCAATCCGTACACCCACAACTTCCTCATCCTGTGGTGGGACCTGGTTTCGTCCCCAACGACGAAGATTCCGAACCTGAAGGCAAGCGTTCCCGATGCCTGCGCCCTGGCGCAAGAAAACATCTTCGGCGCGCCCTATTTGATACCGATGGAGCCGATCCTCGAACCGCCCCTGATTGCGGCGCAGTATCTTGGAAACAAAACGGCGGCCAACGCGATCATCGATGCGGGCTACCTCACCATCGAAACGCTCTTCGATCAGGCTGCGGCTGTCTACTCCGACTTGTGGCTGACCCGGGCGTCGCGGGTGATCTTCATGTCTTATTTCATCGAACTCCCGGCACTCGATGACTCAGGGCTGGGCAAGGCCTGGCAGGGTCTTGACGCGGTCATGGAGCGCCTCAAGCGTTCCAGCGACTTCCTGCTGGTTGCCCCCATGGAGTTCCGCTTCGTCCGTGGCGGCGACAGCGTACTGGCCGGAACCTACACCGAAACCCCCAACGCGACCTTCGTCAATCTGGACCTGATCGGTTACGTACCGGCCGTCGCGGGGGCTGAATACCCCCAGCTCCTGCTGCACTTCTTCGCCGACATCGAGCGCGCCTGGGTGGCCCTGGGAGGAATGCCGCACACCGGCAAGATGTTCGGTTTCTACGACCCGAGTCGCCCCGCTGGAACATTTTCGCCACCGTTCAACCCGGCGTTCCTCAAGGATCTGGCGACGCGGCGCGGTGCCAGAATCAAGGCCTTCGATTCCTACCGCAGAAGCTGCGATCCACAGGGTGTGTTCCACAACCGTTTCGTAGCGGCGCTGTTGGGAGACACACCCCAGTAGAGCTGCCCCGCCAAGGAAAGCGTCCGGTGCCTGATCTACAGTTGAAGCAGGCATTGAGGACATGACCATGTGCGGGCGCCTTTCCCAGTACCGTGGCATTCATGATTTCGTGGCGGCCTTGAGCATGCCCGGGGCCCTGGTCGACAACCTGGGCGAGCAGCCTCTGGGACACTACAACGGCGCACCGAGCATGCAACTGGCCCTGTTCCATGTCACCGCTGGCAGGCTTTACGCCGACCCGGTGCGCTGGGGCTGGAAGCCGCACTGGGCCAAGGATCGAGCCCCACCGATCAATGCCAGGGCCGAGAACGTGGCCCACGGCCCGTTCTTCCGGCAAATCTGGCCACACCGCGCTATCTGCCCGATCGACAACTGGTTTGAATGGGTGGACGAAGGCGGCCCGAAGAAGCAGCCTTACCTGATCCGGCACCGGGACGGCTCGCCGATTCTCTGCGCTTCGATCGGACAACTTCCGAATCCAGACGAAGGCCACGGGGAGCACGAAGGCTTTGTGATCATCACCGCCGACAGCGCCGGCGGCATGGTCGATATTCACGACCGCCGACCTGTGGTCCTTGCGCCTGAACTGGCCCGGGAGTGGCTCGACCCGGCCACGCCGAAGGAACGCGCCGAGCAGATGGCCCTGCACCAGGGTGAGCCCGCCAGCGCCTTCGAATGGTTCAGGGTAAGCACCGCAGTCGGCAACGTCAGGAATCACGGCCCGGAACTGATCGAGCCCACTACCAAGCCCGCCGGCGGCGATGCGGTAAACAACGGCTGATCACTGGCAAGCCTCCACCGCGGCAACCAGAACTCGCTCATATCCGACCCGCTGCCGGCGCTCCGCCAGCAGCGCCCGCACCTTCAGTTCCAAGCTATCGGTCTTCTTGAGGCTGCCCGTGGCCCAGGCTGGCACAGGCACCACAGGCGCCCTGCACGGCACCTGCACTGGCACCTCCACCCGCACCGTGCGCACCTCGGGCTCCCGGGCTGCGCACCCCGTCAGCACCAACGCAAAAGCGCAAATGCCCGCCAGGCCAGGCCCACGGCCAACCCAGGCTGTAAGCCTTGTAAATAGCGGCCTGTGGACTTTAAAAACCCCAATTTCACCCAGGTTTAGGCCCAGGTGGCCGCCGGGGTACCACCTGCACTTTTTCGCAGGTCCTGCACTACCTGCGCCTTTTTGCTGGTCCTGCACGCTCATAACCCCAGCTCCTGATCAATGATCGATTCCGCCGCCGGCGCCGGGTCACCGCCGGTACGTTCCTGCAGGAGACGATTCGCCGCGGAGTAGTCATGTTTGGCCAGCTCCCGGGCGCCAGCCTGGGCCTGGGCAGCGAGGCGCTCACGCTCCTGACCTGCCAGCACCAGGTCACCCAGTTTCCGGCCCTGCTCACCCGCCAGGGCTTCCAGGTTGTCGCGACCGGCCTTTGCCGTGGCCAAGTCGCCCAGGGCAGTGTCGAGCAGCGGCCGGTAATGCTTGGAGGCCATCCATGCCCCCAGAGCAGCGCCGGCGAACAGCACCAGGACAGCGGTCAGTAGGACGCCAGCCACCCGCCAGGCGCCGGCGCTCACTTCAGGGCCCTGCGCAGGCCTTCCTCAACCACAGCAGCCGGGTAAGGGTTGCCACCGTTTTCGTGCACGATGATGCCCAGCACGGTCTCGCGCAGCGTCTTGAGGTCGGCCATGTTGATCGAATCGCGTACGCCGACGCCCAGGCGCTTGGCAATCGCTGCAGCGTATGCCTGGGTGTTGTTCTCGTTGCTGGGCGCCCATCGGCTGATGAACTCCAGGGGCGTGTCGATACCGGGCTTGCCCACGCCGGGCATGCCGTCCTTGCCGCGATAGTTGAGCAGCAGCTTGCCCAGGGCACGGATGCCGTTCTCGGCGGTATCGAAGATGGCGAAGCGGCCGTTCGGCTCCTTGCCGAGTTGGCCCTCCCACTGGTTGCGTGGGTTGCAGTCTATGTTTCCAGGGTTGCGGTTGCGGTTTCGGACACCGAGGGCGTTCTGAATGGTCATTGTCAAACTCCAGGCACAAAAAAGCCCGCAACAGGGCGGGCGTTCGGGAGGATCTGCAGCAACTGCTGCTCGGTGATCGGCATTTAATTTTCTCCAGGCAATAAAAAACCCGCTCAGGGCGGGCGCATTCGAACGCTTCAGTTACAGCTGTGGATTGAACGGGTACTGCTGTAACCCGCCTCCGGCGTTCTGCCGACCCAGCCCCCCCCTACAGTTCGTCGGCGCAAGTCGCGCCGTGCTCAAGCTTCGAATACTGTATACATATACAGCAACCAACTCGAGTCAGCACCGCACACACTGGAGGCACCGCAACAGCCGATTGCCTGCTTCCCCTCACGCCCCTGGAGCGCGGCAGGAACTCCATACGTATCAAGCGAGACACCACGGCTTTTCAGGAAAAGTGGCGATATGGCGGCGGTCATATGCCTCGGGCCATTTCGGCCCGCACTCAAGCACGCACTTCACTTAAGGATGAGCAGCATGAACGATGATTTGAAGCAGTCAGGCTCTACTACGACCTCGCAGACCACCACATCGCTGGAGCAGGTGAAAACCGGAAGGGTCTTGGATTTCACCTGGGCACCTAACGCCAACACCACGACCACCACCGTATCAGCGGACTTTGTCGACTACCGAGTCGATACAGCCCAAGGCAGCCCTACCGGGGACAGCCACTCCATAGCACGCTTTACCTATGTCCAGGGCAAAGGCGGCGGCCAGATCAGCCAGCTGTTTCTCGAGGAGATGCGTGCCGGTGTACGAGCCAACACCCAGATCGGGCTGATGGTCGGACGCAAATGGGTCATGGACCCCAACGGCGAAGTCTCGGGCAGCATCGGTACCTATGTGGTCGAACAATT
>Ga0105243_10001530_pt1 | contig 20208 bp, 15 predicted proteins | sample KBSM34metaG_FD_81525 | JGI IMG/M metagenome (GOLD analysis project Ga0105243, IMG submission 81525) | Miscanthus rhizosphere microbial communities from Kellogg Biological Station, Michigan, USA - KBS M3-4 metaG | ecosystem: Host-associated > Plants > Roots > Rhizosphere > Soil | place... | reverse complement strand
CGTCTGACCCAGCGGGGCCAGACCTGTTTCGCGGCCGTCCAAACGCGCTAATATCGCGGCTGATGCCAAAACTTCTGACGACCGTTGCTGCCTTGCGCGAGGCGCTGGCCGGGCGCAAAGGCGCGGCAAAGTCGCGCGTCGGCCTGGTTCCCACCATGGGGGCGCTGCATCAGGGCCATTTGGCCTTGGTCGGCGAAGCGCGCAATCGCACCGAAACGGTGGTGGTCAGCATCTTTGTGAATCCGGCGCAATTCGCGCCGCATGAGGATTTCGAGTCCTATCCCCGCAACCTGGATGCGGATATGGAGCGGTTGGGACACAGGGCGGACATTGTCTTCGCGCCCACCGTCCGCGAGATGTACGGGTGCGGCCATGCCACCAGCATTTCCGTCGCAGGCCCCAGCGCAGGGTTGGAAACGGATTTCCGTCCGCACTTCTTTTCCGGCGTCGCCACGGTTGTGGCCAAGCTTCTGCTCGCGGCCTCGCCGGACATCGCCATGTTCGGAGAGAAGGATTATCAGCAGTTGCTGGTGGTCAAGCGGCTGGTGCGCGACCTGAACCTGCCGGTCGAGATTGTCGGCGTACCCACCTTGCGCGAAGCCGATGGCTTAGCCATGTCGTCGCGCAATGCCTATCTCGACACCAATGAGCGCAAGATCGCGGCGGCGTTGAACGTCATTCTCAAAACTGCCGGTTTCCAGGCGCGGACAGGCGGCGATCTCAGAGCGGCGGAGGCGTCCGCCATCGAGGCCCTCTGGGCGGCTGGATTCAGCCATGTCGATTACGTGGCCATTCGGGACGCGGAAAGCCTGGAGCATATCGCGACCCTGGAGCGCCCGGCGCGAATCCTGGCGGCGGTAAAAATCGGCAAGACCCGCCTGATCGATAATATGGCTGTCTAATTGATCCCCTCCGTCTGCAACTCGGGTCGGCTTCGCCGACACTTCGTTGCCGACACCTCCCCTTCCTGCGCGCTGACGCGCGCGAAGGGGAGGCCGGTCAAGGCCCTAGCGGATGGTCGCCGCGCGGAATGCGCGGCTCGCGATTAACCGTCTAAAGAAGACCCAGCGCCGCCAGTTCCCGCTGCAGTTTTTCCGGTAGGCCTTTGGCGCCTCTGGTCAGCGCCAGATCCGGCGGCGCATCTTTGTCCTCCAGATAGCGCCAACCCTGGAAAGCGCGCCTGGGACGTGCCACGACCGCCACCAGCGTCTTGTCATAGACCAAGCCGCAATGGGGAATGCCGTTTTTCTTCACTTCGCGGATGGCCACAAGTTTTTGCCGCGCGGCAATCTGGCCCTTGATCACCCAGTAAAGGGAACCGCCGTCCAACACTTCGTCCGACCGCTTGGGCGTCATGCGGGTGACGTGCACCAGTTCGGGCTTCTGCCCCTTGGCGCGTTTTTCCTTGAGGCGTTTTTTCTGCCAGTCCGCGAGCTCGGACAGGCTGTCGCAGCCGACACAAAGCTTGATGATATGGAGAGCCATATGCCTGCCATTAACCGGCAATGGCCAAAAATTCAATCGAGGAAAGCCGCGCGGCCGCGCAAAATGCAATTAATACACCGGAAACCATTCTTGCTTTTTTTAACCGAATTTATTTGCCAATCGCGGCCGGACAGGCCCTCGATTTCATCCTCTATCAACCCGCCGCCGTCATGCTGGCCCGATGCGCCAGCTTTTGTATGTCAGCAATACCGCACACAATATCTCCCTGGGCGACCTGGACGATATTCTGACCGCGTCACGCCGCAACAACGCAATGCTGGGCATCACCGGCCTTCTGCTGTTCATCGATGGCGGTTTTCTGCAAATTCTGGAAGGCGAGGAGCGCGCGGTGCGCGAACTTTATACCCGTGTCTCCACCGATCCCAGGCATGTCGGTCCGCACTTGATGTTGGATCGCGAAGTGCCGGTCCGCGCCTTTCCCGAATGGAGCATGGGATTTGAGCGTCCTTGCATGGACGATCCGGAAACCGCCGGCATGTTCGGCGTGGCGCGCGAAGCCATCAACGGCCGGCTGTCGCCTGGCACCGGCCGCATCGTGGCGATGATGCTGCAGACCTTCTACGCCGTGCAGCAAAGCGATCTGCCGGTGAACCTCTATTACGCTGGGTGAGGCCCGGCCGGCTACGCCGGTCAAATCGGTCCGTCGCCAGCGACAGCGTAGTGCGACGACCGATTTGAGGGCCGAACGCCGCAGCGTCTGAGCAAAGCGAAGGCGCGAGGCCGGGACCCGCGAGCGAAGCGAGCGGCTAGCTATCGTAGCCCGCACCGACTCAAGTCAAAGCTTCCGCACCCAAATATTCCGATACCGCACGGGATTGTTGTGTGCCTGAAGCAAAACTGGCCCATCGCCATGGGCACGATAGACGGGCAGCCCGCGATACTCCGTTGGCCCTTTAATGGCGAAATTGCTCTGCACCAGCACGCCGTTTAGAAACACGGTGACGCGTGCCGGCTCGGCCAAAGTCCCGTCGGCATAGAAACGCGGCGCGTAATAGACGATGTCATAGGCCTGCCAGTTGGGCGCGGGCTTCAGCGCGTTCACCAAAGGGGCGGATTGCTTGTAGATCGAACCCGCGGCGCCGTTCACATAGGTGGGGTTGTCATAGCTGTCCAGCACCTGCAGTTCATAAAGGCCCTGAAGATAGATGCCGCTGTTGCCGCGGTCCTGTCCCTTGCGGTCCGGCGGCAAGACCGGAACCATCCATTCGATATGCATTTGGATGTCGCCGAGTTTTTGGCTGGTGCGGATGTCCCCCGCCTTGGGGACATCGATCAATTCGCCATTCTCCACGCTCCATTGCGCCGGCCCGCCCTTGACGTTTTCCCACCCCGTTAAGTCCTTTCCGTTGAACAGGACAATGGCGTCCGATGGCGGATTGCCCACAACATTTCCGGGTTCGACCTTAGGCGGCACCGGCGACCAGATTTCCGTCAGCTCAGGCTTGGGCAGCGGATTGCCGGCCTGCGCCCAAGCGGCGGCGGGCAACAGAATGAGCAGCAAGGTGAGTTTCTTCATTTGGGGTCGGACTCCTGCACGGGACGGATCTTGATGTTGCGATAGGATATTTCGGCATATTCGGCTTGGAAAAGGATCTTGCCGCGATCCAGCTTCACCCAGTTGTTTGAATCCGCATCCCATCTTTTCATATGGGTGAGGCGCATGTTTGGCCGGCCATTGACCAAATAGACGGCGCTATCGCCGCGCACCACCACATCCACGCTGTTCCAGCCGGGCCGTTCAAGGTTCGCGCTGTGGCGAATGCGGACAAATTTGTTGCGGTCGCCATAGGTCGAAGTTGCACCGTCCGGCGCATAGAAAGCCGAGCTGTCCTGCAGCGGATCAGGGCCCGACGGCGGCGGTGCATTCTTGGCGGTGACATCGGCGCGGGTGCTGATCAACCACAGATCTCCGACGTCCTTATCCTCGATCTGGCATTCGATGCCATGCGGCCAGCTGTTTTCCATGCCTTCATAGACATGGAATATCAGTCCGGCATCCTTGAGCCTTTGCATCCGGGGCGCGAATTTCTTGTCGCCCCACTTGTATTCGACATGCAGGACGAAATTGGCGTGTTGGTTACGGGTCTGGAAATAGGCGGCCGGCTGGGTCGAGCCCGCCTCCTGGCCGGGATAGGTATGCACCACCCCGTCCTTCACTTCGAACATCGCCCCGGCCGGGCGTCCATCCACGGGAGGCGAGGCATAGGCGATATCGAAATTGCCCAGGTCCCTGCCGTTGAACAACGCGGTCCATTGCGGCGCGGCCTGGCAGGGCAGCGTCAGGGCCAGCAGGAGCGAGGCCGCCCGCGCCGTCACGGGATTGCACCATGGCAATGCTTGAGCTTGCGGCCCGAGCCGCAAGGGCATGGCGCGTTGCGCGGCAGCCCGATCAGGTCGGTCCGGGAATCCCCCACATGTGCGACATGACGGTCCGCGCCGATATGGCGAATATAACCGTCCTTATCCAGAATCACCGCCTGATATCCCAGCCGGCGATAGAAAGCCGACGCCTCGGCCTCAAACGGCAGCGCCGCGGTCGGAGTCTTGGCCACCAGATACATGGTGCGTTTCTGATTCTGATAGCTTCCGCCCAAAAGCCGATAGTCCGACAGGCGCCGCAACCCCGGATTGAAGGTAAAGCCATGCCAGATATCGCAATAGCCATAGGCGACCACGCCGAAACTAAGATCCGGCGCCGCATGGCTGACGGGGTGGCCATTATTGTCGTCCCAGGCGCGCAATTGCACCAGCAGGATTTTGGGATCGAGCTCCAGGAAGTGGCGGCTCTTTTCCATGAATCCGGAACGGTAGAATTCCCAGTCATCCTCCAAGTGAAAGATCAGCGGCGTGGCGACTTTGGCATAGGCCTGGTCGATCAATTTGAGCTGTCCCACTCGGCTGCCGGTGCGGAAATATTCCGCGCCGAAGCGCGCGCACACCTCGGACGGATCGGCGTCGCCATCCTCGGCCACCAGGATTCGCGCCACCCGGCCTTCGGTTTCGTGAGCGCGAAAGCTTTCCAAGGTGCGCGCCAATAGATCGTGGCGGTTGCACGATGTCACGACCACTGTAATGTCAGCATCTTGACGCATGAAGGCCAATTTTAGGCTTCGCGGGCGCGGGCGCAAGCAGGACGGATCATGACACCCCAGCAATTGTATGGTCAGGCGATGACGCTGCATCAGCGCGGCCGCCTGACGGAAGCCGAAGCGCTGTACCGCCGGCTTCTCGCCCGGGAGCCGCAAGCTTTCGCCGCGCTCCACATGCTGGGGGTTTTGTCGGCGCAGCAAGGCCGCACGGCCGAAGCTCTGGACCTGATCGGCAGGGCGGTGGCGATCAATCCCCGCGATTCCAACGCATGGGTGAACTACGGCAATGTCCTCAACCTTTCAGGGCGCTTCGAAGAAGCGGTCGCCAGTTATGACCGCGCGCTTGCCATGGCGCCGGATGCCGGAACCTTGATCAACCGCGGCAGCGCCCTGCAGGGCCTAAGCCGCAGGCCAGAAGCGCTTGCCAGCTATGAGCAGGCGCTGGCGCTGGAACCCAACAACATCCAGGCCTTGTTCAAGCGCGGCGTCATTCTTGGCGAGCTGCGGTATACCGACGAGGCGCTGGCGTCCTACAGCCGGGTATTGGCGCGGGATCCCAATCACGCGGAGGCATTGAACAATCGCGGCTTTCTGTGGTGGTCGAACAAAAAGAACTATCCCAAGGCGATGGCCGATCTGGAACGGGCACTCGCCCTTGCACCGGATCTGCCTTACCTGCGCGGCTTGGTGATGCATCTGAAAATGTATGTCGCCGAATGGACTGACCACGAACAGCAGAAAGCGGCCCTTATCCAGGACATTCGAAATGGAAAAAGCGTGGCGCGGCCCTTTATGCTTCAGGCCGTCGCTGATCGGCCGGAAGACCTGCAAGCCTGCGCCCGTCTCTACGCGCGTGACCAGTATCCTCTTATAACCGCAGCAAGCCATGACCGGTCCGCCCGCCGGAATCACCGGAAAATACGGATCGGCTATCTGTCAGGCGAATTCCGCAGCCAGGCCACCGCCACATTGATGGCCGGCCTGTATGAATGCCATGATCGCGCGCAATTCGAGATCACCGCCATCGACAATGGCAGCGCGGATCAAAGCGCCATGACGGGACGGCTGAAGCGCGCTTTCGACGATTGGATCGATATCGGGGATCTCAACGCTATCCAGGCCGCCGCGAAAATCCGTGAGGCGGAGATTGACATTTTGGTCAATCTCAACGGCTATTTCGGCAAGCTCCGCATGGATGTGTTCGCGCAGCGCCCCGCGCCGCTGCAGGTCAATTATCTGGGCTTTCCCGGGACCCTGGGCGCGCCCTACATGGATTACATCATTGCCGATCAAGTCGTGATCCCGCCGGACGAGCAGTGTTTTTACGACGAACAGGTGGTCACCCTGCCCGGCTGCTATCAGGTCAATGACGATCGCGGGCGCCCCATCGCGGCCCGCCCCAGCCGTGCCGAGGCCGGCTTGCCGGCGCAAGGCTTCGTCTTCTGCAACTTCAACCAAAGCTACAAGCTCACGCCCGAAATCTTTGCCGGTTGGATGCGAATCCTGAAGCGCGTGGAAGGAAGCGTGTTGTGGCTGCTGAATGATGTCGCTCCCTTCGCCGACAATATTGCCCGTCACGCCCAGTCTCATGGCGTGGCGCCCCAGCGCATCCTGTTCGCGCCGGAACTGCCGGAAGACCGGCATCTGGCGCGCCTGTCGCTGGCCGACCTGTTTCTGGATGGCTTGCCCTACAATGCCCACACCACCGGCAGCGATGCGCTATGGGCCGGGGTGCCGGTTCTCACCCGGCGCGGCACGGCCTTTCCCGGCCGCGTCGGCGCCAGTTTGCTGCTTGCGGCAGGCCTGCATGCGTTGGTGACCGAGAGCGCTGAGGATTACGAAAATCTGGCGGTGAACCTGGCCACCGACGCCCGCGCTTTGGCCGCCGTCAAAGCCGGAATGACCCGCGACTGTCCGCTGTTCGGCACCGACCTGTTCCGCCGCAACATCGAAGCGGCGTATCTGCGGATGTGGGAGATTTGGACGGCGGGCGAAAAGCCGCGTCCCTTCACCGTTCAAAGCCCCTAGTTCGCCCGCGTTTGCGCTGTTGCCAACAGGTTGCCGGACTGTACCGCTCGCCGGCGGTAATAGCTTAGAAAACGCTTCGGTTCCTGCGCATCATAGCCCTCGAGATTGTGGGCCCAGCGAAAGCCGATCGGCTCATAAAGCAGCTCAGCGGTTATGTCATAAGCGCCCGCTCCTGCCGGTACCTCCACCTCATAGCTGACGCTATGAGAACCGCCAACAAAGGCGCCGTCCTGCCGCGCGTCCCCGACCACCGCAATACGCGGATCGGCATTTGCCTTATCGAAACCAGCGGGCAGGATGCGATTGTCCTTGAGATAGTGCGTGCCATAGAGAAGTCCGGTGGTCACCCGTCCGGCGAAATCGCCCATGATGGACTCATAAATCTCCACCTGGTCGGGACGGGTGATGTGGGAATAATGCGGCTCGAATTTCGCGGGGTCGGCATCATTGTCGTTGCCCGTGATGGAGCCATCCGGCCGCACCGCGCCGGACTCAAAGACCGTCCTTCCTCCCGTATCGCGCACCAGGACATGCAACCAAACCCGGCGCGCCGGATAAGCGGTGGGCAATTTGTGGCCGCTCTTGTTGATCACCCGCACATCAAAGGACAGGCGCGCCTCCGCAAGCCGTGCGTTGGCGATGCCGACCGTTGCGGTTTCCTGCCGGAGAAATTTTTCCGTCCGCTGGGCTGACGCTTCCAGCTCCTCTTGTGTCGCGGCGACGCCCAATTCGCCATGATGGTCCTTGAGCATCCGCAGCAGCACGGCATTGCCGCCGACAAAAGTATGACGCATCACGGATTCGTGCAGGTCGGCATGCACGGAGGTGATCGGCGCTTTGCCGGATACCTGGCTCATATGACAGGATTGACAGCTCTTCTTGCCGGCATAATCGCTGTGTTCCCATTCCTGAAAGGGCATCTGCTCCGGCAACGTGCCCGCCGGCTGGCCCTTATCGTCCAGCGCATTGGTCAATAAGGTATGACAGGACGCGCACAGCGCCGACTCGCCCAGATAGTCCGCCTTTTTGGGAATGAAGCCGGTGGCCGAATGCATCAGCCGCGTGCGGCCCGCGTCCGGATTGTCATATGGCCCAAACATCTCACGCTCCTCCGGGCCTTTGCTGACGTCGATCAGGAAGCCGCCATCCAGGCTGGAGGCTTGGCCGAGATTGTCGCTCTTGATTTGGTGGCATACCGTGCAGGAAACCCCATCCGCGGCCAAACTCGCCTTGACGTCCTGCGCCGCCTCCAGCTCGCCTTCGGGCTCGTCCAGGGCCGCACCACTGCTTATTGCAGTAAGATATTGCAGCACCTTACCCCGCAGGCCCTCGGCGCGCGCTTGATAGCGCTGCATCGGCATATGGCAGGTGGCGCATTTGTCTTCTATTGCGGCGGCGGCGGCAGGATGGTCCATGGTTTCGCGACGGATGGAGGCCTGCCAATAGGGATCGCGGGAGGAATTGGCCATTACCGATGCCCGCCATTGGACACCGATGGAAATATCCTCGCCATCCTGGGCACGCACTTGGCTGTGACAGGACATGCAATGACCCGATGTTGTGAACAACAGATGATCGAAAGGCATGCGCGGGACTTCAGCCTGCACTTCCTGCGCGCCGAGCCTCGCGACGAGGCAGACAAAAATCGCGATTGCGAATGAGGCGCAATATATTCTTTTGTTTCTGCGAATAAATTGCATATGCAATTCAATTCCGGCGTTCAACGCAGTTAGCAACGTCTTCCTTGTTGCGTCAACGCGGGCGATCCCACTATCCATTCTGCATCGGCTTGTTCGGGGAAATCGCAGTGCGCGGTGCCATCAGGTTTTTGATTCTTTCTTCGGCGCTGACGGGACTCGCATTCCTTGTAGCGCCGGCGACAGCGCAACCGGAGGGCCAGGCGCTCTACGCCGCCAACTGCGCTGCCTGTCATGGCGAGACCGGGAGCGGCGACCGCAAACCGTCCGATTTGGGTTTCAACTTCGCCATGCCGGACTTCACCGATTGCAGCTTCGCCAATCGGGAGGCGGACGGGGATTGGGCCTCCATCATCCATCGCGGCGGGCGCGCGCGCGCCTTTCCCCGCCAAATGCCGGCTTGGGACAAGGCGCTGAGCGACGCGGAAATCGATGCCGTTATCGGTTATCTGCGGGAGAAATGCGCCAAGTCGGGATGGCCGCGCGGCGAATTCAACCTGCCGCTGGCCCTCTTCACCGAAAAGGCCTTTCCGGAAGACGAAGCGGTAAACATTACCGAATTCAATACCGGGGGGCGCAGGTCCATTACTTCGACATCCATTTTCGAAAAGCGGTTTGGGCCGCGCGGGCAGCTGGAAGTGAATTTGCCCATCTCCAGCTTCGACGGCGGTCCGGGGATCGGCAACCAGACCGGCATCGGCGATATCGGCGTCGCCTGGAAACAGAATTTTCTGGCCGATGTGGACAGCGGCACGATTTTCAGCGCCTTGGGCGAAGTGGTGCTTCCCACCGGGGCCCGTGGCCTCGGCAGCGGTACCTATGCTTTCGAAACCCATGGCTTGTTCGCCCAGCTATTGGGCGATTATTTTGTCCAAGGCGATGTTTTCGGCGCCTTCCCCACCGGCAAGGGATTGCCCAACGAGGCCCATGCCAATTTCACGCTTGGCCGGACCTTCGCGCAGGATGAAGGCTGGGGCCGCTCCTGGTCGCCGCAGCTTGAACTGCTGACCAGCCAGGAATTCGCGCCCGGCGCGAAGCTTCAATGGGACATCGTTCCGCAATTGCAGATCAGCCTGTCCCGCCGCCAGCATATCCTGCTCAGCATCGGCGAGCGTTTTCCGCTGAACGACCGTGGCGGCGATCGCCAGCCGCAATTCGTCTTCTATGTGATCTGGGACTGGTATGACGCCGGCTTGCTGCAAGCCTGGTGATCACAGTGCGGCGGTAAAGCCTCCGCCCATCGCCTTGAAGAGCGCCACCGAGGCCGTCAGCCGGGCGCGGCGAATATCGGAAAGCTGGTCGCGGGCGGTATAGAGCGCGCGCTGCGCATCGGTCACAACCAGAAAATCCGCGGCGCCTGCGAGGTACCGGCGCCGAGCGGCATTCAACACCCGTTCCGCCTGGTTTGCCTGTTCCTGTAGGGCCGATTCCTGAGCGCCCAAATGCGCAAAACTGCCCAACCCATTCTCGACATCCGAGAAGGATGCGATCACGGCGGCGCGATAGGCGGCCAACAATTCTTCCTCACGCGCCCGGCTCTCCTCAATTCTTCCCTCGGTCCTGCCGCCGTCAAAAATGATCTGCGCCAGGCCGGCGCCTGCGCCTGCTGCCAGACCGACGCCGGGCAAGGTGTCGATCGCCGCCGCAAGCGCCGGATAGGCGACGCCGCCATTGGCGGTCAAACTGATGGAGGGGAAATAGGCGGTGCGCGCCGCAGCCAGATCGGCGTGGGCGGCGGCGAGATTGGCTTCGGCCGCCATGATATCGGGACGCCTGGCCAAGAGCGCGGAAGGGAGTCCCGGCGCCACCGCCGGCGGCATCAGCCCGCCAAGGCTTTCACCGGTCACGGTGAAGCCCTCTGGCGGGCGGCCCAACAGGATGGCCAGCGCATTGCGCGCCTCCAAGGCCTGCTGTTCCAAGGCGGGTATCTGCGCCTGTTGCGCCGCCAGCGCAGCCCGCTGTTGGATGAGATCGGCACTGGCCGAATAGCCCGCCGTCACCCGCCGCTGGACCACGCCAAGTATGTCTTCCGCGGATTTGAGATTGGCGCGAGCCACCGACAGGCGTTCGCGCAGCGACAAAAGCTGGAAGTAGGTCGTGGCAACACCAGATGCGACGCTCAGGGCCACGGTGGCGCGGTCGGCTTGGCTGGCGCGAAGTTGGGCTTTGGCGGAATCCAATAGATCGCGATTCTTGCCCCAGAAATCCAGCTCGTAACTCACATCCAGGCCGGCATTGTAGTCGGTTTCCCGCACGGAAATGCCATTGGCCCGGCCATAGAGGGTGTCGAGATTGGCGCTGGCGCCGACTTGCGGCAGCAAGGCCGCGCCGGCCTGCCGGGCGCGAGCGTCCGCCTGGCGCAGCCGCGCCGCGGCTTGGGCGATGTCCAAATTGTTGGCCTGCGCCTGCTCCATCAGGGTAGAGAGCTGAGGATCGTTATAGTTCGTCCACCAATCCTTGGCGGGCCACATCGGCGCATTGGCGATTGTCTTCTGCTCAAACGTTGCCGGCACGTCGCCGGCCTTCAGACCGGGCGGTGGCGTGGTGGCGCACGCGGCCAGGATCACAGCGGCGCAGGAAAAGACTGGCCAGCGCATCATGCCTGCGCCTCCTTGCGCCCAGGCCCGCCGAAGCTTTGCGCCAGCGCCGGCAGCACCAACAGGTTGAGCACGGTCGAGCTGATCAGGCCGCCCAGTACGGTGACCGCCATCGGGCCTTCGATTTCCTGTCCCGGCTGGTGCATGCCGATGGCCAGCGGCAGCAAGCCCAAGGCTGTCACCGCCGCGGTCATCAGAATTGGCACCAAGCGTTCCTGCGCCCCGCGCAGAATGGTTTGGTCGTTCCATGGGGCGCCTTCGGCTTCGACCAGATGCTCATAATGGGCCAGCAGCAGGATGGCGTTGCGGGCGCTGACGCCAAAGACCGTCACCAGGCCGACCATGGCGCCAACGGACAGTCCCTCTCCCATCAGGGCGATACCCGCAACCGCGCCGATCAAGCTGAACGGCAGGTTGACCAGCACCAGCCAGGTATTGACCCGCCAGTGGAAGCAGATGAACAGAATAAGTCCGATCAGGGCGATGGCGAAGGCGGAATAAAGCAAGGTCTGGGTCTCGGCCGCCCTCTGTTCCGCCGCCGCGCCGCTGAATTCCACATAGACGCCCGGCGGCAGCTTCAATGCCGCGACCCTCGCCTGTGCGTCCTGCTCGGTGGCTTGCAAGGCGCGCCCGACCACATTGAACGTCAAGGAGACAAAGCGCAGCCCGCCGTCATGGGTAATCTTGAACCGTGTCTGGGTCGGCGTAACACGCGCGACTTGCGACAGCGGCACAGGGCCAAAAGGACTGGCGACGGTGAGCGTGGACAGCAATTCCGGCCGGTTGCGCGCCCGCTCAGGCAATAGCAGGGCGACGTCGACTATTCGTGTGCCGGCATAAGTCTGGCCGACCGTGGCGCCTGCATATTGGGTTTGCACGGCATCCAGCACGTCCTGCATTTTCAAGCCATTCGCAACCAAGGCCTGGGAATCGATCTGCAAGGCAAAGGTCGGCGTGCCGCTTTGCGGCTTGAATTGCAGGTCTTCAATGCCCGGCGTACCGCGCAACGCCTGGGCTATGCGCTGACCCGTGGCGTCCAGAGTGTCGAGCTGATCGCCGAAAACCTTTACCACAATGTCGGAGGTCTCTCCGGTCAGGCTTTCGCTGATCCGGTCGCCCAAAAAGGTCACGACTTCGCTCTGCAAGCCGGGATAGTGGGAGATAATGTCGCGCAGCGCCTCTTCCGCATCAGCCTGTTCGACATCTGCATCGGGTTTGAGCTCGATATGGAATTCGCTCTGATGCGGTCCCCAGGTGTCCTCACTGAGGGCGGCGCGCCCCACTTGTTGTTCTATGCTCGCCACATAGGGAAGCGCCAGAACCTCTTTGCTGACGCGTTCCCCGATCGCCATCATTTCTTCCAGCGAGGCGCCCGGCGTAGAGGCGGAAACCTGCATGACAAAATGGCCTTCACGGAAATCCGGCATGAAGTTTCCGCCCAGGAAGGGCAGTGCCGCCGCGGCCAAGATGGTGGCGCAGATCAGCGCCGCGCCGACAAGGCGCATGCGGTCATGGACAAAGGCAATGACGCGGCGTTGGCGCTCCTTGAGCCAGATGATCCAACCTTGTCCGCCATGGATTTTCGGCGCATTCAGCATCAGCGCCGCCAAGGCAGGCGCGGCCGTCAGCGCCACCAAGAGCGAGGCGACCACCGCCAAGATGAAAGCCAGGGCCAATGGCCCGACGAACTTGCCCTCGAGAGTGCTGGAAAAAAGTTGCGGCAGAAAAATTGCGATAACCACCAGCGTGGCATAGACCACCGGACCGCGCACTTCCAAGGTGGCATCGGCGATGACGGTGAGGCGCGGGCGCGGTTGAGCAAGCTTGGCGTTCTCTGCCAGGCGCCGCAAGATGTTCTCAATCCCGATAATCGCGTCATCCACCAGCACGCCCAGCGCCACCGCAAAGCCGCCCAAGGTCATGGTGTTGAGCGTCTGTCCCATGCGCTCCAGCACCACCACCGCAGCCAACAGGGAAAGCGGAATGGCGAGAAAGCTGATCAGGGCGGAGCGCCAGTCGCGCAAGAACAAATACAGCACTGCCAAGATCAGGACGGCTGCGATCACCAACGAGTGTTCCAGGGTTTCCAGCGCGCGCTCGATGAAGTTGGCGGGACGATGCAGCGCCGGATAGATGGTGATGCCTTCCGCTTTCAGGGCCGGCGTCAGCTGGGCCAACGCCTCCTCCAAGGCATGGGTGGTTTCCAGCGTGTTGGCGCCATACTGACTGGCCAGGGAGAGCAGCACGCCGGGACGCCCCATGATCACTGCGTCACCGGAACGGAGCGCCGGCGCCTCGGTCACTTGGGCCACATCGCCGATGGTCACAGGCGTTTTGCCTCGGGTGGCCAACACGGCACGGCTGACCGCCGCCGGATCCGGCGCCGGCACCGGCGCCTGAATCAGCACACGCTGGTGGGCGAGATCGACGAAGCCGGCGCCGCGCAGAGCCAGCGCGGCCCGCGCGGCATCGGCCAAATCCGTCAAGGAAAAGCCGTAGGACGCCATCTTGGTGACATCGGGCTGGATCTGGATTTGGCGCACCGCCCCGCCGAAGATGATGACATGCGCCACCCCCGGCACTGCCAACAAGGCCGGCTTCATCACCCATTCCGCGCGGTCGCGCAGCTCGAAGCGATTGAGCTTGTCGGAGACCAGCCCGATCTTGAGCAAATCCATGGTGCTGGAGGTCAGGGGCGACAGTTTGGGCGTGCTTACGCTGGACGGCAAGGCATTGCCCATTTCGCTGACGCGCTCCGAAATTCCCTGCCGGGCATTGTAGAGATCGATATTGTCGTGGAATTGGATGCTGACCAACGACAGGCCGGGAATGGATTCGGACCGCATGGTCGCCAAGCCCGGCGCGCCATTGACGGCATTCTCGATCGGCTTGGTCACCAGCTGCTCGACTTGCTGGGCGGTGAAGCCCGGTGCTTCCGTCTGGATGTCCACGCTTGAGGGCACGAAATCGGGAAAAACGTCGAGCGGCGCATCGCGGGACGCCCACAGTCCCGCCAAAAGCACGATCAGGGTCAAGGTGGCGAATGTGCCTGCAAACCGCACGCACAGGCCGACAAGCCAGCGCATACCCTATTCCTCGGCTTCGGTGCTGGGATTGATTTCGCGGGCCATCAACAGACCCGCGCCGTCGGTCACCACTTTGTCGCCCGGCTTGACCGTGCCGACAAAATAACCGTCATCCAGAGGACGGCTGATATCGACCTTGGTGCGGAGAAACGTGTTTTCCGCAGTCTGGACATAAACCCATACTTCGCTTTCGCCATAGACCAGCGCCTGGCTGGGAATTTTTGCTCCCGCCTGCGGGGCACCGGTCGGAATGGCGGCCGTCACGCGTTCATTTTGAGCAAGGTCGCTGCCTTCCACCAAGGCAAAGAAGCTGCGACCCGGCACGGCCGCGTCGGCCGGCGCATCCCAAACCGTATGCGCCGTCCAACTCTTTCGGTCCATCCCCATGCGGCTGATCTCCACCCGGCGGGGCGTCACTCCGCCGAGGGCGGAAAAACTCACCCGCACCAGCACGGCGGCGCCCGATGCCAGGCGCTGCATGACTGCCTGCCGGCTCGCGGAATCGTGCCAAGGTGAGGCGAGCCCGAATGCGGCTTCTGTCTTGCGCCGCGACAGCGCCAAAGCGGCGGCATCGGCGGCCGCCTTACTCTCGGCCACCTCCAACTGCTCCCGCGAGATCGCCGCATCTTCGCCCGTGGACAAGGAGCGGGCGCGGGCGGCAGCGGCCGCACTTTGGGCGGCTGCAGCTTGGGCGGTCAGAAATTCGGAATCCGCCTGGGCAATCGTGTCTAGCGCCGTCACCACGCCATAGCCGGGAATCCGGCCGGTAAATTGGGCTGCCGCCGCGGGTTGAACCTTGATGCCCAGACTTTGGACCTCTTCGGCCTTGAGAGTCAGGCCGGATCCTTCGGCGCCTTCCTTTTCCGCATCCGCGGCTTTATCGGACTTGCCGCATGCGACAAGAACAACCAGCACGGCGGTGAGAAGCGCCAGCTTGCGCATCAATCCTCCGCAATCATGGAAGATGACAAAGACACGGCTGGCTGACAGAACATGCGCTCTCCCCAAGAACGCGAGTATCCCAACTCCATTTGCCGGGCGCCACAATAGGGGCGCATAAATTTTCCCAATTTTCCGGACTTTTCTAAGCTCTTTCCAGAAGGAAAGAGACTTCCACCGTCAGGCCGGGCTTGCCGCCATTCGCGAGCCGTACCGTCGCACCGTGCAGGTCTGCAATGGCCGCGACCAAGGCCAGGCCCAGGCCATAGCCCGGCTGGGAGCGGCTGGCCTCGCGGCGATAAAGACGGCGAAACAGCTTGTCGTGCTCCTCGCGCGGAACACCAGGGCCGTCATCGCTGACCGCTGCGACCGCCCGTCCCTCCGCACGCAACAACGACAAGGTAATGCGGGTGCCCCGCGGGGTATGAACGATCGCATTCTCGATCAAATTCGAGAAAAGCTGCACCAGAAGCTGCCGGTCGCCGCGTATGGACACTTTGTCCAGAGTGCCCAGTTGCAACCCATCCCCCGCTTCCTCGGCCACCGGCTCGAACAATTCGCGCATTTGCTCCAGCAGTTCGCCAAGCTCCAGCGGCGCGAAAGCGGATCGGCGGTCCCCGCCTTCGATCTGGGCGATGCGCAACAGGGCGGTGAACAGGCCCAATATCTCATCGGCCTTGGCGATCGCCGCATCGAGCGCCAACCGGTAATCCTCCGGCGTGCGGCTGTCGGCTCGCGCCCGCTCCAGCCGGTGGCGCAAATGCGTCACGGGAGTCCGCAGGTCATGGGCGATGTCGTTGCTGACCTGAGAAAGGTTTTCCATCAAGGCCGCAATGCGCGCGAGCATTTCATTGATCGCCTCCGCCAGGCGGTCGAGTTCGTCGCCGGCGCCGCGCACCGGAAGACGAAGCTTCAGATCGCCCTGCATGATATCCTGGCAGGTCTTCGCCATGGCGTCGGTGCGCCGCAGAAAACTCCAGCTGACCAGGGCGCCGCTCGCGATGGCAATAAGAATGGCCGCGCCGAACAAGTCGAGCATGATGCCAAGGATGCGCGCCTGCACCGTGCGCAGCCGAGTCAAGTCGCCCCCGGCAAAGGCGTAAAGACCGGGTGAAAGGAACCTGCCTTCGCCCAGCACCTCGCGGCTTTGCCCTCCGGCGGAAAAGGCGAATTCGAAAGTACCCGTACGGGGCGCCATGGCAGGCAAATTCCCCGCCAAGGCCCTGCCACGATCTTGCAGCAGCAAAAAACCGGAATTCGCAGGCCCCGCCATCAGCTGTTGGACGACTTCGATCGCCTCACTCCGGCCTTCGCTGGCATAGCCGTTGCGGATGGCGGCAATATCGGTGGAAGAAAAAGTCAGAATCTGGTCGCGCAAGGCCTGGTTGGTGATCACCAGCAGGAACGCACCCAGGATCATCACCGAGATCGCGAAAATACCGGCATAAAGCGCCGACAGCCGGAATCCTTCGGTGCGGAGGAATCTAATCCGCACGCAGCATATAGCCGGAGCCGCGCACGGTTTGAATCAGCTCCGTGCCATGCCCCCGGTCCACCTTGCCGCGCAACCGGCTCATATGGGTTTCCACGATATTGGTGCGCGGATCGAAATGCAGATCCCAAACATGCTCCAGCAGCATGGCGCGGGTCACCACCCGCCCCATATTGCGCATCAGAAATTCCAGCAGCCGGAACTCCTGGGCCTGCAGCTCGATCGGCTTTCCGCCGCGATGCACGGTGCGCCGGATCAGGTCCAATTCCAGGTCGCCGGCGCGCAGGCGTACCGGCTCGCTGTCCCGGGGACCCGCCCGCCTGGCAATGACTTCCACCCGCGCCAAAAGTTCCGGAAAGGCGAAAGGCTTGACCAGATAGTCGTCGCCGCCGCCCTTCAGACCCTCAACTCTGTCATTCAGCCCGCTCATGGTGGTCAAGAACAGAACCGGCGTGTGATTGTCTTCGGCGCGCAATTGCCGAACCAGGCTGAGGCCATCCAGGCCGGGCAGCATGCGATCCACGATCAATACCGCATGCCCCCCGGCGCGCGCGGCTTTCAGCCCTTCCTGGCCGTCATGACAGACCGAGACTTCATGTCCTTCGCCGTTCAAGGCGTAAACGATATGGGCGGAGATCTCCTTGTCGTCTTCGATCAGGAGGATTTTCACGGCGGCAACAAACCGAATCTAGGGCGGCGGCATTGTCCGGGCAACGCGGCAAGGATGCAAGCTGGCGGGGAGTCCCGCGGGGAGCTTGAATTTTTTGTAAAACCATGCCGCGTTGCGAAAGAGGCCGCCCATTGCCCCTGCCGGCGGCCTGTGCCTGAATAGGCGGCAAGGCGTGCTTGAAAGGCTGGGGAGCGCATCGGGCCAAGAGCAAAATCGACTCTGAGCGACTCCGCCGCTTTCAGCACCGTCGTGTTGCGTCCGTCCATGTCCCTTCGGAGTATTCGCCATGACCAAAATCAGCCTGGTTGCCTGCGCTGCCTTTCCCCTTCTGCTTCTCGCTTCCAGCGCGCACACCGCGCCGGTGGGCGACGCCGAGCTCAGAAGCAGCGACAAGGATGCCGGCAATTGGCTGATGTATGGCCGCACCTATGACGACCATCGCTTCAGCCCATTGAACCAGATCAATGAGCAGTCGATCGGCAAACTTGGCCTAGCCTGGAGCCGCGAGCTCGGCACGACACGTGGATTGGAGGCGACACCGCTGGTGAAGGACGGCGTGATCTACACCACGGGTTCTTGGAGCGTGGTCTATGCGATCGATGCCAAGACCGGGCAAATCCGCTGGCGTTACGATCCAAAAGTGCGGCGCGAGCGCGCCTATTTCATCTGTTGCGATGTGGTCAATCGCGGCGTGGCGCTTTATCGCGACAAGATCTATGTCGGAACCCTTGATGGCCGGCTGATCGCCGTGGACGAGCGCACGGGCAAACCGGTATGGGATGTGTCGACCGCCGACAGCGCGAAGGAGCCCTATGCCATAACCAGTGCGCCGCGCATCGCCGGCGGCAAGGTCGTCATCGGCAATGCCGGCGCCGAATATGGCGTGCGCGGTTACATCACCGCTTATGACGCCGAAACCGGCAAAATGGCCTGGCGCTTCCATACGGTGCCCGGCGATCCCTCCAAGGGTTTCGAATCCAGGGCCATGGAAGCTGCCGCCAAGACCTGGAGCGGCGAATGGTGGAAGGTGGGCGGCGGCGGCACGGCGTGGGAAGGCATCGTCTACGATCCTGCGCTCGACCTGCTCTATTTCGGAACCGGCAATCCCACCACCTGGTATCGGGCGATCCGCGGCAAGGGCGACAATTTATACGCGGCTTCGATCGTTGCGGTACGGGCCCGCACCGGAGAACTGGCCTGGCATTTTCAAAACACGCCTGGGGACAATTGGGATTTCGATTCCACCCAGCCGCTGGTCCAGGCCGACCTGTCGATCGGCGGCCGGACCCGCAAGGTCATCATGCAGGCCAATAAGAACGGGTATTTTTATGTCCTGGACCGCGCCACCGGCGAATTCATCACCGGCAAGCCTTTCGTAGCCGGCATCACTTGGGCAAAGGGGCTAGATCCCAAGACCGGACGCCCGATCGAGGCCAATCCCGATAACACCAAGGCCGAAATCGTTTCGCCCAACCCCGACGGCGCGCACAATTGGAATCCCATGGCCTACAGCCCCGCCACCGGATTGGTGTATCTGCCGGCCAAGGTGGGCACACAGCATTTGCATGTGCCCGATGAAAAATGGGCATTCGATCCCGAAAAAAACAATATGGGCAACGAAAAGGAATATGAGGGCCCACTCAAGGCAAAACTAAAAGCCATGCCGCATCCCGCCGGCGAGCTGCTGGCCTGGAATCCGGTGACACAGCGCGCGGCTTGGCGTGCAAAATATCCCGTGGCGGTCGGCGGTGGCGTTCTGGCCACGAATGGAAACCTCGTCTTCCAAGGACGCGCCGATGGCGTGCTGGCGGCCTATCGCGCCACCGACGGCAGGCAGCTTTGGAGCTTTGATGCGGGCACCGGGATCATGGCGCCGCCGGTGGCCTATCAAGTCGACGGTGTTCAATATGTCTCCGTGCTTGCGGGATGGGGCGGACCGGATGGCTTGGGCAATGATCCGAGCTGGGGGCCAGTCAAGCCGGGCTATGGGCGGATCCTGACCTTCACGCTAGGCGGCAATGCCACACTCAAGGTTCCGGCTTATGGTCATAAGGGGCCGCCACCGATCCCAACGATTACCGTCGACGAGTCGCCCCAGCATGTGCGTCAAGGAAAGCTGCTGTTCGACTCAAATTGCTCCGGCTGCCATGGCGGCGACGCCATCGCGGGACCGCTGCCCGATCTGCGCTATTCCAGCAAGGAAACTCTGGAAAGCCTGGAAAGTATCGTGCTGGGCGGAAAGCGCGCGTCATTGGGAATGCCGTCGTTCCGGAAAATTCTCAATGCGGGCCAGGTGAAGGCGATTCAGGCCTATATCGTGGCGCGGGCGCGGGAGAGCAATCCGGCAAGCCGCAAGGAACCAGTGAAATCAGGGCCTTGACCTTGGTCCACACCGCGCCCGCGTTGCGCTATGCTGATCAGAGCAAACAGCACCAAGGATCATTGTGTCGATTGAACCACGAGAATTCGGCCGGGGCCCCCGGCCCTCGCGCAACGTCTTCGGCGAGCCGCTGCAAAGCTGTTCGGCTTCGCCGGTAACCGGCTTTTTCCGCAATGGCTGTTGCGACACCAGCGCCCAGGATGTCGGCAGTCATACCGTGTGTGTGGTGATGACCGATGCGTTCCTGCAATTTTCCAAGGCCAAGGGAAACGACCTCTCCACGCCGATGCCGGAATACGGCTTTCCGGGATTGAAGGCAGGCGACCGCTGGTGCCTTTGCGCGCCACGCTGGCAGGAAGCCTTCAAGGCCGGCCAGGCGCCTCGCGTGGTGTTGCGCGCCACCCATCTCGGCGCTCTGGATTATTGCGCCCTGGAAGATCTCAAGCGCCACGCGATTGACTTGAGCTAAAGGCTGGTGAGCTGCGTCAGCTTGATGTTCTTGAATGGCAAGGACCGGATGCGCTTGCCAGTGGCATTGAAGATCGCGTTTGCGACCGCGGCGGCAATGGGCGCGACCGAGCATTCGCCGACACCGCCCCATTTGGGCTTTCCCGCCTCATTGACGCCCCCGGTCAAAGCCAGCTCCGCCTTCACATCGGGCGCATCCGCCAGGCGCACCATGCGATAGCTGTCGAAATTGCTTTCCTGGGGGGCGCCGTCCTTG
>Ga0105243_10001528_pt1 | contig 20218 bp, 19 predicted proteins | sample KBSM34metaG_FD_81525 | JGI IMG/M metagenome (GOLD analysis project Ga0105243, IMG submission 81525) | Miscanthus rhizosphere microbial communities from Kellogg Biological Station, Michigan, USA - KBS M3-4 metaG | ecosystem: Host-associated > Plants > Roots > Rhizosphere > Soil | place... | reverse complement strand
TGTAGGCGAAGACGAAGGTCTCCATCACCAGGTCGATCGTCGGCCACACCGCGCTCTCCTGGAGGCGGGTGGAGACGGACTCGTCCCCTACATCGCGCCCGAGGACGAATCCCGCCGTGACGACGGCCAGCACCCCGGAGGCGTGGATCTCCTCTGCCGCGAAGTACGCGGCGAACGGCAGCAACAACCCCAGCACGGTCTCCATCGGCGGGTCCACGATCCGCGCGCGGACGAACCGGACCGCGAACGAAAGAACAAGCCCGACAAGGACTCCGCCCACGACCTCGTACAGGAAGTACAACACCGGCGAGCCGATCGCGATCTTCCTGCCGGTGACGGCCGCGGTCGCAAGGGCGAACAGGGTCAGCGCCGCAGCATCATTGACCAGGGACTCGCCCTTGAGGATCGCCATCATGCGACGAGGCAGCCCGAGCTTCCGGCCCACCGCGACCGCGGCCACGGCATCGGGCGGTGCCACCACGGCACCGAGAACGAGCGCGGCCCCCAGGGTCAGCTCCGGCACCAGCCAGTTGGCGAACCATCCGACAGCGAAGGTGGTGACGACGACCATGCCGATGCCGAGCCGCAGGATCGGGGCGAGATTGCGCCGAAAGGTGCTGAACGAGAAGTCGAGTGCCGCCGAGTAGAGCAGCGGCGGCAGGACGACGCCGAGCATCAGCTCCGGCGAGAGCTCGAGGCGCGGGAGTCCGGGGATGAACGAGGCGGCGCCTCCGATGGCGACGAGCACCAGGGGGACCTGGAGATCGAACCGCTTGGCGAAGCCCGTCACGGCCATGGCGACGATCACGACGAGGAACAGCCAAGTGACCGTCATCGGCCTAGTTCACCGCGCAGCTTCCGCCCTTACCCGGCAGCCGATGCCTGTTGGCCGCCACCCAGCGGTACAGGAGGTCCTGGAGTTGGCGAATGCCCCAGATCCTGTAGACGAACAAGGGGATTCGGGTGCCGAGCACCCCCGAGAGCGCGGCGTTGATCGCGCCCGCACCCGCGTATCGGTCACCGCGCGAATCCACCGCCCAGGCCTGCTCGAGCGCGGCCTCGGTGTTCACTCCGAATCTCTCCGGCGCGCCCCGCTGCTGCAGCGCGACCGTGCTGACCCGGCCGCGGCGGTCGATGCGATCGAGGAACTCCGCGCTACGTACACAGAAGCCGCAATCCCGATCGAACAGCAGTTCCACCGTGTACGGGGAAGGATCAGGCATTGCGGCTCCTATTCGGGATCGGCTATTCGTTCGGGATGATCTTCTTGGCCGCGTCCTGGGCCTTGTCGACGTGCTGGGCGTACTTTCCACCGGTCTTGTCGTCGATGAAATCGCCCGCCTTGTCGACGGCGTCCTCGATCTTGTCGGAGTGCTGGGCGGCGGCCTGCTTGCCCTTGCCGAACAGTCCCTTGAGGGTGTCCATGAAGCTCATAGCGTCTCCTCTTCCGGTGCCGACCAGGCACCTTGGGTCGCCGGGAGTTCCCCCGCTTCGACCCCAGTCTCACAGAGATCCCGTGGTCACGCCACAGGATCCGGGCCATTCGAGCCGGTCACGCCGCCGACATCCGGCGCTGCGAACAGCCGCCGCTTCTCGCCGTGGATCGCACCGGAGACCCACCACGCCACCTCCACCAGGACGATGCCAACCGCGCCGCAGACGAGCGCGGTGGTGGTGGCCGCCACGTCCGATGGATCGAGTTTGAAGAACTCACGGGTGAAGGGCAGCGCGAACAGGACGAGATATCCGCCCACCGACCCGGCGATCAGCAGCACCTTCCACCACGTGTACGGCCGCGCCACGATGGCCAGCACCCAGAGCGCGATCATGATCAGGGTGATCAGGGCCGTGGTCCCGGCCTGCACCCGCTGCGTCTCCGTGGCCTCCGGCCCCGCGTACACCAGGGCATACGAGACAAACGTGGCCACGCCGATGACCAGGCCGGACGGCACCGCGAGCCGCATGACCCGCGGGACGAATCCGCTGCGCGCCCGCTCGTTGTTGGGCGCCAGCGACAGGATGAACGCCGGGATACCGATCGTGAACCAGGCCGCGATCGTGACGTGCCGCGGCAGGAACGGGTAGGGCATCGGCTCGAAGTCGAAGAACTCCGAGAGCACCCCCGACAGCCCGACGAGCAGCGCCAGCAACACCGAGTACACGGTCTTGGTGAGGAACAGGTTCGAGACGCGCTCGATGTTGCCGATCACCCGGCGTCCCTCGGCGACCACGTACGGCAGGGTGGCGAACTTGTTGTCCAGCAGCACGATCTGGGCGACCGCCCTGGTCGCGGGGCTGCCCGAGCCCATCGACACCCCGATGTCGGCGTCCTTGAGCGCAAGCACGTCGTTGACGCCGTCGCCGGTCATGGCCACCGTGTGACCACGTGACTGCAGCGCCCCGACCATCTCGCGCTTCTGGTCCGGCCGCACCCGGCCGAAGGTGGTGGCCGTGTCCAGGGTGTCGGCCAGCGCCTCCCGATCGGTCGGCAGCTCCCTCGCGTCGATCGGACGGTCACCGCCGGGCAACCCGAGCGAATCGGCAACCGCGCCAACGGAAACCGCATTGTCCCCGGAGATCACCTTGACCGCCACGCGCTGATCCGCGAAGTACTCGAGGGTCTCCCTGGCGTCGGGCCGCACCCGCTGCTCGAGCACCACCAGCGCCGCAGGTGTCACCCGACCCGGTGCAGCGGAGTCGTCCACCGGCAGGTCACTGCTGCCGAGCATGAGCACTCGCAGGCCCTTCGAACCGAGCTCCTCGGCCTCACGGGCGGTGTCGGTCTCCGGGTCGAGCAGCACGTCGGGTGCGCCGAGCACCCAGTTCCCGTTGTCGCCGTAGGAGATACCGCTCCATTTCTTGGCGGAGGTGAACGGTGCGATGCCCGTGCTGGTCCAGCCGGGATCGCCGTCACAGGATTCCGCGATCGCCAGCATGCTCGCGTTCGGACGGGGGTCGCTGCCCGCCATCGCCGCCAGCGCATCGCGGGCCGAGGCCTCGTCCCCGTCGAGGGAACGCAACTCCGACAGCCGCATGCCGTTCTCGGTGAGCGTGCCGGTCTTGTCCGCGCACACCACGTCGACGCGGGCGAGCCCCTCGATCGCGGGCAGTTCCTGCACCAGGCACTGCCTGCGCCCGAGCCGGACCACGCCAACCGCGAAGGCCAGTGAGGTCATCAGCACCAGGCCCTCCGGCACCATCGGGACCAGTGCCGCGACCATGCCGTTGAGCGCCGCGGGCAGATCCTGCTCACTGACGAACAGCTGGTTGTAGATGATCAGCAGGCCCGCCGGGATCATCAGGTACGTGATGAACTTGAGGATCTTGTCGACGCCGCTGCGCAGCTCGGAGTGCACCAGTGTGAACTTGCTCGCCTCCGCCGCCAACTTCGCCGCGTAGGCATCCTTGCCGACCTTCGTGGCCTGGTAGGCACCGCTGCCGGACACCACGAAACTACCCGAGAGCACCTGCTCGCCCGGCCGCTTGTGAACGGGGTCGGCCTCGCCGGTCAGCAGCGATTCGTCGACCTCGAGGACCTCGCCCTCGACCACGGCGCCGTCGACCACGATCTGGTCGCCCGCGCCCAGTTCGATGATCTCGTCGAGAACCACCTCGTTCGGCGCCACCGACACCGCTACGCCGTCGCGTCGGACCTGGGGCTTGGCCTGGCTGACGATCGCCAGCTTGTCGAGGGTCTGCTTGGCCCTGACCTCCTGGATGATGCCGATCGCGCTGTTCGCGATGATCAGCAGGCCGAACATGCCGTCGATCACCGAACCCGTGGCCAGCACGATGATCAGCAGCACGCCGAGGATCGCGTTGATCCGGGTGAACACGTTGGCGCGGACGATCTCCTTGACCGACCGGCTCGCGCGACCGGGCACGTCATTGGTCTGCCCGTCCGCAACCCGGCGCGAGACCTGCGCCGCGGTCAATCCGGTCGAGACGTCGACCTCGCTTGCCGTCAGTGTCGCGACCGTCACACCGTCGCCGGAATTCTCCTCGGGGGCCATGCCGCCAGGCTATGCCAGACCCGGGGACACCCGCCGCCTCGCGCTCACGCGAGCCGCAGCCACCACTGCCGCTGCGAGGCCGGGCGCAGCACGTCGATCCGCTGTCCCGGCATCGGCACGCTCACCTTCGTGTCCACCTCGCCCGCCGCAGCCAACAGCCGTGTCACCGGCTCCGCCCACGGATGGAACGCAAGATTGAAGGTTGCCCAGTGCACCGGCACCAGCACGCCGGACCCTGACTCGCCCTGGTTGAGATCGGCGTGCATCCGGACCGCCTCCTCCGGGTTCATGTGGATGTCCGGCCAGTGCTCGTCGTAGGCGCCGACCGGCAGCAGCGTCAGGTCGAACGGGCCGTGCCGCCTGCCGATCTCCGCGAACCTCGGGGTGTAACCAGTGTCACCACCGAAGAACACCGTGCGCTGCGGTCCGGCGATCACCCAGGACGACCAGAGCGTCGGGTTGCGTACCAGCCCGCGGCCGGAGAAGTGCCGCGCCTCGGTGCAGGTGAGGGTCAGGGCGCCGACCGTCGTCTGCTCGTCCCAGTCGAGCTCGATGATCCGATCGTCCGGCACCCCCCAGTGCCGCAGGTGCGCGCCGATGCCCTTCGGCACCACGAACGGGGCGCGCTGGGTGCGCACCAGTGCCATGACAGTGGCCTTGTCGAGGTGGTCGTAGTGGTCGTGCGAGACGACGACGGCATCGATCTGCGGCAGCGCGTCGATCCCGACCGGGGTCGGGTGCAGCCGGGCGGGCCCCACCAGCCGGGAGGGCGAGACCCGATGGCTCCAGACGGGGTCGGTGAGCACCCGGTGCCCGTCGATCTCGATCAGCGCGCTGGAGTGTCCGTACCAGGTGACGGCGAGTTCCGCGGGCTGCGCGGGTGCGAGCGGGGTGGCGAGCGGGATCGGGCTCCGCGGGCGTCCCAGCCGACCGCGGGTGAGCAGCGAGGTCACGATGCTCGAGCGCGTGGTCACGAACTGGCTGCTGGGTTCGGTGTTGTGGAACCGCTTGCCGCGATACCGGGCAGAACCCTTCGCGTGCGGCACGATCGCCGTGGTCGAGGCGCCCATCGCCGAGGACAGGTCCGTGCCGACCCGCACCAGCGCCGCGACCCCTGCAAGGCCGGCCGCGGCCGCGATGGCGCCCTTGATCCCGAGTCTCATCGGCCCTTGAACTCCGGCTGCCGCTTCTCCCACCGCGCCTGGCGGGCCTCGTCCATGTCCTCGCTGCGCCAGGCCGCCTGCAGCGCGCTGAGCTGTTCGGGGGTCGGGTCGTCCTGGGTGCCGTCGTCGTTGAACACCATCTTGAGGTGCCGCAGCGACAGCGGGGCCAGCGCCGCGATGCGCTTGGCCCAGTCCTGCGCGGCCGCGAGGTCGCCGATCTTGTTCGCCAGGCCCGCGGTCAGCGCCTCGTCGGCGGTCAACGACTCCGCTCCGAGCAGCATGGTGCGGGCCGGTCCGCCGCCCGCGAGGGACACCAACCGCTTCACGGTCCAGGTGTCGACGGAGATGCCGAGCTTGGCGGCGGGGATCGCGAAATGGGCGTCGGGGGCGACGACGCGCAGGTCCGAGGCCAGGGCCAACTGGGTGCCCGCACCGACCGCCGGGCCGTTCACCGCCGCGATCACCGGGATCGGCGTCGAGTCGATGGTGTGCAGCATCTCGAGCAGGGTGTCGGTGAAGCCGTCGGCGTACACGTCACCGGACAGGTCGGCGCCCGCGCAGAACGCGGAGCCCTGCCCGGTCAGCACGATCGCCCGCGCACCCAGGCCAACGGCCTCGTCGACGGCATCGCGCAGGAGTACGCATTGCTCGGTGTTCAGAGCGTTCCGCCGCTCCTCTCGCTGGAGCTCGATGGTCACCACATCACCGTCGCGGCTGGTCCCGATCATGTGAATGACCGTACCGTTCACACCCGGGAGGTTGCCACCATGCAGACACGGTCGGACGTCGTGGTCATCGGCGCCGGGCAGGCAGGCCTGTCCGCGGGCTACTACCTGCGCCGGTTCGGGCTCGAGCCCGGTGCGGGATTCGTGATCCTCGACCACTCCCCCGGCGCGGGAGGCGCTTGGCAGTTCCGTTGGCCCTCACTGACATTGAGCACCGTCAATCGCGTGCACGACCTACCCGGCATGCCGTTCACCGATGTCCTGGACGACACCGCGCCCGCCGAGGTGCACGCCGCCGAGGCGGTACCGCGCTACTTCGCCGAGTACGAGCGCCGCTTCGACCTGCCGGTGCACCGGCCGGTGCACACCCGGGTGGTGTGTGATCAGGCGGGCGACGGCCTGCTCACCCTGGAGACCGACTCCGGAGCGGTCACCGCCCGCGGGATCATCAACGCCACCGGCACCTGGGAGCGCCCGTTCATCCCGCGCTACCCCGGCGCCGAGCTGTTCCTGGGGCGTCAGCTGCACACCAGGGACTACCAGAGCGCCGCCGAGTTCGAGGGCCGTCACGTCGTCGTCGTGGGTGGCGGCATCTCCGCCGTGCAACTGCTCGACGAGATCTCCCTGGTCACCTCCACCACCTGGGTGACCCGCAGCGTCCCGCAGTTCCGGGACGAACCGTTCACCGCGGAGGAGGGCAGGGCCGCGGTCGCGGTGGTCGAGGACCGGGTGCGGCGCGGCCTGCCGCCCGGTTCGGTGGTGTCGGTGACCGGGCTCCCGGTCACCCAGGCGATCCGGGCAGCCCGGGCCCGCGGCGCCCTCGCGCGACTGCCGATGTTCAGCGAGATCACCGCGGACGGGGTGCGCTGGGCGGACGGCACGCACCGTCGCGCCGACGTGATCCTGTGGTGCACCGGCTTCCGTAGCTCGCTCGATCATCTGGCCCCGCTCCGGCTGCGCGGGCCAGGCGGCGGGATCGCCATGACCGGGCGGCTGGCCACGCAGGTTGCGTCCGACCCGCGGATCCACCTGCTCGGATACGGCCCGTCCGCGAGCACGATCGGCGCAAACCGGGGTGGACGAGCGGCCGCGGCGGAGCTGATCGAGCATCTGGGCGCGACCGCTCGGTAGCGGACCGCACCCGGCCCGTCAGACCGAGGCCGCTGCCCGTTGCCGGATCTGCCGCGGGGACTCACCGGCGAGGTCCCTGACGGCGCGACCGAACTGGCTCAACCCGGTGAAACCGCTCCGGCTCGCGATCTGGCCGACCGACAAGTGCGCGGCGCCCGGATCCGAGAGCAGGTCGATGCCATGCCTGACCCGTCGCCTGCGGATCATGCCGTAGACCGAATGGCCGTCGCCCTCCATGAGTTTGTGGAGGTAGCGGGGGCTGACGTTGATCCCCGCGGCGACGCGATCGACATTGAGGGTCGGGTCCGTGAAGTTGCGTTCGATGAAGTCGTACACCCGGGCCCGGTTGCCGACGGCCATCTCCTCCGGCGTGGGCGCCTCGTCGGCCGACGACTGGATCACGGCAAGCGCCAGATCCACGATCGCGTGCTCGATCAGCGACTGTTCCGCGAGGGTGTTCGGGTGGTGGCGGGTGAGCGGCTCCAGCATTCCCGCCAGCGCGCTCCCGACGGGCGATCCCGGAATGACGGCGCCGGTGAGCTTTCGGGTGTCGATCGACCTCTCCGCGAGCAGCCGGCGGGGGAGGTAGACGAAGACGACCTCGCTGCCTGCCGCGACATCGAGTTCGAACTCGCGCCCGAAGTCGACGAACGTGATGTCGCCGGCCGCGCCCCGACCCGAGGACCGATCCTGTTCCACGCCAACGGTGCCCGACCGGATGGTCGCCACGGAGACGTAGTCACCCATCTCATCGTCCAGCATGGTGCGGGTGCGAACCGCCGTGACGGCGGTCGACTTCATCCGATTCACGCGGATCGTCCCGAAGTCCGTGGATCCCATCGTCGCCCTGAACTGCGACGGTTGTTCGGCCCTGAATCGGCAGATCCCGGAGATCATGTCGATCCCATCGGCCCCGCGCATGTGGAGACCGCCGAGGAACCGTTGCGTCAGACCAGCGGTCTGCAGAGTTGCCGTGCCAGCGTTCAATTCGCCCCCAGTGTCGCCCGTGCCCCCCGACATGAGTTTCAGAACGCACTGTAACGCAACGCAACGGACGCCGTGGTCAGTCGGTCAGCCCGCGTCGGCGACCACCTGGCGCGTCTGCGTCAGCGGAGCGAACTCGAATCCCCAACCGAGCGACCGCCGCACGCCCAAGGTGAGCAGCCGCTGATACTGGGACCAGGCCTGCGACTGCCAGTCCAGGAACCGCTCGACCACGAGCGTGCGCCACTGTGCATCGTCCAGGGTCAGCGCAACGGTGGACACGTGCAAACGGGTGCAGATCAGCTGTCGCTCGGCGCAGATCTCGGTTTCCGACAGCCCGGCCAGACCCACCGCGGGACACCACTCGACGCCCGCACAGGTGTCGAACCTGACGGCCGTCGCATGCCGCTCCCAGGTCGCCAACGTCTCCTCGACCGCATGCTCGTGGGCCGACAGCACCGCGTCCAGGCGGTCCCGCAGCCTTCCCCCGAATGCCGCACGCAGAACCGATCGCGGCGGGGTGAAGGTCACCTCGAGCGCCGACACCGATGCGCTCTCGCGCCGCACACCACAACCGTCCCCGAACAGCCACTCGGCGACGCGCATCTCGGGCGGGTGCGCGAACTCCGGTCCAGCGGTGGAGGACCCGACCCAACGCAGCCGGGAGATGTCGGGACACTGGAGCGGCGGAACCGAATCCGCGTGTGCGATAACCCACGTCATAGCGGGCATGATGACATCCGGACAACCGTTCAGACCGGACCGAATACCCAATTGTGACCCTGATGCGCGAATCGTCGAATCCCCATGCGCGGATCACCCAGTCCGGTCACGGACTCGGCACCACCACGCCGACGGGTCCTGATCCCACGCACAGCGTGAGGTCCGGTTCGACCGCGCGCACCTCGAGCAACCCACCGCCACCCGTCAGGCGCACGAAAACACTGTTCGCGCCGCGCCGAACCGGAACCGTCACCGGCTCCCCTTGCTGGAGCGACACCGTGATCTCGCCGTCAGCCGAGGCCAGATAGTTCAGCCGAACGGTCCACTCCCAGCCGGCCAGCGGTCCGTCGAGCGGCAGCTCGGAGACGTCCGTTCCGATGCGGTGCCCGCAGCCCGGCTCCGGGCCCGGATCGATGGCCCGAACCCATGTCACCTGCGCGTCGACAAGTCGGCCGTCATCGTCGAGCATGCGCAGCTCCGGGGTGGACGCCGCGAACTCCGGGCGATCCGGCAGCGGCCCTAGGACGTGACTGACCAGGTTGTGGGGGTGAGCGACCGGCAGCAGCACCCAGATCGACGCCGGCTGCTCCAACAGCGGCACATCGGGATGCGCCGCGAGCGCCGACCGCGCGTTGGCCAGGTAGTCACGTGTCGTGTCGTCCCGCCAGCTGTCGGCAAAGGTCGCGGTCGAGACGAGACTGCCCGCGACGAACGCGGACATCAGTGCCACCGCCACCGCCGGTCCGCGCACGGAACCCGCCCCCGCGGTTCGGGCGGGGGCACGCAGGATGACGGCAAGCGCGATGGCGATGATGACGGCGCTGTCGGTCAGGTAACGCAGCGTCTGCCCGAGCTCGAAGGTCGTCTCCGCGCCCGATCTGGTGACGACCATCGCCGCGACCGAGGCGAACACATAGGCCCCCACCGCGATCCACACCCACGCGACCCGCCGCTTCCAGACAATCGTGGCGACGACAACCGCGGCGGCGAGGACCCCGCTCGCGGCGATGAGCACCCCGGGTGGCTCCGCCCACGGCGGACTCGGTGGCCAGCGGTCCCAGGTCCAAGGCCCGCCGAAGAGCGTCGGCAGCAGCCCTTTCGACGTCGCGTGCTTGACCATCTCGACCGCCGACGCACCGTCGTATTCCGCGAAATCCACGGTGACGGTGAGTCGGTAGATGAGCGACCACACGACCGCCAGGAGCAGCGTGGGCGCCCAGAGGAGCGCCCCCCTGGCGGTCGCGGCGCGAATCGGTTGCGCCCGACCGTCGACCCGGTAGATCAGTGCGACCGCGGCGAAGGCCACCAGCGGCACCAGCACCGCCTTCTCGAAGAACTGCAGCGACACCGCGAACACCAGGAACCCGGAGATCGCGTAGCGCGCACTGCCGGTGCGGCACAACCGAATCGCGTCCCCCGCCACCCAGGCGAGGCCGATCTGCAGCGGCAACGCATTGAGCCCAGCGGCCCACCAGGCGAAGGCGGGCAGGGTCAGCGGCGAGAAGAGGTAGAACACCAACGGGATCAGGATGGCCGGGCGGCGACCGAGGATCAGACGGAGCAGCCGCAGTACGGCCAACGAGGCCAGCGCCTGGAGCACCAGCAGCATCAGCGCCGCCACCGGCCAGTTGTACGGCGCCAGCCTCGTCGCGATCCCGGCGACGAGGAATGCCGCAGGCATGAAGTGACCGTCGTGGTCGTAGAACAGAAACTGCGACGACAGCAGCGACATCGATCCGGACCGGCCGGTCAGGATCAGGTCGTCCCAGTAGAAGTAGCCGCGACTCAGGACCAGGCCCCGCACCACCAGCTGCAGCGCGATCAGCGCCAGCGCGATCTGCATGACGCGACGGCCGCACAGTTGCCACCAGCGAGGCGCCCTGGCCGGCCGCCCGTCGGTGGCCGACCCCGAGGCGGACGCCGGGTCCGCGGGGACGAGCATTTCTGCGCGCATGGTTGCACCGACCCTAGTGGCTCGAGTCGATTGAGCCCGCATTCGTGCGGACGCTGGCTAGGATCAGTGTTCGGTGTTGCCGAGAGTCCCGTGCGACCGAGAGGACCCGAATGCGTTTCCTCAAGCTTGCCGCCACTGCCGCCGCACTCATCGCCGTGCCCGCCGCCCTCGCGGCACCAGCCGCACAGGCCCTGACCCCTCGGACCGTCTTCGGGACGGTGACCTGCAAACAGGGTCCGCGGAGTTCGCCACCGGTGGCGGTGTGGGTGGTCGCCGAGAAGGGCGAATCCGGGTGGGCGGAACTCGACAACCCAGTCGGCGCCCGCGGATCGGTGCGCGAGTATTCGTACACGGCCTATGACGCCGAGCGATTCCGACTCGTCGTCGGGTGCGGGGGAACAGCCGAGCAGGCGGAGCGGGCCGTCGTCACCGGCTGGGTGAAATCCGGTCGACACAACCTGACAATGAACTACTGACCGTCCGGCACCAACCCCCACCCTTCTGACCGCCGGGTATCGTCGGGCGGGTGACGTGGAATGAGGTCGGGCCGATGCGGTCGCTGCATCTCCGGCACCTGCTCCTCATTTCCACCATTGCGATGCTGATCGCCCCGGCCTTCGCCCCGAACGGCCCCGCGACCGCAATCGGCGCGACAGTGACGGTTCTCGCCCTTCTCGCGATTGCCGGTCGCAGCGCGATCGAACCGCTTTGCCTCCTTTTCGCGCCCTCGACAGGGCCCGCGCGCGATGAACAACGCCGGCGTGGCTCATTCCGCCGCCAGAGCAGCCCCGATACACCGGGGAAGCCGCAGCCCCGGGCTCCCGGAACTCACCTCTCACTCGCGTAGCTCTTTCTTGCCCTTTCCCTGCGCGCTCCAGTGCAGCGTTGAGCAATCGACGGCCAAGCGCCGCAATTCCCACCTGCACTCGTAGAGCGCGCCTCGCAGTGAGGTGTTCACTCATGCTCGATTTCATCTACTACCCGGTGTCGGGAATCCTGTGGATCTGGCACGCCGTCTTCGGGTTCGCTTTCGGCCCGGACAGCGGACTCACCTGGGTCCTTGCCGTCACGTTTCTCGTCTTCACCCTGCGCGCACTGCTGTACGCGCCCGCGGTCAGACAAATACGCACCGCGCGGCAAATGCAGGAATTACAGCCGCAGATCAAGGCCCTGCAGAAGAAGTATCAGGGTGATCGCCAGCGGCAAGCCCTCGAAATCCAGAAGCTACAGAAAGAACACGGGTTCAACCCACTCATGGGTTGCCTGCCGATCCTGGTGCAGGCACCGGTCTTCATCGGCCTTCTCCACGTCCTCCGGTCGTTCAATCGGACCGGCGACGGATTCGGGCAACTCGGTATGTCGCCCGAGGCCAATGCGAGCACCCCGAACTATTTCTTCAGCGTCGACGAGGTTCAGTCGTTCCTCTCGGCACGCGTGTTCGGGGCCCCGATCTCGGCATGGATCACCCAGCCGAGAGAAGCTCTCGAGGCGTTCGCTCCGTTCGGCGGGATCCCATCGGTCGCGAGCATCGCGGCAGTGGCGATCCCGCTGATGGTCGCTGCAGGCATCGCCACCCATGCGAATGCCCGCGCCTCGATTCGGCGACAGAGCCAGGCGGCACAGGAGAACCCGCAGGCCGCGATCATGAACAGATTGATGCTCTGGGTTTTTCCGCTCGGCGTCCTCGTCGGCGGGCCATTCCTACCCATCGCGATCCTGATCTATTGGGTGAGCAACAACCTCTGGACCTACGGGCAGCAGCATCTCATCTTCCGCCGGATCGACGCCGAGGAGAATGCCAAGCAAGACGCAGGGCGGCCCAAACGCCGTCGCTGACGCCGGGCCGCCTCGGGGTGACTCACATGTCGAACTCGTCCGGGTCCGGTCCCAGCCGGTTGCCGGCGTCCAGGCCGGCGATCGCGACGAGGTCATCCGCGTCGAGCGCGAATTCGAAGACGTCGATGTTCTGCCGAATCCGGTACGGCGTCACGGACTTCGGGATGACGACGTTGCCGATCTGCAGGTGCCACCGCAGCACCACCTGCGCGGTGGACCGCTGATGCTTCTCGGCGATCCGGGCCAGCACCGGGTCGTCGAGCAGCGCACCGCCCTGGCCGAGGGGCGACCATGCCTCGGTGACGATGCCGTGTTCGGCATGGAACGCGCGCAGCTCCGGCTGCGCGAAGTCGGGATGCAGCTCGATCTGGTTGACGGCAGGGATCACGGACGTTTCGTCGATGATGCGGCTCAGCTGAGCGGGCTGGAAGTTGGAGACCCCGATGGAGCGCACCCGCCCCTCCGCCTTCAGCTCGGCGAAGGCACGCCAGATCGCGATGTAGTCCTCGCGCGCCGCGCGAGGCCAGTGGATCAGGTACAGGTCGAGGTAGTCGAGGCCGAGCCGCTCGAGGGAGGCGTCGAACTCGCGGCGAACCGAGTCCGCCGTCCAGGTCTCCCCCGCGCCGTTCCACAGCTTGGTGGTGATGAACAACTCGTCCCGAGCCACCCCGGAGTCCGCGATCGCCCGGCCGGTGCCCACCTCGTTGCGATAGATGGCCGCGGTGTCGATGCTCCGGTAACCGATGCTCAACGCGCTGATGACGGCCGAATAGCTCTCGTCGTCGGGCACCTGCCACACGCCGAAGCCGAGCTGCGGGATGGTGTTGCCGTCGTTCAACGTCACATTCGGGACAGGGCTCAGAGAGGTCATGCAACCCACAACTCCGGCCGTCGGAGCCTTGTTCCCCGCGCGACTGAGACAATCGTCGCCATGACCGCAACACTGCACGCCGACGGGCTGTCCGCATCCCGCGGCGAGCGCACCCTCTTCTCCGGGCTCGACCTCGTCGTGGCCCCCGGCGACGTGATCGGGCTGGTAGGCGCCAACGGCGCGGGCAAGTCGACCCTGCTCTCCATCCTGTCCGGACACAGCACCGCCGACATCGAGGGCGCGGTGACGCTCAGCCCGCCGCATTCCACCGTGGGCTATCTCACTCAGGAACCCGAACGCCTCGCAGGCGAGAGTGTCGAGGGATTCCTCGGCAGGCGCACGGGCGTCACCGGGGCGGAGGAGGAGATGAACGCGGCCGCGGAGGCGCTCGCGGAGGACGGCGGCGACGACCGGTACTCACACGCGCTCGAACGGTGGCTCGGCCTCGGCGGGGCCGACCTGTCCGAGCGCGCCGAGAAGGTGCTGAGCGACCTCGGCCTGGACGTCGGGCTCGACGCGGAGATGACCGCACTGTCCGGCGGCCAGGCCGCGCGTGCCGGCCTGGCCTCGCTACTGCTCTCCCGATACGACGTGCTTCTGCTCGACGAACCGACCAACGACCTGGATCTCGACGGCCTCGAGCGGCTCGAACGGTTCGTCGAGGAGGCCCGCACCGGCATCGTGGTGGTCAGCCACGATCGAGAGTTCCTGGCGCGGACCGTGACCGGAATCGTCGAGCTCGATCTCGCCCAGCAGCAGATCGCGGTCTACGACGGCGGCTACGAGGCCTACCTCGCGGAGCGGGCCATCGCCCGCCAGCACGCGCGGGAACGCTACGAGGACTACGCCGACACCAAGTCCGGTCTCGAGGATCGCGCTCAGATGCAGCGCAATTGGCTCGAGCACGGTGTCCGCAACGCCCGACGGAAGGCCAAGGGCGCCGACTCCGACAAGATGGGACGCAAGGCCCGCTCCGAGTCCACCGAGAAGCAGGCCGCGAAGGCCAGGCAGACGCAGCGCCGCATCGAGCGGCTCGAGGTCGTCGAGGAGCCCCGCAAGGAGTGGGAGCTTCGGATGCAGATCGCGGACGCCCCGCGAAGCGGCACCGTGGTGGCCACCGTCAGTGGCGCGGTTGTTCAGCGTGAAACATTCCGGCTCGGACCGATCAGTGCCCAGATCGAATGGGGCGACCGGGTTCTCATCACCGGGCCGAACGGTTCTGGCAAGACGACACTGCTTCGGCTGCTCCTCGGCAAGCTCGTTCCCGACGAGGGCACCACGGCGCTCGGGTCCGGCGTCGCGGTCGGTGAGGTCGACCAGGCCCGCGGACTGTTCGAGGGCGACGAGGCGCTGGCGGCGGCGTTCGGCGCCCAGGTCCCCGACTGGCCCGACGCCGAGGTACGCACCCTGCTGGCCAAGTTCGGCCTGCGCGGCGCGCACGTGCTGCGGTCGGCGAGCTCGCTCTCCCCCGGCGAACGCACCAGGGCCGCACTGGCTCTGCTCCAGGCCCGCGGGGTGAACCTGCTCGTCCTCGACGAGCCGACCAACCACCTGGATCTGCCCGCCATCGAGCAACTCGAGCGCGCGATGGACGAGTACGAGGGCACTCTGCTCCTCGTCACCCACGACCGGCGGATGCTGGACACGATGCGCAGCACCCGCCGGTGGCGGATGGATGGCGGTCAACTCACGGAGGCCTGATCAGCTACCGAAGAGCTGCTGGCCGATGTAGCCACCCTTGGCACAGCCGGGCGGGATCGCGAACACCGCGGACCCGATCGGCGTCGTCCACTGGTTCAGCATGTCCAGCTCCGAAAGTCGTTGCTGGATGGGCACGAACTGGGCATCGACGTCGGCCTGGTAGCAGACGAAGATCAGACCCGAGTCCGAGATCTCGCCCCCGGCCGGCGCCTCGTCGTAGTTGTACCCGCGCCGGTGGATCCGCTGCCGCGGGTCCGCCGACCTGGCCCTGGCGATGTGCGAGAACTCCGGGATCACCGGAAACCCGGTCGCGCCCACCGCGGCGAAATCGGGCTCGTCGTGTTCCGAGTCGCCGGTCAGCGGAGCCCCGTCCGACAGCCTGCGCCCCACCGATTGCTCGCGTCCCGGCCGGTCGACCTTGTCCCACTCGTCGAGGTCGAGGTGGGTGCGCCGGATCACCACCGAGGTTCCGCCTGCCATCCAGGCCTGTCCGGATCCGGTGTCCCAGACCAGGTCCGCGAAATCCGCGGTACCGGGCGACGGGTTCACCGTGCCGTCCACCTGACCGAACAGGTTCCGCATCGTGGTGCCGGGGGCCTGCGTGCCGCGGGCCCGGCGGAAACCGCGCTGGGTCCAGCGCACCGAGCCGACACCCGCGGACCCCTTGAGCAGCACCCGCAGCGCGTGCGCCACGGTGACCGGGTCCTCCGCGCCAACCTGGAGCAGAAGATCCCCACCGCTCCACCGGTCCTCGAGCCGGTCCACCGCGAACGGGGGCAGCGGCCGCAGCCACGCAGGGCGCAGGTGCTCGGCGTTCCCGAGCCGGAAGACGCCCGGACCGAAACCGACCGTCACCGTGAGCCGGGTCGGCTCGGTGGCCAGGTCCGGTTCGGTGTCCGCCAGCGCCGCCCGGCCCTCGGTGAGCCGGGCCGCGTCCTCGGTCCACACCTTCAGCAACCGGATCAGCGCGGCCCGGTCCACCTCCGGTCGGAGATCGAGCGCGACGAACGTCGAGTGCGCCTGCGGCGCCGTGGCGATGCCCGCCTGATGCGTGCCGTAGAACGGCTCGACCTCCGACACGGTGGGCACCGGAGGCCCCGCCGACTGCGGCTCCTGGTCGAGCGTGACCTCGCGTGCGCCCCAGGCCAGGCCGGTGCCGCCGAGAACGACGGCACCGGCGCTGAGCAGGCGGCGCCGGCTCAGCTCAGCCATGATTCCCTTCGTAGCTCTCGTTGGCTCCGGTGAAATCCCGTACCTGGACGGTGGTCTCGGCGGTGGACCCGTCGCCGAAGGTGAGGGTCAGCGGCACGTCGGTGCCCGCCTTCACGGGGGCGGGCAGGCGGAGGAACATGATGTGATCCGCACCGGGCTCGAGCTTGTGCGTGCCCGAGGCGGGGATGGTCACCCCGCCCTCCTTCTTCTGCATCACCATGGTCCCGTCGGGGCCCATCGCCATCTCGTGCACCTCGACGGCAGGCGAGATCGGGCTGCTCACCGCGACCAGGGTCGCGTCGGTCCCGGATCCGTTGACGAGGGTGCCGAAGGCCGCGGTCATCCCGCTGTCGGCCGCCTTCACCCAGGACTCGGTCAGGGTCACCGATTCGGCGGCCGGACGCGCTTCGTCGGCAGAGTTGTCGGAGTCCGACGAGCAGCCCGCGATTGCGAGTCCCATGGACAGAGCGGCGCCTGCGGCCAGCATCCGCCGGCGAGAGAAGATGTTGTTGCTCATGATTGATGTTCCTTCGATACGAGTTCGTTTGTCTTGGAGTGTTTTCCGGAGCGCCACGCGGCGATCCCGAGCGCGAGCCCGGCGATCACCAGGGCGACCGGCCCGAGCAGGCGGCGGTACAGCGGCGATGATTCCGCGGTAGGCGGCCGCTCGGCGGGCGCCTGCGCAGCGGAGACCGGCGCCGGCGTCGTCGCGGCGCCCGCATCCCCGGAGGGCGCGCCCACCTGGTAGCCGAACGTCCCGGTGAGCGGGTGCCCGTCGTCGGACACCGCCCGCCAGCGGACGTTGACGGACCCGGAGCCGGCCTTCACCCGCTGGATCATCCTGGCGCCGTCGCGCGTGACCGGGCCGTCGTCGAGCCGGGTCCCGTCCGCGGTGGTGACCACGATCGCGGCGCCCGTCTTCTGTACCGCCGTGGAGAAGGTCAACACCACCTCGGTGGGCGCCGCAGCCAGCACGCCGTCCCGCGCGGGAGACGTGGACAGCAGCTCTGAGTGCGCCGACGCCACCGGTGCGGTCAGCACGACCGCGCCCAGTGCCAGCAGCAGGGCGATCGCCGCCCGCCTCATGCCGGTTGCCGCCTCGAACGCAGCCCCAGCAGCACGTCCACGATCAGGAAGCCGAGCAGCGAGAGGCCGAGCAGCGGCACGAAGATGCCGACGGCAACCGCGATCACCGCGATGCCACCGATGGCGGGCCAGGGCAGCCGCCGCAGGGCGCCGCGGCGCGGCACGGTGCCGAGCGCGAAGCCCTCCGACCGGCGGGGACGCCGCTGCCACCACATCCGGTAGCCGGTCACGATCAGCGTGATCAGCGACAGCGCGAGCGCCCCGAGCAGCAGCTGGTTGGCGAAGCCGAACAGCGTGCCCATGTGGCCGGCGATCCCCCACTGGCTCAGCTTGGCCGCCAGCGGCCAGTCCGCGAACCGCTGCTCGTCGGTGACCTGCATCGTCGCGGCGTCGACCGCGATCGAATCGCCGCCGGTCGCGGTCTCCTTCACCGTCCAGGCCTTTGAGGCGCTGGCCGGGATCGTCGCGGACAGCGATCCGGTCATCCCCTGATCGCGAGCCACCGCCAGCACGCCGTCCACGGCCGACGGGTCCGTGGGAGCGCCGTCGGCGACCGGGACGGCCGGTGCGCCGTGCCCCGCGTGCTCGCCCGCGGGCGCAGCCTGGACGGACCCGAGCGTGGTGTCCAGCTTCGGGGTGGTCCAGCTCATCTCGGTGCGGACCGTCTTCACGTTCTTGCCGGCATGGTCCGACCAGGTCAGTCCGGTGATCGAGAGGAAGAGCAGGCCGAGGGCCGCGCAGGCACCGACGACACCGTGCCAGTTCAGCGTGCTCCGCCGCCCGGTCACCGACCGGTCCACCGTCAGCAACCGGCCCCGGTCGCCGTTCGCGCGATCGCGGCGGTACTTGGTCCACCACAGGTACAGACCGGCAAGCGCGATCACGCCGAGCCAGGATGCGGCCAACTCGCTGTAGAGGTTGCCGACCTCGCCCAGGTGCAGGTTCTTGTGCAACGCCGACAGCCAGGCACGCAGCGGCAGGTCACCGGAGTCCGTCGCCAGTGCGCCGAGCACCTTGCCGCTGTCCGGGTCGACGAAGACGGTGGTCTCCCCCGAGCCGACGCTCGGGTCGGCGAACACCACCCGCGTCGACCCTCCTGCCTCGGCGGTCTGCAGCGACAGCAGCGTGGACGGGTCGCGGCCATCGAGAGCGGCCTGGAGCTGCTCGGAGGCGGGCAGCGGACTATCCGTGGCGGGCGCCTCGAGGTAGTTCCCGTAGGCGAGCTTCTCCAGCGTCGGCGCGAACGCGTAGATGAATCCCGTCAGGGCCGCGACCAGGAGGAACGGGCCGACGAACACGCCCGCATAGAAGTGCAGTCGCAGCAGGAGCTTGCGCAGCGCCTGGGATTCGGTGCCCGGCGGCGTGGATTTGGGCACGCCGGGTTCGGTGGTGATGGTCATGACATCGCTTTCGTCGATCAGACTGTGGGTGCGCGGGACCCCATGGGAACCGCGAGAGACCGCGCCCGGGCCGAGGCGGCCGTGGTTACGCGGTGGGGTGAGATGTGATCAGACGAAAAGCGGTGGGCCGCGCCGCGATACCGACACGCGGCAGAGCGCGGACACGAGCGGGTGCACCTCGACGACGGGTCGCCAGCTGCGGGGTCGTTCGAGGACGGGGAGGGCGACGACGAGTGCGGCGACGACCGCGCGCAGCGCGGCCTCCGTGCGCGGGCCGATCCGTTCGGCCGCCGCGATGAGTGCGGCACAGACGCCGATCGCGACGGCGTGCGCGGCGAGCATCTGCGGGCCCATGCCGCCGATCGGACCCGAGGCCATGTCCGCGTGGTGACCGCCGCCGCCGAACGCCAGCGTGGTGTGGGCGCCGAGCTGCCCGACCGCCAAGATCGGGACCAGCGCCGGGCCACCGCGGCGAAGCACGGGGACGGCGGCCATCACGGCGACCAGCACCGCGGAGAATCCGACGAGAAGCATGAGGGTGGACCCGGCGGGCAGTCCGCCGCCGCCCACGCCGTGCGCGGCGACGGCCACGGCCGCGGTGGTCGAGCCGACGGACGCACAGCGCACACGGCGAGAGAGCTTCTCACCTGGGCCGACACGCATGGGCGAACGGTACTACATCGAGTAGGACTCATTCGACGGCCATGGGGACTACTTGACAGACTGTTGTGTTTTCCCAACAATCTGATGCATGAGCCCGGTACGGCGCGGCGAATCGCGCCACATCTTCAACCGCATCGCGGTGCTGCGGGCCGAGCGCTCGCTGAGTCGGGTCCGGCTGGCCGAACTGATCGAGGTGAACCCGCAGACCGTGGGTGCGCTCGAACGCGGCGACCACTACCCGAGCCTCGACCTGGCGATGCGGATCTGCGAGGTGTTCGGCCTGCCGATCGAGGCGGTGTTCTCGCGGAACGAGTTCACGCCGCTGTCCACCGAGCTCTACCGATCACGCGAGTCAGGAGTGAACCGAGATGCCTGAGATGAACCTCGTCGAGCGTTATCAGGCGCACCGAGTGCGCCGGTTCCTCGCGAACTCCGAGAAGTGGCCGCACATGCTGCCCGGCTGGCGCACCCGACAACGCCGTCGAATCCTGGTGATCGCGCTCGCCGCCACCTTCGCCCTCATGCTCGCGGTCGGGGTGTTGTGCCACTTCTTCGAGCGCGCCCCGCTGTTGTTGCTTCCTGTCTACACACTTTTCTTCGCTGCCTGGACCGCTCTGCAGATCGTCTCCGGGTGTCAGGGCGACGCGCCATCCGGGACGCTCGACGAGTGGGAGATACAGCAGCAGAACGCCGCCCGCTCCACCGCACTGACCATCACTCAGTGGTTGGTGCTGATCCCGGTGACCTATCTGATCG
>Ga0105243_10001525_pt1 | contig 20239 bp, 19 predicted proteins | sample KBSM34metaG_FD_81525 | JGI IMG/M metagenome (GOLD analysis project Ga0105243, IMG submission 81525) | Miscanthus rhizosphere microbial communities from Kellogg Biological Station, Michigan, USA - KBS M3-4 metaG | ecosystem: Host-associated > Plants > Roots > Rhizosphere > Soil | place... | reverse complement strand
CGCCACCGGGCGCCTGGCGTCGAGCGACCCGAACCTGCAGAACATCCCGATCCGCACCGACGACGGCCGCCGCATCCGCCGCGCCTTCGTCGCCCCGCCCGGGCGCAAGCTGATCGCCTGCGACTACTCGCAGATCGAGCTGCGGATCATGGCCCACCTGTCCGAGGACCCGGGCCTGCTGCGCGCCTTCGGCGCCGGCGTGGACGTGCACCGCGCCACTGCCGCCGAGGTGTTCGGGCGCAAGCTGGAGGACGTCACCAACAACGAGCGCCGCGCCGCCAAGGCGATCAACTTCGGCCTGATGTACGGCATGAGCGCGTTCGGCCTGGCCCGCAACCTGGGCATCGGCCGCGGCGAGGCGCAGGACTACGTGGCGCTGTACTTCAGCCGCTACCCGGCGGTGCGCGACTTCATGGAGCGCATGCGCGAGCAGGCGCGCACCCAGGGCTACGTGGAGACCCTGTTCGGCCGCCGCCTGTACCTGAACGACATCAACGCCAAGCAGCAGGGCCTGCGCGCCGGCGCCGAGCGCGCGGCGATCAACGCGCCGATGCAGGGCACCGCGGCGGACATCATCAAGCGCGCCATGGTCACCGTGGACGCCTGGCTGGAGCCGCACCGCGAGCGCGCGCTGATGATCCTGCAGGTACACGACGAACTGGTGTTCGAGGCCGATGCCGACTTCGTCGACACGCTGCTGCCCGAAGTGACCCGGCTGATGGCCGGCGCCGCCGCGCTGAAGGTGCCGCTGGTGGTGGACAGCGGCGTCGGCGACAACTGGGACGAGGCGCATTAGTTGGGGGCAGGGAATCGGGAGTCGAGAATCGGGAACGGGAAGTCCGGGCCGGCCAGTGGCCGGGGCTTGGCGTGGTGAACAGGGATGGGGGCGCGTTGCCGTGGGCGGCCCGATTCGCGGGCGCAGGAGTGGTGGCCAGGCCGCGCTCGTGATGTTGCGGCACGCCTGAACGCCTTTATTCGAAATCGCGCGGCGTGGCGATCGGCCGGCCGGGAGCGTCGCAGCGCAACTGTCTACACGCTGCTCCCGGCGTTGCTCGCGTAGCGAAGCAGACGGTTTCGCAGCGGTTTTGGAGCATCCATGCGCCAGACCGGCGAACAGCGCACGGTTTCGGGATCCACTCCGCATCACAAACGATCGTTCGCCGCGTTCTTGCGCACGGATCCACCCTATAAAAAGCAGTTGTTTCTGGAACCCTGCGTTGCGTTGGATTTCGTGAATGAATCGGTCCTTAATTCGATGAATTTTTAACTAAAATCTTCACGAACTAGCAAGGTGCAAAATGTTTTTATATCCCTCGACAGGCGCAATACCTGTCGCGGATCTCCTCCCATCCCCTGGAGCAGATCTAGGAACGGCGACTCCTCCCCAAGTCTCCGTTCCCTGGCCCCGCCGACCTCCCCCTGGTCCGCGGGGCTTTTTTATTGCCTGCGAAAAAATCCAGTTCAGCGCCATCGCCGCCGGCACACGCCGGGGCGCAACCACCAACCTGCGAGCCGCGCGATGCCCGATCTTTTTCATCTGTCGATGCCGTGGTGGGAATTCATTTTCCGCGCGGTGGTGGTGTATGTGGCGGTGCTGACCATGGTGCGGGTGTCGGGCAAGCGCGCGATGGGGCAATTGACACCGTTCGACATGCTGCTGATCGTGCTGCTCGGCAATGCGGTGCAGAACGCCCTGCTGGGCCAGGACACCTCGCTCGGCGGCGGCCTGTTGCTGGCGGCGACGCTGATCGCATTGAACTTCGGGGTCGGCCTGATCACCTCGCGCAGCGATCGTGCCGAGCGCCTGATCGAAGGCGAGCCGGTGGTGCTGGCGCGCGACGGCCATGTGTTCCGCCAGGTGCTGCGCCGCGAACTGGTCAGCAACGCCGACTTCGAGGCGGCGATGCGCCAGCAGGGCTGCCCGGGCCTGGATAACGTGCGCCTGGCGCTGCTGGAGACCAACGGCCACATCACCATCCTGACCGCCAAGGACAGTTGAGCGGGCTTCCGGCAGCGCCGGGGCGCCTGCCCGCAGTCCCTGTAGGAGCGGCTTCAGCCGCGACCGGGCTTCACCGGTAACGCCCGGTCGCGGCTGAAGCCGCTCCTACAGGAAGCGGCCGCACCTAGCGGCGTGGCTCGGTCGGTTGCTCCAGCTGGTAGAGCGCGTCGTCCAGCGCGTCCAGCTGGGCGGCGAGCTGCGTGCGCGCATCCTGCAGGCCGCGATTGTAGAAATGCGCGCCGATGCGCTCGGCGACGAAATCGAGCAGGAATTCGGCCTCGAAGCCGCCGATCTGCTGCTGCAGCTCCTCGCGCAGGTAGCGCTGCAGCTGCTCGGCGATGCGCGCCTTCTCCTCGCGCCCCAGCACGCTCGACGGCAGCGGTGCGCGGCGCGTCGCGCTCATGCCAGCCAGTCGCGCGGCACCAGGTAGTCGGCCAGGCGCGCTTCGGCGCTGTCCGGCTCGGGCTGGAACCCGTATTCCCAGCGCACCCGCGGCGGCAGGCTCATCAGGATGCTCTCGCTGCGGCCGCCGCTCTGCAGGCCGAACAGGGTGCCGCGGTCGTAGACCAGGTTGAACTCGACGTAGCGCCCGCGCCGGTACAGCTGGAACTCGCGCTCGCGCTCGCCCCACGGCAGCGCGCGGCGGCGCTCGACGATCGGCAGGTAAGCGTCCAGGAACCCGTCGCCGACCGCGCGCTGGTAGGCGAAGTCGCGCTCGAAGTCGGCGTGCAGGTCGTCGAAGAACAGCCCGCCCACGCCGCGGGTCTCGTTGCGGTGCTTGAGGAAGAAGTATTCGTCGCACCAGCGCTTGTGCGCGGCATAGCGGTCTTCGCCGAACGGCGCGCACAGCGCCTGCGCGGTGCGGTGCCAGTGGCGCACGTCCTCGTCGAACGGGTAATACGGGGTCAGGTCGAAGCCGCCGCCGAACCACCAGGCCACGGTTTCGCCGTCGCGCTCGGCACGGAAGAAGCGCACGTTGGCGTGGGTGGTGGGCAGGTAGGGGCTGTGCGGGTGGAACACCAGCGACACGCCGGTGGCGCGCCACGAAGCGCCGGCCAGTTCCGGACGGTTGGCGCTGGCCGAGGGCGGCAGGCGCGTGCCGGACACGTCGGAGAAGCCGATCCCGGCCTGCTCGAACAGCGCGCCGTCGCGCAGGATGCGGGTGCGCCCGCCACCGCCCTCCGCACGCTGCCACAGGTCCTCGGCGAAGCGGGCGCGGCCGTCGGCGGCCTCGATGGCGGCGCAGATGCGGTCCTGCAGCCCGGTCAGGTAGTCGCGTACTCGGTCGAACTCGGTCATGGTGGCGGTAGGCAGTCGGGCGGGGGAGGGGCAGCCACCTGTAGCTGGGCGACAGGCAGCGGCGTGCCGCACATTATTGCGTGCCGATCGCCGGGGGCTGTTAACGCGGTCGGATGACCGCATTGCCGTGCGCTGCGTTCGAGCGTCGAGGCGTGCGCCGCGGCTGGCTGGGCGCCCGGGGGCCTTTCCGGGCCGCCCGTGTCGTGTGCCTGGGGTTGTCATCCATTTCAGAGTAGGTCGCAGTCCCAGCCCGCAGGACTACGCCCGCGCGTGCGCGCTGCCGTGTCGGCGCCGACGTGGACACGCATGCGCGGCGGCGGCGCGGGTCGCCCGGGGACGAAGGACACGCCCTAGGGCGCCGTGGCCCCGCAGTGGTCGGCCTCGTCGCCGAAGAACACCACGAAGCGGTGCGCGCGATCCAGGCCGAGCAGCCGCTTCGCGCCGAGCGGACGCAGCCGCCATGGCTGTCCATCCTGCTGGCGCAGCGCGACCTGCCCGTCCTGCAGACGCGCTTCCATCACGTTGCCGTTGCCGTCGTGCACGCTGCCATCGGCGCCGAACTGCAGGCTGATCGCGTCGCCGATGGGGGCGATGAAACGGCCGCATGGCAGCCGTGTGGCCGGCGGTGACTGCAGCAGCGCCGCGTCCACGTCTTGCAGTGCCGTGGTGCGGCCGCAGGCCACCGGATCGGACAGGGCGCAGGCCTGTTCCAGCAGCGCCTTGGCGCGCAGGAATTGGCCGGCGTCCCATTGCCGTTCCGCCGCCGCGGTGCAGATCTGCGGTGAGGCGCTGCGCTGGCACACGGCTTCGGGCTGCACGGCAGCCCCGGCCTGGTCGGGGGCGGCGGTCGCCGTCGCTGCGGGATCGAGCAGCGCACGGCAGGCGAACGGCAACTGCGGCCCGCACAGCGCCGCGGCTTGCGCTTGGTCGCCTGACGCCAGCCGCTGCGCGCAGGCCGGCAGGTCCGCGCGGCATTGCGCGATCGCCGCTGTCGCCGCCGGGACGGAGGCGGCGCAGGGCGCGCTGCTGCCGCGCCGATAGACGGTGCCGTCCGCTGCACGGACCTGCGCGGCGTCCGCCGACAGCGTGTAGCGTTCGCTGCGGCCGCTGGCCAGATCGAAGAGCTGCAAGGCGTTGCCCTCGCGCTGCAGATGGAAGCGCCGCGGCGTGTCCTGCTCGGGTTCCAGCCGCGCGCTGTCGGCGCTTTCCAGGTACAGCGCGTTCTGCGCGCCGTCCACGTACAGGCCGCAGACGGGGGCGGCGGGCGCGGCGGCGGCGCAGGCGGCGATGCCGAACCAGGCCAGTGCGAACAGGGTGGCGCCGGCCATGAAGCGGCGGCTGGGGCAATGCGATGTCATCGGAAATCCTTTTCGAAGCCGGCGCGATGCCGGCGGGTGGGATCAGCTGCGGAATTCGGCGCGGATCGCCGGCCGGTACAACTGGTAGACGATCCAGCCATGCAGCGCGGCGAAGACCAGGGAGGTCACCGCGGCGGTGGCCATGCTGATCATGCGTCCGGACTGCAGCTGAGCGAGCAACTGCGCGCCGTCAGCGCTGTGCAGCAGCGCCTTGGGCAGCATCTGGTGCATCGCGCCGAAGAAGTGCCACATCAGCGGCAGGCTGGCGAAGTTGGCCAGTCCGGTGACGACCAGGAAGGCGACGAAGCTCAGCCGTGCCCATTCGCGCCGTTGCTGCAGCCCCCACGCGGAGGCGCTGAACAGCAGCGCCAGCAATGCCGACAGCAGCGACAGCGCGAGCATGTGGTCCAGGCACCATTGCCACAGCGCCGGCGGCGTGATGCCGACGCGCGCGAACAGCCCTTGCAGCGCGCCATCGGGCAGCAGCGCCAGCACCGCCACCTGGCACAGCGCGTACAGCAGCCAGACCACGCCGACCACCAGCGAGATCTTCGCCATCGTGTCGATCATCGGGTTGCGTGCGGAGGGCAGGGGCGGGGGTGGCATCGGCGGTCCTTCGATGGGGTGGCGGCACGAGGGGGCCGCGAAGCGTCCGGCAAGGATAGGGCGGGTGGCTGCCGGCGCAAGCGAGCGGTGCCCCTTCGCCCGCCGGTCAGCGGCAAGCCGGCGCTTCGCTCGTCGCGACTGAAGTCGCTCCCACAACAGCCCCTGCGTTCCGCAGGCAGCCCTGTAGGAGCGGCTTCAGCCGCGACCGCTTGCCGAAAGGCAGACCTACTTCACCTGCTGCTCGAACAACTTCAACACCCGCTTGTATTCGTCCAGCCACGAGTCGGCGCGGGTGAAGCCATGTTTTTCCAGCGGGTACGGGGCGATCTCCCAGTTGTCCTTGTGCAGCTCGATCAGCTTCTGGCTCATGCTCACCGAATCGCGGAAGAACACGTTGTCGTCGACCATGCCGTGGGCGATCAGCAGGTGGTCGCGCAGGCCGGCGGCGTATTCGATCGGCGAGGAGGTGCGATAGGCCTCCGGGTCCAGCTCCGGGGTGTTGAGGATGTTGGCGGTGTACTCGTGGTTGTACTGGGTCCAGTCGCCGACCGGGCGCAGCGCGGCGCCGGCCTTGAACGTGCCGGGGCTGCGGAACAGCGCCATGTAGGTCATGAAGCCGCCATAGGAACCGCCATAGATGCCGGCGCGGTCGCGGTCGCCCTGCTTGTCGGCGACCAGCCAGTCCAGGCCGTCCAGGTAGTCGTCCAGCTCCGGATGGCCCATGTTGCGGTAGATCGCGGTGCGCCAGTCGCGGCCGTAGCCGGCGCTGGCGCGGTAGTCCAGGTCGAGCACCACGTAGCCCTTCTGCACCAGCAGGTTGTGGAACATCTGCTCGCGGAAGTACGGGGTGTAGCGCGCCGACACGTTCTGCAGGTAGCCGGCGCCGTGCACGAACATCACGATCGGATAGCGCTTGCCGGGCTCGGGATGCTGCGGGCCGTAGTACTTGCCCCAGACCACGCCGGCGCCGTGCTTGGACGGCACCTGCACGTACTGCGGCTGGATCCAGGCGCGCCCCTTGAACGCGGCGCTGCGCGTGTCGGTGAGGGTGCGCGCGTTGCCGCCGGCCACCGGCACCACCGCCAGCTGCGGCGGCAGGTAGCTGCCCGAATAGCGCACCAGCAGCTGCTGGCCGTCCGGCGACAGCGCGAAGTCTTCCACGCCGTCGAGTGCGGTCAGTTCGCTGACGCGGTCGTCGCGCAGGTCGAGCTTGCACACTTCGTAGTCGCCCGGCCACTTGCGGTTGCACAGGAACAGGAAGCCCTGGCCGTCGGCAGTGGCGACCGGCGCGGAGACTTCCCATTTGCCCGAGGTGCGCTGCCGCGGCTTGTCGTTGCCGCGCTGGGTGTACAGGTGCGCATAGCCGGATTGCTCGGACAGCAGCCACAGCGTCTGGTTGTCCGCCAGCCAGCCGAAGTCGTTGAAGCTCCAGCCGATCCAGGCCGCGTCGGTGAGACGGTGGCGGTTGAGCAGGGTGGCCTTGTCCAGGTCGACGCTGGCGATCCAGCGGTCCTTGTTGTCCACTGCGCGCAGCATCACCGCGACATTGCGGCCGTCGTCGCTCCAGTGGATCGCCGGACCGGCGCCGTCGCCGTCGGTCTCCACGCGGATCGCGCGCGGCCCCTTCAGTGGCTCCTGCTTGGCCGCCTTGCGCAGCGCCGCCAGCGGATCGGCGTCGATGCCGGGCAGGGCGGCCACGTCGAGCTTGCGCGCGCTGCCGGCGCTCACGTCGACCAGCCACAGCGTCTGCGCCAGCGGCGGGTTGCGGCCGACGCGGGTGCGGGTTTCCTGGAATTCCTCGTAGCCCGATTCGGTCACGTACTTGGGCATCTTGCCGTCGCGGCCTTCGTCGCCGCCCTTGGCGTGGGTCACCACCAGCAGGTGGCGGCCGTCCGGCGACAGCGCGCTGTCGTCGATGGCCACGTCTTCGCCCAGGTACACCGGCGCCGGCGCGCGGCTGCCGTCGGCGCGGCGCCAGGCTTTTTCCTGCTGCCGCGCCAGCTCGCGCTGCGCGCGATCGCGGGCCAGGGTTTCCAGGGTGCGCAGCTGCTGCTCGCGCAGCGCATCGGGCTTGGGCGCGGCGTCGGGATCGCGCTCGGCCTTGAGCACCGCCGCCTGCAGCGTGCCGCCGCCGGCGCTCCAGCGGTACCAGTCGTTGCCGACCCGCCACAGCGCGCCGCCGTCGGTGGTGAACTGCGGGCGCGCCGCGGCGTCGTTGCTGCGGGTCAGCTGGGTCAGCGCGCCGCTGCGCAGGTCGCGCAGGAACACGTCGCCGTTGCGCACGAACAGCATGCGCTGGCGACGCGCGTCGTAGACCGGATCGGCCGCATCCAGGGTGCTGCGCTGGGTGTCCTCGACGCGCTGCGCAGCGGCGCCATCGACGCCCTGGCGGTAGGTATCGCGCACCGGGCTGCCGGCGCGCTTGAGCTGGTACTGCACCTGGCGCCCGTCCCAGGCCCACCAGGCGGCCTCGACCGGCGGCCCGATCCAGTCCGGATCGGCCATCGCCTGCTCGATCGTCAACGGAGCGGCGGTTTCCTGCGCGGCAGCCAGCGGCGCCAGGCAGGACAGGGACAGCAACACAACGCACAGGGTTACGCGACGCATCTGGATTCCGGACGAACGGGCAAGCGGGGAGGGTAGCAGGGGGGCTGGGAATCGGGAATCGGGAATCGGGAATGGCAAGAGCGGTTTCCTGAGAGGCTGTTGACCGCGCGTGCAATGCAGATGCAGACGAAGTGCCTTTGCCATTCCCGATTCCCCATTCCCCACTCCCAGCCCCCTGCGACAAGACGTCACACGCAATTTCGCCAGGCTGGGCCAACAATGGCGGCCAGTTACGGTTTCACGAGCGACGTCCATGGACGCAGTGCTGCTCTCGCGTATCCAGTTCGGATTCGTCATCAGTTTCCACGTGTTGTTCCCGGCCTTCACCATCGGCCTGTCGAGCTGGCTGGCGTTCCTGGAGTGGCGCTGGCTGCGCACCCGCGACACGCTGTGGCGCGACCTGTATTTCTTCTGGCTGAAGATCTTCGCGGTGTCGTTCGGCATGGGCGTGGTCAGCGGCATCGTGATGAGCTTCCAGTTCGGCACCAACTGGTCGGTGCTCAGCGAGCGCGCCGGCAACATCCTCGGCCCGCTGCTCAGCTACGAGGTGCTGACCGCGTTCTTCCTGGAGGCCTCGTTCCTCGGGGTGATGCTGTTCGGCTGGCGCAAGGTGCCGGAGAAGCTGCACTTCCTGTCCACCTGCCTGGTCGCGCTGGGCACGCTGATCTCCACCTTCTGGATCCTGTCGGCCAACAGCTGGCTGCACACGCCGGCCGGCTACGCCATCGTCGATGGCGTGTTCCAGCCGACCAGCTGGCGCGAGGTGATCTTCAATCCGTCGTTCCCGTACCGGCTGGCGCACATGGTGCTGGCCGCGTTCATCACCACCTGCTTCGTGATCGGCGGGGTCAGCGGCTGGTACCTGCGCCGTGGCGTGCACGTGCAGGTGGCGGGGCGGATGCTGAAGCTGGCGGTGGCGTTCGCCGCGATCGCGGTGCCGCTGCAGATCGCCGCCGGTGACGCGCATGGCCTGAACACGCTCGAGCACCAGCCGATCAAGGTGGCGGCGATGGAGGCACACTGGCATGGCGAGGCGCCCGGCGCCGGCGTGCCGCTGGTGCTGTTCGCGGTGCCCAACGAACAGGCCGAGCGCAACGACTACGAGGTCAAGATTCCGCGCGTGGGCAGCCTGATCCTGACCCATACCCTGGACGGCGAGATCGCGCCGCTGACCTCGGTGCCCGCCGACGAACGGCCGCCGGTGAAGCCGGTGTTCTACGCGTTCCGGATCATGGTCGGCCTGGGCATGGCGATGCTGCTGCTGGCCTTCGTGTCGCTGTGGTTCTGGTGGCGCGGCACGTTGTTGCGCCGGCGCTGGCTGCACGTGGCCTGGAACGCGATGCTGCCGGCCGGGTTCGTGGCCTTGCTGGCCGGCTGGTTCGTCACCGAGATCGGGCGCCAGCCGTACGTGATCTACGGGCTGCTGCGCACCCGCGATGCGGTCAGCGCGATCAGCCCGGCGATGGTGTGGGTGTCGCTGGGCGTGTACGTGGCCGCCTACGCCTTCGTGTTCGGCTTCGGCGGCTGGTACATCCTGAAGATGCTGCGCAAGGGGCCGCTGCCGCACGAGCCCGAGCCGCAGCTGCACGATGGCGACAGGACGCCGGCGCGGCCGATCTCGGCGGCCGGCGATGACCTCGAGGAGACGCACTGATGGACATGGCCACCGTGCTGCCGGTGATCTGGTTCGGGGTGATCGGGTTCGGCGTGCTGATGTACGTGCTGCTGGACGGCTTCGTGCTCGGCCTGGGCATCCTCGCCCCGTTCGCCGAGGACGAGGACCAGCTCGACCTGATGATGAACACCGCCGCGCCGATCTGGGACGGCAACGAGACCTGGCTGGTGCTCGGCGGCGCCGGCCTGCTGGCGGCGTTCCCCAAGGCGTATGCGCTGATCCTGTCGGCGCTGTACCTGCCGGTGCTGCTGATGCTGATCGCGCTGGTGTTCCGCGGCGTGGCGTTCGAGTTCCGCTTCAAGGCGCATCGCTCCAAGTACCTGTGGGGCTGGGCGTTCGCGCTGGGCTCGCTGTGCGCGGCGTTCTGGCAGGGCGTGATTCTCGGCGCGCTGGTCGAGGGCATGCCGCTGCAGGGCGGCAAGTACCTCGGCGGCGTGCTGGGCTGGTTCAGCCCGTTCTCGATGCTGACCGGCGCGGCGGTGGTGTTCGGCTATGCGCTGCTCGGCGGCAGCTGGCTGATCCTGAAGACCGAAGGGCCGATGCAGCGCATCGCGCGTTCGCTGACCCGGCCGCTGGTGCTGGTGGTGGTGGTGTTCATGGGCCTGGTCAGCGCCTGGCTGCCGTTCCTGGACTCGCGGATCATGGCGCGCTGGTTCCACGGCGGCAATTTCTGGTGGCTGTCGCCGGTGCCGCTGCTGGTGCTGGTCAACGCGTTCGCACTGTGGCGCGCGGCGATGGCGCAAGGCCGCGACGCGCGCCCGTTCGTGCTGACCCTGTGTTTCTTCGTGCTCGGCTTCTTCGGGCTGGTGCTGGGGATCTGGCCGAATATCGTGCCGCCGGGGCTGACCATCTGGGAAGCGGCGTCGCCGCCGTCCTCGCAGGGCTTCGTGCTGGCCGGGCTGGTGGTGCTGCTGCCGGTGATCCTGGGCTATACCGCATGGTCGTACCGGGTGTTCCGCGGCAAGATCACGGCCGACAGCGGCTACCACCACTGAGTTCTCCGGTGGAATCGCGGCGCGCGTGCGGCGTGCCGCCATCGCGTGGGCAGTGCGCCCGGCTTGCCAGCGACGGCGGTGGCCGCCAAGCTACCGATTCGCGCTGCCCGTTGCGGGCCAGTCGCCCGCCGAGCCTTCGCCACGCATGCCTGTCGCTTCGTCCGCCGTTTCCCCGCCGCTCCTGCATCCGCTTGCCGTCGGCGACCTGCACCGCCCGCTGGCCTACGCCGGCGGCCAGCACATCGATCTGGCCACGTTCCTCGGCCATGTGCGCGGCCTGGCGGCGGTGCTGCCGCCGGGCCGGCATGCGCTGAACCTGTGCGAGGACCGCTACCGGTTCATGGTCGCGTTCTGCGCGGTGGCGCTGCGCGGGCAGACCTCGCTGCTGCCGTCCTCGCGCGCGCCGGCAGTAGTCGCCGAGGTGCAGCGCAGCCATGCCGACAGCTATTGCCTGGGCGACCTGGCGCTGGCCGAACCGCCGCCGCGCTACTGGCAGCTGCCCGATCCGTTGCCGAGCCTGGACGGCGACATGCCGCAACTGGCGGCCGATGCGCTGGTCGCGATCGGCTTCACGTCCGGCAGCACCGGCACGCCGAAACCCAACCCCAAGACCTGGGGCAACTTCCTGACCAGCACCCGCCAGGATCTGCTGGCGCTGGTCGGATTGTGGGAGGCGGACGCGGTACCGCAGGTGGTGGCGACGGTGCCGCCGCAGCACATGTACGGCATGGAGCTGTCGATCCTGCTGCCGCTGGTGACGCCGCTGGCGGTGCATGCCGGGCGGCCGTTCTTCCCCGAGGACGTGGCGCGCGCGCTGGCGCAGGTGCCGGCGCCGCGGCTGCTGGTGACCACGCCGGTGCACCTGCGTGCGCTGGTCGAATCCGGCGTCGCCCTGCCGCCGCTGGCCGGCATCGTCTCGGCCACCGCGCCGCTGGCGCAGGAACTGGCCGCGGCCGCCGAGGCGCGCTTCGGCGGGCAGGTGCGCGAGATGTTCGGCTCCACCGAAACCTGCGTGTTCGCCAGCCGCCGCACCGCCTGCGAGGCGCAGTGGACGCCGCTGCCCGGCGTGCGCGTGGCGCCGCAACCGGACGGCACCCTGGTGCACGCGCCGCACCTGCCGCAGCCGGTGCTGCTGGCCGACCTGATGGACGTGGACGCCGACGGCCGCTTCCAGGTGCGCGGCCGCCAGGCCGACCTGCTGGAGATCGCCGGCAAGCGCGCCTCGCTGGCCGACCTGACCCGGCGCCTGCTGGCCGTGCCGGGCGTGGTCGACGGCGCGATGCTGCAACTGGAGCCGGAACCCGGTCAGCGCGTCGGCCGCATCGCGGCCGTGGTGGTCGCGCCGAGCCTGGACGAAGCCGCGATCCTGGCCGCATTGCGCCGCGAGCTGGACCCGGTGTTCCTGCCGCGCCGCCTGCGCAAGCTCGACGCCCTGCCGCGCAACGAGACCGGCAAGTTGCCGCGCGATCGGTTGCTGGCGTTGTTGGCGGGCGAGCGCGAGGGGTGAGGGTCGATTGGCGCCGGATGCCGTAGCGCTTCCGGTGACTGCCGCATCTGCGCAGCATGGCGCTGCATCGGCCGGGAAATCCGTTGCGGGTCCTGATCGGCCAAGCGGATACGGTACGCATCCCGCACGCCTGGCGGTCGTCGCTGCCTTTGGCACTCGGCTTGGCCTCAACGCCGAATGGACCAGCCGCCGCTCTTCAGGATAAAGCGCTCAGGACCTCCGCCACCAGGCGCTCCAGGTCCACCGGCACGCGCGTATCCACCGCCACCACCGTCCCTAGTCCCACCGGCCCGGCGTACTCCGCAAGCATGTCCGGCGGCAGTTCTTTCAACGGATGCGCGGCGTGATGCGCGCTGGCCGCGGCGCGATCCCGGAAACGCCGGGCGGTTTCGTCTGGGCCGCAGTCGCAGTGAACTTCGACGATGACCGCGTCCAGGCTGGCCAGTTTGTCGCGTTCGTATGCGCTGCGGGGCCGGAAGTTGGCTTCCAGCACCGCGTGCGGCGCGTGGCGTGCCAGCGACCAGAGCAGTTCCATCGCCGCGCCGCCAAGCCGGCGCGATGCCGCGAGATCGCCGCCGCTGTCGCCGAGGCTGTCGGTCAGCGTTTCCTTGATGACATCCTTGCAGAACAGCGGAAAGCCGAGCCGTTTGGCGAGCGGCATCGCCAAGGTGGTTTTTCCTGCGCCAGGGGCGCCGGACACGATCACGATCTTGCGGCGAATGTCGGACATGGCATGCCAGTGCGAGGATCTGGGGCGGACGCCGCCGAGCAGCTGGCGACGTTACTTGGGATTGAGGCGCGCGCATCTGCAGGTGGCGAACCGCAGTGGCAGTGGCGACCGAACGTCCTGCATTGCTCGACGCCTGGTCGAACGAACCGCACCAGCCGTCGCGGCGATGGCGAGCTGGCGCTCAGCCGCGCGCACGCTCACCCATGTACGCCATCGATCTCCACCGCCAGTTCGTTGCGGCAGATCACCGCGTGCAGCAGCAGGCGCGGCACGCGGTCGCCGAAGCGGGCGTCGAGCGCGGCGGCGACCAGGGGCAGGTCGGCGGCTTCGCGGACGTAGACCTTGAGCCGGGTGCCGTCGCCGAACTGCGCCGGCAGGTCGGGGCTGTGGGTGCGCGCGGCGGCCAGCAGCGCGTCGAAGTTGGCGAAGGTTTCCTCCAGCTGCGCCAGCAGCTGGCCGGTGTGCATCGATGCATGGCCGACCACGCTGGCGGTGCCGGACAGCAGCAGCGGCATGTCGCTGCCGGCCGGCGGCAGCATCGCGCGGGCGAAGCTCGGCGATTGCGGCCCGTACTGGCGCGGGTAGCGGTAGGCGCTGACCTGGCGCGGGTTCTCCAGCGGCGTGCCGGCCTGCGCGGCGGCCAGCCAGTAGATCTGGATCACCCGCGCATCGTCGCAACGGCCGACCGCGGTGGCCGCCGGCAGCTGGCTGGCGTCGAAGTCGCCCAGGCCGCGCGCGCGGCCGACGCAGAACTGGCGGTAGCGCTCGCGGTCGCCGCTGCCCAGGGTGATCGCGTCGAGGTAGTTCCAGATCCGCAGCAGGCGCGGCGTGGCGCTGCCGGCGACGAAGGCGGTGATCTGCGCATAGGCCAGGGTCGAGGCCTCTTCGATCTCCAGTGCCTGCTCGTCGATCTCGATCACGCCGAACTGCAGGCGCCCGTCGCTGGCCCAGGCGATGTCGCCGTCGCGGCCGCTGCTGACCGGCGCGTCGGTGCGCCAGACCTCGAGCATGCGCGGGCCGTGCGGCTGCAGCGGCACGCGCAGGTAGCGCGGATCGGCGTGGTGCGGGGCGTCGTTGCCGAAGCCGAACACCGCCAGCACCCGGTCGTCGCGCAGCAGCTCGCCCGGATCGGTCTCGGCGACGTAGTCCACCTGCAGCTGCGGATGCCGCTGCTCGTGGTGCGGGAACTGCGGGTGCGGCCGGCTCATGATCTGTCTCCGTGCAAGGTGTCGCCCTGGAAGTGTTCGCGTGCCTGGCGCCGCCGCTGGCGCCAGGAGTGCCAGGCGCGCGGCAACATCGCGGCCGCGGACATGGCGTAGATCGCGCGGAACACGCGCAGCCGGCGCAGCACCGTGCGGTTGTCGAACACGTCGCCGGCCAGCATCGCCACCACTGCCTGTTCCACCTGCAGCACGTTGCGCGGCTGCGCGAACAGCTCGCGCATGGTCGGCGAGGTGAAGCGGTAGATGAACCATTTGAACTCGCTCAGGCCGCGCCGCAGGTGCTTCTCCAGGCCGCGCTGCAGCCGCGCCTCGCGCGCCGGATCGCGCAGCGCCGCATCGACCATCGCCGCGCCGCGCTCGGCGCTGTGCATGGCCAGGTACACGCCGGAGGAGAACATCGGGTCGACGAAGGCATAGGCGTCGCCGAGCATCAGCCAGCGCGGCCCGCTCATGCGCGTGCACTCGTAGGCGTAGTTGCCGGTGGCGTGCACCGGCGCCACACGCTGCGCGCCGGCCATGCGTTCGACCACGTCGGGGTTCAGCGCCAGGGTGCGCATCAGGAACGCCTCGCTGTCGCCCTGGCGGGTCTTCATGTATTCCGGGTAGCACACCGCGCCGACGCTCATCACGTCGTCGGGCAGCGGGATCAGCCACATCCAGCCATGCGGATGGCGGTAGATGCTGATGTTGCCGGCGTCCTCGCCGGGGCGCCGCGCCACCCCGCGGAAATGGCTGAACAATGCCGCCGACTGGTGCCGGGCGTTGGCGCGCTTGAGCTTGAGCTTGTTGCCGAGGAAGGTGTCGCGGCCGCTGGCGTCGATCAGGTAGCGCGGGCGGAAGGTGTGCACGCCGTCGGCGCTGCGCGCCTGCACCAGCGGTTGCTCCCCGTCCAGCTGCACCGTCTCGACCTTGGTCTCCTCGCGCAGGTCGGCGCCGGCGGCGCGGGCGTGAGCGAACAGGACCCGGTCGAAGTCGGCGCGCGGCACCTGGAACGCGTAGTCGGACTGCGCATCCAGCGCCTTGCCGCCGCTGTCGTTGGGGAAATCGGCGCCGAGCTTGAGCACGCCGATCGCACGCACCTGCTCGAGCACGCCCAGCCGCTGCAGGATCGGGATGTTCATCGGCAGCAGCGATTCGCCGATGTGGAAGCGCGGATGGCGGTCCTTTTCCAGCAGGGTCACCTGCCAGCCCTGCTGCGCCAGCAGGGTCGCCGCGGCGCATCCGGCGGGGCCGCCGCCGATCACCAGCACGTCGGGCGTTTCCGCCGCGGGCGCCTGTGGGGCGGCGGGGGACGGCGCGGACGCGCTGACAGGGGCGGTGGAATTCATCCTGAAAAACCTGCGGTGGACATGTAAGACGAATGCCATGATAGCTTGCCTGCCAGGGTCGGACAGTTGCGTCGCTGCGCGCGATGCACCATCTTGTCGCACCTGTCCTCACCGCCTGGAAGCCCCTGGATGTCTTCGCAAACCGCCGCCGAACGTGAACTGGCCGAGCTGCTGGTCGAGAGCCTGAACCTGGAAGACGTGCAGCCCGGCGACATCGATCCGGAGGCGCCGCTGTTCAATACCGGGCTGGGACTGGACTCGATCGACGCGCTGGAACTGGCGCTGGCGATCAGCAAGCGCTACGGCTTCCAGCTGCGCTCGGACAACGACGAGAACCGCCGCATCTTCGCCTCGCTGCGCGCACTGTCGGCGCATGTCGAAGCCAACAAGACCAGCTGACCCGGCCGCCGCCGCGCCGTGGGCGCTGGCGCTGGGGGTGCTGCTGGCGCTGGCGTATTCGCCGCTGGCGCACTGGGCCAACGCCGCGCACCGTCCCGATCTGGCCGTGCTGGCGGGCGCGGCGCTGGTGCTGATGGTGCTGGTGGAGCCGATGGCGCGGCTGCGGCCGTGGGCCTGGGCGCTGGCGCTGCTGGCGCTGGCCGCGCTGGTGCCGTTGTGGCGCTCGCCGCACGCGCTGCTGCTGCTGGCCGCGCCGCCGGTGCTGTTCACCGCCTGGGTGGCCTGGTTCTTCGGGCGCAGCCTGCAGCGCGGGCGCACCCCGCTGATCTCGCGCATCGTCGAGGCACTGTACCGCCAGGCCGGATTGCCGCTTGTGCCCGAGCAGCTGCGCTACACGCGCCGGCTGACCCTGGCCTGGACTCTGCTGCTGGTCGCCATGACCTTGCTGAACCTGTTGCTGGCGCTGTGCGCCGTGCCGAGCGGGGTGTTGGCGCAGCTGGGGCAGGCCTCGCCGGTGCCGATCGGCGATGCGCGCGCCTCGCTGATCGCCAACCTGCTGGGCTACGGCGTGATCGGCGGCTTCTTCGTCGGCGAGTACGTCCTGCGCGGGCGCTGGTTTCCGCAGCGTCCCTACCGTAATCTGCCTGACTTCCTGCACCAGCTGGCGCGGCTGGGGCCGGTTTTTTGGCGCGATCTATTGCGCTGACGCGCGCATCGGGGGATGCAGAGGCTTGTGCAGATCATCAAGGACAAACTGAAGATGCCGCAGGCAGGGATGCCGTCGCGCATGGCCTGGGCCGTGTGGAATACCTTGCAACTGCTGTTCACGCTGGCGTTCACCGGGTTGGGCATCGTCGTGGCGCTGGGCCTGTTGCTGCTGGCCGGGCCGCGGCTGCCGCTGCGCATGGGCGCGCGGGTATGGGCGCCGGTGCTGTTCTTCGGCGCCGGCGTGCGCTTCGAAGTGGAAGGCCAGGAGCGGGTGGACTGGTCGCGCAACCACCTGTTCGTCAGCAACCACCAGTCGATCATCGACATCTGCGCGCTGTTCGCGGCGTTGCCGGTGCCGCTGCGTTTCCTGCTCAAGGACGAAATGCTGCAGGTGCCGTTCGTGAGCTGGTATGCGCGCGCCACCGGCATGCTGTTCCTGGACCGCGACAGCCGCCGCGCCGGCGCCATGGTCCGGCGCCAGGCCGCGGCGCTGCTGCGCCAGGGCCAGGACCTGTGCCTGTTCCCGGAAGGCACCCGCAGCCGCAGCGGCGAACTGGCCGAATTCAAGGCCGGGCTGCTGCAGGCCGCTATCGATGCTGGCGTGGACGTGGTGCCGGTGGCGTTGGACGGAGCGGGCAAGGTGCTGCCGTCGACCAGCCTGTTCCGGGTGCGGCCCGGGGTGATCCGGGTGCGGATCGGCACGCCGATCAACGTGAACGGCGCCGATGGCCCGCTGGACCGGCAACAGCTGACCCAGCGCGCACACCAGGCCGTCCGTGCCATGCTCGAACCCAGGATCTGAGTCGCCAGCCTTATGGATTTCGTCGTACCGCATGATCATCCCAGCCTGCCAGGGCATTTCCCGGGCCACCCGGTCGTGCCCGGCGTGGTGGTGCTGGACCACGTGCTGCAGGCCGTGGAGGCCGCGCACGGTGCGTGCGGGCCGCTGCGCCTGCCGCAGGTGAAGTTCCTGCAGCCGCTGCTGCCCGGGCAGCCGGCGCGGGTGGAACTGGACGGCGTCGCGCCGCGCTGGCGTTTCCGCGTGCGCCGCGGCGAGGACCTGCTGGTCAGCGGCGACCTGGTCGCCGAGGCGGCCCCGTGAGCGCCAGCTGGAAACACCGCCCCGAGGGCGGCGGCCGCTTCGCGCTGTGGCTGATCCGCAGCATCGCCCGCTACGGCGGCCGCGCGCTCGGGCGCCTGCTGCTGTATCCGATCACCCTGTATTTCCTGCTGGTGCGCGGCCCGGAACGGCGCGACTCGCGCGACTACCTGGGCCGCGTGTTCGCTCGCCCGGCCACGCTGCTGGACGTGGCCCGGCACATCCACACCTTCGCCTCGACCATCCTGGACCGGGTGTTCATGCTGTGCGGGCAGATGCACCGCTTCCGGGTCGACATCCAGGGCCTGGAGCAACTGCATGCGCAGATGGACCGCGGCCGCGGCGTGCTGATCTTCGGCTCGCACCTGGGCAGCTTCGACGCGCTGCGGGTGCTGGCCACCGAGCGCCCGGACGTACAGGTCAAGGTGGTGCTGGACAAGGCCCACAACCCGGCGATGACCGAACTGCTGGGCGCGCTGAACCCGCAGCTGGCGGCCAACATCATCGATGCCGGCATGGACAGCACCTCGATCGTCATGGCGATCAAGCAGGCCACCGACGAAGGCGCGCTGGTCGCGCTGCTGGTCGATCGGCCGCGCCCGGAAGACCCGGCGCTGCCGGCCGCGTTCATCGGCCAGGGCGCGATGTTCCCGACCTCGCCGTGGCTGATCGCCGCGGCGCTGAAGGTGCCGGTGGTGCTGGCGTTCGGCCTGTACCGCGGCGGCAACCGCTACCAGCTGGTGTTCGAGACCTTCAGCGAAGGCCTGGACCTGCCGCGCCGGCAGCGCGCGCCGGCGTTGGCCGCGCTCATCCGCGATTACGCCGCCAGGCTGGAACATTACACGCGCTCCGCGCCGTACAACTGGTTCAACTTCTACGATTTCTGGAACAACCGCCATGCCGATGCGCCGCCTCTTGCCGTGGATGCTGATACTGCTGTGCAGCGCCGCACCGCTGTGCGCCGCGTCGCCTGAGCCGCTCGACCCCGGCTGGATCCTGCAGAAGCTGGCGCGGCCGGTCCCGGTCAGCACCGATTTCGTCGAACTGCGCGGCTCGGCGCTGCTGAAGGCGCCGTTGCGCGTGCAGGGCCAGTACCGGCGCCCGGACACCGACACGCTGGTGCGCGAGGTCACCGCGCCGTACCGCGAGACCACCACCCTGCGCGGCGGCGAAGCCACGCTGGAGCGGGCCGGCAAGGCGCCGCGGCGTTTCTCGCTGGCGCGGGTGCCGGAACTGACGGGCCTGCAGAACGGCTTCGGCGCGCTGCTGTCCGGCGACCGTGCGCAGTTGCAGCAGCACTACACGCTGAGCAGCAGCGGCACCCGCGAACGCTGGCAACTGCAGCTGCAGCCCAAGGACCCGGCACTGGCCGCGCAGGTGCGCAGCCTGCGCCTGTACGGCCGCGGCGCCGAGTTGCGCTGCATCGAGACCACCCCGGCCAAGGGCGACGTGCAGCGCACATTGCTGGCCGGCGCCGCGCGCGACGCGGCCAGCCTGGCCGAGACCGAGGCGCTGACCGCGCTGTGCCACGGCGACGCGCGCTGATGTCCGCTTGCGATCGCTGCGGGCGGGCCGTGCTGCGCGTGGCCCGGGGTAAGAACGTGTTGGCGCTTGCGTGGTCGCAGCGATGAAACGTGGATTGAGTTCGACGGCGCGCATCTCGCTGGCGCTGCTGTGGCTGGCGCTGTTGACCATTGCCGGCGTATGGCTGGGCAACGTGCTGCAGGTATCGGGCGATCTGCGCAAATTCATGCCCGAAGCCCAGACCCCCGCGCAAAGATTGCTGCTCGACGAACTCGGCGAAGGCCCGGGCTCGCGGCTGCTGCTGATGTCGCTGTCCGGCGCCGATGCGCCGACCCTGGCGCGGCAATCGCAGGCGCTGCGCGCGCAGCTGGCCGCGCAGCGCGACACCTTCGAGTTGGTCGCCAATGGCGCCGATGCCGGCCTGGACGCGATCCCCGAGCGGCTGCTGGCCTACCGCTACCTGCTCAGCGACAGCTTCGACGCCCAGCCGCTGGATGCGGCGACGCTGGCCGACGCGCTGCAGGCGCGGCTGCAGGACCTGGGCTCGCCGGCCGCGGCGATGGTCGAGCCGCTGCTGCCGCGCGATCCGACCCTGGAAGTGCTGCACCTGGCCGAGAGCCTGCAGCCGGCCGGCGGCCCGCAGCAGCGCGACGGGGTCTGGTTCGACCGCGCCGGCAAGGACGCGCTGCTGGTCGCGCAGACCCGCGCCGCCGGGTTCGATCCGACCGGGCAGCAGCAGGCGGTGGACGCGATCCATGCCGCCTTCGCCAAGGCCAGCGCCGGCAGCGCCAGCCGCCTGACCCTGACCGGCCCCGGCGCGTTCTCGGTGGAGATCGGCGGGCGCACCCAGAACGAGGCGCAGTGGATCGGCATGCTGGATACGCTGGGCCTGATCGTGCTGCTGCTGGTCGCCTACCGCAGCTGGAAGATCCCGGTGCTCGGCGTGCTGCCGCTGGCCAGCGCCGGCCTGGCCGGGCTGGGCGCGGTGGCGCTGCTGTTCGACGGCGTGCACGGCATCACCGTGGCGTTCGGCTTCACCCTGATCGGCGTGGTCCAGGACTATCCGATCCACCTGTTCAGCCATCAGCGCCCGGGCCTGGATCCGCGCGCCAACGCGCGCCACCTGTGGCCGACGCTGGCCACCGGCGTGGTCTCCACCTGCATCGCCTACGTCACCTTCCT